>Ga0209415_10008030_pt1 | contig 18326 bp, 13 predicted proteins | sample PeaSoiSIISIP2007_FD_187696 | JGI IMG/M metagenome (GOLD analysis project Ga0209415, IMG submission 187696) | Peat soil microbial communities from Weissenstadt, Germany - SII-SIP-2007 (SPAdes) (version 2) | ecosystem: Environmental > Terrestrial > Soil > Wetlands > Peat | place: Germany...
GACCGCCACTTCGATTGCAACTCCGCAAAGTCTTCAACCGTCCCCGTGTTGTTTCCGAAGAAGTACATCCCGCTGATACGGCTCTTTTGGCTAACGTTGACATCCACTTTGCCGATCGCGTTGTAAACGGTGACGTCGTTGGGGAATCCATTCGGGATGTTGATGTTTGGATTATTGTTGGTGGGGAAGCCGGTTCCGTTGCATGTAACCGTAGACCCCGAGAGCGCGCACCCGGCGATATTCAAACTGGCGGGGCTCACAATGGCCCCCGCTGCTACCGCTGTCGGCGACAAGAGGTCCGCGATCACATTGGGAATACTGTCCGCGCAATCGCCGGCTGAGCCAAAGGCGCATGCCTGGCTTGGCGAGGTCTGCGTCATTGAAACCATCGACGGGCTGGTGACGCCGCCGTATGAGTTTCCTACGTCATAGATCTGCCCTTCGTAAGCGCCGAAGAAAAAGACCTTGTCTTTGACGATCGGGCCGCCGACGCTGCCACCATATTGTTCCAGGGTTCGCTGCAGCTTTGAATTCGGGACGGCGTTGAAGAAGTTCCGCGCATCGAACAGGTCGCCGTCGCGGCCAAACGCAAACGCGGTCCCATGCACGCTATTGGTGCCGGACTTAAGACCGACGTTCACCACCGCTCCTGGCTTCCACCCGAATTCGGCCGGTGCAAGTTCTTCCACGTTGAATTCCTGAATCGAGTCGATGGGCAGAATGGTTGCCGAATCGCCAGCGATCCCGGCGCCGTTGATGATGGCTTGGCCGGAATAGGGCTCGCTGTTGAACAAACCCTCAACGAAGTAGGCGTTGTCTTCTGCGCGCAGTCCGTTCGTGCTCGTAGTCGAGAATCCGCCGCCGGGATAGCGCTCCACACCCGGACGCAACTGCAGCAGATTCTCGTAGTTGCGGCCGTTCAACGGCAAATCATTGATCTCCGCGTTGCTCAGCGTGCCGCCTAATGTGGAGGAGGTAGTGTTGACCAGCGGAACCTCGTCAGTAACGACCACCGTCTCAGAAACCTGCCCGGTCGGGAGCGAAATGTCCACGCGCACGTCCTGTGCGACTTCCACGACGATATTCGGGCGCTCCACGGTCTTGAAACCCTTCGCTTCGGCACGAACCTTATAAACTCCGGGCTGCAGTTGCGTGACGACGTAGTTTCCAGAGTCATCGGTGGCTACGGCTCGAGTGGTGCCGCGCTGAACGTCCGTGACAACGACTGCGGCTCCAGCCACGGCGGCGCCGGACTGATCGCTAACGCTCCCAAGAATCCGGCCAGATGTGGTTTGAGAAAACATCGGAACAGACAGGGCGAGCACCAGGCAGGCGACTCCTAGGGCGCGAATGCCATGCAACCGAGAATGCATTACGACCTCCAAAAGGGATAGAACATTTTCGCGGTCGGACACCCATACGACCGAGTACGGTTCTCGTGCAAAAGGGAAGTGCGATTGGAAGATATACCTTGACGCGGCCTACCCGTCAAGTAGTATTGTGGTCCAACCATAAAGCAGCCGCCCGGCAGAGGCCGCGGCTGGGGTCGGACAATTTCAGGGCAGTAGCTATCCCGCTCCGGGAGAGAACCGAGGCATGGCGAGCGCGGACGGTACGCCAGCGACCGGCGAGTTGTGCGAATCGTGAAAAGCGATTCGGATTCGAGAGTTGGCAACCGTCTGGTATAGTGGTAATACCACTATACCACTGTAAAATGGCGGAATCGGATTGGGAGATTGAGGCCGCATGACAAACGAACCAGGTCCCCTAACCGCCAAGCCGGTGTACCGGACGGTAAAAACGTCCCGGCTGTTCGAGCAGATCGTGCAGCAGGTGGAAGACTCAATCCTGAAGGGACAACTGAAGCCCGGCGACCAGTTGCCGGCGGAGCGCGACCTTGCCCAGCGCTTTGGGGTAAGCCGCACGGCGGTGCGGGAAGCGGTGAAGACCTTGCGTGAAAAGGGCTTGGTCGAAGCCTATTCCGGGCGCGGCACTTTCGTTACGAATGGGACTTCGCAGGCGATGCGGCAGTCGCTGGATCTAATGATCCGCATCAACCCGCAGGAAGGGTTGGCGAACCTGGCCGAGTTACGGTTGGTGCTGGAGCCGGAGATTGCCAGCCTGGCTGCTCCCCGAATTGAGGAGCAGCTCCTAAGCACCATGCGGGAAGCCGTCGCCGTAATGGATCGCAATCTGCATAACCCCGATGCCTACGTGGAAGCGGATCTCGATTTTCATTTGGCGCTGGCCGAAGCGGCGGGGAATCCGCTGATTCTCTCGCTCCTGGATTCGATCGTCGGTCTCTTGCGCGAGCAGCGCAGCCGCATTTTCGGTGTGCAAGGCGGGCCGAAGCGTGGGCAGTACCATCACAAGCGCATCCTGGCGGCGATCGAGAAACGCGATCCGGAGGCGGCACGAGAGGCGATGCGCGCTCATCTTAAGCAAGTACTTGCGGATTCGTCTTCATTGGGCAAGAAGTAGTTCGCGACTGCGGGCTGAATTCATCAGCGCGGATTCATAGAAGAAAGGGAATTGTTGTATGGCGAAACTTGGATTCATCGGTCTCGGTGTGATGGGCGGCAATATGGTGGCCCGCCTGATGGAGAAAGGGCACTCCGTGACCGGCTACAACCGGACGCGATCCAAAGCGCAATGGTTGATCGACAAGGGCATGAAATTTGCCGAGTCTCCCAAGGCGGTGGCGGCTGCATCGGACGTGACGTTCACCATGGTGACGAACGCTGTCGCGCTTGCGGCGGTGACGGACGGGCAGGATGGATTGCTGGCCGGAATCGGCGCGGGCAAGTTGCACATTGACATGAGCACGGTGAGCCCCGAAGTGAGCCGCGCGCTGGCTGCGAAAGTTCGCGAGAAGGGCGCCGATATGATCGACGCTCCGGTCTCCGGCAGTGTCATCACTTTGCAGCAAGGCAAACTCTCAGTGATGGTCGGTGGGCGTAAAGAAACCTTCGAGCGCCTGAAGCCGTTGCTCTTGGATATTGGTCCGAAAGTAACATACGTCGGCGACAACGGCGTGGCGTTATCGATGAAAATCGCTCTGAATCTGCAGTTGGCGGTGCAGATGCTGGCGTTCTCGGAAGGCGTGCTGCTGGCGGAAAAGAGCGGGATCGCACGCGAGGTTGCCGTGGACGTAATGATTCACAGCGCGATCGCTTCGCCCATGATCGTTTACCGCGGCCCATTTGTTCTGCAGCAACCGGAAGAAGCGTGGTTCGACTGCAATATGATGCAGAAGGACATGCTCCTGGCAATGGAACTCGGCCGCAAGTTGAATGTTCCGGTTCCTACCACTGCCATCAGCAACGAATTCCTCACTGCGGCGCGCGGTATGGGGTGGGAGAAGCTGGACTTTGCCGTCATGTTTGACGTACTGGCACGGATGTCGGGAATTCAAAAATGAAAGTTCAAAAATGACAACTACTACCGAGCCGAGGGAAGCTTCGGAGAAAATCGATTTATGGCTCCGGATGTACCGGCAGATGGTTGCCATCCGCCAGTTTGAAGCGCAGGTCAACGAGCTCTACACGCGGGCGTTGATGCCCGGCCTGGCGCATCTTTACATCGGTGAGGAAGCGATCGCCGTGGGCGTATGTGAGGCGCTCAAGCCTTCCGACTACATCACCAGCACCCACCGCGGTCATGGACATTGTTTGGCTAAAGGCGCTTCCCCCGACCGAATGTTCGCGGAACTGCTGGGCAAGAAGGCTGGGTACTGCAAGGGCAAAGGGGGGTCGATGCACATTGCGGACCCAGCGACCGGCAACCTGGGAGCGAATGCCATCGTCTGCGGCAGCGCCGGCATTGCCACGGGAGCCGCGTTTTCCGCTCGCTGTCTCGGTACCGGCCAAGTGTCGGTATGTTTCTTCGGAGAAGGCGCGCTCGGCCAGGGTGTGCTGTACGAAGAAATGAACCTTGCCCAACTTTTCAAGCTTCCGGTCATCTACGTCTGCGAGAACAATCTCTATACGGAATACACGCATTACTCGGAAACCACGGCCGGAGATATCCTGATGCGGGCGACTGCCTTTGGCTTGGAGGCCGCCAGCGTGGATGGTCAGGACGTGCGCGCGGTTTATGGCATTGCGCAGCGGCTGGTGGATCGCGCCCGCCACGGTGACGGCCCGGCGTTCTTGCTCTGCAATACCTATCGCTATCACGGACATCACGTGGGTGACATCAACCGCGAATATTACCGCTCCAAGCAAGAAGAACAGAAGTGGAAGACGGAGCGGGATCCAATTGCGAATTTTGGAAAGTGGCTGGTCGAGCAGAAGCTCGCCGATGCGCCGGCGCTTGATCAAATACAAGCTGTACTTGAGTCGGAGATGAAGAAGGCAGTCGACTTCGCGGTGGCGGCGCCGTACCCGACGGTCGACGAAGTGGATGAGGACGTGTATGCCTGAAGCCCACCCTCATTCGAAGGATCGTGAGCTGACCTTCGCGCAGGCCATTCGCGAGGCGCTGGCGGAAGAGATGCGCCGCGACAAGACGGTTTGCATCATGGGCGAGGACGTGGCCGAGGCGGGCACTCCCTTTAAAGTTCTCTCGGGCCTGTTGGAGGAGTTCGGCAAAGACCGCGTGCTCGATACGCCGATCTCAGAAGCAGGCTTCACCGGGCTTGCCGTGGGTGCAGCCATGACCGGGATGCGTCCTGTGGTCGATATCATGTTCGGCGATTTCATTACGTTGACCATGGATCAGATGGTGAACCAGGCCGCGAAAGTCCATTACATGTCGGGTGGAAAGTGGAAAGTGCCTATGGTGATGCGCACCACCATGGGAGCGACGCGCCGCTCCGCTGCGCAGCATTCGCAGTCGCTGCACGCGTGGTTCTGTCATGTTCCGGGATTGAAAGTTGTTCTGCCTTCGACGCCCTATGACGCCAAGGGACTACTGAAGGCGGCGATTCGCGATGAAAACCCGGTTGTTTTTTTCGAAGACAAGATGATGTACAAGCTCAAGGGAGCGGTGCCAGCTGAGGATTACACGGTTCCGCTAGGCATAGCCGATGTGAAACGGGCGGGCGAGGACATAACTCTGGTCGCCACCAGCAGCATGGTGCAAGTGGCGCTCGGCGCAGCAACGCTGTTGGAGGAAGTTGGCATCAGCGTCGAAGTCGTGGATCCGCGAACTATGTGGCCGCTCGACGAAAAAACTCTGATTGAATCGGCGAAGAAAACCTCGCGGGCAATCGTGCTCGACGAAGGCTACGAACGCTATGGTGTCACCGCCGAACTTGCGTCGGTGATCGCCACAGGCGCATTCTACGATCTGGACGCTCCGGTTAAACGTATGGGCGCGATGCATGTTCCAATTCCGTTCTCGCCACCTTTGGAAGATGTGACCGTGCCCACCGAACAGACAGTGTTTGAGGCCGCCCGCGCACTCTGCGGACGGTAGCCCCGGCGTCTCGCCGGCTCACGCGAAGTAAGGAGATATTTATGGCTCTACCTACATACGGCACGATGGCAGTGGATTGGGAAAACCGGGTTGACTTCGATCGCCTGCGCCGCGAACGGCTGGCGCGCGCCAAGGATCTTCTGGTCAAGTCGGAGATGGGTGCGCTGTTGTGTTTCGACATGAACAATGTCCGCTACCTGACCGCGACCCACATTGGAACCTGGGCGCAGGACAAAGCGAATCGCTTCACGCTGCTGCCGCAAAATGACGAGCCGATCCTGTGGGACTTCGGATCGGCGGCCAAGCACCATCAACTACATTGTCCCTGGCTCGGCGAGCGCTCGCGCGCCGGAATCTCAGTGCTACGCGGCGCCATGACGCCGGAGATGGGACGCGCGGAAGATGTAGCCAAGAAAATTCGCATCGAGTTAGAAATGCGCGGCCTGCATAAGGAACCGCTGGGCATCGACATCATCGAATTGCCGGTACTCTTCGCGTTGCAGAAAGAAGGGATCAAAGTTGTCGACGGGCAGGCGCTCATGTCGGAAGCGCGCCTCATCAAGACGCGTGACGAAATTACCCTCCTGAACACGTCCGCCATGATGGTCGATGCGGCTTACGACGAACTCTATCGCGCCATGAAGCCGGGCATGAGCGAGAACCAGGCGGTGGGACTGGTGAGCAAGGTGCTCTACGATCTCGGCTCCGAATATGTGGAAGCCGTGAACGCGATCTCAGGGGAGCGCTGTAATCCGCATCCACATGTTTTTTCGGACCGCGTCCTGCGTCCGGGAGATCCGGTGTACTACGACATTCTCCACTCCTACATGGGATACCGCACGTGTTATTACCGCTGCTTTACCATCGGATACGCCTCGCACGCGATGAACGACGCGTACAAGCGGTGCCGCGAATATCTTGACGCGGCGATTGAACTGGTGCGCCCGGGGCGTACCACGGCTGAGATTGCCGCCGTGTGGCCGAAAGCGCAGGAGTTCGGTTTCCCGAACGAGGAATCGTGTTTTGCGTTGCAGTACGGTCATGGGATTGGCCTCGCGATCTGGGAGAAGCCGGTAATCAGCCGTCTGGTTTCGCTCGATCACCCCTGCGAAATCAAGCCGGGGATGGTGTTCGCACTGGAGACTTTCTGGCCTTCGACCGACGGCTGGAGTGCGGCGCGCATCGAGGAAGAAATCGTCGTGACCGAAACTGGCCACGAAGTCATCACGCGCTTCCCGGCCGAGGAACTGCTCGTCGCGGGCAGACATTATTTCACCGTGGATGGTCCGCTCCCCGCAATTCGAGAGACGGAATCCAGCCCGAGCAAGCGTGTGCGCGAGATGATCGAAGCGAGCTCGCGGCAAGAGCGAGTTGGCGTAGGCGACTGAAATGGAAGGTCAGAGGTCAGAGGTCAGATTGCAGAGGTGAAAGCCTGAGTATCGGAGCTTTGAAGGTTCTCACCTCTGCAATCTGACCTCTGACCTCTGACATTTAATTTATGGCGATCAGTGTGGTTATGCCCGCGCTCGAAATGGCCCAGGAAACTGGCAAGCTTATTTCGTGGTTGAAAAAAGAAGGTGAATCGGTCGCCAAGGGCGAGCCGCTGCTCGAGGTTGAAACCGACAAAGCGGTGATGGAAATCGAATCCCCGGGCGATGGCGTTTTGGCCGGGGTCAAGGTTCAGGCCGGGACGGAAGTGCCAGTAGGCCGAACCATCGCCTGGATCGTTGCTCCCGGAGAAGTGCCTCCAGCGGATGAAGTCGCCGCTGGATCGGGAAGAAAAACCACGGTAGCCGCCCTTTCCGCGGTTCCTGCGACCTCGCCCGCGGCATCCGCAAATCACTTAACGACTCCTGCGCTGTCCCCGGCGCAGAGCATCAAGATTTCCCCCAAAGCGCGACGCCTTGCCAGCGAGCGTGGCGTCAATCTCGCGGCTGTCCGCGGATCGGGGCCCGGCGGAGAAATCCTCGCTTCCGACATTCTCGCTGCTGCTGAATCCAAAGCTGCTACGCCGTCCGCGACGGTTGACGGCGGCAGCCCCATCTCCCGGCTGATGGCGGGGCGTACCACGCAGAGCTGGACAACGGTCCCGCATTTCTTTGTCACGCGCGAAGTGGATGCGGGCGCGTTGAACGACGTGCGGCAGAAACTTGGGCCTGAGATTGAAAAATCCGAGGGTGTAAAACTCACCCACACCGATCTCTTGGCTGCACTGGTGGCCCGCGTTCTGATGAAACACCCGCGCATGAATGCCAGCTGGGCCGGTCAAGGCGTACGCTCCAATGCAGAAATCAACGTTGGACTGGCGATCGCGGTAGACGATGGCGTGGTGGCGCCCGTGATCCACAATGCTCACCAAGCGGCGCTGGGCGAAATTGCGCTGCAGCGCCACGAGCTGGCAGAACGCGCGCGTACCGGGAAGCTGCGTCCTGCCGACATTGCAGGCGGAACGTTCACGATCAGCAATCTGGGCATGTTCGGGGTGGACGCATTCACTGCGATCATCATTCCGCCGCAGGCTGCGATTCTTGCCGTCGGACGAATCGCCGACCGAGTTGTGCCTGTCGGCGCCGGACCCGACGCCCGCCCCGGCATCCGTCCCATGATGACCCTCACCCTTTCAAGCGACCATCGCGTTGTCGATGGTGCGCGGGCAGCGGAGTTTCTGCGGGACTTAGCCGAGGCCATAGGGAATCCGCAGCAATGGTTAGGCTGAGCACAGGGCTTAAGCCGATTTAGAATCACCCACGGGCATTCCTGCGGGAGCGGTTTCCTTGGCCGTAACATCCTTAAAAAGCTCGGGCAATCGCAGCGCGTCCTCGACCGACCTCCCGAACCGTGCGGATTCGTAAGCGCGCGTAAACCTGGCAACCTTCTTCTGCAGGGCAGATTCCTGAATGGCCGCGACGAAGTCCAGCGGAGTTTGTGACGGCGACTTGCACCAGCCCAGCCGTGCCATGCGGTTCACCATCCGGTCATACCAAAGCGCGGCGGATTCGCGTGGGGCACGCTCCGGATGCGCCCGCAGGCTACGGGCACGCAGTCCACTGACCAGACGACGGAGATTCAGCAGCGTGATCAGAACCACCGCGAACGCAAACAGGCCTCCCAGCCATCGCGCAGGGAACTGGGTGATGTGTTGGTGCGCGCGTCGCGCCGACCGCAGCATGGCGCGATGCTGCCGCTTAAGCCACTGTTGAATCTCGTCAATGAATTGGCGGCTGGTGGTGGCTGCATCCTTGCTTAAGGTGCGCTGGTGGCTCACGTCGTAGTTGATAATCCATTCGCGCCAAAACGATGCGGCCGCGTCCAGATAAAGTTCCATCCGGGACCAACCGGACCGCGCCGGCGCAACTCCGGCCGGAGTCGGATCGAAGCTGATCCAACCCGATCCGGGGAAGTAAGCCTCGACCCACGAATGAGCGTCGCTGGCCCGCACCACATACTGGCCGGTGAGATCGTTGAATTCTCCCCCGCGAAACCCGGTCACAATTCGCGACGGGATGAGCAAAGAGCGCAGCATTACCGCCATCGAACTGGCGAAATACTCGCAGTGGCCTTTTTTCCTCTCAAACAGGAAATTGGCGAGCGGATCCTGCGGCACACTGCTAGACAGTTCGAGCGTGTACCTGAAGTGCGTGGATAGATACTGCTCCACCGCAACGGCCTTGTCATAGTTGCTGGGAGCCGAGGCAGTGATTTCCTCCGCCAATTTCGAAATGCGAACATCGAGCGGCGGTAGTTTCAGGTACTGATCCATGCCCGGCGGCGCAGTGTTCGCTGCCAGACGGAGCTCGTCGCTGTCGATTTCAGGTAATTGCGATTCGGCATCGTAGCGATTGATGGGGCGGTCGAGATCGAGGTCGTAGACCGCTTCTCCGGCGTCCACACTTACCTGCCGGAAATGTCCTGTCAAACTCTGCGGCTTATCTGCCAGAAAAAAGACGTTGGTTCCAATCGGCTCCATCAGGACGCGATAACGAATCGATCGGCCCGCGGCCGCCGACGCGTCACGGGGTGGCACCAAGGGCGCGAGCCGATAGCTGCCATCTGCCGCCGGCCGCAACTGGGTCTGGGCATACGAATTCGACCAGACCCTGCCGTCGAAAGCACTCAGCGCAATGCCGCGCCACTTCAAATCGTAAGCGCCCTGCAGATCGTGCTCAATCTCGATGTGCATGACGACCGCGCTGGACTGCTGAATCTCGCCGATGCGGCCCAGTTGCACGCGATCGCTGAAGCCGGTGGAGATATCGCTGGTCGGAGTGTAGGCGGTCAAGAAACGCGACGAAACGCGGGGAAGAAGGAAGAAGATCAGGAAACTCCCAACCAGGATCATCAGCATGAGCACCGGAGCAATCGCCAGCAGAGATTGGGCCATGCGCCGGGTTGGAGAGACAAAGCCGGGATCGGCAACGCGTGGATCTTGTGCGTGCGTTGTTTCGGAGGCAACCGAGTGCCGCATTTCCATCAGAACAAAAGTGATGACAGCAACCAGCAGAAAGCCAGCGAACGAAAGCAGGAAGACACTGCCGACGGTAAGTACAGCAGACGCCAGCACCATCAGAAACGAAAGCGCCGCCAGCAGGTAGTGGTCGCGCGTCCGCTGCAGCGAAAATAGGCGGACGACAATTAAGAAAAGCACAAGATGAACGCTTGCCGTCAGAAAGCTGCGCGAAAGAAACAAATAGTCGGCGGCGTAGACGAACACATAAATCAACGTCAGGAGAGTGGTCCAGCGCTCTGGGATGATGAACTCGAGCCGCGTCAGAAGTTGGTAGCCGCGAAACGCCAGCGCCAGCCCTACCAGAGTCACAGCCGGAAGATCCAGCCCTCCGGTCGAAGCCAGAGTGCCAAAGCCACTGAGCACGAGCAGATACAGCGCGACATCAAAGTAACGCTCGATGGCCTTGGCCATCGTGATTGCGCCCGGGTTGATGGAGGTTTCGGTCACTGGAAGCTTCTATTGTTGGCGAAACCGGCGCGGAAGGGAAGTGTCCGGGGTAACAAGATGACCTGAGCTGTCTCGTGCTCTGATTTCTTCTTCCGGAATTTGTATTTGTGTTTACAATACCTGCCCATGGACTACCTTCTGAAAACTGAACCCACGGTATATTCCTTCGCGGAACTTGAGCGGGAGAGGACCACGATTTGGGATGGTGTGACGAATCCTGCAGCCGTGAAGAATTTGCGCGGAATGAAGCCGGGAGAGCGGCTGGTGATTTACCACACCGGGGACGAAAAGAGCGCGGTGGGGACAGCCTCTGTGGTAGCTGTGGATACGAGCGATCCTAGGAATCCGCAAGTGAAGATCAAGACGGGAAGGCCAATTGCCAAGCCGAAGTCGCTGGCCGAGATTAAGGCGCGGGCCGTATTTGCGGAGTCTCCGCTGGTGAGGCAAGGACGACTGAGCGTGGTGCCGTTGACCGCAGCCCAGTACACTTGGCTGGTAGAGGACTGAGTTCAGCGAGGTTTTCAATGTGCTGAACTCAGAGCTTCCCCGAGGAAAAACTGCTAAGGTTGCGCACGATAAACCGTGACGCCTCCAACCATGGTCCACAGAATCTTGGAATCTCTCATTTCCTCTGGTGTAACTGTCAGCACGTCACGATCGACCAGCACCAGATCGGCCTGCATGCCCGGTGCGAGCGATCCGATTTTGTCCTGCTGATTTAGCGCGCGCGCCGAATTTCGTGTGTAGGCGTAGAGCATCGCTTCGCGCGGCATGCATTGAGCGACGTCAAGCACGCCTTCGGGTCCCTTTCGGGTTTCGGCCTGATAGATCGCCGCAAACACATTCGGGCTGGTAACCGGCCAGTCGCTTGCCCCCGAGATGGTGGCGCCGGCATCCAGAAGCGAGCGAGCCGGATACTGCCAGCGGTACAATTCCGGGTCGAGGTAAGGCTTGAGCAGTTCAATCGTGTCCGGTTCCGCAGTCGCCCACAATAACTGGAGCGCCGCTATGACGCCAAGCTGTCGAAAACGGGGGAAATCCTCGGGATCGGCCACCTGAACATGGGTCAGCGTGTGGGGAAGGCCGCTGTTTCCGTTGGCTTTTCTGGCCGCTGCGATTCCGTTGAGTGCTTCCTTCACCGCGCGGTCGCCCAAGGCATGAACATGCACAATGAGACCTTGTTTATCTGCCAGCGTGGCTAACTCGGCAAAGCGTGCCGGATCGAACAGCAAGTCTCCTGCTTTACCAGTGTTTCGATACGGCTTGGTCATGGCCGCCGTCTGCGACGGATACTCCATCACACCATCGGCGAACACCTTAATGCCCGGAAGCGTCAGATTCGTCAGGTTGGCGTATTCCTGCCGGATCTTTTGCACGGCCTCCAGCTCTCTGGCCGGATCGTTGCGAGGATTGACCACAGGAAGTGCGACCACGTGCGCGGTAAGCTCTCCGCGCTGCGCCAGGCTCCGGTAAGTAGACAGGTAAGGCGGCTCGGCCGCGGCGTCGAGCCAGGCGGTGATTCCCAAGCTGTGCAGGTAATGGACGGCCGCTCGTCCCCCTTCGAGATATCGCTCCGTGGTCGGTGGCGGGATCACAGCCTCGATCTTCTCGCGGCCGGCATCGACGGCAAAACCATTTGGCTCGCCGGTGGGGCTAACCCCGTAGTAGGCCCGTTCCGATTGCGAAAGACGGCTTAGGAAATCCTTTGTGACTCCAGCCCGGGTGAGCAGGGCTCGATTGGCCCAGCCCGTGTGGCCGTCCATTCCGCCGAGAAACACCGGCACGTCAGCGTAGGCGCCGCCGCTGAAGCGGACATTGAGTTCATCCGTTTTGGACCAGTAGACCAACGGCATTCCGCTGATGAAGAGGACATCGCCGCGCATGCCCTTGCCGCTCTTCTTCGCCTCGGCGGCAACCGTGACCAGGGCATCCATGGAAGGCATTTCGTTGTCCACGTCCGCGGAGATCAGGGTGAGACCGCCCTCGATGGGATGAGCGTGGCTGTCGATGAGACCTGGAAGCAGGAACTTCCCGCGCAGGTCCACGCGTTCGGCGTTTTTATTGGTTGCTGGAAGGACCTCGGCCAGGCTGCCGACCGCCACGATCTTGTCGCCGCGAATGGCGACAGCGTCGGCGTAAGGGTGTTCAGGTACGCCCGTGAATACTTTGGCATTGAACAATATTCGTTCTGCCTTGTCGGTGCCTTGGCCCCATGAAACCGACGCCATACAAAACACAACAATCGTTACTAGAAGGCCACAACCCAAGTACCGTGCTCGCATTTCCATTCCTCCGCTCATTGCAGGATTATAGTAAGGTCTAACTCGTCTGCGCGCGAGTTGAGAGGGAAGTTGAGGAGGGAACTTGGCGACCAAGGTCACGGCATCTTTCTGTACGGAGCAATCGAAACGGCTCTATCAGCGCTCGAATCGGGTGCTGATCGAGGGCGGAAGCTCTCCTTCACGGGGACCTGCGAATTACGGCGAGTATCCGATCTTCATGCAGCGCGGGCAGGGGTCTCGTTTATACGATGTGGATGGAAACGAATACATCGATTGGATGATGGGATTTGGCGCGCTGCCTCTGGGGCATGCGGATCCGGAGGTCACTCAGGCGATCGCTGAAGGCGCTGCCAGCGGTGCTCATTTCGCGACCGCAACTGAGATTGAACTTGAAGTTGCTGAGCTGCTGCAGCAGATCGTGCCCAACGCCGAGGTCGTCCGGTTCGCCAACACGGGAACGGAAGCGGTGATGGCGGTGCTGCGGCTGGCGCGCGCCTGGACCGGAAGACCGAAGATCTTGAAATTCGAAGGGCACTATCACGGCTGGTACGACGATGTTCTGGTAGCTTCGAACCCTCTGCCGGCCTCGGCAGTGGGGTTGCGCAGCGATCCGGTCATGATTGCCGACAGTTCGGGCCTTAACCGCCACGCCCTGGATGATACGGTCGTCGTCCCCTGGAACGATCTGGTTTCTCTGGAGCGTGTCATCCAGAACCACCCCGGACAGATTGCGGCGGTCATCACCGAAGGCGTGATGGCGAATATGGGAGTGATTCCGCCGGACGAGGGATACCTGGAAGGCTTACAGAAGCTGGCCCGCCAACACGGTATTCTGTTTATCTTGGACGAAACTGTGACCGGGTTCCGCGTTGCGGCAGGCGGCTGCCAGGAATACTACCGGCTCTCCCCCGACATTGTTACGTTCGGTAAGGCGCTGGGTTGCGGGCTTCCGGTTGCCGCCTTTGCCGGACGCGCCGAGGTGATGGGCGCATTGGTCAGCGGCGGCGTTCTGCACTACGGTACGCACAACGCCTCGCGCATCGGGTTGCATGCGGCGCGCGCAAGTCTGCGTAAGCTGACTCGAAACAGCGGCGCGTTGTTTAGCCACATCTGGGAACTGGCCGACGAATTTGCCGCAGGGATGAGCGAACTTTTCCGGCGGAAGGGAACGCGTGCAATCGTTCAGCGCGTTGGTCCGATGTTTCAAATCATGTTCACCGAGCAGGCGCGTATCCGCGACTATCGGGAATTCTGTGAACATGTCGACCGCAAGCGCTATCAGCGGTTCTCTCTTAAGTTGTTTGAATACGGCGTGTACACGAGTCCCGCGGCGACGCTGCACTCGATTGTGACTGCTGCCCACAGCACCGACGACGTTAAGCAGACTCTCAGTGCGATGGAGCGCGCTCTGGAGGCGTTAGGGTAAATACCTTTCGTGTCGAGGTGGATCAGGATGGATTTGCCAGATGTCCGCAACAGAGCAGGGCAACTGCTGTCGTTGGAAGGCAAGGTTGCCATGGTGACGGGAGCTGCATCGGGAATCGGCCGGGGGATCGCGGTCCGTCTGGCGGAAATGGGAAGCGCTGTCGCCGTTCTCGACAAAAACATTGATGGCGGCATAGAAACCGCCGCTGCCATCGAGCGAAGCGGCGGGAAGGCAATGGCCATCCCGTGCGACGTTCGCTTGCGCTCCGATGGCCGCGAGGCGGTAAAGCGAACGATTGCTGGCTACGGCCGGATCGACATCCTTTGCAACAATGCCGGTGTCATGCTCCGCAAGGACCTGTTGGCATTGGAGGAAGAAGAGTGGGACTTGGTCTTGAATGTGATCCTGAAAAGTGCCTACCTGTTGTCACGCGAAGTGATTCCGCACATGATCCGCAACGGTGGCGGCGTGATTGTCAATACTGGGTCGGGGTGGGCATTGAAAGGTGGACCGAAAGCAGCTTCCTACTGCGCAGCGAAAGGCGGACTGTTGAACCTGACGAGGGCGATGGCGATCGACCATGGCAAAGACAACATCCGGGTTAACTGCGTGTGTCCGGGCGACATTGACACGCCGATGCTGGCGAGTGAGTGCCTCCAACTCGGAGAAAATCCGGAGCAGTTTATGAAGGAGGCGGCCAGCCGTCCGCTGAATCGCGTCGGTACTCCTGGCGACGTCGCCAATGCAGTCCTGTTTCTGGTGAGTGAGATGTCAACCTGGATCACCGGCGCGCATCTTGTCGTGGACGGCGGTGGACTGGCCTGAGGTGGCCATCATCTATCTGCCTGTCGTCGGAACATTGCCCCTCTGAGACAAACCTTCTTCGTCGAATGTCCCACCAGCAAGCTGCATCGAAGGCCAAGCTGGTCAGTCCTTTGCCCCGGCCAAATCAGCTGCCGGAACGTAGAAGTATTACAGAAGTCAGACAATTCGAATCCGCTGGTATTGAGATACTGAGTGGTTTGCGTGGGTTCGATTATGAGCAATTTTCCAACGATTATTCAGGGCGGAATGGGCGCCGGCGTTTCCAGTTGGAGGCTGGCGCAGGCAGTCTCCAAATTGGGCCAACTCGGAGTGGTTTCTGGAACCGCCCTGGATTCGATTCTCGCCCGGCGCTTGCAAGACGGAGATCCTGGCGGCCACATGCGCCGCGGTCTTGATCATTTTCCGATTCCCGAAATCGCTGAGCGTATTTGGCGGACGTATTACATTCCGGATGGGAAGGCGGAACGAGCGCCCTACAAGTCCTTGCCAAGCCATTCCAAGGACACTCCTGTCGAACTCCAGGAGCTTTGCGTCGCGTCCAATTTTGTTGAAGTCTTTCTCGCGCGCGAAGGCCACGATAATCCGGTCGGAATCAATTACCTGGAAAAAATTCAACTCCCGCATTTGCCTTCCATCTACGGCGCCATGCTGGCCGGCGTGGGCTACATTCTGATGGGGGCCGGTGTGCCGCTCAAGATTCCGGGAGTACTTGATCGTTTCGCAAATCACGAACCCGCCAGCTACCTCTTACAGGTCACAGGAGCGGAGGACGGCGACGACCGCACCATGACCTTCACGCCGAAGGAGTTCTTCAAGCCGAACCAAGGACGTGATCTTCCGCCGCTTCAACGCCCGAAGTTCCTCGCCATCATTGCCTCCAATACCCTGGCGACCACCATGCTGAAGAAGGCGGATGGCGCGGTAGATGGATTCGTAATTGAGGGATGGACCGCTGGAGGCCACAATGCGCCGCCTCGCGGAAAGCTCCAACTAGACGAAACGGGAGAAGCGATCTACGGAGAGCGCGATATTGTTGATTTGGAGAAAATCCGGTCTCTGGGCGTCCCGTTCTGGCTGGCGGGAGGATTCGGACATCCGGAGAAGGTGGCAGAGGCTTTGGCCGCCGGAGCCGCAGGGGTGCAGGTAGGGACCGCCTTTGCCTTCTGCGCGGAATCGGCGCTGCGAGCGGACTACAAGCAAGCGCTCTTGGCAAAAGCCGTTTCTGGGGAAGCTCGCGTGCTCACCGACACGGTGGCTTCGCCGACTAGTTTTCCGTTTAAAGTTGCGCAGTTGGAAGGCACTCTTTCCGAGGACGAGGTCTATTCCGATCGGCCGCGGATCTGCGACCTCGGCTATTTACGGGAAGCCTACAGGACACCGACGGGGACGATCGACTACCGCTGCTCGGCGGAGCCTGTGACCATCCATCTCTCGAAGGGCGGAAAAGTGGAAAATACGGTGGGGAGAAAATGCCTCTGCAATGCCCTCATGGCGAACATCGGTCATCCCCAGGCGCGAAACGGCAAGCTGGTTGAGGATGGTATGGTCACCTCCGGGAACGACCTGACGAAAATCTCGCGCTTTTTGCAGCCGGGTGCCTCGACTTACACTGCAGCGGAGGTGATTGCCGATCTGATGCGGAGCGTAGCGCCGGATAGGTCAGGCGACGCTGCCCGTAATCCAGTCGCGCCTCTTGTCTGCGACGGCGTAGACGGCCGCCAGTGACTGACGATTTGAACTCCGTCTGTTACAATTCGTAAAAGAGTAGGGAAATGCTCTGCGTCAAGGTTGTCTGCGGTCGGTTCCAGGCGTCAAACGCGGTTTTTTCCCGCTAACCGCATGAAAAGTAAGAGGGGACGTAGTTCAGTTGGTTAGAACGCTGCCCTTTAGTGCGTCCAATCTGTATCTTTTTGATCATCAAAGACTTATTGGAACACCAGAACTCCGACACTCTAACCAACTACACACCGATAGCGTAGTTTGTTCGTTGCGTTTCTGAATCGACTCTGCCAACGCCCAAACTGCTTCTCCTGATAGCAGTCTTTTTCCTGACGAGCGTAATCAGCGTCGTCACAGGCAGTACCTCGCTTATCACTGTACCCGTGATGATCCAATTCGGTATTGCGCCCCATGCAGCCGTCGCGACGAACATGATGGCACTAGTTTTCATGAGCATTGGGGGCTCTCTGCCCTTCGCCCGTAAAGGCATTCTCTACCGCCGCCACTTACCGACCTCAATCGCCATCACGATCATCGGCTCTGCTCTAGGTGCTCTGCTTTTGCTGGAAGTGCCAATGAGAGCGTTGCAACTCATCATTGCTCTAGCCATGATTGTGGTGGCGGTGTTCTCCATTGTGAAGCAAGACGGTGCAGAGCGTGAGATTCCCGTCTCCCACAAAAGAGAACTCGCGGGTTACGGAATGACTTTCTTGCTGGCGGTTTACGGGGGGTTCTTCAGCGGTGGTTGTGTGACTTTGTTGACTGCTGCTTTCGTCTTCCTCTTCGGAATGACCCTTCTGCAATCTGTGGCGACAACCAAAGTCATCAATGCATTTTCTTCCGCAGTTGCCACTGCGGTCTTCATGTCTCGTGGCGTTGTTGACTATAAGCTGGGCTCGATTCTCGGGATCACGATGTTCGTGGGTGCGATGGTCGGCGGGCATAGCCTGCCTCGTGAGTGCGTGGTTCCTGTCACTTCCAGTAGCTTGCGGCGAATTGTAACGTTCGCAGAATTACGTACTGTTCAGGTATCACCGACTTGGCTACGTCCTCTGGGACCCTGAGGCCATGTTCGAGGCATGAACTCTGGTGGAGCCTTTCCGCGACTACCGCCACGTGGGCGGCTTGCTCCAAAATCTCGTCTTTGCTTTTGCTCTTCCGATTGCCGAGCGTTCGTTCTCTAAGCCACAGGAAACTCAAAACGCTACTGAATCTCCTTATCGGTAAACAGTAAGCGACGAGGAAGGATTTCTTCCGTCTACTGCAACTTCGCGTATCCCGCCTTGGCGTCCTTCAGGATGGGGATGTCGGGGTCGGCGTCGCCCCAAATCTTTAAGAAGTCCTGGTAGGCGGCCCCCGCCAGAATCAGAGCCGCCCAGAACAGGTTTCAGTTATTCCGCTGCATCGATTCGATGTGCTTATTCAAGTTGCTGATGCGCAACTGTACTTCGGAGGAGTGTCCCTGGCTCATACACCAGAACAGTTCGCCCCAACCCGGCATCTCCTTCGAGCCGTATGTCGGCAAGCGTACGTCACCCGCTATCGCGCTTCTAACGCGATCGGATGGATAACTGTTGTCGTTCTTTCTGGCAAGAGTCGTGAGATCCGCTGGTGGGACTCTTAGCGCCTCAGCAGCCGGACCGTTTCCCTTGCCATCCTTGCCGTGACAGACGGCGCAATATGCGGTGTACATCTCTTG
>Ga0209415_10008031_pt1 | contig 18325 bp, 16 predicted proteins | sample PeaSoiSIISIP2007_FD_187696 | JGI IMG/M metagenome (GOLD analysis project Ga0209415, IMG submission 187696) | Peat soil microbial communities from Weissenstadt, Germany - SII-SIP-2007 (SPAdes) (version 2) | ecosystem: Environmental > Terrestrial > Soil > Wetlands > Peat | place: Germany...
ACGAAGAACTCCATCTCCATCTGCTCGAACTCGCGCGTGCGGAAGATGAAGTTGCCGGGCGTGATCTCGTTGCGGAACGACTTGCCCACCTGGGCGATGCCGAACGGCGGCTTCTTGCGCGCGAACTGAGCGACCGCCTTGAAGTTGACGAAGATCCCCTGGGCCGTCTCCGGGCGCAGGTAGATCGTCGACCCGGTCTCCTTGACGGGGCCGATGGTGGTCTCGAACATCAGGTTGAAGTCGCGGGCCTCGGTCAGGTCGCAGTCGGCGAACTCGCCCGGGTGCATCGAGGGCTTGCGGCCGCAGGCGAGCTGGTCGAGGTGGTCGGCGCGGAAACGCTGCTTGCACACGCGGCAGTCGACGAGCGGGTCGGTGAAGTTGGCGAGATGGCCCGAGGCCTCCCAGGTTCGCGGATGCTGGAGGATCGACGAGTCCAGCGCGACGATGTCGTCGCGCTCGCGCAGCATCGCGCGCCACCACTCGCCCTTGACGTTGTTCTTGAGCAGGACGCCGTAGTGGCCGTAGTCGTAGGTCGACCCCACGCCGCCGTAGATCTCCGAGCTCGGGAAGACAAAGCCGCGCCGCTTGCACAGCGAAACGATCTTCTCCATCGTGACGACGTCGTCCACGCGCGCGGATCCTAGTGGTTGCGCCAGCCGGCCCGCCTATACTCACCCTCTCGATGCCGACCTACGAGTACCGCTGTACGAAGGGACACACCTTCGAGGTCACCCAGAGCATCAACGACGAGCCGCTGACCAAGTGCGAGGTCTGCGGGCGCCCGATCGAGCGGGTGCTGCACTCGCCGGCGGTGCACTTCAAGGGGTCGGGCTTCTACAACACCGACTACGGGACCAAGAAGCGCCAGCGCGAGAAGAGCGCGAGCGAGTCGAGTTCCTCCGATTCCAGCTCGTCGAGCTCGGGCGAGAGCAAGCCGTCGAGCGGGGGCGGGGAATCGTCCTCCGCCGAGTCGAAGGAGTCGGCGCCGAAGGCCAAGCCGTCGAAGCCGAAGGAGTAGCCGGCGCAGGGTCGCGCGGCGGCGCCCGACCGCCCGATGGCGCAGGGGTCGCGGAATCAACCATCTAGGAGTTCAGGAAGCGCTGCACGTCGGCCTGCTTGGCCGCCTGGGTGATCGTCAGCACGTCCTGGCCGTTGTACACCTCGAAGCCGGTCGGGTTGAGGATCGCGCTGTTCGCATTGCCGGCCAGCTCGAGCGACGCCAGCACGCCGGCGAGGGAGAGCCCGCCCATGTCGGTCTCGATCGTCTGTGGCAGCGCCCAGGCGATCCACGGCAGGCGGACGAAGCCTGCGAGCGAGAGGATCTGGCTCTTCATGTCGAGCAGCAGCTTCTGCTGGCGCAGCTCGCGCGTCAGGTCGTTCTCGCGCGGGTTGCAGTGGTTCTCGCGGGTGCGCGCCAGGGCCAGCGCCTGCGCGCCGTCGAGATGGTGGGTGCCGGACTGCAGGCGCAGCGTGAAGCCGCCGTTTCGGAAGCCGCCGCTGATGAACGAGACGACGCAGCTGCCGGTGTAGGTGACGCCGCCCATCGCGTCCACCAGCTTGGGGAAGTTGGTGAAGTTGATCAGCACGACGTGGTTGACCTGGATGCCGAGGAAGCTCTCGACGGTGCGGATCGCGAGCGACGGACCGCCGAGCGCGTAGGCGGCGTTGATCTTCGCGTAGCCGTGGCCCGGGATGTCGACGAGCGTGTCGCGCGGGATCGACAGCCGCGCCGAGTGACCGCCGCCGGTGCGCACGAGCATCATCACGTCCGAGCGGCTCGGCCCGCCGACGTCGGCGCCCGGCTCCTTCGATCCGACCGGGCGCGCGTCGGAGCCGAGCACGAGCGTGTTGGCCGCCGAGAACGGGGGAATCCCGCCGCCCTCGAGCGCCGCGACCGCGGCGGCCGGGACGCCCTGCGCGCTCATCGAGCTGGCGACGAAGAGGACCACCGACGAGCCGATCCACGCAGCCAGCGCCAGCAGGACCCAGCGCAGCAGGCGCCGCCAGCGGGGACGCGGCGGCCGGAGCCGGCGGCGGTAGCGGCGGCGAGCTAGAGGGCCCTGACCGGCGGGCTCCTCGTTGCGGGCACGCAGCTGATCGAGCCCGTCCTGGGCGTCAGGCGATCGCCGCCAGGGGCGCCGCAGCGAAGCACGGTAACGCCGGTAGCGACCGGGCTCTGGGTCGGGAACCTCGGCCATGAGAGCGCCGTCTATAGTGGCGCAGGTGCCGACCGAATGCGTCATCGGCGTCGATCTGGGCGGTACCAACCTGTTCGCGGGTGTGATCGACTCGGAGCTGGTAGTGGCGCGCCGGACCCGCCGCACGGTCGCCGGACTCGAGCTTTCCGGCCTGCTCGACGAGATCGCCGGCGCCGTCGGCGAGCTTCGCGACGAGCTCGGCTCGGGCGTCGATGCGGTCGGCTACGGAATCCCCTGCCTGATCGACGACGAGCACGCGCTCGCCGCCTCCTCCGTCCACCTGCCGCTCGCCGGGGTGGCGTTTGCGGAGGCGATGTCCGAACGCACCGGGCTGCCCTCGTTCGTCGACAACGACGCCAACCTTGCACTCCTCGCCGAGCACCGCAACGGCGCCGCGCAGGGCGAGCGCGTCGCGCTGATGCTGACGCTCGGCACGGGCGTCGGAGGCGCGATCATGACCGGCGGCGAGCTATACCGTGGGGCGCAGGGCGCGGCGGGCGAACTGGGCCACATGACCGTCGACCCGGACGGACCCGACTGCGGCCCCGGGTGCCCCGGCCGCGGCTGTCTGGAGGCGTGGATATCGGGCTCCGCGCTCGCGCGCGAGGCGCGCGCTGCGGCACAGGCTGATCCCGCCGGAGCGCTCGGGCGCGCGCTCGCGCAGGGGCGCGAGATCGCCGGCCCGCTGGTGAGTCGTCTCGCTGGCGAGGGCGACGCCGCGGCACTCGGAGTGCTCACGGCGCTCGGCGAGTGGCTCGGGGTCGGGCTGGCGTCGCTCGTCAACATCTTCAACCCCGACGTGATCGTGATCGGCGGCGGCGTGTCCGGCGCCGGCGAGCTGATCCTCGAGCCCGCCCGGCGCGTCGTCGCGCAGCGCGCGCTCGCGATGCCGGCGGCGCACGTCGCGATCCGCGCGGCGAGCTTCGGCGCGGAGGCCGGAATGCTCGGCGCGGCTCTGCTGGCGCGCGAGTCCATTGCGCGCAGGGTGGCGGCGTGAGCGGCCGGCTCGTCGTCTGCCCGACGCCGATCGGCAACCTCGAGGACGTCACGCTGCGGGTGCTCGCTGCGCTGCGAGCCGCCGACCTCGTGGCCTGCGAGGACACCCGCCACACGCGCAAGCTGCTGGACCGCTACGGCGTGACCGGGGCGCTCGTGAGCTACCACGAGCACAACGAGCGCGAGCGCGCCGCGGAGCTGGTCAAGCGGATGCGCTCCGGCGCCGTCGTGGCGCTGGTCTCCGACGCCGGGATGCCGCTCGTCTCGGACCCCGGCTTCATCCTGGTCCAGGCCTGCATCGCCGCCGGACTCTCGGTGGAGGTGCTGCCCGGGCCGAGCTCGGCGCTGGCGGCGCTCGTCGCTTCGGGCCTCGCCGCTGAGCGCTGGCGCTTCGTCGGCTTCCTGCCACGCAAGCGGGCGGAGCTCGAGCGGCTGCTGGTCGGCACGCCGGAGACGCTCGTCGCGTTCGAGTCGCCCAAGCGCCTCGTGGCGACCCTGGCGCTGCTCGCGGCGAACGATCCCGCTCGCCAGGTCGCCGTCTGCCGCGAGCTGACCAAGCTGCACGAGGAGGTGCGGCGCGGATCCGCCGCCGAGATCGGTGAGCACTACGCGAGCGAGCCGCCACGCGGCGAGGTCGTGCTGGTCGTCGCGGCGGCGCCGGACGGCGCGGGCGCACCCGAGCTGGGAGAGCGAGCACTGGCGGCGCTGCGCGCGGTCGTCGAGGCGGGCGCGCGTCCGCGCCCGGCGGCCAAGGCGATTGCGGAGCTGACCGGCGTGCCCGCCAACCGGCTGTACCGCGCGCTGACCGAGAGCCAGTCCGAGCGCGCGAGCTGACGCGCGGCCGGCAGAGTGGGCGGCGCGGGGCCGGGGCTGGCGCCGAGCCGGTGGTGCGGGCTTTCCGCGGCTGAGCGCGTGGCGGCGGGCTGCGTACGTCGCGGCGCGCGGCTGCCGTAGCCTCTGAACGGCGATGAGCTTCTACATCACGACCCCGATCTTCTACGTCAACGCGGCGCCGCACCTCGGGCACGCCTACACCGAGATCGCCGCCGACGTGCTCGCCCGCCACCATCGTGCGCGCGGCGAGGAGACGTTCTTCCTGACCGGCGTCGACGAGCACGGCGAGCCGGTAACGGTCGCGGCGGCGGCGGAGGGCGTCTCGCCGCGCGAGCTCGTCGACCGCAACGCCGAGCGCTTCCGCGCCCTGACCGGCGTGCTCGAGATCTCCAACGACTTCTTCATTCGCACCACCGACGCCGAGCACGGGCGGCTGGTGCAGGAGTTCCTCCAACGCGTCTACGACAACGGACACGTCTACAAGGGTCTCTACGAGGGCTGGTACTGCCCGCGCTGTGCCGACTTCAAGACCGAGAGCGAGATCGGGCCGGGCAACAGCTGTCCGATCCATCTGATCCCGCTGACGCGCGAGCACGAGGAGAACTGGTTCTTCCGCCTGTCCTCCTTCCAGGGGCGACTGCAATCGCTCTACGCGGAACGGCCCGAGTTCATCATGCCCGAGCACGCCTACAACGAGACGCGGAGCTTCGTGGCGCAGGGCCTCGTCGACATCTCGCTCACGCGCGCCAGCGTCTCGTGGGGAGTGCCCGTGCCGTGGGAGCCCGGGCACGTGTTCTACGTCTGGTTCGATGCGCTGCTCAACTACGTGACCGCGCTCGGCTATGCCCGGCCGGGCCAGTCCCTCGAGCATCTGTGGCCGGCGAGCCTGCAGATGCTCGGCAAGGACATCTCGAAGTTCCACACGATCTACTGGCCGGCGCTGCTGATGGCGGGCGGCCTCGAGCCGCCTCGCCAGCTGTTCGTGCACGGATTCCTGCTCGGGCCCGACGAGGCGAAGATGTCCAAGTCGCGCGGCAACGTGCTCGACCCGTTCGCGATCATCGAGCGCCACGGCGCCGACGCGCTTCGCCACTATCTGTTCCGCGAGGTCAGCTTCGGCCAGGACGGCCCGGTTTCCGCCGAGGGCTTCCAGGCCCGGTACGACGCCGAGCTCGCCAACGAGTACGGCAATCTCGCGAGCCGCACGCTGAACATGATCGAGCGCTACTGCGGCGGCGTCGTGCCGGCCGTCGCGACCGAGACAGAGCTGCGCGAGGAGTTCGCCGGCCTGTTCGAGCGCGTCGACGAGCTGCTCGAGCGCGCCGAGCTGTCGGCCGCGCTCGAGGAGATCTGGCGCCGCGTCCGGCGGCTCAACCGCTTCGTCGAGGAGAAGGCCCCGTGGGCGATCGCGAAGGAGCCGGCCCGCGAAGCGGAGCTCGCCCGCGTGCTGGCCTCGCTCGCCGAGGGCCTGCGCGTGGTGACGGTCGCGCTGCTGCCGTACATGCCGCAGCGGACCGAGACGCTGCTCCGGGCGCTCGGGGCCGGCGAGCGGAGGGCGCGGGCGTTCGCGGAGGAGGGGTGGGGTGGCGCGGTGTCAGCGCTCGCGCCGCTCTTTCCGAAGAGCCCGTCCGAACCCGCGTGATCGACTCGCACACCCATCTCGACGCCTGCGAGCCGCCCGACGAGGAGCTCGTGGCCTCCGCCGGGGCGGCCGGCGTGGTCAGGATGCTGACCGTCGGCACCGACCCCGCCAGCTGCCGCGCGGCGCTCGCCGCGGCCGAGCGCTTCCCCACCGTTTACGCCGCCGTCGGCTGCCATCCGAACCTCGCGCAGACACTCGACGTGGCGCTGCTGCGCGAGCTGGCCTCCCATCCGCGCTGCGTCGCGATCGGTGAGACCGGCCTTGACTATCACCACGACCGCGCCCCGCGCGAGCTGCAGCTGCGCGCGTTCGAGGCCCAGATCGAGCTGGCAGGCGAGCTCGGCAAGCCGCTCGTGATCCACACCCGCTCGGCAGCTGAGGACACGCTCGCCGTCCTACGGCGAAGCGCCGGTGGGCTGAGCGTGATCATGCACTGCTTCTCGATGCCCGAACAGCTGCACGAATGCGTCGACGCCGGGTGGTGGATCTCGTTCGCCGGGAACGTCACCTACCCCTCGGCCGCCGACCTCGCCGCCGCCGCCGCGGCCGTCCCGGCGGAGCGGCTGCTGGTCGAGACCGACGCGCCGTATCTGGCGCCGCAGAGCCGCCGCGGCAAGCCCAACGAGCCGGCGGCCGTCGTCGAGACCGCGGCCTTCGTCGCTGCGGCGCGGGGCGTCGCCGCGGCCGAGTTGGAGGCGACGCTCGAGCGCAACGCGGCCGGGCTGTTCGGCTGGTGAGCACCACCACACAGCCGAGTCTGCGCCGGATCGCCCAGTTCGCGGTGCGCCCGCGCCGCGACCTCGGGCAGAACTTCCTCGTCGACTCGAACATCCTTGGCGTGATCGGCCGCGCCGGCGAACTGGCCCAGGACGACGTCGTGCTGGAGATCGGCGGCGGCCTAGGGGTGCTGTCGGAATACCTCGCGGCGCGCGTCAGGCATGTGCACGTGGTCGAGATCGACCGCCACCTCGAGCCGGCGCTGCGCGACGCGCTCGACCCGTTCGCCAACACCACGCTGCACCTCGTCGACGCGATGGCGCTGGATCTCGCTGCGCTCGAGCCGGCGCCGAACAAGCTGATCGCGAACCTCCCCTACGGGATCGCGGCGGGGGCGCTGCTGCGCTCGGTCGAGGAGCTCGAGCCGCTGACGCGCTGGGTCGCGATGGTGCAGAAGGACGTCGGCGAGCGGCTGGCCGCCGGCCCGGGCAGCCGCAGCTACGGCGTGCCGAGCGTGCTCTGCCAGCTGGCCTGCGAGGTCGCCGTGCTGCGACCGATCTCGCGCAGCGTGTTCTTCCCGGTGCCGAACGTCGACTCGGTGCTGATCGCCATGCGCCGCATCGCGCCGGCGCCGCCGGCCGATCTGCGGCGCTTCGTCCAGGGAGCTTTCGCGCACCGCCGCAAGGCGATGGCGCGTTCGCTGATGCTGAGCATCGGCAGCGATCGGGAGGCGGTGCGGGCGGCGCTCGTCGCCATCGGGCGCCCCGCCGACGAGCGCGCGGAGCGCCTCGGACCGGCGGCGCTCGCGGCCCTCTGGGAGACGCTGCGATGAGGAGTGCGGCGCAGCTGGCGTCGCGGAGGATGAGGAGCCGCCCGCGATGAGGGAGCTGGCGCCGGCGAAGATCAACCTGTGCCTGCTGGTCGGGCCCACTCGCCCCGACGGACTGCACGAGCTGTTCAGCGCGATGCAGTCGATCACGCTCTGCGACGAACTCGAACTCCTCGACGGCGAGCGCGACGAGGTCGTCTGCCCGGGGGTCGACGGTCCCAATCTCGTCGCCGACGCGATCGCCGCGTTTCGCGACGCGACCGGATGGGACGGGCCGCCGCAACGGATCGCGATCGCCAAGCGGATCCCCGTCGCGGCCGGGATGGGTGGCGGCTCGGCCGACGCCGCTGCGGCGCTGCGCCTGCTGGCTCGGCGCTCCCAGATCGCCGACGGGCGGCTGCTGCGTGCCGTCGCCGCGGCGCTCGGCTCCGACGTCCCGAGCCAGCTGCGGCCCGGGCGCACGCTGGTGCGCGGCGCGGGCGAGCTCGTCGAGCCGCTGCCGGACCCCGCCGGTCTGGGCGTCATCGTCCTGCCCTCGCCGGAGGGGCTCTCGACGGCTGCGGTGTACCGCGAGGCCGACCGGCTGGGCGGCGGCCGGACGGCCGAGGGGCTCCAGGCGTGCGACCCGTCGGCGGTGACCGGCGTGAACGACCTGACCGCGGCGGCGCGCTCGCTCGAACCTTCGATCGGCGCGGCGCTTGCGCGGGCGAGCGAGGCGGGGGCGTCGATGGCGATGGTGTGCGGATCGGGACCAACGGTGATCGGGCTGTTCGAGGAGCTGCACGCGGCCGTGGAGGCCGCCGCCGTGCTGCGTGCCGCCGGCGTCGACGCCCGCGCGGCGGGTGCGTTCCCGCGGCGTGCGGCGGGGCTCAGCTGAGCGTCGGTCGGGCGCCGCGGTACGCCGGCATTACCACGACGGCCGCTTAAGCGACAATCCCTGCACCCTTGAGCCCGATCACGATCAACCATCTGCTGCTGGCCTCGTCGCTGAGCAGGATCGACATCACCTACATCGTTGCCGGCGCCTGCGGCGTCGCGGGCACGGCCGCCTTCGTCGGCCTGATCCTCGTACCGGCGGTCGAGGCCTACGGGCGGGTCTGGCAGCGGCTGATCGCGGTCGTGCTGTCGTTCTACGTGCTCGCCGCGATGATGGGGATCGGCCTCGTCGCCGCCGGCGGCGTCATCTGGATCTGGGGTCGCTACGGATAGCGAACCGGGGATCTCGGGCGCACTGGACCTCGCGGCCCTCGACGAGATCACGGCGGCTGTCGAGTCGGGCGCGGGGCTGCCGACGGTGGTGCGCGCCGCGGCACGCGCGCTGGACGCCAGCATCGTCGTGCTCGATCGCGGCGGCCAGGCGCTCGCGGTCGCCGCACGCTCGCCGGCTGACGAGCGTTCGCTGCTGACCGAGACCGACGGCGTCGTCTCGATCGAGCTGCGGGTCGCCGACAGCGAGGTGGGGCGGCTGCGCGTGCGGGCGCGCGGAGCGCCCAACCCGGGGCTGCTGCGCCTCCTTAGCACGCTGATCGCATCGGAGGTCGAGCGCGTGCGCGCGCCCGAGCTGGCCTCCGAGGAGGCGGCGGCGGTGTTCGTCGCCGCGGTCCTCGCGCGCGAGATCACCGGCCGAGAAGAGATCCTCGCCGCCGCCCGCGAGGTGGGGCTGCGCGACCTCGAGCGGGGAGCGTCGGTGCTGATCGCGCACGCACACCCGCAGGCTCCGGCACAGGAGGGATGGCGGTCGCGGCTGCGGGCGATCGCCGCGCGCGCCGCCCGCGCGGCGGTTCCGAGCGCCGTCGCCGTGCTCTCGGAGCGCGATCTGGACGCCGGCGCCGAGGTGGTCGTGCTGCTCGCAGGCGCCGACGAGGCGGCCGCCCGGCGGGCTGCCGAAGGCGTGCTGCGCGATCTCGAGGCCGGAATGGGCGGCTTCGTGTTCGTGGTCGGGCGCAGCCGGCCCGCCACCGACCCGGCGGATCTGGCACGCGCCGCCGACGAGGCGCTGCTCGCGGCCAACGTCGCCGAGGGCGACGAGGAGCACCGCGTGCTCGCGTTCGAGGAGACCGGCGCCTACCGACTCCTGCTCAGCGCGATGAGCGAGAACCCGGCGGAGCTGCAGCGCTTCTACGCGGAGACGGTTGAGCCGCTGGTTGCCTACGACGAGCAGTATGCGACCGATCTCGTGGCGACCGTCGAGGCATTTCTCGAAGCCGACGGCAACGTCGCCGGAACCGCCCAGCGCCTCTTCACCCACCGGCACACGATCCGCTACCGGCTCGAACGGGTGCGCGAGCTGTGTGGCCTGGACGTCGGTTCGAGCGACGGGCGCGAGAAGCTGAGCCTCGGCCTGAAGGCGATGCGCGTGCTCGGCATGGGCGCGTCGAGCGGCGGTCCGGCGAGCGAGCCCGGTCACGCCGGCGGCCGCGTGCCGCGGCGGTAGTAGCGGGCGGCGGCGCGAGGCGCCACCGGGCGCTGTCGCGGAGCGCTGGGCCGCGCGTGTGTCCGGCGCGCAGCGGGACGGCGCGTGCGGGTGGCTGTCGCGGTGTGCGGCGCCGCGCTCCCTGCAGCGCGGTGCGGAACGGCGCGTGCGGGTGCGGCGGTGCGGGACGGCGCGTGCGGGTGGCTGTCGCGGTGTGCGGTGCCGCGCTCCCTGCAGCGCGCGTGCGGCTGCGGCGCGTGCGGGTGCCATCGGGGACTGGGGGGCAGGGATTCGAACCCCGATAACCGGCGCCAAAGGCCGATGTCTTGCCGTTAGACGACCCCCCAACAGCTACCGCCGCAAGTGTAGTTACGCTCACCGCGATGCCCGCAATCACGGTTGTGATCCTCGCCGCCGGACGCGGCACGCGGATGCGCTCGGCCACGCCGAAGCTCTCGCACGACCTCTGCGGGCGCCCCCTGCTGGCATGGCCACTCGTGGCCGCGCGCGCCGCTGGCGCCAACCGCCTGGTGCTCGTCGTCGGCCCCGACGACCGGCTGGCGAACGGTCTGAGCGGCGAACTGGCCGCCGGTTCCGGCGCCGCGGTCACGGTCCCGGCGTGGGCGGAAGGGGTCGATCTCGCCGTGCAGGCCCAGCCGCTGGGAACCGCCGACGCCATGGCGGCCGCCGCGCGGTTGATCGACCGCGATGACGTGGTGATCGTCCTCGCCGGTGACGTGCCGCTGGTCGGCGCCGAGCTCCTGAGCTCACTCGCCGAGACCCACCGGGCGTCGGACGCGGCTGCCACGATGGTGACCGCCGTACTGGAGGACCCGAGCGGCTACGGGCGCGTCGTGCGCGACGGCGACGGTGCGTTCAGGCGTGTCGCCGAGACGAAGGTCGCGGGCGACGCGAGCTCGGCAGAGCTCGCGATCGCCGAGGTGAACACCGGGATCTACGCATTCGACGGCGCGGCGCTGCTCGACTCCCTCGCCTCGGTCGGCGTCGACAACGCCCAGGGCGAGCGTTACCTGCCGGACGTGCTCGTCGTGCTGCGCGAGCAAGGCGCTCGCGTCGCCACGCTCACGGCCGCCGACGCCGCGATCGTCCTCGGCGTCAACGACCGGGTGGATCTCGCCGCGGTCCGCGCCGAGGCGCAGCGGCGCATCCACGAGCGCCACATGCTCGCCGGCGTGACGATCGTCCAGCCGTCGACGACGAGCATCGACGTGGGCGTCGAGATCGGCTCCGACAGCGTGATCGAGCCCTGCACGCAGCTGCTCGGGTCCACAACGGTGGGCGCCGGAGCCATCATCGGACCGCACAGCACGCTGATCGACGCGCGGCTCGGCGACCGGGTGAGCGTCGTGCACTCCCACCTCGTCCGCTGCGAGGTCCGGGACGGGGCGAGCGTGGGCCCGTTCGCCCACCTGCGGCCGGGCGCGCTGCTGCGCGAGGGATCGAAGGTCGGGACCTTCGTCGAGGTCAAGAACTCCGACATCGGCGCCGGCTCGAAGGTGCCGCACCTGTCCTACATCGGCGACACCGACCTCGGCGAGCACTCCAACCTCGGCGCCGGCTCGATCACCGCCAACTACGACGGCACCGCCAAGCACCGCACGACGATCGGCGCGCGCGTGCACGGCGGTGTGGACACGTCGTTCGTGGCGCCCGTGACGATCGGCGACGATGCCTGGACGGCCGCCGGCACGGTGGTCACAAGCGACGTGCCGCCGGGCGCGCTGGCTGTTGCCAGGACTCGCCAGCGCAACGTGGAGCGCTACGACGAGCGGCGCGGCGGCGGGTGAGACGCCCTCCGACCCGCTCCGTCGGCGTTGGCGGAGCACCACCGACAACCACCGGATGACTGATTTCGCAGCCCATGCGCCGTCGGGCGGCGCCTCGCGGCGTCGGATCGCGATGTGGCGGCCGGGCCGCTGGATCCGCACCGTCGGTGTGCGGTCCGCGACGCCCGCCGCTTGCGAGAAACTCGCCAGCCGACCACGCCGGCAGTGGAATCAACCATCTAGACTCCCCGCTGATGAGCGTGACTGAGCCGCAGCCTGCCATCACGAGCCTCCCGATCGACTATGACAAGCGGCTGATGCTGTTCGCCGGGCGTGCGACGCCGCAGCTCGCCGCGAACATCGCGTCGAAGCTCGCCGTCGAGCTTGGCCCGACGACGCTCAAGACCTTCTCCAACGGCGAGGTCTACTGCCGGTACCAGGAGTCGATCCGCGGCGCCGACGTCTTCATCGTGCAGTCGACCTGCGGCAACGCCCAGACCGGACTGACCGCGAACGACGCGCTGATGGAACTCCTGGTGATGATCGACGCGGCCGTCGGCGCATCGGCCCACCGCGTGATCGCCGTCGTGCCCTGGTTCGGCTACTCGCGCCAGGACAAGAAGTCGGCGCCGCGAGAGCCGATCAGCGCACGTCTGGTGGCGCGCGTCCTGGAGGCCGCCGGAGCCGACCGTGTGCTGACGATGGACCTCCACGCGGGCCAGGTGCAGGGCTTCTTCAGCAAGCCGCTCGACCACATGACTGCGCGTTTCATCCTGGCGCAGCACTTCATCGACCTGCACCTCGAGGACATCGTCGTGGTCGCGCCCGACGTCGGACGCGCCAAGCTGGCCCAGAAGTTCGCCGAGAAGATCGGTGCCGACCTGGCGGTGCTGACGAAGGAGCGCCCGGCCCAGCAGGTCGCCGAGATCGGCTACGTGATCGGCGAGGTCGCCGGCAAGACGACGGTCATCATCGACGACATCATCGACACCGCCGGGACGCTCTGCGCCGCCGCGCAGACGCTGCTCGAACAGGGCGCCTCGAGCGTTTACGCGGCCGCGACGCACGGTGTCTTCTCCGGCGACGCCTACGAGAACCTCGCGAGCACGCCGTTTGAGCGCGTCGTCGTCACCGACACGGTCGCCACGCCGCCCGGAGCACCCGACAACGTGTTCGTCCTCCCGTGCGCCGAGCTGCTGACCGACTCGATCCGCAGGATCTTCACCGACGGTTCCGTCAGCGAGGTCTTCGGCGGCGAGAACCAGCTCTTCTGAGCTGACGGCGTTTGATGACGGCGCCCCTCCCCGGCCTGGTCGCAAGGCTGGAGCTCGACGACGAGGAGGCGCTCGTGATCTTCGAGCTGAACGCGCTGGAGGCGATCGGAGGCCGGCTCGAGCACCGACCGGAGGTCGCGATCCTCGACGCGATCACGTCCGAAGCGGCAGGCCGACTGGGGGAGGGCGCGCTCGCCCGCTGGATCCGAGCCGGGCGGCCGGGCGTCCGCCCGGTCGACCTGCTGCTCGCGGGCGACTTCGGCGCCTTCGAAGCTCGACTCGCCCAACGTGTCGCCGAGGCCGGCTGATGGGCCGGCGGGGCGGACGCGAGGGCCATTGAGACTCCCCTCGCGACGAATCCTGATCGCGTTCGGGCTGCTGATCTTCCTCGCGCTCAGTGCGTTGCTGGCGCGCTGGCTCGCACTCGAGAACGTCGAGCGCAATGCCGTGGCCGCTCTGATCGAGGCCGAGGCGCGAGGCGACGCTCAGGCGATGCTGACGCAGCTGCAGCGCTGCGACGCGCGCTGCCGCCTGACGGTGACCGCCGACGCGCGTCGGCTGCGGCGACCCGGGCACGTCCAGATCCTCGCCTACCAGTCCCAGACGGCCTACTCGCTCACGACGAGCATCGCGGAGACACGCGTCGCCTGGAAATCCTCGCTTCAGCGCCTGCCGGTCGTGCAGTGCGTGCAGGTCGAGCGCCGCGGCAACGCGATCACGGGCCTGACGATCACACTCCTGGCGCTGAGCGCGCAGATACCCAACACCGCGGACTGCTGAGTCGCAACGCCGCGCGCCGCGCGCAGTGCGCCGCCGCACGTGCACCCGCTCGCGCCCCGCGTCGAGTGGCAGCGGCCGGCGTCGGGTCACGCGCACCAGCGGCCGGCGTCGGGTCACGCGCCAGCGGCCGGCGGGTGTGGCACGCGAGCGCCCCCGCGCGTCGAGTCGCGTGCCAGCGGCCGGCGTCGGGTCACGCGCGCTAGCGCTGGCGTCGGGTCACGCGCGCCAGCGGCCGGCGGGTGTGGCGCGCGAGTGCCCCGCGTCGAGTCGCGTGCCAGCGGCCGGCGGGTGTCGCGCGCCAGCGGCCGGCGGGTGTGGTCCGCTACCATCCCGGCCGGCGTGGAACGCACCAAACTGACCCGACTCGATGTCGCGAGCCGCGAGCCGCACGGCTCGCGCTCCGTGCGGCGGCTGCGCCACGAGGGCCTCGTTCCCGGGGTTCTCTACGGCGGCGCGGGCGACGCCGTCTCATTCTCGGTCGAGGCTCGCGCGCTTCGCACCGCGCTTGCTGCGGTCGGCGCGGTGCTCGAGGTGGCCCTGGACGGTGGGCGCCCGACACCGGCGGTGCTGAAGGAGACCCAGCGCCACCCGGTCAAGGGCCAGCTGATGCACGTCGATCTGATCCGTGTGCGGCTGGACCAGCCGATCCAGGCGAACGTGGCGGTCGAGCTGCTGGGCGCCGAGGACGCGCCGGGCGTGCGGGACGGCGGCGTGCTCGAGCAGGTCACCCACAGTGTGCACGTCGAGGCGCTACCGACCGCGATCCCCGAGTCGATCTCCCACGACGTCTCGGGGATGTCGATTGGAGACACGCTGCTGCTCTCCGCCATCGAGGCTCCCGAGGGCGTGAGTCTCCTGGGCGAGCTCGACGAGATCGTGATCGCGACCCTGAGCCCGCCGCGGCTTCGCCTCGAGGACGAGGAGGAGATCGAGCAGGAGACCGGGCTGGTGGGCGAGTCGGAGGGTGGTGCGCCGGAGGCGCACGAGGACTCGTCGGACACCTCGCACGACGCGGCGCCCGCCGACGACGGCGAGTAGCTCCTGCGCCTCTCGCGCGGTCCGTCGATCGACTGGCTCGTCGTCGGGCTCGGCAATCCCGGACGCGAGTACCGCGACACGCGGCACAACATCGGCTTCGTGGTCGCCGAGGAGCTCGCGCGCCGTTGGGGTCTCGAGCGCGAACGCACGCGCTACCGCGGGCGGCTGCGCGAGGGGCGAGCCGGCGCCGGCGGCCCGCGCGTCGCGCTGCTCGAGCCCCAGACCTTCATGAACGACGCCGGACGCAGCGTCGGCCCGGCGCGCGGCGCCTACCGCATCCCGCTCGACCGGGTGCTCGTGGTCCACGACGAGATCGACCTGCCGTTCGGTGAGATCCGCAGCCGCCTCGGCGGCGGAATCGCCGGTCACAACGGTCTGCGCTCGCTGCGCGAGCAGCTGGGCGGCGGGGAGTTCGCACGCGTGCGGGTCGGCGTCGGACGTCCGGACTCGACCGACCCCGAGATCGTGGCCGCCTACGTGCTCGGCGCCTTCCACGAGCCCGCCGACGAGGTGGCCGGTCTCATCGCGCGCGCAGCCGACCTCGCCGCGTCGATCGTCAGCGGCGAGCAGAGCGCCTCCGGGCCCGCGGCCAGCGGGCCACCGGGCCGGCGACCCCGGTGACGATCCGCGCGCCGCAGTGACGATCCTCGCGCCGCTGCTCGACCACCTGGCGGAGAGCGAGGAGGGCCTCGCGCTCGCCCGCGACGGCGGTGACGCCTTCTGCTCGTCGGCGCTTCGACCGTTCCTGACCGCCGCGCTGCTCGCCCACGGGGATGACCGGGCGGCGATCGTCGTCGCGCCCGACGACCGCGCAGCAGGCGAGCTGGCGTCCGACCTCGCCGCCTGGCTCGCGCCGCGCAGCGTCCGCTTCTACCCCTCGCGCGGGGTCACCTACGAGTCCCACCTCGCGCCTCCGCCGCACCTCGTCGGCCTGCGGATCGCCGCTCTGGACGCGCTCGCCGCGGGCGGCGGGGGCGGCTCGCCTGGTGCCCCGGTCCTGGTCGCCTCGGCGCCCGCGCTGTCGGAGAAGGTTCCCGACCCGGCGCTGCGGCCCCGCTCGTTCGAGCTCGCGGTCGGCGAGCTGCTCGATCTCGACGAGTGCGCGCAGCGGCTCGTGGAGATGGGTTACGAGCGCGTTTCCCAGGTGGAGGACCGCGGCCAGTTCGCGATGCGCGGCGGCCTTCTCGACCTGTTCGCCGCGACGGCCGACCGGGCGGTCCGGATCGAGATGTTCGACATCGAGATCGAATCGCTGCGCAGCTTCTCGACCTTCACGCAGCGCTCGCTCGACCCGATCGAGCGAATCGAGGTCGCACCCGCGGCGGAGCTCGCGCTGGAGCACCGCGGGATCGTGCTCGACGGCGAGCGCGCCGACATCGCCGATCTGCTGCCGCTGGAGCGCTTCCGGCCGCTGCTCGAGCTGGCCGGCGAGGACACCACGCTGCTGCTCGTCGGCAGTGAGGAGATCGGGCCGACGCTGCGCGACCACTGGGCCGACGTCACGGCCGCGTTCCACGACGACGAGGCGCACAACCTCTACGTCGCGCCGGCCGAGATCGAGGCTGCGCTGTCGGCCCGCGCGCGGATCCGGCTGCACTCGATCGCGGGCGCCGCGCCGGTCGAATTCCATGCGCAGGCCGCCGTGGGGATGGCGCGCTCGCTCGGCGAGGCCGAGTCGGAGCTCGGCCGCGATCTGCGCTCGGGCTACCGCACGGTCGTCACGTGGACTCGCCGGGGCGACGGCGAGCGGGCTGCCCACAACCTTGCGCGGTTAACCGCCACGTGGCTCGAGGACGCACCGCCGCAGGACCGTCTCGCCTTTGCGCAGGCGACGCTCCGTGAGGGATTCGTCGCGCCCGCATTCCGGCTCGCGGTGGTTCCGGACCACCTGCTCTTTCACCGCCGGCGCACGCAGGCTCGCCCGGAGCTGGGCCGGCGTGGAGCGCTGCGCTCGTTCTCCGACCTGCGCGCCGGCGACATCGTCGTTCACGAGGACCACGGGATCGCGCGGTTCGCCGGCTTCGAGACGCGCACCGTCGCGGGCGTCACGCGCGACTACCTCTATCTCGAGTACCACGGTGACGACCGCGTCTACACGCCGACCGACCAGTTCGCGAAGATCTCCCGCTACGTCGGGGCCGGTGGCGAGCATCCGCCGCTCTCGCGCCTCGGCGGCACCCGTTGGGACACGCTCAAGGCGCGCGCGCGTCACGCCGCCCAGGAGATGGCGGGCGAGCTGCTGTCGCTGTACGTCGAGCGAAAGCGCCGCGGCGGTCACGCGTTCGCGGCGGACGGCGACTGGCAGCGCGAGTTCGAGCAGCGGTTCCCCTACACCGAGACGCCGGACCAGCGCGAGGCGATCGAACTGGTCAAGGCAGACATGGAGGAGCCGCGGCCGATGGACCGCCTGATCTGCGGCGACGTTGGCTACGGAAAGACCGAGGTCGCGTTGCGGGCGGCCTTCAAGGCGGCGGCCGACGGCAAGCAGGTGCTGCTGCTCGCGCCGACGACGATCCTCACGCAACAGCATTTCGGCACCTTCCGCGAGCGGCTTGCGGACTATCCGTTCACGGTCGATCACGTCTCCCGCTTCCGCAGCGCAACGGAGCAGCGCGACGCGCTCGAGCGCTTCCGGGACGGGCGCCTGGACATCCTGATCGGCACCCACCGCGTGCTCTCGCGCGACGTGCGCGCGAAGGATCTCGGGCTGCTGATCATCGACGAGGAGCAGCGCTTCGGGGTCAAGCAGAAGGAGCGGCTGCGCCAGCTGCGCCTGCGTGTCGACGTGATCGCGATGTCGGCCACGCCGATCCCGCGCTCGCTGCAGATGTCGCTCGCCGGGCTGCGGGACATCTCGGTGATCGAGACCGCGCCCGAGGGCCGCCGGCCGGTTCGGACCTATGTCGGCGAGTTCGACGAGACGCTCGTGCGCCAGGCGCTCGAGCGCGAGCGCGCCCGCGACGGACAGGCGTTCTACATGCACAACCGCGTCGAGACGATCGACGAGGTGGCCGAGCGCCTGCGCGGCCTGTGCCCCGGGGTCCGCTTCGCCGTCGCGCACGGTCAGCTCGAGGACCAGGAGCTCGAGTCCCGCATGATGTCGTTCCTGCGCGGCGACGCCGACGTCCTCGTCTGCACGTCGATCATCGAGTCCGGGATCGACATCCCCGCGGCCAACACCCTGATCGTCGAGCGCGCCGACCATTTTGGGCTCGCCCAGCTGTACCAGATCCGCGGTCGTGTCGGGCGCAGCCGCGAGCGTGCCTACGCCTACCTGCTCTACGACGCCGCCGCCGCGCTCACCGCGGAGGGAGCGCAGCGGCTGGCGGCGCTGTCGGACTTCACCGAGCTCGGGTCCGGGTTCCAGATCGCGATGCGCGACCTCGAGCTGCGCGGCGCCGGCAACCTGCTCGGCGACGAGCAGTCCGGGCACGTGGCCGCGCTGGGCTTCGAGCTGTACATGCAGATGCTCGACGAGGCGCTGGCCGCGGCGGAGTCGAGCGACCCCGAGCGCGAGGGCGAATGGGAGCCGGTGCGGCTGGACGTCGACGTCGACGCCTACGTCCCGGCCGACTACGTCGGCTACGAGCAGGCCAAGATCGACCTGCACCGGCGCATCGCCTCGGCGCGCGACGTGGCCGCGATCGAGCTCTTGCGCGAGGAGTTGGCGGATCGCTTCGGTCCCCCGCCGGAGCCGGTCGAGCACCTGCTGGCGATCGCGCGGGCTCGGATCAAGCTCGGTGCCGCCGGCGCCCGCGCCGTCAGCGTGCGCGGCGGGCGCCTCAGCGTGAGCCCGATCGAGCTGGACTCGGCGGGG
>Ga0209415_10008032_pt1 | contig 18325 bp, 17 predicted proteins | sample PeaSoiSIISIP2007_FD_187696 | JGI IMG/M metagenome (GOLD analysis project Ga0209415, IMG submission 187696) | Peat soil microbial communities from Weissenstadt, Germany - SII-SIP-2007 (SPAdes) (version 2) | ecosystem: Environmental > Terrestrial > Soil > Wetlands > Peat | place: Germany...
GCATGCCGCCCCAGCCGGAAGGCGGCGCCGGCGGCGGGGCGGTCGGCGTGCCGCCCCAGCCGGCAGGGGGCGCCTGCGGCGGGGCAGGTTGGCCCCACCCGGCAGGGGGCGCGGGCGGCGGGGCGGTCGGCGTGCCGCCCCAGGCGATGTCGGGCGCTGGGACAGCGGCGTCCTCGGCAGGCGGTTGATCAGCCGGGGCGGGCCCGGGCTCGTCGGTCATGCGCTCACCTCCGCCGCGAATCTACCGTCCGCGGCGCCTCAGCGGACATCGAAGATGCGGCCCAGCTCGTACGGCGGTGTGACCTCCAGCTGGTCGTAGCGGCAATCGCGGGGCGAGCGATCGGGCCGCCAGCGGCGGAACGTCGCGCCGTGGCGGAAGCGGTCGCCCTGGAGGTGCTCGTAGCCGACCTCGCACACCCGCTCCACCCGCAGCGCCTCCCAGGACAGGTCCTTGTCCCGGTTCCAGCGGCTGACGTTGCCGGGCATGCGCTGGCCGGACGCCGCGGCGCCCTCCGCCCACGAGGCCCACTCGGCCCACGGATGGCCGTCCAGCGCGTGGTCCCGCAGCGGCGCCAGCTCCTCCACGAGGGCCGCGCGCTCCGCCATCGTGAAGCTGGACGTCACGCCGACGTGGTGGAGGGTCCCGCCGCCGTCGTACAGGCCCAGGAGCAGCGAGCCGATGAGACGGCCCGGGCCGTTCTTGTGCCACCGGAAGCCCGCCACCGCGCAGTCGGCCTCCCGGGCGTGCTTAATCTTGGCCATCGCGCGCTTGCCCGGCTGGTACGGGGCAGCCAGGGGCTTGGCCATGACGCCGTCCAGGCCCGCCCCCTCGAAGCGGTGGAACCAGTCCAGCGCCACGGCCGGATCGCGGGACGCGGGTGTGAGGTGAAGCGGCGGCCGGACGCCGCCCAGGACCGCCTCGAGGCGCGCGCGGCGCTCGCCCTGGGGCACCCCGCGCAGATCCTCGTCACCCAGGGCCAGCAGGTCCCACGCCACGAAGGACGAGGGCGTGCGTTCCGCCAGCAGGTTGACACGCGAGGCCGCGGGGTGGAGCCGCAGCTGGAGGGCCTCGAAGTCGAGGCCGTGCGGCCCGGCGATGACGATCTCGCCGTCCACGACGCACCGCTCCGGCAGGCCGGCCAGGAGGGCCACCGCCAGCTCCGGGAAGTAGCGGTCGAGCGGCCGCAGGTCGCGGCTCTGCATCAGCAGCTCGTCCCCGTCGCGGAAGACGAGGGCGCGGAAGCCATCCCACTTGGGTTCGTAGAGCCAGCCGGGATCGGTCGGGATGGCCGGCAGCGGTTTGGACAGCATGGGCTCGAGCGGCGGCTGGACGGGCAGGCGCATCGGTGGCTCCTCGTTGTGCACGGCCAGCGTAAGCCCTTCCGTCGACCCGGCGCCCCCGGCGATGCTAGGCTCGGGGGATGCCCCAGGCCGAGACGTTCCGCGGCGACCCATACGCCGTGCTCGAGGTGCCCCCCACGTCGACCGACGCGGCCATCAAGCGCCGTTGGCGCGAGCTGGCCCACGAGCACCATCCGGACCGGGCGCGCGGCGACGAGGCGGCGACCGCGACCCTCACGCGGCGCATGGCCCGCATCAACGCGGCCTACGAGCTCCTGCGCGACAAGGGACGACGCGCGCGCTACGACCTGACCCACGGCACCCGGGGCGGGCGCGCGACCTGGGTGCCGCCGGACGACAGCGGCCACGAGGCACCGGTGGGCCCGCCGCCGCCCCGGCCCGGGCGACCGGTCACGGCCAGGTTCGACACGAGCGAGCACCTCCATCCGCGCAACGCCACGATCAGCCACGGGCCGTCGCCGCTCTACGGGCATCGACCGCGCAGCGCCCGGGAGCGGGCCGAGGCCCCCGAGCCGCTTCGCGCCAGCGACCCCAACGGGCCGGTACGCCGCCGGCGCCAGGGCGTCCGCTCGCACCGCCCGACGCTCGCCGAGGCCAGGGAGATGGCCCTCGAGTTCGGCAAGTTCCGCGGCCACACGCTGGGCCAGGTTGCCGACTTCGAACCGACCTACGTCGACTGGATCGCCGGCACGATCACCCGCGACCGCGAACTCGTGATGGGGGCCCGCGTCCTCCAGGCCGACCTGGACGAACGGGGCGTCGTGCGGCGGGTGCGTCCGATCGGGCCGCCGTTCGGCCGTTCGAACCCCGATCGGACATAGGACGAGACCCCGGTCAGGGTGACCGGGGTCTCGTGATCGATCGACGTTCGATGATTGCCGCCGTCTCGCTCGTTCGGCCGGCCCGGATGGCCGGTTGAGCCTGTTACTCGACCCGTTGCCGAGGCCCGGCGTCCTCCATGCACGTCGTTTCCGACGTCCCTGAAACGCGGAGGTCGCATCCGTTCCCTGGCCCGGTCGTCGACGCCTCGGGTGCGCATCCGGCACTTGAGCGCGACGGCACGAGGCCACGGTAGGCGCCCCGCTCGCGGGCAGCAATGGGGTGTGGGTACCCGGCCCCGCCGTACCAAGGTCGATGGCGTGAACGCACCAATGCGGGTCAGCTGGCCAGCGGCAGACGGGCGACGCCGTCCTCCAGGACAGCCTCCAGGTCCGCGGCCGGCATGGGCCGGCCGAACAGGTACCCCTGCCCGCGGTCGCAACCGACCGCCAGCAGCGCCGCCCGGGCGGCCGGTGTCTCGATGCCCTCCGCGACGACCTCGATGTTCAGGGCGTGGGCCAGGCGCACCACGGCCTCGACGATGGCCAGGTTGCGTTCCGTCGCCCGCCCGACCACGAACGACCGGTCGATCTTCAGGACCTCGACGGGCATCGTCCGCAGCGTGCTTAGCGACGAGAAGCCGGTCCCGAAGTCGTCCAGGGCGATGGCCACCCCGAGGCGTCGCAGGTTGCGCAGGGCGGTGCCGGCCCGCTCGGAGAGGTCGATGATCATCGACTCGGTGATCTCCAGGTGCAGCGCGCCGGGCGCCAGTCGCGTCTCGGCCAGGGTCCGTGCCACCCGCTCGGCAAGATCGGCCTGCTGGAGCTGGCGCACGGAGAGGTTGACGCTGACCGTGAGCTCGCGGGCGAGGGGGAACCGCTCGCGCCAGGCGTGGACCTGGCGAGCGGCCGTGTCGAGCACCCATTGGCCGATGGGCAGGATCAGGCCGGTCTCCTCGGCGACCTGCACGAAGGCGCTCGGCGGCAGGAGCCCCCGACGGGGATGCTGCCAGCGCACCAGGGCCTCCACGCCCACCAGGCGCCCGTCGCCGAGGTCCACCTCGGGCTGGTAGTGCAGCCGCAGCTCGCCCCGCTCGAGCGCGTGGCGCAGGTCGCCCTCGAGCTCCAGGCGTTCCAGCGCGCGGCTGTTCATGGCCTCGTCGTAGACCACGAAGTGGTTGCGTCCCTGCGCCTTCGCCCGGTTGAGGGCCACATCCGCCTGGCGCATCAGCTCGCCGGCCTTGGTCACGCCGGGCGTGCCGAAGGCGATGCCGACGCTGGCCGTCACGAACAGCTCCTGGCCCGCGAGGTCGAAGGCCGCCCGGGTCGCCTCGACCAGGCGCCCGGCCACGCGCATCGCGTCCCCCGGCGCGCGCAGGTCGTCGAGCAGCACGGTGAACTCGTCGCCGCCCAGTCGCGCGATGGTGTCGCCGGGCCGCGCGACCGTTGCCAGGCGGCGCGCGAGCTGGATCAGCAGCTCGTCGCCCGCCCCGTGCCCCAGGCTGTCGTTGACCACCTTGAAGTTGTCGATGTCCAGGAAGAGCACCGCCACCGACTCCTGCGCCCGGCGCCGGGCGAGCGTCTGCTCGAGGCGGTCGCGGAAGAGGGTCCGATTGGGCAGGCGGGTCAGCTCGTCGTGCAGGGTCTGGCGGGCCAGTTCACCCTCCAGGCGTCGACGATCGGTGACGTCGACCGCGAGCACGAGACGTTGCGGCTGGTCGCCGTCGTCGAGGGCGTGCGCGGTCAGCTCGACGTCGATGGGCGACCCATCGCTCGTGCGGTGGCGCGCTAGGTACGGCCGGCCCATGCCGTCGGCCTCGATGCGCGCCAGGTCGTCGGCGTACGTGGCGCCGTCGTCGACGAGCCAGATGTCGGCCAGGGACAGGGCCAGGAACGCTTCCCGCTCGTAGCCGTACGCCCGCACCGCAGCGTCGTTCACGGCCAGGATGCGGTGGGTCGCAGGGTCATGGACCCACATCGGCTGCGGGTTGTTCTCGAAGAGCAGGCGGTAGCGCCGCTCACTGGCGCCCAGGGCGGCGGCGGAGCTGGTGCGCTCCTCCACCTGCGCCTGTGACGCGGCGTAAAGACGGGCGTGCTCGAGGGCCAGGGACGCCAGCTGGGCCAGGCGACCCAGGCGCGCCATGTCGTCCGCCGAGAAGCGCCGCTCGGGGTCCATGTGGCTCAGGCCGATGACCCCCACGACCCGGCCGCCGGACGTGAGCGGCGCCCCGGCCACGGCGTGATAGCCCTTGTCGGCATACGCCGACGCCCGACCCGGGAACGTGCTGTAGTCGTCGACCGCCAGGGGCTGGCCGGTGGCCCACACCCGGCCGGAGACGCCCTCGCCACGGAGGAGGGTCGCATGCGGCTCGTCCCTGAAGACACCGGTGCCGATGGCCACGCGCAGCCGCTGGCGGGCCTCGTCAAGGAGGTAGATGTACCCATCGGGCGTATCGAGGAGGGCGGCGGCTCGCGTGACGATCGAGCGCAGGACGCCGTCGGGGTCCAGGCCGCCCATCAGCTCCAGGGCCGTGTCGTTGAGGGCGGCCAGCTCTTCCCGCTGCCGGCGCGCCTCGTCCTCCGCCTCGTGGCGCGTGGTGAAGTCGTCGAACGTGGAGACGACCCCGGTAAGCGCCCCATGGGCGTCTCGCAGCGGACTGGCGTTGACGATCAGCCAGCGACGACCGCCGCTGAGCGGGTCGCGGTTGCCCAGGACGACCTCGCGGACGGGTTCGCCGGTCGCCAGGACGCAGCAGGCCGGCAGCTCGTCGACGTCGTATGGGTGCCCATCTTCGTGGACGATGTCCCAGCCGCCGTTGCGCAGCCCATGGCCGAGTAGGGCCCCGTCGGGTACGCCCATGAGGCGCCACGCAGCCTGGTTGCCGTAGCGGAAGGTCGTGTCGGGCGCCTGGATCGTGACGCCGACGGGCAGGTCGGCCATGAGGGCGGCGCTGCTCACGTCTGGGGCGTGCTGGGACGACGTCGTCACCAGGCGAGTATCCGGAGTGACGCGGGGCACCGCCACGACCTGGGCGGCGGCCGGGCGCTGGGACGTCCGTACCGGTTACTAGCGGTTGCCGAAGTCCTGGATGGCCGCCTGGATGGCCGACTCGCTGACGCCGGAGGCGAGGATGCCGTTGACCGTGCCCGGCTGGGCGGACGGCCAGAAGATGAGCACCTGGAGGACGTCCTGGTTGTTGACCTGGATGCGGACCCCGGCCCGGCCGGCGACCGTGACCGCCGAGGTCTGGATCTGGTTGACGTCCGTCGCGCTGGCGGCCCCGGCGGTGAAGGCGTCGGCCAGCATCGACGGGGTCAGGGACGGGGCGGCGTACTCGAGCAGGCTGACCCCGGTGCTGTCGGAGGCCGGGAACTGGGCGCCGGCGAAGTGGAGATCGGAGATGCCCGCCCCGGCCAGCGAGCCAAGGGAGGCGGCCGTGCAGAAGCGGCCGCTGTTCACGATGGACGGCGTGGCCTGGGCGTAGGACGTGGGCAGGAGCGATTCGAGGGCCGGGTAGTAGCCGGGCGTAGCCGGCGCGTCGACGCCGTTGCACGCGGCCGAGGGATCCGGCGTGGGTGCGGCGGCGCAGGCCCCGACGAGCAGGCCGGCAAGGAGGGCAAGGGAGATCGTCATGGCGCGCGGTCGCAAGGGGAGGATCAGGTCACCTTCCAGCTGATCGGTCCGGTGAAGCAATGGTCCAGCAGGGCACACAGGCCCGGCGTGAGGTCCCACAGGCGGCCGGCGACGTACGGCCCGCGGTCCACCACGGGAGCCCGCACGGTACGGCCGTTCCAGCGGAACGTGACGAGCGTACCGCAGGGCAGACTTCGGTGTGCCACGCCGATGAGTGTCTGGCTCATGGCCTCGCCGCACGCGGTGCGCTGGCCGTAAAAGCCGGGGCCGTACCAGCTGACCACGGTGGAGCGCCAGGCCGGCGCCGGCGGCCGGGCGAGGGCCGCGAGGGTCGGGACCAGGAGGGCTTGCGCTGTGCCGGATGCGGCGCCGAACGGATCATCCACGGTGGGGCCGGCGGATGCCGAAGTGCCGGCCCAGGCCGCCGTTGGCGACGCCGACGCCGACGGCGAAGGCAGGCCCACGTCGCCGATCGGCGTGAAGAGGGCGTCGTCGAGCGGCGCGTACGCGGTCGGCGCACGCGCCACGGTCACCGGATCGGGGACCAGCGCGCAGACGATGGCGAGGACCGCAGCCAGCACGAAGGCCCGATGGCGACGGGCCGGACTCGTGCGCGCGGCCCTCCGGGGCCGCCTCGCAAGGAGGCGCCCGGGGGCGAAGGGCACGTTGCCACCCTACCACAGCCCATCAGACCCGACCGTCGTGCACCCCTCCGCCATGTTCCGGCGGGCCTGTCGACGCCCCCACTAGTCCGGACGGGGACCGCCTCGTCGGCCGACCGGAGGTGGCTCCAGAGGCACGCGGGGGCCGTGCTAGAGTCGGCTCCATGGACCGTTCTCCCGGGCCCGAGCGCCGGTCGCGCTTCAGCACGATCAGCGACGTCGAGGTGGCCGCCCTGTATGACCCGACCGCCCTCGTCGTGCCGGGCAGTGGTGGGGGTGGCCCGACCGCGGTCGACCGTCTGGGCCGGGCGCTCCCGGCCGGCCGGTGGGACGACTTCGACCTGGCGCGTGACGTGGGCCGCCCTGGGGCCCCGCCGTTCACGCGCGGCATCCACGCCGCGGGCTACCGGGCACGCCTGTGGACGATGCGCATGTTCGCCGGCTTCGGCGCCGCGGAGGACACGAACGCCCGGTTCCGGCAGCTCCTGGACGCCGGCCAGACGGGGCTCTCCATCGCCTACGACATGCCGACGCTGTACGGCTACGACACGGACGACCCCGAGGCACAGGGCGAGTTCGGCACCTGCGGCGTGGCGGTCAGCTCGCTGGCCGACATGGAGGTCCTGCTGGGCGGCCTGCCGCTCGACCGCATCAGCACCTCGATGACCATCAACAGCCCGGCCGCGCCCATCTGGGCCATGTACATCGCCGCCGCGGAGAAGGCCGGTGTGCCCCGTGCCGCGCTGGAAGGGACCCTCCAGAACGACATCCTCAAGGAGTTCGTGGCCCAGAAGGAGTTCCTCTTCCCGCCCGGGCCGTCGCTCCGGCTGGTCACCGACACGATCGAGTTCGGGACGCGGGAGCTGCCCCGCTGGAACACCATCTCGATCAGCGGGTACCACATCCGCGAGGCGGGCTCGACGGCGGTGCAGGAGCTGGCGTTCACCATCGCCGACGGCATGGCCTACGTGGAGGCCGCGCTGGCGCGCGGCATGCGCGTCGACGACTTCGCTCCCCGCCTGTCGTTCTTCTTCAACAGCCACAGCGACTTCTTCGAGGAGATCGCCAAGTTCCGGGCCGCTCGCCGCATCTGGTGGAAGCTCATGACCCAGCGCTACGGGGCGGAGAACGAGCGCTCGGCGTGGATGCGCTTCCACACCCAGACGGCGGGCGTGTCGCTGACGGCGCAACAACCGCTCAACAACCTGACGCGGGTCGCCATCCAGGCGCTCGCGGCGGTGCTGGGGGGGACGCAGTCGCTCCACACCGACGCCTACGATGAGGCCTGGGCCGTGCCCTCCGCCGAGGCCGCCCTGCTGGCCCTGCGCCAGCAGCAGGTCATCGCGGCCGAAACGGGCGTCGCCAACACGGTCGATCCCCTGGGCGGCTCATGGTTCGTGGAGGCCCTCACGAACGAGACGGAGCGTGCGGTGTGGCGGTACCTGGACGAGATCGACCGCCTGGGCGGCATGGTGGCCGCCATCGCCAACGGGTACCCGCAGCGCGAGGTCGCCGACGCCGCCTACCGCTACCAAAGGGAATTCGACGCCGGCGAGCGCGAGGTCGTGGGCGTCAACGCGTACGCCGACCCCGACGAGGTGCTGGCGATCCCCCTGCTGGAGGTCTCCGGGGCATCGCGCGAGGCCCACCTGGCACGACTCGCGCGGACCCGGCGCGAACGCGATCCGGAGCGGGTGGCGGCGACCCTGGCGCGGCTGCGCGACCTGGCCGCGCGGCCCGAGTCGTCCGAGGCCAACGTCATGCCCGCGCTGATCGACTGCGCCGCGGCCTACGTCACGCTGGGCGAGATGTGCGGCGTCTTCCGCGCGGTCTTCGGCGAGTACCGCGAACCGGTCGCGGTCTGAGCCCATGTACCGCGACGCCCTCGACTTCCTGGAGGAGGAGCGTGACGCCTGGGCGCCGTACGAGGCGCTTGCCGGACTGAGCGACGCCCAGCTCGAGGCACCGACCGACCCCACGGGACCCGGCCACGGCTGGTCCGCCCGGGACCTCATGGGCCATCTCGTGGCGTGGCAGGAACGCCTCCTGGCGATGGCCATGGAGCTGGCGGTGAACGACGCCAGCCCCACACGCGAGCGGGTCGAGGCGGCCTGGGCGGCCGATCCCGATGGCGTCAACGCCGCCTCGCTGACGGAGTGGCGTGCCCTCCCGATCGGCGAGGTCCGACGCCGCTTCACGACCGTGCCGGGCGAGCTGCGCGGTTATCTCACGGTGGTCCCCGAGACCCGCTGGCTCAAGAACCCGCAGCGCCTGGCCACGTTCCTTGGTGACAGCACGGAGCACTACCAGGAGCACACCGTCGAGCTGGCGGCGATCCTCGCCCTGGCCGCGGCCGGATGAGCGAGCTGACGGGTCTCCTGCTGGCCCTTGCCGACGAGCGGTCGACCGCCGATCCACAGGCGCTGGAGCGTCTGGACCTGGGCGCCGAGGTCGAGTACCGCCGGCTCGGCCGGCCGTTCGCCGTCGCGCTCGACACCTCGGTCGAGTTCCGCCTGCGACCGGACGTCGCCTCGGCGGCCGTGCGGACACGGGATGTGCGCGCCTCCGACCGCGGCCCGGAGTGGATCGCCTTCACGCCGCCGACCCTTGACCGCTACGCCCTGGACCGCCTGGCCGCCTGGTTCGACTTCGCCTGGCGCCACGCCAGCGACTGACGCCGCGGCCTTGGCGCGCTCCCAGCCTTGACCCCGCTCTTGCTCGCTGCATGGGCGCTCTGAGCACAACAGAAGGCGACAAGGGGTCTCGGTCTGCGTGAGCCGGCCCGGATGCGTCGGCGACGGCTTCGGCCACGCTCGCCGGCGCCTCGCCGCCTGCTCATCTCGCACCTTCCGGCGGACCGACTCCCTGCTCACCAGCCCGGCCGGATCCTTAGCGACCCTGGATGTGCGTGCAGCGCCCATGCAGCGGGTACTGGAGCCGGTACGGACTGCCGCTATTCCCTGCAGTGTTGCTCTGAACTCAACGCATCAGACCAAGGTCCTGCGGTGGACGGTTGTCGATCGGCACAATGCCTGGGGGAATGGCTCGCCCGCGAATCGGCCGTAACGGGCCGGCGGGCCATCGCCCGGGCCCTGCGCGGCGGCCTTATGGTTCGCCGTCACCCTTGGACCAACACTGGAAGGCAATACGGGGCCGGCCAAAGAGGGCGAGCGGCCGGCCGGCGGTCGTTGCCCCAGGCGGCTCGTTGTTCACCCGGACACGAAGACGCCCCGGCCGCTGGGGTCGGGGCGTCGGGAGGTCAGGCCGGCAGCGGTCAGGCCTCGGTGGTGGCGAACTCCGTCAGGTTGAACGCCTGCTCCAGCTGGTCGAGCGGACGGAAGCCGACGACGCCCTTGGGCTGGTCGCCGGGCTTGAAATAGGCGATCGTCGGGATCGACAGGATGTTGAAGGCCTGCGACAGGTGCGGGTTGGCGTCGACGTCGACCTTGACGACATCGACCTTGCCCTCGTACTTGGCGGCCAGCTTCTCCATCTCCGGCGCCACGAGACGGCAGGGGCCGCACCAGGTCGCCCAGAAGTCGACGACGACGGGCTTGTCGTTGTGGAGCACCAACTCCTCGAAGGTCGCGTCGGTGACTTCCTTGATCTCGGCCATGTGGCCAGTTCCCTTTCTGCCGCCCGCGCTAGCGGGCGATCGCCTGGATGAGTCGATAAGCCTCGAGGACCCGGGGGTCGGCGAGGCGGTACAGGACGTTGTTGCCGTCGCGGCGTGTGGCGACCAGCCCGGCATGGCGCAGCACCGCGAGATGCTGGCTCATGTTCGGCACCTGGCAGGCGACGTCACGCGACAGGTCGCTGACCGAACGCTCCCCCGCGGCCAGCGTCTCGAGGACGCACAACCGCTTGGGATCCGCCAGCGCCCGCGCGACGGCGGCGGAGTGTTCGCGCTCGATCTCGGACGAGATCAGCATCGTTGCCACCGTCGAAGTCTCTCACTATTTGCGCAATCGTGCAAGTGGTTTCGTGAGGGCCGGGCGCGCGCGAGCGCCGCCGCGGCGATCCCGTGGCAACCTGGCGCGCCGATGTGATCACCTGTGACTCTCGGTGGCGCTAGAGCGGGATGGACAGAGGTCAGTGGTCGGACGGCGGGTAGCGCAACGTGGCGTGAGCGTGGAAAAGCACTCGACAGGGACCCGCCGGCGCTCGGCGACCGTCACGTGATGTCGATATCTGGCCTAACGCTACCCCGAGTCACATATGAACAGGTGTCGGGTCGGCGGCGATCCGCCCCGTCGCGCCGTGACGGCAGACACCGGGCGACGACCCTGGAGAGCCCCGGTGACCCCGGCGGCCGGGCCGGGGCGGCCGATCGCCTACGGCGTATCGATCGAGCGGACGACCCCCTCCGAGATGGAGCCGACGCCCCCCAGGACGACCAGGCTGTCGGGCGCGAGGCGGCGCACCTCCACCAGTGTCGCGGCGGGGACCGTGTCGCGACCGGTGAGCAGCACGGGCGCGCCGGCCATGCCGGCCGCGACCGCCCCGGCCAGCGCGTCGGGGAAGGCCAGGCCGGAAGCCAGGAAGACCGTACCTGCGCCGCTCGGGTAGGCCCACGCGCTGACGGCCGCGCCGGTGGCGTAGCGATCGGCACCGCCCAGGCGGACGATGGTGGCCGTCGGGTAGGCCGCGGCGAGGCCGGCCGCGACGCCCGCGGACACCGAACCCGTGCCGCCGACGATGACGATCTTCGCCGGGTGAAGGCGGTCCAGCTCGGTGCGGGTCGCGCTCGGGATGGCCGTCGGCTGCACCAGCAGGACCGGCACGTGCAGGTGGCTGGCGACCGCGCCGGCCGACAGGGCATCGGGGAAGGCGGCCCCGCTGGCGAGGAACACGACGGGCACACCCGGTGAGAAGACGGAGGCGCTGACGGCGGCCGCGGTGGCGTACCGGTCGGCGCCGTAGACGGGGGCGACCGTTCCGGTCGTGTAGCCGGCCAGTTGCGCGCGGACCGCCGCCGAGATGACGGCGGGACCGCCGACGACCACGATGCGCGCCGGCTTCAGGCGGGCCAGCTCGGTGGCGATGGGGGGCGGGATGGCGGAGGGCGTCACGATGAGCACGGGTCCACCCTGGGTGGCCGCAGCGGGGCCCGCGGCCAGCGCATCAGGGAAGTCCAGGCCGGACGCGACGTAGACCACGGGCACGCCCGGGGCGAACGTCGCCGCGCTCACCGCGGCGGACGTGCCGAACCGGTCGGCCCCGGCCAGCCGCTGGGTGGATAGTCGTGCCACGCCCCCTGGCAGGCCGATCGCACCGCCGGCGTAGTAGGCCGCGACCTGGTGCTTGAGGTAGCCGCCGTCATCGTCGGCACTGTAGGAAGGGGTCGTGTTGCCGTCGATGGCTGGCGGGTTGGTGATGCCGTCGCCGTCGGCATCGCAGGCGCAGGTCGTGCCGCTCGCCCCGCCGCCGAAGAGGAAGGCGATGACACCGGCGTTCACGTAGTCGGCCAGGTGACTGGCCGAGGAGGGGCCCAGCAGCCACTCGGCGCGGTTGTCCTGGTAGTGGCCCCACGTGTCGTCCATCGCCTGCATCACCTGGTTGCCGACCGGGATCTGCCACGAGATGAGGCGCAACCTTGTGGCAGTCGAGAAGTCGCCCAGGTAGCGCACGTCGTTGGCGAAGTCGGCGGCATCCCACCAGGACGCGCCACCGTCGCCGTACTGGATCTGCTTGAAGGCGGCGTCCCGATCGGAGAACTCCGTGAAGGCCACGTCGAACGCCGTGCCCAGCGAGTGGTAGAAGGCGGCCGACCGCGCGGCAAGCGCATCGATCTGGGCGGTGCTCCAGGACGTCGACCCGGAGAAGGGATCCTGGTCGGTGCCCCAGAAGGAGAGGTGGTAGCCCAGGATCACGTTCGGCGCGTACCGGTCCCGCAAGCGGACGACCGCCTGGGCGAAGCCGGCCAGCGTGTCGGGCAGGCCGGCCAGCTCGGCCAGACCCGTCGCGCCGACCTCCGCGGGTACGCGTGTCGCGTCGTCGGTGGTGCCGGTGGACTGCTCCGCGTAGCCCCACATGTCGGGCTCCACCTGGAGCACCACCGGGGTGGCGCCGGCGGCCCGCTGCATGAAGGTCCGCATGTCCTTCCAGTAGGCCGTCATCGTGGCCACGTTGTGCAGGTTGCCCAGGTCGCCCGCGTACTCACCCTGGTGGGCGCCGGGCAGCGACTGGCGCAGCATGTAGTAGCTGAACACGGGGACGATGCCGTGCGCCGCCGACTCGCTGACATACATCGAGACGAAGGTGCCGTTGGGGTTCCATGTCTGCCAGCCGGCGCCCGTGTTGACGCCGCCGGCCAGGTACTGGTAGCGCAGCTCGAACGGGGCGACCGCCTGGAGGCTGCTGGCACCGCCCGGTCCATCGGCCAGGCCGAAGGCCAGGTGGCTGAGCGGCCACCCGACCGGCAGGGCCGGCAACCCAGGGCTGGTCGCGCGCACGGTCGCCGGCGCCAGGCTCGCGAGCAGGAGCACGACGCCGAGGATGGCGGTGAGGCTCGGGCGCGAGCGCGAGCGCGGGCGGGCCAGGGGCACCGGCCGACGGTGCCGCGCGCGCCGGCCTGCGTCAAGCCGCACGGTCGTCCCTCGTCGCGGGGTGACCATCGGGCTGCGATACTGCCTCGGTGCCCGACGCGACCACGCACGACGTCGCACTCGCCGATATCGAGGCGGCCGCTCGCCTGCTGCGGGGGCAGGTGCGCGTGACCCCGATGCTGGCCTCGCGCACCGCTGCCACGATGGTGGCCCGGCGCACGGGCATCCGGCTCGGGACGGGTGGCGCCGCGGGCCGCGCGGTCGCCGCCGTCGATGACGGCCAGCCGCGGCTCTTCGTGAAGGCCGAGCACCTCCAGGTGACCGGCTCCTTCAAGCCACGTGGCGCGATCAACCGCGTCGCGACCCTCACGCCGGACGAGCGCCGCCGCGGTGTCATCGCCGTGTCGGCCGGCAATCACGCCATGGCCGTGGCCCTCGCGGCCGCGCGAGCCGGCGTCGCCGCGACGGTCGTGATGCACGCTGCCGCCTCGCCCACCAAGGCCGCGGCGGCCGCCGGTTACGGAGCCGAGGTCGTGCTGTACGGCGCCCACGTAGGCGAGACGTTCGAGCGCATGCACGAGCTGGAGGCCGAGCGCGGCCTGACCTTCCTGCATCCCTTCGATGACCCCCTCGTGATCGCCGGCCAGGGCACGGTCGGCCTCGAGATCGCCGACCAGCTGCCGGAGGTGGACGTCGTCGTGGTCGGCATCGGCGGGGGTGGGCTGATCAGCGGCATCGCCTCGGCGCTCAAGCGACGGCGGCAAGCGGTGCGTATCTACGGGGTGGAACCCGAGCACAGCAACGCGGTCACGCTCGGGCTGGCGGCCGGCCGCCCCGTCTCCATCCAGCCCGTCTCGATGGCCGACGGCCTGGGCGCGCCATTCGCGGGCGAGTGGACGATCGCCATCGTGCAGCGCTTCGTCGAACAGATCGTCCTGGTCGACGAGCCGACCATCGCGGCCGGCATGGTCTTCGCCCTGGAGCGGATGAAACAGCTCCTCGAGCCGGCCGGCGCGGCCGCCCTTGGTGCGGTCCTGTCGGGCGCGATCCCGCTGCACGAAGGCGAGACGGTCTGCGTCGTGGCATCCGGCGGCAATGTCGACCTGGCGCGGCTGCCGGCCATGCTGGCAGTGGCGGCACCGCCGCCGTGACGAGCCCGCAGCGCCGGCGCCTCTGACCCTCAGCCCCTCGGCCCCCGGGCTGAGCGTGGCCAGACACCTCCGATGGCCGAACCTCCGCCCGGGGCCGTCATCGACCGCGCCTGCGCTCCGGGGGCGTACGTCTGCAACGACGGCCGGCCGCAACGAGAGGGGTGGCGACGGACGGCCCGCCTTGTGACGCTGCCGACAGGGGGTCGACGCGATGAGGCCGGAGGATGGGGTCCGCGACGAGTCGACGTCTGGACCGTCCGTCGGCGGCAATGTGGCCGGGCGAGGCAGCCGCGTCGAGCCGTACCTTGGTCCAGCGGCGGGTCAGTGCGGCCTGTCACCGGCCCTCGGCCGGCGACCGGCGTGACCGGGCCGCGCCGGTCACTCCAGGCCCAGGTCGTCCATCCCGCGTTCGTCGAAGCCCACGTGGTGGGCCAGCTCGTGCTGGAGGGTCCGCCGGACCTCCGCGGCGAGCTCGTGCGGGTCCGGGTTGTCGGCTTCCAGCGGCACGCGAAAGAGCGTGATCTTGTTGGGGAACGGCACCTCGTCCGCACCCCACGCGACGAGGGGCGTGCCCTCATACAGGCCGTAGAGGGTCTCGTCGGCAGCCAGGTCCTGGTCGCGCCGTTGCTCGCGCGTGGGCTCGTCGGCTATGACGATGGCGACGCGCTCGAGCAGCCGTTGCAGCGGGGGGGCCAGGCCGTCGATGGCCGCCTCCAGGGCGCGCTCGAACGGGTCCAGCGCACGCTGGTCCGGCCCCGGCCCGGGAGCCCACGGCCCGGCGGCCCGGCGGTCGGGATGGCGGTGGGCCTGCGAACCGCGGCGGCGGATGGGCATGCTGCGAAGTGACCTCGTCACGCGGCCGCGGGAGCGGCCCCGCCTATCCTATGCGGCGTGAGCGCGACCGACGCCCGGGGCCTGGTGCCTGACCCAAGGGTCGTCCCGGAGTCGCTGCTTGTGACGATGGACACGGGTGAGCGACTCAACGTCCTGGACTGGAGAGCACCGACAGGTGCGGAGCTGCCCGCCCTCGTGCTGGTCCACGGCCTGTCCGCCACCGGTTGGATCTGGGCGCCCATCGCGCGACGGCTGCACGACCACACGCGGGTCCTCGCCCCCGACCTGCGGGGGCATGGTCTCTCGGAGTCGCCGCGCACGGGTTACGACCTGGAGTCGCTGGCCTATGACGTCCTCACGGTCGTCACCGCCGCGGGCCTCGGGCCGGATGGGGATGGGCGTCCGGTGGTGCTGGCCGGCCATGGATTCGGCGCGCTCGTGGCGGGCACCGCGGGCGTCCTGCGTCCGGGCACGGTAGCCGGGCTGGCGCTGATCGACGGAGGGTGGGAGGACATCGCCGAGGCCACGGCCATGGACGCGGACGAGATGCTGCGCAGCCTCGCCGACCCCCCCGAGGTGCTGGCCTCGATGGAAGCCTACCTCGCCGACCGTCGCGACTATGACCCCTCGACCTGGGATGCCGATCAGGAGCGCGCCGCGCGGGCCGCGGTCGATGAGAAGTACCAGGGTCGCGTGACGCCGGTGGTGCGCCGCTTCGCCCTCTCAGGTTCCGTCCGCGCGATGTTCGACTATCGGCCGGCCGCCGTCGTGGCCGCCTATCCCGGCCCCCTGCTGGTCGCCGTCGCCGAGGCGGGCGGGGCCGACGACATGGCTGCCCGGGAGCGGCGCCTGGCGCTCGACGACGAGTTGCGTCGCCGCGCGTCGGCGGGGCTGCCGGCCGCGACGGTACGGAGGTACCCGGGCGTCGGCCACAACCTCATGCGCTATCGGCCGCACGCGCTGGCGCAGGACCTGCTGGCTCTCCTTACGGCCGCAGTGCCCGGGTCCGTCTCCTAGGGATCCCAGCGGTGGTAGGCCGGGTGACCCGGCGCGACCGCCACGAACGTACCGCGAAAGGTCGCCGTGACCTCGTGCCCGACCACGATCTCGGCGTCTGCCACGGCCCGGTGCCCCTCGATGGACACCACCCGCGCGCGCAGCCGCAGGGGCCGGTCCGTCGGCGTGGGTCGCAGGAGCTGGACCTCGTACCGGGCCGTGACGGTCGCCGGTGGCCGGTCCGCCCCGCTCGACCGCATCAGCCCCAGCGCCGCGGCCCAGTTGGCATGGCAGTCAAGGACCAGGCCGCAGATGCCGCCGTTGAGGGCGCCGGCGAATGCCTCCAGCCCGGCCGTGGGCTGCCAGTCCGCGACCAGCTCCTCCCCCACCTCGAAGCTGCGCAGATGGAGGCCGTCGGGGTTGGCCGGCCCGCAGCCGTAGCACACGGAGTGCGGCGCATGCCGCTCCTGGACGGCCAGCGTGACTTCCATGGCCGCGGAGTCTAGCCCCGCAGGGCGGGCGCTCGCCGGGGGTCGACCACGAGCCGGGTAGGATGAGCGACGTGGAACCCTCGCCCCGACGCCCGCGCGACCTGCCCGACCACGTGCATGCGCTCGTCGACGAGATCGAGATGGAAATCGGCGAGGGCGGCGACGGAAACGGGTCCGTGGAGGAGGCGGTGCGCCGCATCCTCGAGGAGATCGGCGAGGATCCCGACCGCCAGGGCCTGGTGCGCACGCCTGAACGCGTGCACCGCATGTACGGCGAGCTGACCGCCGGCTACCACGTCGACCCCGCGAGGCTCATCAACGGCGCCATCTTCGACATCACCTACAGCGAGATGGTGGTCGTCAAGGACATCCCGTTCTACTCGCTCTGTGAGCACCACCTGCTGCCCTTCTTCGGCACCGCGGCGGTGGCCTACATCCCGCGCGGGCGGGTGATCGGGCTGTCGAAGATCCCGCGCGTCGTCGAGATGTACGCCCGCCGCCTCCAGGTCCAGGAGCGCCTGACCCAGGAGATCGCCGAGTTCCTGCAGGAGCACCTCGCCCCGCAAGGAGTTGGCGTCGTCGTGGAGGCGACCCACCTCTGTGCCGTGATGCGCGGCGTGCGCAAGCCCGGCACGATCATGACGACCGCCTCGGTCCTGGGCCTCTTCCGCACCCGCGACCGCACCCGGGCCGAGTTCTACGCCCACCTGGCGCGGCCAGCGCCCACGCCGTAGTACCCGGCGCGGCCGCTCGCGCTCGATGGACCGTGACGATCCCGCCTACCGGGGCCAGCGCGACTACACCCGACCGCTCCTCGTGCTGTACGACCCCCTGGTCCTCGGCCCCATCGCGAGGGTCGTCTGGCGGTGTCCGACGACACGTCTGCTCGAGGGTTACCGGAAGCACATCCGCGACCGGCACCTTGACGTCGGTCCGGGCACCGGCTACTTCCTCGAACGATCGGGCCTCCCCGATGGCAGCCGAGTGACGATCCTGGACCCGAACGCGAACGTCCTCGATCGTGCCTCCCGGCGACTGCACCGCCTGGACGTCACGGCGGTCGAGGCCGATGTCCTCAAGCCGCTTCCCGTTCAGGGACCGTTCGACTCGGCCGCGCTGCACCTGGTGATCCACTGCCTGCCCGGGCCGCTCCCGCGCAAGGCCGCGGCCGTAGCCCATGTCGCCGCCGCGCTGGCACCGACCGGCGTGCTCTTCGGCGCGTCGGTCCTGGGAACCTCCGGACCGCACACGTGGCTGTCCCGGAGGGTGCTCGACGCCTTCAACCGACGCCACGCCTTCGACAACCTCACCGACTCCGAGCAGGGCCTCCGGGACATCCTGGGGACATCGTTCGCACGCGTGGAACTCGAGACCGTCGGCTCGATCGCGATCTTCGCCGCCACGGGTCCGCGAATGGCGCAAGAGCCGGGGCGCCCGGCTAACGGCACGTCCTAGCGTCCCCACTGTTACTGCGAGCACAACGCAGTTCGCTAAGCCCGCGCCGAGTCGGGTGATGGGCCGCCGGCGCCGTGCTTAAGGTCTATCCGCGCCCCATTTACGAATGGCGGCGCTAGGAGAGGCTCTAAACCCCGGTCGGATGGTGGCGGCCGCAGCTAGTGCGTCGGCCTTGTGCTCGGATCAACACTGGAGGTGGTAGGCGAGGGGCGACAGGCAGGGTGGAACCTCCGCGTACGCCGCGGCTACCCGTCGGACCGCCCCGGCCAGGTGACCCCCGCCCACGGGTCGTAGTCGGGATCCAGATCCTCCTGGAGCGGCCGCAACTCCGGCGGCACGTGCTCCAGGTTGACGCGGATGCGCGTCCAGGTCGT
>Ga0209415_10008033_pt1 | contig 18324 bp, 16 predicted proteins | sample PeaSoiSIISIP2007_FD_187696 | JGI IMG/M metagenome (GOLD analysis project Ga0209415, IMG submission 187696) | Peat soil microbial communities from Weissenstadt, Germany - SII-SIP-2007 (SPAdes) (version 2) | ecosystem: Environmental > Terrestrial > Soil > Wetlands > Peat | place: Germany...
CCCCCGCCGCACCGTGCTCCTCGTCGACGTGAGCGGATCGATGGAGCCCTATGCGCGCGCGTTTCTTCATTTCGCACATGCAGCCGTCGCGGCCCGCGCCCACGTGGAAGCGTTCACCCTTGGCACGCGCCTGACGCGCATCACCCGAGAGCTGTCGTGGCGGGATCCCGACGCGGCCCTCGCGAAGGCCTCGGGATCGGTGCCGGACCTCGCCGGTGGCACCAGGCTGGGCGAGGGGCTGCGTGCGTTCAACGACCGCTGGGGTGTCGCCGGCATCGCGCGAGGAGCGGTGGTCGTGATCCTCTCCGACGGTTGGGACCGAGGGGACCCGCTCGAGCTCGCGGCGGAGATGGAGCGCCTGCGCCGCGTCGCCTACCGGATCATCTGGGCGAACCCGCTCAAGTCGACACCCGGCTACGCCCCGCTCGCTCGCGGGATGGCTGCGGCACTTCCTTTTGTTGACGATTTCGCGGAGGGCCATTCCCTGCGCGCTCTCGAGCATCTTGTGGAGGTGATGGCCCGGTGAAGGAAGTGATTGGGGACATCGACCGGTGGCAGGCCGCCGGGCGGCGCGTCGCGATCGCGCGGGTGATCGGCGTCGAAGGTTCCGGGCCGCGGGACCCGGGCGCCACCATGGCCGTGAGCGAAGACGGCGAGGTCGCGGGCTCGGTCTCGGGCGGGTGCGTCGAGGGTGCCGTTGTCACCGAGGCTTTGGCCGTGCTCGCGGACGGGATGCCAAAGGTTTGCACGTTCGGCTACTCCGACGACGAGGCCTTCGCCGTCGGGTTGACGTGCGGCGGCACGCTACACGTCCTGGTCGAGCCGCTGGACTGGTGATGAAGGCGGCCACGCCTTGAGCGGCGAGCTGTACCGCGAGCTTCGTTCGGCACTTCTTGCCGACGAGCCCGTCGTGCTCGCGACCGTCACCTCCGTCGAGGGCGAGGCGGAGGGGCACACCACGCTTGCCGCCAAGCTCGTGGTTCGCCCGGACGGTCGGAGCTTCGGCACGCTCGGCGACCCGGAGCTGGACCGGATCGCCACGCGCGACGCCCTCGCCGCGCTCGACCGTGGCGTCACGGTGACCCGCCATTACGGCCCTCGTGGAGAGGCCCGCCGAGAAGAGCTCGCCGTCTTTCTCGAAGTGTTCGCCCCGCCGGCGCGACTTGTCATCTTCGGCGCCGTCGACTTCACGAGGGCGCTGGTCGAGGTTGGAAGGGTGCTCGGTTACTCGGTGACGGTGTGCGACGCCCGTCCCGTCTTCGCGACCAAGGTCCGGTTCCCACTGGCCGACGAGGTCGTCGTCGATTGGCCGGACCGGTACCTGGACCGGATTGGCGCCGAGCTCGGGCCTCGCGACGCCGTCTGCGTGCTCACGCACGACACGAAGTTCGATGTTCCCGCGATCTTGGGCGCCCTTCGGACCCGGGTCGGGTATCTCGGAGCCATGGGCTCACGGCGCACCCACGAGACAAGATGGCTGCGCCTCCTGGAGGCGGGTGCCGACGAAGCCGAGTTGAAGGAGCGCCTGATGAGCCCGATCGGTCTCGATATCGGTGCCCGCACACCTGAAGAGACCGCCGTCGCGATCTGCGCCGAGATCATCGCGGTCCGCACCGGCCGGGCGGAGGGCTTCGTCTCGCCCCTCCGCAGCGAGACCGGCCCCATCCACCGCCGCTAGGCGCCCCCAGCCCCCAGCCCCCAGCGCCCAGCGCCCAGTTCCGGGTTCCCGGCGCCCAGCGCCGGCGGTACCGCTCCTCGGCGCCTCAGCCGTTACGCTCCCGGAGATGTCCGTTGCTGCCGTGATCCTAGGTGGAGGTGCCGGGACACGCTTCAACCGGGACCACCGCGACGCCAGCCCTGGTGCGAAGCTGCTGGCCAAGACACGCGGCAAGCCGCTGATCGCGTGGGCGATCGCTCCGGCTCTCGAAGCCGAGCTCGACGAGCTCATCGTTGTCAGCGGCGCGGTCGACCTGAGCGGAGTCGTGCCGGACGGAGCAACGTTGCTGCACAACGAGGACTGGGCTCGCGGTCAGGCGACCTCACTGCGAGTCGGGCTCGACTGGTGCGCTCGTCAGGGCCACTTGTCAGCGGTGATCGGCCTCGGCGACCTTCCCGGGCTCACGGTCGAGGCCTGGCGGACCGTTGCCGCTGCGCCCGGCGGCCCAATGGTTTTCGCGACCTACTACGGTCAGCGGGGACACCCTGTCCGACTCGACGCCGAGATCTGGTCGCTGCTGCCCATCAGCGGTGACGAGGGCGCCCGGTCTCTTGCCAACCGACGCCCCGAGCTCGTCACGGAGGTAGCGTGCGAGGGCGTGACGGCCGACATCGACACTCAGGAGGACCTGCGCCGATGGAGCTGAACAACGAATTTGAAGTCGCGATACCCGTGGCGGAGGCATGGGCGGTTCTCACCGACGTCGAGAAGATCGCGCCCTGCATGCCCGGAGCCGAGCTTCGCGAGGTGGAGGGTGACGAGTACCGGGGCGTTGTGAAGGTCAAGGTGGGGCCGATCACGGCGTCGTATCGGGGAGCCGCTCGTTTCGAGGAGCTCGACGTGAAGGCGCACAGGGCCGTGCTCAAGGCCGAAGGTCGCGAGACCCGTGGGCAAGGAAACGCGACGGCTCTGATCACAGCGACCCTCTCCCCGTCTGCGAAAGGCACCAGGGTGGAAGTCGCCACGGATCTCGCGATCACGGGCAAGGTCGCACAGTTCGGTCGGGGCGTGCTGGCCGACGTTTCGGGCAAGCTTCTCGACCAGTTCGTGCACAACCTGGAGACGACTGTGCTCGCCGCGCCCGCGGCTGCTGCCGCGCCCGCGGCTGCTGCCGCGCCCGGGGCTGCCGCCGCGCCCGCGGCGGCTGCTGCCACCGCTGCGCCTGCTTCGCCAGCCGCCGCCAGTTCTGAGGAAGCCGCGGCGGTCGACAGCAACGGTTCGGCTCCGGCTCCGGCGGACGGGCAGGAGCACGCCGCCCCTCGGGCCCGCCGCAGTCGCGCGAAGGCGGCTCCAGCGCCGCCTTCCGTCTCGGCCAGCGAAACCGAGCTCGAAGGTGCGAGTCAGACTACGGCCGAGAAGCTTGGGGCCGAGGTCGAGGAAGGCGGCACCACTCCAGAGCCGCCCCTCGCGGACATGGGCTACCGCCAGATCTACTCGCCGCCGGCCGAGCCGGTCGACCTCCTCGACGTTGCGGGTGGGTCGGTGATGAAGCGTCTCGCCCCATACCTGACTATCGCGGGGCTCCTCCTCATCGCACGGATCGTCGTCTACTCATTGCGACGTCGCCGGCAGTGACTGAGGGCGACTGGGAGGCCGTCGCCGGGCTGCTCGGAAGGGCACCCCAAGGAGCCTTCGAGATCGTCGTCCGCAACTCGTCCGGGATGCCGATCGTGATCCTCAACTCCCCGCTGCTCGACAATGGCACTCCTATGCCCACTCGCTTTTGGCTCGTCGGTCGAGCGGAGCGAGAATTGGTCAGCCGGCTCGAATCAGCGGGCGGCGTCCGAGCAGCCGAAGCTGCGGTTGATGCGGCCGAGATCGAGGCTGCACACGCGCGCTACGAAGCACTTCGCGACGTTTCGCTGCCGCCAGGGCACAGCGGTCCTCGGCCGACGGGGGGCGTAGGCGGGACTCGACGCGGCGTGAAGTGTCTCCACGCACATGTTGCCTGGTACCTCGCCGGGGGTGAGGACCCGGTCGGCCGATGGACCTGTGAGAAGCTCGGCATCGACCGCAGCGGGTACCGCGTAGCCTCAACTGACTATGCGCCGGTCGCCGCCAGCGGGCCGGTCGCCGCTGTCGATTGCGGCACCAACTCCACCCGACTCCTCGTGGTTGGCGCCGACGGCCGATCTCTCGAGCGGATGATGCGGATCACCCGGCTCGGTCAGGGCGTGGACCGTGACGGGCGGCTCGCCGAGGGGGCGATGCAGCGAACCCTCGATGTCCTTGCGGAATTCCGGGCCGTGGTGGACGACCGGGGTGTCACGCGGGTCCGTGCAACGGCAACCTCGGCGGCCCGCGACGCCGAGAATGCAGACGAGTTCGCAGCGCGGGTGAGGGGGGTCCTCGGCACGGTTCCAGAGGTGCTCCCGGGAGAGGAGGAGGGTCGCCTCGCGTACCTCGGGGCGACGGCAGGTCTCGATCCTGCCGGAGGCCCGTACCTTGTGATCGACATCGGCGGCGGGTCGACAGAGCTGGTGGGAGGCGCGGGCCCGGGCCTACAGGTCGTGTCGCTCGAGATCGGCTGCGTGCGGATCACAGAACGCTTCCTCGCGCACGATCCGCCGCTTGCGGGCGAGCTCCGCGCTGCGAGAGAGCACGTTCACCGACTCGTGACCGGCGCGGTGGAGGCGCAGCCGGCGCTCCAGGGTGCTACCCAGATCATCGGCGTCGCTGGCACCGTCTCCGCGCTCACCCGTCTCGACCAGGGACTCCTCGAGTACGACTGGAGCCGCATCCACCACGCCCGGCTGACTCTCGGGGCGATTGAGCGGTTGCTCAACGAGCTCGGAGTGGTGCCCTTGGACCGGCGCCTCGAGCGGCCGGAACTGGAGTCTGAGAGGGCTGACGTGATCATCGGCGGTGCGATCGTGCTAGCTGAGGCGATGGTCACGCTCGGCTTCGACGTGCTGACCACCTCAGAGTCGGACTTGCTCGACGGCGTCGCTGCAGAGCTGTTGGCAGGCGGATCTTGAACTAGCGGACTGATCCTAGAGGCGTCTCGGGCCTGCCCCCCGGCCGCCGTCGGGGACCGGGAGCGGATGGCTCGGGCGTCGGGGACCGGGAGCGGATGGCTCGGGCGTCGGGACTTTCGTTTCTTGTACGCCACTTGCCTCCGCTAAACATAGCGAGCGCTCGCTATGTTTAGCAGAGGCAAGATTCGGCAAATTTTGCAGTTACCTCGTGTCCGGCCGGCCGCAACCGCGCCGCCCGCGTGCCGCGCCGGCCGCAACGGCGCCACCCGCGTGCCGCGCCGGCCGCGTGCAGCGCCGCCCGCGTGCCAGCGCCACCCGCGTGTCCGGCGGGCGAGGGCGGAGGGGTCTTAGGCGCTTCTCGCCTGGTCCGCGAGCGCCGCGCCCACCTGATCGGCGACCGAGGTCGCCACCAGCAAGCGTTCGGCCGACACGGGCGAGCCCGGCGTCGGCACCATGACAAAGCGTCCGAAAGTCTCGCCCCGGTGCTGGACGAGGAGTTCGACCTCCCGGCCGGGCAGGCCGGTCCGGTGCGCCCCCCAACGCAGACCGCCCAGCGCGACCACACCGGAGTGCTCGATGCGGGCAGGGTGGCTGTCCGACATCGTCGTTTCGAAACGGCAATCCCGCAGCCCGAGTAACCCCGTCAGCTCAGCAGCCGCTCGTGCGATGACGAATTGCGGTGGCTCGCCGGCGGCCACCATCTCGGCGAAGTCGTGGATGAGGGCTACATAATGCGCTTCTTCGAAGGCGACCTCCCGGTGGCCGCGGCTGCGAGCCGCAATCTCGGTGACCGCAAGACCCACGACGAACAAGCTGACCGTCGTCTCGATGTCGGGGCGGTGGGTGATCGCGAACTGCCCATACGGGCGGGTGAGGAAGAAGTCGTACCACGCTGCCGCCGAGAGGGCCGCGATCACGCCGGCCAGCCGGTTGCCAAAGCAAGCGACGGCGACCACGACCAGGACTAGGACGAGCGCAGCGGCCGGCGATGCGAAGTTGCTACGGAAGGGCACGAGCGCGGTGGCGACAGCCACCGGGACGGCCAGACCGCAGCCGACCGCGATCCAGCCCCTGTCGAGCACCTCGAGCCAGCGCCTCATGGGGTGGCGCTCCCAGCGAAGAGCACGATCACGACGCTAGCGCCCACGAGATCCGTGCCATCACGCAAGGGCGAGCCGAGCCGCCTGTTCAGAGAAACGGCCCTGATCTCCGTGCACCCTCTCCGCCCACGCACGGCCTTGCTCCCCGAGCCGGGTCCGGAGCAACCGGTTGTCGACGATCGCCTTGCCGGCGTCGAACAGCTCCTGGTAGTTCCGGTACCACAGACCTCCGTTCGATCGCTCTGCGTACTCGGCGGCGACAGTGCCCTCCGGCACGACGACAGGAGTGCCGAGGAGGAGCGACTCCAGCGTCTCTCGGCTCACGAGGCCTTGAGGCCGAAGATCGAGGCAGACCTCCGCATTGCGCAACAGCCTCCACAGATTCGGCCGGGATGGTCTCACCGGAATCTCGAGCTGCTTCTCCCGGTCCGAGATCAGCCAGCGGTCGAGCCCGACCTCGGCGACAGCAACAGGTCCAAGCGCCTGCCGCACGTAGTCGTGGCCAGGCGCGTGAGCCGTACCCGGCGAGCCGGCCGGGAAACCGGTCATGAGCACGACGGAACGTCCGAAGGCCCTCATCCCGACCAGCTTCGAGTCGGCCGCGGACCGGTTGACGGGGAAGGCAACGTCGAGCTCGGTCACCTCCGGTAGCTCGGTGGTCTCGGGCCGACCGGGAACACTTTCCCGTGGAGCGACGTGCCGCATCTCTGCTCGCGACAGCACTCCGACGCCGTCCACTTCGGTCATGAGGGGCCGGAGCTGGGGGAGGTCGCCGACAGGGTCGTCACCGAGCAGGGGCAGCGACACGAGGCGCGTGCCGGGACGGACGGAGCGAAGGGCCCGGGGGAGCCACCACGTCTCGGGCCCGGCGAGAACCACCGAGTCGGCCTGCAGTGAGGCGATCAGCTCGGGAACCTGCGGCGCACGGCCCCCGCCCAGCTCGACGAGTCGCGGACCCACGACATCGGGGAACCGGTCCCCGGCGGTACGAGCGAGCGCAGCTCTTGCGAGCGCAGCGTGCACGGTGTCGGCTCGCGTCGCGGCAACCTCGTGAACGACAAAGATGCTGTCGAGGTGCCTTCGCACCGGAGCGCCCGGCAAACCGCGGCTCCCGTCGGTGTGGAGCGAGACGACCTCGACCGTCGCTCGCATCGAGAGTGCTCCTGCCAGCAGCCGGAGCACGACGCCCGGCTCGCCGTGCGACTCTCCCCACCGAGCCGTGACGAGGACGATCCGGCTCACTCGTCGAGTCGCTCGTCGACGCTCTGCGCGAAGTCCACGAGATCCGCGCGCACCGCTCCGATCGTGCGCAGCTGCAGCGCAGCCTGGTCATCGACTCGCCGAGCCACGGCATCAACGGCCCTTAGGGTCACGCCGATGCAGTCTTGGACCTGGGTGAGATACGGACGGAGCACGACGAGCACTGCACGGTGGATCAACCGTTTGGCCCACCCCTTCGCGCCGCCGCCCTCCGGGGGCGCGAGAGCCTGTTCGAGGTTCCAATTCTGGTGCAGCCAGAGAAGGTGGTCGTTGAGGACGACTGGTTGGACCTCGGCATCCTCCAACAAAGGCTCGAAGGAGAGTGACGGCACCCAGATCTTCGGTCGTGAGCCCGACAGCGGCCGGGGAGCGGACCTCAGCTCGTCGACGACACTTCGAGCATCGAGCGGAAGATGCTCCATAGGTCACGTTCCTCCTCGGTCGACAAACGGCAATAGGGGTCGAAGTGCGTCAGGTTGCGGTTGTAGTAGGGGTCGCCCTTCAGGATCTCGTCCCGCCAGCGAGACCTGAAGAACGGGATCTCCACGATGTCGTCGGCGTGCCCCCTGCTCTTGGACTCGAAGTGGATCAGCTCTGCGAGGGGGGTGTAGATCACGAGCAAACCATGCCTTCTCAACCGCAGGCAGTAGTCGACGTCGTTGAAGGCGACGGGGAGCCCGGCGTCGAACCCGCCGAACTCCTCGAAGCACGACCGGCGGGTCATCATGCACGCTCCCGTGACGGCGGTGCAATTGCGCGTGATGTCGGTCATGAGCAGGTAGCTCGGGCGGCCGATGGGAAGATCCTGCTGGACGTGACCAGCGCCCCAGCTCATGCCGAGCACGATGCCGGCGTGCTGGATGGTGAGGTCGGGGTACCGGAGCAACGCGCCGACCGCTCCGACGTCGTCGCGCTGTGCGTGTCCCAGCATGGCCGCGAGCCAGCCCTCCGAACGTGCTTCGACGTCGTTGTTGAGGAACAGCAGCACCTCACCGCGGGCCTCGCCTGCCGCGGCGTTATTGATCGCAGCCCAATTGAACGGCTGCGGGTCGTGGAGGAGCCGCACTTTCGGGTCCTTCGCCAGTTCGCCCAGCAGCGCTTCGGTCTCGGGGAGCTCGCTTCCGTTGTCGACCAGCAGGAGCTCGAAGTTCTCGTAGCCTGGCGACTTGGCGAGCGCGCGATAGCAGGAGGCCGTCATTCCCGGCTCGTCTCGAAACGGCACGATGATGCTCACGAGCGGCTCGCCCGCGATCTTCCTGCGAACGTGGAAGTTCCCCACAAAACGCTCATGGGGCTCGACGACTGCCTCGATGTCGCGCCGGGCGAGCGCGCTCTCGAGTGCGCGGCGACCTGCCTCGTAGGCCCATGGTTTCGCGCCGGTGTCGCCGGACGCAGAGCCCGCGAGCACTCGCCAGTGGTACAGGATCTCGGGCACATGGACGATCGCAGCTGCATCCTCGGTGGCGCGGAGCATGAGGTCGTAATCCTGACTTCCGTCGAACTCCGACCGCAGTCCTCCGAGCTTGTGAACCAGCGAGCGCCGGACGACAAGCAGGTGGCAGAGGTAGGCACAGCTCAGCAGGAGGTCGGGCGACCAGTCGGGTTTGAGGGTGGGCACGTAACGCTGTCCTGATGGGCTCAGTTTGTCCTCGTCCGAGTAGAGGACATCGGCCTTGGGGTTCTCCGCGATGGCCGCCGCCATCTTCTCGAGGGCCTGAGGATGCAGCTCGTCGTCGTTGTCCAGGAACGCGATGTGCTCGCCCCTCGCGTGCTCGAGCGCAGAGTTCGTGGCGGCTGAGATACCGCCGTTTTCCTCCCTGAACACGAGCTCGATGCGAGGGTCCAAGCGAGCGAAGGAGCGAAGCAGCTCCTCGAGCGCCGGATCGCGGGAGGCGTCGTCTGCGAGGACGAGTTGGAAGCCGTGGTACGTCTGAGCAAGCACGGATGCCACGCACCGTTCGAGCGCCCAGGCAGGGGGCCGGTAGACAGGAACCACGATGGTGAACAACGGCGGCGCGGCCGGGTGCACGCGTGCGCGCGCGACCGGGAGGCCTCCGCTCAGCGGCAGAACTCTCGGCTCGCCTCGTCGTTTCAGCCACCGGTGGTAGGCGGGGAGGTCCTCGGTCGCGTTCAAGGGGTACGAGGCCGACAAGCGTCCCCGCCAACGGTCGCGGTGGCGGCCATGCGCCGGGGCGTTACGGCCCAACGAGCCGGCCCTCTTCCACTTCGGACCCGTGCCGAGCTGCTCGGCAACGCTGAAATCCGTGTCTTCGGCCCGTGGACCGAGTTCCTCGGCCTCGTCGAACTCGTCGAACTCGTCGAACTCGTCGTCGGGGCCGGGAAGGAAGGACGCGAGTTGCTGGGTCGCCCAGTCCAGCCCTTTCCAGACCTGCTCGAGATCCCGACGCTGGTCGAGCACTGCCGCGACCCACAGCGACTCGGGCTCGGGAGCAGGCGGGTCGAAGTAGTCGTGTGGTCCGGTGAGCTGCTCGAGCAACGACGCCAGCTGCCGCTGGCTCGCAAGCAGGAGGCCCTCGTCCTTGGCCGCGTCCTCGCTTCCGTCCGGAGGTCCGAGCGCCGCCATGAGCTGCGAGGGTGATGGCTGCTGGACACCCGGAACCCCATGGTGGGTGAGGAAGTCCCCGATCGCTCCGCTCCAGCCCTTGGGGTCGGTGACAGCCTTCGAACGGCTCGTCACGAACACCGGCAACTCCTTCAACCACGTGAGCGCCGCGCGCTGGAACCTCTCCCAGAGTGCCAAGGCGTGGGGACCCTCGATGTCGTTCGCCCGTGCGAGCTCCGCGGCAGTCTCGAGGGGGTCGCTGACAACGAAGACGGCAGCGACCGGATTCCCCGCGGCGCAGGCCCAGAGGGGGAGGGGCGACATGGCGAGGGCGCCGCCGAGAAGGAGCGCAGGCGCCGGATCGGCGCCGGCTGTCGGCCCGGCTGCCTCGAGGAACGCCTCCCTCGCCGGGCCGACGAGGGAGGCGAGGCGCGGGTCGAGCGCGCCCGTGCGGTCGCCGGCATCCGGACCTGCCCCGGTCGCTCCTGGTTCGCCCGAGGTCCGGCCGAGTGCGTCGAGCGCCGCTGCAGAAATTGCCCTCAGGTGGGAGGACTCAAGTGACGACAATCCAAACATGCGAAGCGCCGTTTCGAGCGTCCTGACATCGATCGCGGACATGCCGACGAGGCAGCACCACGGGCGCGCTGATCCGCCGGAAGAGGTCGGGAGGGCATCGGCATCGGGCTCAGGCATGGGTTCTCGGTGGTCACCAACGGCCCGATCACGCAGTCCACGCGCTCACTGGTCTCGTAAGTTGGGTGCTCTAAGTCTACGCGTGAGGCTGCCGGATCTGCGACGATAGGGACGTGAGCAGCCGTGATTGCAAGGCGGAGCTGACATGGCCGAACTGACCGTTTCTGGCATTTCGACGGAATTGGTCGGCCGACGGGTCCGTCTCCGTCCATTGCGCGAGGACGATTACGAGGCCTGGAACGAAGTGAGATCCCGCTGTCGGGACTGGCTGCTCCCCTGGGAGCCTCGGCCGGCGGGTGCGCCCTATCCATCGGAGGACCGGACGACCTTCGTCACTCGTTGCTCGATGCGCGAGCGCGAGAGGCAGCTGGGCACCGGCTACGGTTTCGGGATCTTCGCCATGGGGCGCTTCGTCGGTGAAGTCAACATCTCGTCGGTGGCTCGAGGACCCTTTCAGAACGCCTACGTCGGCTACTGGGTCGACCAGGCACAGGCCGGGCGCGGGTATGTGCCGGAGGCCTGCGTGCTGCTGTTCCGTTTCGCCTTCGAGGAGATCGGGCTGCACCGGCTGCAGGTCTCGATCATCCCGCGCAACCGCCCCAGCCGCCGAGTGGCTCAGAAGCTCTGGCTGCGAGGCGAGGGCATCGCCTTGCGCTACCTCGAGATCGACGGCAGGTGGGAAGACCACGTTCGCTACGCAGTGACGGCCGAGGAGTGGGTCGAGCGCCGTGACAGGTACTTCCGCCAATGGCTGTCCGGCTCGGCGAACTGGTAGCTCGGTCGCTCAGGTCGTGTGGCGCACGACGGCCGGAGAGTACTTGAAGAAGGCCTCCACGTCGGAGTCGTAGGTGTAGCTGGGCAGGTGGTGACCGACTGATCGGTTGAGGCGCACCGCCCGGGCGAACAGCTCCACGGTTCCCGCAGATGTCGCGTCGAACCTGAAGCCGAGCGCCTTCAGCCGGGTCGTGTCCACGCCGCGTCCGTACCGGAGAAGGTCCTCGAGCTCTGGCGGAAGCTCGAGGAGGTTCAGGCGAATGAGGAGTGCTGCCGCCTCGCGAGTGAACACCGGCGGAAGGGGAAGGCGCCACGCCCCGGCGATCCGGGCGACTTCGCTCCAGGGCAGCCGGCCGTCGGCGGCGACGTTGTAGACGCCGGGAATGCGATCACGCACGACCAGCTCCAGGCACCGTACGACGTCGTCTTCTTCGACGAACTGTATTTGCGGGTCGTAACCAGCCACCGAGGGGAACATTCCCCTCGACAAGTTCCGGCTGATCGGCGTCTTGATGCTCGTCCCGAGCACGTTCGTGAATCGCAGCACGGTCACGAGGATGTCCCGGTTGTCGTCGGCGAAGTCGCGGACGTACGACTCCACCTCGGCGAGCGACCGCTCGAGGCGGGTTCTCGGCGAGCTGGTGCGGGGAGAGTCCTCGGCGAACCACGTGGGATCCTTCGGGCCCGCACCGTAGATGACCGTCGATGACTTGACGACGACCTGCCTCACCGAGGATCCCGGTGCACCTGCCGCGGCAAGAAGGTTCATCGTGCCGATGACGTTGACCTCGTGCAGGTCGCGGCCGCTCATCTTGGTCGAGTCGACGACGAGGAAGGTGTGCACGATCGTGTCCACCTCGGTTGCCCGGACGATCCGCTCCAGCAGCGAGTAGCTCTGGTCTGCTCGGACGAACTCGGTGCGCTCGAGCTCGATCGACGGCTTCCCGGTCCCCATACCCAGGATCATCTCCACTTCCGCGTGCTTCTCCAGTGCGGCGGCGACCTTGCTTCCCCAGAACGTGTCGAGACCGGTGACGAGGACGCGGCGACCCATCGTTTCAGCCGAACCACACGCTGGCACGGTGCGCCAGCATGTCGTAGAGCTCGACCTGCAACCGTTGGCGGACCGCTTCCGCCTCTTCCATGATCCGGCTGCGTGGGTAGCGTTCGAGCGAAGGCTTGACATCGAAGGAGATGGGGTCGAGTACCCGGAAGCGGAACTTGGCCGGGAGATAGATCAAGGTCCCGAGCACGGGTCCGAGCAGCAGGTGATTGGCAGTGACTGGGAGGTACGGCAGGCCGAGCAGTCTTCCGAGCGCCGGGACCTTGAAGAGGATCGGCATGGATTCCTCGGCACCGACGACAGCGATGGGGACGACGGGAACGCCTGCACGCATCGCAGTCTCGACGAATCCGCCTCGCCCGAAGCGCCGAAGCTGGTAGCGGTCCCGGCTGAGTTTTGCGGGCCCTTTGGTTCCCTCTGGGAACGCGAGCACGAGTTGGCCGTCGTCGTGGAGCAACCGGTATGCGTTGTCCGGATGGGCTGGGACGCCGCCCCCGCGACTCCAGAGCGTCCCGAGGACTGGCAGGGTGCGGAACCAGTAGTCGGCCAAGCCGTAGACGGGCCGCCCGAGCTCGGTCTCGATGCCCTGCATGATCATCGGCGCGTCCGATGGGATCGCTCCGGCATGATTCGCGATCAGGAGGGCGCCACCAGTCTGGGGGATTTTCTCGAGTCCCTCCCACTCGACACGAAACCACCGGTCGTAGTAGAAGCTCCCGACCTTTCGTGCCAACTCCCTGAAGTGCTCGGATCGCCCCCAGGCATCGACATCGTCCCGGCGCGGGTTGGCTGTCTCGAGGTCAGCCAGGAAGGACTTGAGCTCCGTGCCGTCCTTAGCCTCGGTCGTAGCCGAGAGGACCGGGCCCGTCCCAGGTGACGCGTTGCCGGTCGAAGCGCCGTTGGGGTGCGCGGCGGCACCTGACCCTGGCCGGGGCCCGCTCGTGTCGGATTCGGGTTCGCGTTCGCCCGCACTTGGCTCATCCTTGCGCCCGCTTCCTGCCGAGGCGGCCCGAACCCTGCCGGTCTTCGCGGCTGGCTTCGGCCTGCCAGCGTTCGCGGGATGACCCTGGTGGTTCCCGGGGCCTGAGCTGGCCCGATCCCCCGCGTCGTCAGGCGGCGGGCCGGGAAAGCGCAACAGCGCGCCGCCTTCGGGGTCCTGGTCGCCCGCCACCGATGTGGCTTTCCCGGTTGCGTCGTGCTGCGTCTGCACCATGCCTGGATGGTAGCCCTACCCGGTTGATGCCCGGCAAGGCCGGGGTCAGGGCTGGCCGGCAGAAACAAAGCCCTGTGGCCAGGGCCGCCAAGGCCGGGGAGGCCTGGGTCAGGGCCGGCCTGCGGAAACGAAACCCTGCGGTCAGGGCCGCCCGGCAGAAACGAAGCCCTGCCAGTACATCGGGTAGTAAGCGACGTTCGTCCCGGTCTCAGCTGCCTGAATGATCGTGTTGGTTCCGTAGGGGCCCGAGCCGATGTAGATCGCGACATGGGTGATCGGGAATTCGCCGTCGTTGGCGAAGTGGTAAAAGAGCAGGTCGCCAGGCTCGATCTTCGTCAGTTTAACCCGCGTCGACTCCTGATCCTGGACGGTCGCCCCATGCAAGAGCTCGACTCCTGCCGCGGCCCAGGCGAGCATGGTGAGACCCGAGCAGTCGACGCCTTGTCGGCTCGCGCCGCCCCATACGTAGGGAACGCCCAGATAGGACTCGGCTGTCGCCACGGCCGTCAGGCCTTGGGGGTTCGTTCCCGCCGGCACGAGAGTCTCTCCGTACCCGGGTTGGTCACTGCCGGTCCCCGGCCCGAAGGGCCACGATCCGCCATTCCCGTTATTCCCGCCGTTGCCCCGGTGTCGTTTTGCCGCAGCCGCAGCCGCAGCTGCAGCCGCGGCAGCCGCGGCCGCAGCTGCGGCTGCGGCGATCTCTTGCGCGCGCTTCACGATGAGCTGGTACAGCTGCCCCTTCACCTGGTGCAGTGTCGATTCCACGCTCAAGGTCGCCGCCTCGGCGGTCGCCCGCGCCTTGTTCGCCGCGAGTTGGGCTCTCGCTGCAGCCGCAAGTGTCGTCAGCTCGGTCAGTCGCTCGGCGGCCAGTCGCCCGCTGACCAGATGCAGCTGGTTCACCGCGGCCTCGAGGGTGTTTGCGACGACCTCTGCATAAACCGTCGCGCTCTGCGCGTTGTTGACGCTCGAGCTCAGGACGGCGCCGACCTGAGAGGCAAGACCGTCGCCCGTGACGTACGCCTCGACCGCGGCGTTCTGCACTCTGAGTCGTGCGGCCACAAGCTGCTGTCGGGTGACCCTCGACTGGCGCTCGGTTCTGGCGAGCGTCGCCCCGTCCTTCTGGAGGAGGACGGTCTCCTCGTCGTACTGCTCGGCCGCGATCGTGACTCTTGTCTGGTCGGTCGTGATCTGCTCGGCGAGCGCCTGGGCGCGCGCCTGTAGGGAGTCAATTTGCGAGTTGGTACGGTTGACAAGGCTAGGAGTGGCTCCTGCCGGCCCGATGACCACAAAGAGTGAAGCTGTCAAGGCAACCGTGACCGCGACGGCTCCGACCGTGCGGGTGACGGATCGCCTCCCGTGTAACATGCCTTAACTTTCGTCACATCAGTCACGGCTGTCAACTGCGTTATGGCTGAGCAGGACCTCTTGGGTCCGAAACTCGGAGCCGGCGGGCCTCAAACGTGGTGGACTGGCCTCCGGCCGTGACTGCGGACAGGCGCCGGGGACGTAGCCCAACCGGCAGAGGCAGGGCGCTTAAAACGCTCACAGTGAGGGTTCGAGTCCCTCCGTCCCCACAGCTGTTGTCGATTTCACAACATTCATCGAGAAGCTTCCAAAGCCTTGCAGCAGTCGCGCCCTTATGCTGAACGGCTGCAAATGCGCTGTGCCGACTGCGGGTGCTCATAGATTCGGGGGTCCGGGTTGCTCTGTGCGGCGAGGATTGCTGTTGTCGCGATGTGCCCGTGAGTGACCAGATCGCTCAAAGAGCGAGATTGGCGGAGCAATCAGAGAGAACCCCGGGACCACGCTCAAAGGCGGTGTCCAGCCATTCACCTGGGTGGCTGGACGGGTGACTCGCTAGCGCGGCGAGCGAGCCCCAGTCTCTGCTCGACGGTCCGTTTCCTCCCACCCGCGTCTCGGCGGGCGCGAGGCGCCTTGCGGTTCACGGCTGCGGTAGACGATGTACGGCCGGAACGCGTAGCCGATCGGCGCTGCGAGCACGTGAACCAACCGCGTGAACGGCCATACCGCGAGGAGCGCCAGCGCCAGCAGCGCGTGCAGCTGGAAGCTCCACGGCGCCCCGGACATCTGCGTCGCGCTCGGATGGAACATCAGCACGTCGCGGAACCAGACTGCCACCGTCGACCGGTAGTTGTATCCGCCACCATGCCCACCGAGGCCGAGCAGGTTCACTCCGATGGTGTTCACGATGCCCAGCGCGATGACCGCACCGAGCAGCGGGTACATCGCCTTGTCGGCGACCGACGTGACGCGGAGCACCGACGGCGTCATGCGTCGTCGATAGATGAGTAGCACGAGCCCGACCACGGTCGCGACACCTGCGATGGTGCCCAAGGTGACCGCCACCACATGGTACGTGCGCTCGGAGATCCCGACGGCGCTCGTCCAACTCTCCGGCACGAGGAGTCCCACCACGTGCCCAGCGAGCACGCCGAGGATCCCGAAGTGGAAGAGGGGTGAGGCCCAAGAGAGGACTCGTTTCTCGTAGAGCTCCGAAGACCTGCTGGTCCAGCCGAACTTGTCGTACTTGTAGCGCCAGAAATGTCCGACCACGAATGACGTGAGGCAGATGTAGGGAAGGACGATCCACAAGAACGTCTTCACGGCGATTCCCGTCGTGTATGGCCGAACGCGATGGCGTTCGGGCGCGGGGCCGCCGAGCACGTCGTGCAGGGATCGGCCTGGCCGTACGGATCAAAGGCCTCGCGTGGCTCGACTCCCACGAGCTCGGTGGGCGGTCCTTCCCGAGCGAGGAGCAGAGCGTTTGCGATCGCGCCCGACGCCGAAGCTGGCAGGAGCGAGTCGATGGCGCGAACGATCCCGCCGTAGGGAGAGCTGAGATCGTCGAGGGCGGCGAGCAGGACACGGATGCCTGCCCGGTGCTGCTGTAACAGCTCGTTTGCCGGCTTCTCGCCGCCCGTGGCCGCGAGCTCGAGCAACGCGGGAAGGAAGTCTGGGAGCTCGCCGTCGAGAACGTGAAAACCGGCCAGGCGGAAGGCATCTTGGAACTGCCAGAGCGCCATGCCGCGACGTCGCGTGTCACCGTTCAGGTAGTAGCTCAGGTACAGACAGCAGCGGCGCTTGAGGTCGAACGTGGTCACGTAGTGCGCTTGTGAGTCGAGCAGAGGCCCCGACGCGAGGTGATCGATCAGTTCCGCAAACGGCTGGCGCAGGTGGGCCGGAAGGTCGCCGGTGGCGGACGCGAGCAGTGGCAGGTCCTCGACGAGGCGCTGGTCGGGGTACCGGAGCAGCACGGAGGCAGTGGCGAACGCGACGCGACGGTGCGCCGGATCGACGACAGGACTCAACGGGCTTCTGCGCTTGAGCTTCGTCATGGTGTGTCCCGCGTAGCCTCGGCGACGTCGAGGTCCGAGTAGCGGTCCGCCTCGGCCCGCCGTCGGGCGAGATGGAAGGTCTCGACCGCGACCGGCTTGGCGGCGACCTCCCCGAGTCCCGGCCTACCTTGCACTGGCGACGATCGGAAGTCGACGCTGCATCCGGGGAGCTCGTCGAGGGCGCCGGCGAACTCGACATGCGCGGCCGGGATCACATACCGGTCCTCGTACTTGGCGATGGCGAGGAGCCGGTAGAGGGACTCGATCTCGTCCCCCGTCATGCCGACGGTTGCGGCAATGCCCGAGTCGACCTCCTCGCCCAGGTTGATCTGGCGCATGTGGGCGCGCATGGCCGCCAAGGTGCGGAGCACCCCCTTCACCGGCTGGGCGTCACCGGCGGTGAAGAGCTCGGCGAGATACTCGATCGGGATCCGCAGCGCCTCGATGGCGGCGAAGAGGTTCTCGCCGTCCTCCCCGTCGAATCCGGTATCGCGGAGCGACTCCACCACCGGCGAGAGCGGCGGGATGTACCAGACCATCGGCATCGTTCGGTACTCGGGGTGAAGCGGGAGCGCGACCCGGTAACGGCAGGCGAGCTCGTAGACGGGGGAGCGTCGGGCCGCCTCCAGCCAGTCGTCGGGGATGCCCTCCGCGCGGGCTGCGGCGCGCACCTCGGGGTCGTCAGGATCCAACAGGATCGAGCGCTGCGCTTCAAGCAGGTCGGTGGGAGCTTCGACAGAGGCGGCCTCGAGCACGGCGTCGGCGTCGTAGAGGAACAGCCCGATGTAGCGGAGGCGTCCCACGCACGTCTCCGCGCAGACGGTCGGTTGGCCGACCTCGATGCGCGGGTAGCAGAGCGTGCACTTCTCCGCCTTGCCGGTGCGGTGGTTGAAGTACACCTTCTTGTAGGGACAGCCCGACACGCACATGCGCCAGCCGCGGCAGCGGTCCTGGTCTACGAGCACGATGCCGTCCTCGACCCGCTTGTACATCGCTCCCGAGGGGCAGCTTGCGACACAGGACGGGTTGAGGCAGTGCTCGCAGATCCGGGGAAGGTGGAACATGAAGGCGTTCTCGTAGTTAAGCCGGACCTTGTGCGAAAGCTTATGGAGGATCGGGTCGCCGGGAGCGTGTTCGGTGCCTCCGCCAAGGTCGTCATCCCAGTTGGCCGACCACTCGATCTTCATCGGCCGGCCGTCGATGAGCGAGATCGGCCGGGCCACCGGGATGTGCTCTTGTGCTGGAGCACTGATCAGCATGTCGTAGTCGTAGGTCCACGGCTCGTAGTACTCCTTCAGCGAGGGGAGCTTGGGGTTGGCGAAGATCCGCAGCATGCGGCTCGCCCGACCGCCGGCCCGCAGCCGAAGCCGCCCGCGGCGGTCCCGCACCCAGCCCCCTTCCCAGTGATCCTGGTCCTCGTAGGTGCGCGGGTAGCCGAGGCCGGGTCGGGTCTCCACGTTGTTGAACCACACGTACTCGACCCCCGTCCGGTTCGTCCACGCCTGCTTGCAGGTGACCGAGCAGGTGTGGCAGCCGATGCACTTGTCGAGGTTCATCACCATGCCCATCTGGGCCATGACGCGCATCAGTACTCGACCTCCTGGCTG
>Ga0209415_10008034_pt1 | contig 18323 bp, 13 predicted proteins | sample PeaSoiSIISIP2007_FD_187696 | JGI IMG/M metagenome (GOLD analysis project Ga0209415, IMG submission 187696) | Peat soil microbial communities from Weissenstadt, Germany - SII-SIP-2007 (SPAdes) (version 2) | ecosystem: Environmental > Terrestrial > Soil > Wetlands > Peat | place: Germany...
CAGAACATTATCGCCTGCATCTGGGATTTCGACAAGACCTTAATCCCGGACTACATGCAGTCGCCCCTCTTCCGCCGCTACGGCCTCGACGAGGCGTCGTTCTGGACGGAGACCAACGCGCTGGTCGAGAACTACCGCAGGCGCGGCTACACCCTCTCCGGGGAGATCAGCTACCTGAACCACCTGCTCACCTACGTGCTGTCGGGCCGCATGGGCGGGCTCAACAACGAGATCCTGTCCAAGTGCGGGGCCGAGATCCGCTTTTACCCGGGCCTCCCGGAGTTCTTCGGCGTGTCGAAGGCCTGGGTGGCGGACAAGCCCGACTACCGCAGGCATGACATCCGGCTGGAGCACTACATCGTGAGCACGGGGCTCGCCAAGATGATCCATGGCAGCGCAATCGCCCCTCACGTAGACGGGATCTGGGGGTGCGAGTTCATCGAGAATCCGCTCCAGCCCGGGTTCCTGCAGCAGAAGGAGCTCGAGCTCAACGCGCAGGCCGAGATCGCCCAGATCGGCATGGTCATCGACAACACGACCAAGACCCGCGCGCTCTTCGAGATCAACAAGGGGACGAACCGGAATCCCGCGATCGACGTGAATTCAAGGGTCGCCGCCGAGGACCGCCGGATCCCGTTCCAGAACATGATCTACGTGGCCGACGGTCCGAGCGACGTGCCGTGTTTCTCGGTGGTCAAGGGCAACGGCGGAAGGGCCTACGGCGTGTACAATCCGGCCAAGCAGTCGGAGTTCGAGCAGAACGACCGCCTCCGCCAGGTGGGCCGGATCGACCACTACGGGCCGGCCGACTACACCGCGGCGAGCAGCACGACGAAGTGGCTGCACCTTCAGGTTCACGAGATCTGCGACCGGATCGTGAGGGACCGCGAGGCCGCGGTGGCCCAGAGGACGACCCGGCCGCCGCGGCACCTCTCCGCGGCGCCGAAGGAAGAGGCCGCGCGCAGGGCTCACAAGGCGCCGGAGCAGTCCGCCTTCCTGGAGTGAACCGGGGGGCGGCCCCTGCCCTCAACGCGTCCCGGTCTGCCCGTTCCTCTCGAACTCGGCCGCGAGATTCGCGGCGCGGGTGGCGTAGTCGACGACCGAGGCGCCCGGATGCTTGTCGAGGGCCGCGCCTATCCCGCCGTTCCAGGCGAGCGCGATCCGGAAGGCGGACGCCTCTATGCCGCGGCGCTCGAGCTCGCCCCTCAGCCAGTCGTAGTGGCGCACCGCCACGGCGTCCGACGACTGACGGTCGAGCGCCTTGATGAAGGGGGCCTGGGTGTACATCCTCCACGTCTGCTCGCGGAACTGGTAGGGGCCGAGCTCGCCCAGCTGGCCCGGTTCCGGGGAGTTGCGCGGGTTCTCCAGCTGGTGGATTGCCTCGAGCGTGGCCCAGCGCTCGGAGGCGGACCCCGGCGCCGCAAACAGAAGGGACGAAAGAGCGAAAGCGGCCGCCAGTCGGGCGGCGAGCGGCGCACGCGGGAGGGCGAATCGATTGGTCTGAGCATTCACGCCCGCCGCAGACCGGGGCGCCTTATGGGAGTTCAGCGGGGCGCCAAGTTTTTTTGGACATATAATCGGAACACTTCCGGTATTGCACAATGCACGGCCACACCGGCGCCGCCGGGAAATGATTCAATCCGTTTTCATTCAACGAATTCCTCTAAGAGGCGCGCCACGAGCGAAGTCCATCCCGTCTGGTGGTTGGCTCCCAGGCCACGGCCGGTATCCCCGTGGAAATACTCGTGGAACCAGACGAGTTCGCGCCAATGAATGTCGTCTGCGAACCTGGCGTCGCCCGAAAGGGCGGGCCGCCGGCCCCGCGAATCGGGCGTGAACAGCGATATCAGTCGCCTCGCCAGTTCCCGCGCGATCTCGTCCAGGTTCATCATTCGCCCGCTCCCCGTGGGAAACTCCATCTTCAGGCTGTCGCCGTAGAACAGGTGGTATCGCTGAAGCGCCTCGATCAGTAGGTAGTTGACGGGGAACCACACGGGTCCCCGCCAGTTCGAGTTGCCGCCGAAGAGCCACGTCCGGGACTCGCCGGGCTCGTAATCGACCCCGTAGGCGCCGCCCCGGATATCCAACATGAACGGATGGTCGCGGTACGCGCGCGACAGGGAGCGCACCCCGTATGGCGACAGGAACTCCGACTCGTCGAAGACGTAGCGGAGCACGCGCTCAAGGCGGTCGCGCGTCGGGATGGCGAGGAGCCTGCGGCCCGGGTCGAACTCGCCCAGCGTCATGTACGAGATGTGGCCGGCCAGGTCCCTCCTGTTCTCGAGGAACCACCGGGTTCGCCTGGCGAAGCCGGGGAGCTTGTCCAGCCGGCCCTCCTCGATGAACTCGACGGCGAAGAGGGGGATGACACCGACGACGGACCTGAGCCTCAGGGGGATCGATCGGCCGTCGACGAGCAGCTGGTCGTAGTAGAACCCGTCCTCCTCGTGCCAGAGGCCCGTTCCCCCCAGCCGGTTCATCGCGTCCGCGATGGCGACGAAGTGCTCGAAGAACTTCGAGGCGATGTCCTCGTACGCGGGATCGCCCTCGGCGAGCTCGAGCGCCATGGCGAGCATCGTGCTGCAGTAGAACGCCATCCAGGCCGTGCCGTCAGCCTGCTCCAGCTGCCCGCCCCCGGGCAGGGGCTTCGAGCGGTCGAAAACCCCCACGTTGTCCAGCCCGAGGAAGCCGCCGCTGAAGACGTGGCGCCCGCTGACGTCCTTGCGGTTCACCCACCAGGTGAAGTTGAGGAGCAGCTTCTGGAAGACCCTCGCGAGGAACTCCCTGTCGCGCGAGCCCCGCGGCCCCGTGATCTTGTAGACTCGCCAGCAGGCCCAGGCATGAACGGGCGGGTTGACGTCCGAGAAATTCCACTCGTACGCCGGGATCTGCCCGTTGGGGTGCATGTACCACTCGCGCAGCACGAGGTTGAGCTGCTCCTTGGCAAACGCTGGGTCGAGGCGTGCCATGGGAAGCATGTGGAAGGCGAGATCCCATGCCGCGAACCACGGGTATTCCCACTTGTCCGGCATCGACATCACGTCGCGGGAGAAGACCTGGGGCCAGTCGCTGTTGCGCCCGGTGAGCCGCTCTGCAGGGGGCGGGGGCTGGTTGGAATCGCCCGCGAGCCAGTCCTCGACGACGTAGTGATAGAACTGCTTCGACCAGAGGAGGCCCGCGTTGGCCTGGCGCGCGATCAACCGGGCGGCGGGGTCGGACGGTCCCGGCAGCGCCGCGTAGAACTCGTCGGCCTCTCTCCTCCTTGAAGCTAGCGTCTGCCCGAACGCGGGGCCGAAGGGCCCGCCCGGCCCGGGATCCCCGGCCCTGAGCCTAAGCCGCACGACACGCTCCTCCCCCGGGGCGAGGTCGAGGACGAAGTGCGCGGAGCACTTCGTCCCCTTCTGCTGCGGGTTGACCGCCCCCTTGCGCCCGCCGACGATGAAGTCGCCGATCGAGTCCTTGACGTAGGCCGAGGAGTTCTCGGCGCCGAAGAGCAGGGCCAAGTTGCTCTCGTTCTCGGTAAAGAGCAGCGCGGCGGCGCCGCCGGCGCCCGCCTCGACGTCGAACCACATCCGGCCGAGCGTGTCGTGGTCGCACTGGACGCACATGGGGGAAACGGCGCGCATCCTCGGCTTGAGGCCGCAGCCCTCGTGCCGGCACCCCCAGGACCAGGTGTTGCGGAACCAGAGAGTCGGCAGGAGGTGGAGCGTCGCCCGCTCCGGGCCCCGGTTGGCGGCGGTCAAGCGGATGCAGATGTCGTCCGGGCCGTCCTTCGCGTACTCGGCGGTCACGTCGAAGTACCTTCCGCCGTCGAAGATTCCGGTCTCGCACAGCTCAAACTCGGGGTCGTCGCGCGTCCTCGACGCGGCCTCCGCCCGCAGGCGCTCGTAGGGGAACGCGGCCTGAGGATACTTGTAGAGAGCGCTCATCCACGAATGGGTCGGGGTCGAATCCGTGTAGAAATGGCACTCCTTGACGTCCTCTCCGTGGTTGCCCTCGGAGTTTGTGAGCCCGAACAGCCTCTCCTTGAGGATGGCGTCGCTGCCGTTCCAGAGCGCGACCGCGAAGCACAGGCGGCACTCGCGGTCGGTGATGCCGAGGAGCCCGTCCTCGCCCCACCTGTAGGCGCGGCTGCGGGAGTGCTCGTGGGTGAAGTACCGCCAGCTCTCGCCGTCCGACGAGTAATCCTCCCGCACGGTGCCCCATTGCCTCTCGGAGAGGTAGGGGCCCCAGCGCTTCCAGTTTTTTGCGCGCGCGCCGTCCTCGGCCAGTCGGGCCTGCTCGGCGTTAGGGGATGTTGGACTGGGCATGGCCTCGGCTTTCTGCGCCCCCACAAGCTGGCCAAAGCCGTCGCGCTCGTCGCGAAAAAAATCTCGCCCCATGCGCCCCCGGCCCGCCGGGCGCGGCGCTCAGAGCAGCCTCCGGATGGCCTCGACGCCGGCCTTGCTGGCGACCGCGTAGTCGAAGCGGCTGTCGGACCAGACGGCGGCTGCGCCGGCGGCCTCGGAGATGAACGAGGCCCCGTTGTCCGCGGAGTCGCCCGGCGGGCCCTCGCGGCGGGCCACGTAGAGGTGGAAGAGTGCGCCGTCGCGCGAGAAGCAAACCTCTAGCACGTCGCGCCCTGCGAAGCTTATCGTGCGGCATCCCGTTTCCTTCAGCGAGTCGAAGTCTATCTGGCCGGGGCCCGGCATCCGCGCCCCGTTCGCCTCCAGCGCCGCGACGAGCGCCCCCGCGGGCACGCCCCTGCCCCCGTGCTTCGCGTTGGCCATGTCGCTGATCGCAAACGCCGCGAAGGAGGCTGCGCCGGGCTCCGGTCGCGCCGGCGTTTTCATCGAGAAAACGACGAAGGCGAGGGCCGCCGCCGCCGCCATGCCCGCGGCCCATGCCCAGCCGCGCCCGAGGCTCCTCTGCTGGCCGCTGGCGCGCGCCCCGGCGAGGATCGCCTCCCGGAGACCTGCCGGCGGCTCGATCTGCCTGAGCCTGCCCGCAACCGCCGCATCGAAGGCCCTCGAACGGGCAAACCATTCCCCGACTGCCGGGTCGGCGGCCGCCATGCGCAGGGCGTCGCCGAACGCGGGCAGGCCCGCGTCGCTCCCGTTCGGGCGGTACGCGCAGAGGATGAAGCGGGCCTCCTCGATGGTCATGACGCGCGCGCTCCCCCCTCGCCCGGGAACGGAAGCACCTTGGCGACCGGCGTCTCCGCGCGCAGGAACGCGGCCCTGAGCTGCGCCTTCCCGCGGGACAGGCGCGACATCACCGTGCCAATGGGCACGTCGAGAGCGTCGGCGATCTCCTGGTAGGACATGTCCTCGATATAGAAAAGCGACAGCGGGGCGCGGAAGGGCTCCTCGACCGAATGCAGCGCGGACATGACCGCCGCCGAGTCGATGCGCGACACCCGGTCCACGTCGTGCGCGAGCGGCTCGTTTTCGCCGGGCGGCAGCTCCTCGAGCGAGGTGGAACGGGCGTCGCGTCGGCGCCCGCGCAGGAACTCCCGGTAAAGGGTCGTGAACAACCACGACTTGGCCTTCGAAAGCTCCCGGATGCCGTGGCCCTTCGTCGCCCAGATGAAGAAGGTCTGCTGGACCAGGTCGCCCGCGTCGGAACCGTTGCGCGCGAGGCTCAGGGCAAAGCGGTAGAGGGGCGCATAATGCGCGTCAACCAGCTGCGTGAAGGACTCGCTCGTCATGGGGCTACTGGGTCTCGGAGCCGTTTTGCGCGTGTTTTATTCCATTTCTCCTGGAAAATTGAAAGCATTGACCATGGACGCCCCGACCGCCCTTCGACTCCACCTGCCGCCGAACCTGGCCGCGGCGGCCGCGAGGGATGCCGTCGCCATCAGGGTCGAGTTCGACGCCGGGGCGGAGCCTGATCCCGGGCTCGCCCCCGCCCTAGCCCTGCTCCAAGGCTGGTGCGCGACCCCGAGGCCGCCCCCTTTCATCCAGCTCAGCCGCCGGCAGCTGCGCGATCTCGCGGCCGCGGCGGCGGGCCGGCCGATCTTCGTCGAGAACGCGCGGCCGGTGGCCTGGGGCCACGACGCGCTCCTCGAAGAGCCGGAGGCGGCCCCCAGCCCCACGCCGCAACCCGCCCGCCGCGCGCCGCGGCCCGCCGCGCGGGAGCCCCTGGTCGTCGACGGCTCCGAGCACTACCTTGCCTTGAGCCTTCCCTCGCGCGAGGACCCCCGCCACGGCGAGGTGGTTGAACTGCTCAGGGCCGCCGGGTTTGTCCTGGAACCGTCGAACAGGAAATGGTGGCTGCGCGACCGCCACAAGACCCTGTCCTTCATCGCGATGCACGGCGATCGCCTGCGGCGGGAGCTAGGGGCCGAGTTCACGCCAAACTTCGCCGCGAGGACTGCCCACCTGGCCGCGGCGGAGATCGCGTGCGAAGTCTCGCCATCGGGCGACGGCTGGGAGGTCTCCCTCGGCCTCCGGGGCGCCGGTGCGAGCGACGGGGCCATCCGCGATGCGATCGCGGCCGGCCGCGCCTACGCCGAGTGCGATGGAAGAATAATCCTGGTCGACCCGGAGCGCGTGCGAAGGCTCGCCGATGCGCAGCGGGCCCTCGCCGGGGGCGGGCCGGACGCCGCCTGCGCGCGCCGGACCCAGCATGTCGGCGCCGCCCGGGCCGCCGACGTCGAGGAGTTGGTGGAGCGGCTTTCGCCCGGCTTCCGGCCCCCGGACGATTGGCGCGCGCGGACCGCGGCGCTGCGCAACCTCTCCCGGCTCGAGCCGGCGCCCGTGCCGCCCGGCCTCGAGGCTGTCCTGCGCCCCTACCAGCGGGTCGGCGCCGCGTGGCTGTGGCACCTCCATCGGAACGGACTGGGCGGCGTGCTGGCCGACGAGATGGGCCTCGGCAAGACCCTGCAGGCCCTCGCGCTCCTGTGCGCCGCGACGGCCGGAGCCGGCCCGGGCCTCGTCGTCTGTCCGGCCTCGCTCGTCGAGAATTGGCGGCGCGAGGCGGCGCGCTTCGCACCTGGCCTGCGGGTCTTCGCGCACCGCGGGGATTGCAGGCTGCGGGAGGTGGGCGACTTTGCGAACTGGGACCTCGTCATCACCTCCTACGGGACCCTTGCGCGGGACCGCGACCTCCTGGCTTCGGTCGAGTTTGCGTGCGTCGTCGGCGACGAGGCGCAGCACGTGAAGAACAGCCGGTCGCAGAACGCGCGGGCGCTGCGCTCCCTCAGGTCGCGGGGGCGGTTCCTGCTGACGGGCACGCCCGTCGAGAACTCCCTCGACGACCTGCGCTCGCTCTTCGACTTCGCCCTTCCGGGCTACGTCGAACGGGTTCCCGAGGGCGCCCGCGCCGAGGAGCGCGCGTGGCTGGACGACCGGCTGCGGGCCAAGGCGGCGCACTACATCCTGCGCCGGACGAAGGGATCAGTGGCCCCGGAGCTGCCCGCGCGGATCGAGCAGGTCGTCTGGTGCGCGCTCGAGGCCGAGCAGGCCGCGCTCTACCGCTCCTTCCAGGAGAGGTCCGAGCGCCAGCTTCTCGACCTCGAGGCCTCCGGCGCCCCGGAAGGGCGGGTGCGCCTCGCGGCGCTGACCCAGCTGCTGAGGTTGCGCCAGATATGCTGCGATCCGCGGCTCGTCGGGAGCGAGGGCGTGGATCCCCCGGGGGGCGGACCCGGAGCACCCTACGCGGGGTCGGCGAAGCTCGACGCGTTCCTCGAGATTCTGGCCGAGGCCGCGGACGGCGGCCACCGCCTCCTCGTTTTCTCGCAGTTCACCTCGCTCCTCGCCCTGCTCCGCGCGGAACTGCTGGCGGCGGGCACCGCCCACTGCTACCTCGACGGCTCGATGGCGCCGGCGGCGCGCCAGCTCGAGATAGACCGCTTCCAGTCATCGGCCGATGTGCCCGTCTTCCTGCTCTCGCTCAAGGCCGGCGGCTCCGGGCTCAACCTCACCGGGGCGGACACGGTCGTCCATTTTGACCCGTGGTGGAACCCCGCGGCCGAGGCGCAGGCGACGGACCGGGCGCACCGGATCGGCCAGTCCCGCGTCGTGACGAGCTACAAGCTGGTGTGCCCGGAGACGGTGGAGGAGAGGGTGCTCTCCCTCCAGGGGGGCAAGCGTGCGCTCCTTGCCGGGGTCTTCGAGGCGAGCGACGCGGCAGCCGAGCGGCTTTCGCTCGCGGACCTGAGGTCCCTGCTCGGAGCCGCGTGAGCTCCCGGGACGGCGTCACGAGCGCGTCAGGCGCCGGTACTTGATCCTATGGGGCTGGTCGGCGTCCTTGCCGCGCCTGCGGTGAAGGTCCTCCATGTATCCCGAGTAGTTCCCGGCGAACCAGCGCGCGGTGCTCTCTCCCTCGAACGCGAGGATGTGGGTCGCGACCCGGTCGAGGAACCACCTGTCGTGGGAGACGACCACGGCGCATCCGGCGAAGTTCTCGATCGCGTCCTCCAGCGCGCGGATCGAGTTGACGTCCAGATCGTTCGTCGGCTCGTCGAGCAGGACGAGGTTCGCCCCGGCCTTGAGCAGGCGGGCGAGGTGGACCCGGTTGCGCTCGCCCCCCGAGAGGACGCCCACCTTCTTCTGCTGGTCGGGGCCGGTGAACCCGAATTGCGCGCAATAGGCCCTGGCGTTCACTTCGCGCCCCCCCATCCGCAGGATCTCCTCGCCGCCGCTGATCGCCTCGTAGATCGTGAGGTGGCCCGGGAGCGAGTCGCGCGACTGGTCGACATGGGCGATCTTGACGGTCTCTCCGATCCGGAGCGTCCCTGCGTCCGGCCTCTCGGCCCCGGTTATCAGGCGGATGAGCGTCGTCTTGCCAGCGCCGTTCGGGCCGATGACGCCGACGATGCCTCCTGGCGGGAGCGAGAAGGACAGGTCGTCGAAGAGAAGGTTCTCCCCGTAGGCCTTCGCGAGGCCCCTGGCCTCCACCACCAGCGTGCCGAGGCGCGGCCCGGGGGGGATGACGATCTCGAAGTCCCTCTCCTTCTCGTCCACGGAATCCTTCAGCATCGACTCGTAGGCCGTGATGCGCGCCTGCGACTTCACCCGGCGCGCCACCGCCGACCTGCGGATCCACTCGAGCTCCCGGGCCATCGCCTTCTGGCGGCGGTCCTCGGTGCGCTGCTCGACCGCGAGCCTCCTCTGCTTCTGCTCGAGCCATGAGGAATAGTTGCCCTTCCATGGGATGCCGTGGCCCCGGTCGAGCTCGAGGATCCACTGCGCGACGTTGTCGAGGAAGTAGCGGTCGTGGGTGACGGCGATCACCGTTCCCTCGTAGCGGGCTAGGTGCTGCTCGAGCCACTGGACGCTCTCCGCGTCAAGGTGGTTGGTCGGCTCGTCGAGGAGAAGCACCGCGGGCTTGCGCAGGAGCAGGCGCGCGAGCGCGACGCGCCGGCGCTCGCCGCCCGAGAGCTGGTCCACGATCTGGTCGGCGGGAGGGCAGCGAAGGGCGTCCATCGCCATCTCCACCTGGGGCCCCACGTCCCATGCCCCGAGGGCCTCGATCTTCTCGTGAAGCTCGCCCTGGCGCTCGGCGATGGCCCCCTTGGCGGCCTCGCCGTCCGCGGTGTTGAGCTCGTCCCACGTCGCGTCATACGCCGCGACGAGGTCCGCAAGATGCCTGACCCCCTCCTCGACGCTCGCGCGAACCGTGGTCCCAGCCGCGAGCTGGGGTTCCTGCTCGAGGAGGCCGACCTCGTAACCCGGCTCGATGTGGACGCGGCCTTCGATCTCCGTGTCGCGCAGCGCAAGAATGCGCATCAGGGACGATTTCCCGGAGCCGTTGAGCCCAAGGACCCCGATCTTGGCGCCGTAGTAGAACGACAGCGAGATGTCGCGGAGAATCTCCTTGCGCTCGATCCTCTTCGAGACGCCGATCATCGAGAAGATGATCTTGGGCTCTTCGGCTCTTGCCATCAGCCCACTCAAACGCGCCCGAAGCGCGCCGCAAGCCCGGCGGGCCCTTCCTACTGGAGGCTCAGGAGCACGCGCGGGCCCGTGGCATGCTCCTTTTGACCCGCGCCCTGCGCGAGGAAGAGGCGCTCGGGAGCGATGCGGCCCGTATCGATCAGATAAGCCCTAACGCGCCGCGCGCGTTCGGTGGCCAGGGCGCCCAGGTCGTTGGCACCGACCTGTATCGACTCGGCCAGCCTTCCCGTCATCACCTCCAGAGGCAGGCCCGCGGCGGCGGCCTGCTCCACGTCCTTCGCATGCTGGGCGGCGAGGTCCTCGGCCCTCTTGCGCGCAGCCGCCTCGTCGCGCTCTCTTCTGGACGTCAGCGCGTTCACGATGCGCGCGAGGAGCCCCGGCGGCGGACTCGGTGGCGGCGGCTCCACCGCGGGCGGCGGCGGCAGAGGCGTGCCAAACTGCGTGCCGGGCGGGAACTTCGAGTCGAAGAGCTTCTTGACCATGGCGGCGTTCTCCTCCGGAGAGATCTCGAGCCTGTCCGGCGGGGCGATGTTGGGGTCGGCGGCGTGGCTCTCCTCCCAGATCTGGCCCCTCACAAGCTCGGCCAGCATCGAGCGCTTGAGCGCGTATGTGTCGGCCGTGGTGTCATAGCCGCCCTCAAGGCCCAGGCTGAGACCGGGCCGGTTTGCCAGCGCCTTCGCGACGACCCCGAGCTTGGGGAGCTCCGACGCCTGGAGCTCGCTGCTGCCCGGGGCGAACTCCTGGAATGAGAGCTCCTCGCCTCCTCCGCCAAACATCGAGCCAAGCAGGGTGAAGGGTGAGACGGCCGCCTTGGTCAGAAGGTTGACTACCACCCGGAGCACGACCTTGCCGATTCGGAAACTCGGGTCGGCCAGGCTTCCCTCCAAGGGCAGGTCTATCACGATCTTTCCGTCGACGTCCTTGAGCAGCGCCACGCCCAGCCTCACGGGCAGCGCCGTGGCGTCCGGGCTCGAGGTCGCCGACCCGAGCGTGAACTTGTTGAGCGTCACGACGACTGTCGAATCGAGCTTCTCGCCGTCGACTGTGACCCTCGAGTCGACCACGAGCTGGCCGCGAGCGAGCTCGTAGCCCGCGTACTTGCCCATGTACGGGCTCAGCGGGAGCAGGTCCACGTTCTTCATGCCGACATCCAGCCCGACATACCTGTGTGCACCGAGGGGATCGAGCTTGCCCGTGATCTCCACGGGACCCTGGTCGCCGACCATGCCCTTCAGCGCCACGTCGGCCCGCGCTAGGTTCTCCGATGAAAGCCCGGAAATGACCCCGGCAAACTCGCTCAGGGACACCCGCACGTTGGGCTCGACGGACATATCGGTGAAGCTGAAGTCACCGTCGGCTATGGCGACGCGGCCAATCTCAATTTTTGGCGCGGGCCCCGCAGCCGCGGCGGCCCCGGGGGGCCCGGCCGCGGACGGCTCCGCGCGCCTCAAGAGCGAGGCGAGGTTGAGCGAGCGGTCCGCGTCGACGCGCACGCGGACGTAGGGCCCGAGGAGGTCGACCTGCCGCACTGACGCCGTCAGCCTCGGCGCAGTGGCGGCCTTCACGCCGGAGAGCCGCAGACGCGTGAGGCCGAGGAGCGCCTTGTCGCGGGCCGCGTCGACGATGCCGAGGTTCTCGACTGCCATGTCGCCCTCCAGCGCCACCGCGGGCTGTCCGGAGGCCAGGGAAGCGCGGAGACTGCAGGATGCCGACACCGCCCCCTGGGTCACCCGCGCGTTCACGAGCTCCTCGAGGTACGGGCTGAAGGGAAGAATCTCCATGGCCGCGATGTTGGCCTTCAGGTCGGCCCTTGGCCCGGGCTTCAGGGCCACGGTGCCATCGAGCTCGACGGTGCCCTTCGGCGCCCATTCAAAGGACAGGCGCAGCGGCATGGTGGCCTCGTCTGCAAGGGTGAAATTCTCCAGCGAAAGCTGCAGGCTTCTCAGCGACAGCTGCGCGCGGTGGGAGGGCGCGTCGTCGGCGATGTCGACCCAGAAATCCTTGAGAGCCACCTCGCCGGCGGAGACCATGGGAACGGCGGCCGGAGCGGCGCTAGCGCCGGCGCCCTGCGGCGCCGCGGCCGGCGGCCCCATCAGTGAGAGGAGATTCACCGAGCCGTCCTTGTTCCTGCGCACCGTGAGGTGGCCGCCGGTGAGCGCGACGCGTTCTGCCGACGCCATTGGCTGCGCCGCGTCCGCCCGGATTCCCGTGACATCGAGCGCGTCCAGTTCAAGCACGGGTCTTCCGCTCGATCGCTCGACGACCCTCAGGTCGCGAAGGTGCACCTCGGAGTCGCCTAGCACCAGCACCCGCCTCATCGGGCTGAGGTCCAGGTGGTAACGGCCGCGAAGGGAGAGCTTGCCCGCGGTGAGGTCGGCCCGCGATCTCGCCTCAAGGTAGGGCGAGTACTTCTTGAGGACGACGTTCTCGACGTCGAATTCGCCGCGGGACTCGAAGGGATTGGCGGATAGGGTCCCCTTCCACTCAAGCCTCTCGCCCGCCTCGGTCTTCGCGGCGAACTGGTACGGGGCGCCCCGGCGGCCGGTGGCCTGAAAACCCGTGAGCGAGAACGTCACCGGGCCGATCGTGGTCGCGAACGGGTGCCTGAGGGAGTGGTCGCTGAAGTCCACGCGGGCCTGCGAAACCCTGAGGCTGCCGATCAGGACGGACGGAGCCGGCTTCGGCGGGGGGCCAGCCGGCGGCGGGGCGAACTTCGAGATCAGGTCGGAGAAGTTGAAGGACCCGTCGGGATTCACCACCGCGACGGCGTGGAAGCCGTCGAGTTCGATGTCGCCGAGCACCCACGCGCCGGCGAGCGAGCGCAGGGCATCGAACCTCACGTAGAGGCGCTTCCATCCGAGAAAGGAGCCGCGGCCGTCCCTCTCGGCCACGTCGAAGTCCTCGATCGCCGCTGAGAGCATGTAGGGGTTTACCCGCAGCTTTCCAATGGACACCGCCCGGCCAAGTTCGGCCGAGAGGCGCTTCTGGGCCTGAGACCTGGCGATGGGCGGGATGACGAAGAAGCCGGCGACGCCGTACAGCAGCAGGCAGGCCACGGCCGTGGCCAATACTCGCCGCCTGCCTAGCGAGAGGTTCATCGGCGAAAGCTGAAGCGGGCATGATGGCGCGGCAACACCGAAGCGGGGCCACTGCCCGGGCATCCGCCCCCCGGGTCCGGTGCGGTCCGGGCAGGCGCATAATCACTTGTATGGTGCTTAATTACAGCATGTTACACACCGCGCGCCCATATTCGAGGGGAATGGACGCGCCGGCTTTGACGCGGAGCAATAAATCGTCCAGCCTCGGGCGCGATGAAGCCCGTCAAGGTTCCGGCGCTCGAGTTGTTCCTCCACGAGATGATTCCGCTCGCGAAGGCCATGGGCGTCGGCGTGCAGGTGAGCGACGACCGCGCGCTGGTGCTGACCGCCCCGAAGGAGCAGAACAAGAATTCGCTTAACACGGCGTTCGGCGGGAGCCTTGTCGCACTTGCGACGCTCGCCGGTTACGGCGTCGTGTGGGAGCTGATGAGGGCGGAGAACACAGACAAGCCGGTGTGGCACATCGTCGTCAAGGAGAGCCGGGCTGCCTACAGGCGCCCGGTGATCGGCGACCTGCGCGCGATCTGCGAGCGCCCGGCGCAGGCTGCGATCGCCGAGTTCAAGGATGCGCTCGCGCGTTACGGCAAGGCGAAGCTCAAGCTTCGCACGTCGATCATCGAGGACGGCTACGTGGCCGTTGACGTCCAGGCCGCCTTCGTCGTCTCGCGCTGAGAGCCCGCGCGGGCCCGCCGGGGGGCGGACGGCCCTTCAGATGTGGCGGGAGTCGGACTCGTCCTTCTTTGCGTACCCGGTCTCCTGGCGCTGGAGGTTCACCTGGTTCTTCTTCACGTACGCCTGGTAGACGTCGTCCGCGCTCATGCCGAGGGCCCGCGCCAGGGAGACGAGGAAATGAAAGAGGTCCACGACCTCCACCCGGGCGTTCTGCGCGTCGAACTTCTGGTACTTCGCCCACCATTTCCAGGGCACCGAATCGACGAGCTCCGCGAGCTCCTGCTGCATCGCCCGCGTGTAGTTGAGTATCCACTTGGCCTTCTCCTCGTCGCTTCCCGGCGGCAATTCCACGCCTATCCTCCGGTTGAGCGCGTCTTGCATCCTGAATATTTCGTCGAACTTGTCCATTTGCGTCGAAACTGCGGCCGCGGCGGGCGGGCGCAAGATGCAATTGGCGGGGTCGGGCCGGATCTCTTTTGGAGTTGCCCGCCGGGCCAGACTGAGCGAGACTTATTTGCTTCGGCGCTTGCGTCCGAGCGCGTCCCCATGCGCTCCGCGGCGCCGTATCAAAAACGGCCGCTCCCGCATTCCGGTGAGCGCCACTACACAAAACAAAAACACAATGACAGATACAAATCAGTCCGGCGCTCACGCGGCCCCGGCCGGCGATGGTCCGGCCCCAGCCGCTGGAGCCGAGACCCCTGCCGGAAGCTTCGGCAGCACACGCGGGTCGGGCCTCTCCCGCGGCAGGCGCCCAGTGAGCGCCTCGGCCCCAGCGGCGACTGCGGTGAAGAGCGACTACAAGCCCACCGCCGTCGAGGTCATAACGCACGAGCGCGAGTACAAGAACCCGTTCGCGAGCCAAGATGGCGCGAGCGCGCCGGCTACGGAGCCGGCCAATGTCGAGGCCCCCGCGGCGCCAGCCGCGGCGGAAGCCGAGGCCAAGGCGGCTGACGCACCCGCGGCCCCGGCGAGCCCGCCGGAACCGGTGGCGGAGAAGCCGGAAATCCAGATCCTTCCACCCGCCGAGTCGGCTCGCCCCGCTGTGAGGTGGGAATCGCCCTCGGCCCTGTCTCCCCGCGAGTCACAGCCCGGCGACCGCCCGGACCGAGGCAGCGGCGAGGGCCGGCCCACGTTCCGCGCTGACCGCAGGGACGACCGCAGCGAGCCGCGTCCGGAGGGACGCGACTTCCGCCGCAACCAGCCGCAGCGCGAGCAGCGCCCGCAGTTCGATCAGCGCCCCCGCCCCGAGCAGCCGTTCCAGGCGGACCGCGCTCCCCAGGAGGCAAAGCCTGCCGCAGGCGGCTTCTTCGGCTGGCTGAAGCGCCTGTTCGGCGGCAGCAAGCCGGCTGAGGCGCCCGCCGGGCGCGAGGCCGCCGGCGAGCCCTCCCAGGAGGGCCACCGTCACCGCAGGCGCCACCGCGGCGGACGCGGGCGCGGCGGCGACTTCCAGGGCTACCGCGGCGACCGAGCCCCCCAGGGCGGCGAGCAGGAGGCCCGCGGGGGCGACCGCGGCGGAGATCGCCAAGGCGGCCGACGGCGCAGGCGCCACCGGGGAGGCTTCGGCCGGGACCGCGGCGGCGATCCCCGTTCCGAGGGCCACCAGGGCGGCGGAGCGATCTGACCCGCCGTTTAGGTCTTGCCAAGGCGCTCCGCAAGGAGCGCATTCCAAGGCGTCCGCTGCGCGCGGACGCCTTTCCCTTTTCTATGGCCGATCTCGTCGTAAACGGCGGCAAACCGCTGTCCGGAACAGTGACTCCCTCGGGCAACAAGAACGCCGTGCTGCCCATCCTCTGCGCCACGCTGCTCACCGACGAGCCGGTCACGTTGACGAACGTCCCCGACATAACGGACCTCGACAAGCTCGTGTCGTTCTTCCAGGCGCAGGGCTCGGCGATAGAATGGGACCGGGCATCGGGCGTCATGCGGGTCGACCACCGGTCGTTCCGGAATACGCTCGCTAACGCCGAGCTCCCCCAGGACATGCGCTCGACCGTTCTCCTGTATCCGGCGCTGCTGCACCGGATGGGAAGGATCGCCCTGCGGTCGAACGCAAAGGGGTGCTCGCTCGGCGTCCGCGAGATCGATCCGCACCTGCAGGTCCTCTCCGCGCTCGGCGCCACCGTTCACGAGGGAGACCCACTGTCGATATCGGTGGACGGGGGCTTCCGCGCGGCGCGCCATTGGCTCGACTACATGTCGGTGACCGTGACCGAGAACTTCGCGATGGCCGCGGCCCTGGCGCGCGGAACCTCCACCCTGATTAACGCGGCGAGCGAGCCCCACGTCCAAGAGCTCTGTAACGCGCTCGTCGCGATGGGGGCGAAGATCGAAGGGATCGGGACCAGCATGCTCTCGGTCGCGGGAGCAAGGGCCCTGCACGGGGCGACGATCGAGATAGGCTCGGACTACCACGAGGTGACGACTTTTCTGGCGCTCGGCGCGATCACGGGCGGCGACGTGCGGGTGCTCAGGTCCGTGCCGCGGCACTTCGACCTGATCGCGCGCTCGTTCGCAAAGCTGGGCGTGACCGTGGGCCATGAGGGCGACACCGCGGTCGTGCTCGCCGGACAGCCGAGGGTCATCGAGAGGCCGTACACGAGCAACCTGCTGCCCAAGATCGAGGCCGCCCCGTGGCCGTATTTCTCGGTGGACCTGCTGCCGCTGCTTGTCGCGCTGTCCACCCGGTGCGAGGGCACGATGCACTTTTGGAACAAGGTCTACGAAAACGGTTTCTCGTGGATGCCTGAGCTGGCGAAATTCGGGGCGCACGTGCTCGTGAGCGATCCCCACCGCATCGTCGTCTTTGGCAACAAGCCGCTGAGGCCCGCCGTGGTCGATTCTCCCTACGTGATCCGGGCCGCGGTCGCTCTCACCATGGTCGCGGCGTCGATTCCCGGCCGCAGCGTCGTGCGAAACGCAGAGATCATCAAGCGGGCCCACCCTCGCTTCGTCGAGAATCTACGCTCGCTCGGCGCCGAGCTGGAATGGAAATGACGCCCTCCACTCCCGCGGGGGACCGGGCCAAGGGGACGGGGTTCATCTCGTCGACCCTGGCGGCGCCCGTCACTCCGGCTGAGGCGGCCCTCAGGCCCCTTTTGTTCTCGGACTTCGCGGGACAGGCGAAGACGATCGAGCGCCTGCAGGTGATGGTCGGGGCCGCCAGGAAGCGTGGCGATCCCCTTAACCACATCCTCCTTTCGGGCCCACCGGGTCTCGGCAAGACCACGCTGGCGTTCATCCTCGGAAACGAGCTCGGAAGGAGCGTTCGAGTGACCTCGGGGCCCGTGGTCGAAAAGGCGGGCGACCTGGCCGGGTTGCTGACCAACCTGCAGGAGGGGGACCTGCTGTTCATCGACGAGATCCACCGAATCCCGAAGACGGTCGAGGAGTACCTCTACTCGGCCATGGAGGATTTCCGGATCGACATCATGATCGACCAGGGGCCGAACGCCCGGAGCGTGCGGCTGACGCTTCCGCGGTTCACGCTCATAGGTGCGACGACGCGCTCGGGTCTCCTCACGGCCCCGCTCAGGTCGAGATTCACGCTCCAGACTCGCCTGGACTACTACGACAAGGCCACCCTCCACCAGATCGTGCGCAGGACGTGCAAGCTGCTCAAGGTCGAGATCGACGAGGGCGGCGCCGGGGAGATCGCGTCCCGCGCCCGCGGCACGCCGCGCGTCGCCAACAACCTGATCAACTTCGTCCGCGACTTTGCCCAGGAGCGCGCCGGCGGGGTCATCACCCGCGACGTGGCCTCCGCAGGTCTCGCGCTGCTCGAGATCGACGAGGCTGGCCTCGACGAGATGGATAAGCGGATGCTGCGCGCGATGGCCGAGAACTACCGGGGCGGTCCGGTCGGGATGACCACGATCGCGGTGGCCGTGGGCGAGGAGGCCGAGACCCTAGAGGAGGTGCACGAACCTTTCCTCATCCAGGAGGGCTACCTGCAGCGAACGCCCCAGGGACGCGTCCTCACGGAGAAGGGCTACGGTGCCGTCGGGCTGAGGCCGGCAGCGGGCGGCCAGGCCACACTGTTGTAGGCCGCAGCGCAAATCCCGGCGGTCGGCGCCCCGAGGGACCGGCGCAATCCAGGTCTCCTGGTCACCGCCCGGCCACGATGTGGGGATCGGGAAGCGCGAACGCGCCGCGGTCGCTCGTCGGGATTGGCGAGAGGATCCGCAACGCGGCGGGGACAACGTGCGCGCGGATGAGGAACCCCACGCCAAGGCCGGCCTGCACGACGCCCATGGTGTCGAGCCAGAGCGCGCGGGTGCTCGATTGGTCGGCCCCGGTCGGGGGAAACCACGACGGGAACACGGCGGGAAGGAGACCCATGACCGACCCGATAAGGGCAAAGATGATGGAATTAAGGCTGTTCATTGGCGGTTGTCGTGCTCGCCCCGCCCGGGCGTCGATGCATGTTCACGCGGATTCTTGAGCCGGTGCCGTGCCAATTTGCCCGCCTAGCTGCTAGATGTTATCAACCATTGCCTTATGCTGCCGACCTTGGGCCGGATTCTACGGGATTCCTGCATTCTGCAAAGAATGCGCCCGCGGGTCGTGCAGCGTGCGGGATCCCGGGGCGGGCCCCGTGGACGCCCCTAGACGTCGCCAAGCTGCGGACGGAGCACGATCTCCTCGACGACCGTGCGCCGCGTCATCTTGA
>Ga0209415_10008035_pt1 | contig 18322 bp, 11 predicted proteins | sample PeaSoiSIISIP2007_FD_187696 | JGI IMG/M metagenome (GOLD analysis project Ga0209415, IMG submission 187696) | Peat soil microbial communities from Weissenstadt, Germany - SII-SIP-2007 (SPAdes) (version 2) | ecosystem: Environmental > Terrestrial > Soil > Wetlands > Peat | place: Germany...
CCATCACGCTGCCCACGCCGATTCCGATGGACAGCGCGGTGACCAGATATCCCGCCCGAACCGCCGTGACATGCAGGGACTCCGGTCCGAACAAAAGCAGAGCGATCAGGAACAGCCCGCCCACGAACCAGAACCAGGAGATCCCCACCACGGTCAGCCATAGCGTCTTCCGGCCCCGAAAACTGCGGATTCCGACGACCACTTCGTGGAAGGGATTCCAGTGGAACGGCTCATGAGCGCCCGAGGCCGGCGTCTTCGTGATGAAAATGCTGCACACCGAACCGATTACCGCGATGGCCAGAAGCGTACCGCCGACGCGGAGCGGATCGCCGCGTGAGGCGTCGAACAGGAACGTGCCAAAACTGCTTCCCACCACGATGGCCACGAACGTGGTCAGCTCAAGCAGTCCGTTGGCGCGCGCCAGTTGCGCTTCGCCCATCATTTCCGGCAGGATGCCGTATTTGGCCGGGCTGAAGAAGTTCGCCTGCATGGCCAGCAGGAACAACACCACCAGCAGCAGATTGATGCTGTGGGAGAACAGCGCCGCGATGCCGATGAGCATCACCACGATTTCCAGGGCCTTGGTGCCCTGCAGCACGCGGGTCTTCGAGAAGCGATCGGCGAGTTGTCCCGCCGGGCCCGCGAACAGCAGGAACGGAATCACGAACACCGCCGGGGCCAGTTCCAGCGCGTGGCTGCTTCCCCCACCCGACGCGACCATCGCCGCGGCGGTGATGGAGACGATCATCTTATAAACGTTGTCGTTGAAGGCGCCGAGAAACTGGGTCCAGAGAAAGGCCTGGAATCCGCCGTGGGCGAGAAGGCGCGCGTAACTTCCCGAGGAGTCCGCGCTCTGTGTCCGGTTGCTCATGCTTCGGTGTAACGCATGTCGCCTGCCACGTTTCGACGGCTGGAGCATCCAGTATATTCTTACGCTTGCCCGCCATGGCGGTCGATTCGACTGTACATCAGAAGTACATGGCTATACAATTCATGCATGGAGATCTATTCGCAGGCCGAACGGCGATTCCTGACTGCCGTCGCCAGCCTCGCCTACGCCAATCCGTTCCTGCCGGAACGTATGGAGTACGAACGGGCCGCTCTCGGCCGCGAGTTCATGGCCGGAGGGCCGGTATGGAGCGCGTCGGTCGCCGATCCGGCCGCGGAGCCGCCCAACGTCGCGCGCATCCAGGCGAAGCTGGAACCGCTGATTGAAGCTGTGCACTCGCGCCTCGAGCGCGCCACGGACGTTTCCACCGCCGACCTCGCCATTTACGAGGAATCGGTGCACGAAATGCTCTACGAGCGCTACTACCGCCGGTTCACGTCCGAAAGCCGCTGGCAGTTCTACCGCCAGTTCCAGGCCGACTGGAAGCGCTATTTCAGCATCGCCGGCAGGCGCTTCGAGACGGCCCTGCAGCCGGCGCACGTATTCGCCTGCTATCGCCAGATCCGCCGGGCCTTTCTCAGGATTTTCGACAACATCATCGGCGATTCCATGCCCGCCGCGCGCCTGCGCGCCAGCGTCTGGCAGTCGATTTTTACGCACGACATGCGCCGGTATCGCCGCATCCTTTACGCGCGCATGGGCGATTTTCCAACCCTGATCACTGGCCCCTCAGGCACCGGGAAGGAACTGGTGGCGCGAGCCATCGCCGCCGCGCGCTATGTTCCCTTCGATGCCGAGCGTCTCGAATTCGCCGACCCGCCTGGCGAATCGTTTTTCCCGGTCAACCTGGCGGCGCTCTCGCCGACGCTGATCGAATCCGAGCTTTTTGGACATCGCCGCGGTTCGTTCACCGGCGCTGTCGCCGATCGCAAAGGCTGGCTCGAGGCGTGCCCGGAGCCGGGATCGGTGTTTCTCGACGAGCTCGGCGAAATGGAGTTGTCGCTGCAGGTGAAGCTCCTGCGCGTGATCGAGACGCGCCGCTTTTCGCCGGTGGGAGACACCACGCAGCACGTGTTTCGCGGCAAGCTGATCGCTGCCACCAACCGCAACCTGTCCGAGGAAGTTCAGGCGCGGCGTTTTCGCGAGGACCTCTACTATCGCCTCTGCGCGGACCTGATTCGCACGCCCTCGCTGCGCGAGCAGATCGACGACTCCCCACAGATACTGCACGATCTTCTGCTGTACATGCTCCGCCGTGCCGTGGGCGACGAAGCCGAGCAGTGCCTGCCGGAGGTGGAGGCCTGGATCGAGAAAAACCTTCCCGCCGATTACGCCTGGCCCGGAAATTACCGGGAGCTGGAGCAGTGCGTGCGCAACATCGTGATCCGACGCTCCTATCAGCCCATCGCGCAGGAGAACCCGGATTCTTTTCCGGCGAATCTGCGGAGTGGGCGGGCCACTGCCGACGAACTGCTCTCCTGGTATGCGGCGCTGGTCTATCGCCAGGCCGGCAGTTACGAGGAAGCGGCGCGGCGGCTCGGGCTCGACCGGCGAACCGTGAAATCGAAAGTGGAGGCGTATCTGGCGCGGGTGACGGGCTGAGAACCGGACCACTCGGGCAGTTGGGCTATATGGGGGCCCTTGTTCGAAATGGCGACTGCAACGGCAAAGTGAATTGGTCGACTTTTGCAACAGAGCTTCGCCACGCTCCCGACATCAATGGCCATGCCACTGGGAGCCTGCTTTCGGCACCCATTTTGCGACTGACCTTTGCAACGCTGGAACCCCCGTCTTCAGGGCCTCTCGTGCCCGTTGCAAAACTTACCCTTTGTGGGACGCACTCGGCGCCTATTCGTTTGCTCCAACCGCCCACTCGGGGAGTTAACATTGGAGAGCGCTGGGAAGGGCAGCGTTGTGATGACCACGGGACATATGCGGTATGTGGTTTGCCCAAAATGTGGCGACGCCGTAGCAGGATGATTTCCTTCGGGGAATGAACCTCGCAAGCTTCGGTGTAGCCACTGTCACGAACAATTCGAGTTTATGGAATCCGAGGTTAAGAGTGGGCTTGTCAGTCACGACGGAACTCGCAACCGGTGGAAGGCCGCAAAACAATCTTAAGGGGCGCAACGGGCCTGTAGGCCACGAAGGAAATGCGCTACGGTTATTGATTCGATGTTTCGCTTGGAGATACGCAGTCGCGGCCTCGCCCTGCTGATGCTCGTCGGCGCGCCAATGGGCTGGGGTGGGGAAAAGATAGAGCCTCCGTTTGAACGTGCAGCACTAACAGAAGTCTCCAACGCAGGCCGCCCGATGGACCACTGGTTCGTGCTGCAAACAGAATGCTGCAACTACACAATCCGAAACTGGCGGCTATTCTCTGGATTAACAATCGGTGGCGTAAACGAGGTACAAATCAGGGACCAGACCGCCATTATACGGGTGGGGAAAAAGACGGCGAAAGCCCCCATTCTGAAGGCCGAACAAAGAGAGGGCTATGACGCCTCCCTCGTGGTCGTCTTGGACCCGCAGGCGAATTATTACAGAACGAGTGATCCCACGTCGTTGCCTGAGGGCGACTGGACGATAATAGCCGTTGATGCCAACGGCAAGATACAATTTCTAACGAGGGCCGCCGCCGTACCGCAGGGGTGGCACATGGTCCACGGTATCGGGGGGTTGCCACTGCCCCCCATTTTGAGAAGCAAACGGTGACGGTCACGCCGGACCTGAGCAAGATCGTAATATGAGCCTTTGGCATACGGTCGTTGCGGGGTTACTGGCGTGTTGTGGGTCGGTGCTGTTCTTTACGTTCAAGTGGTTCCTGCTGGCAACGGATGTGATTGTGAGCTACAACTGGACCCAAAGCCGCGTAGGGTCATGCCCCAACTTTGACATCCGTAATCGATCAAGATCGAGAACGTATTTGTTGGGAAACATCGTTTATAAGGACGGCGGTTCTGTTCCACCTATCGCTATCGATAACAAGTCTCTTTGGGGACAGGAATTGAAGCCGGGAAGCATAAAGCATGTTCACAATGTCGCACTCGTGGCAGGCATAACGACTATGCAGCAATGCCTAGAAACAAAGGTGTATGTACGCCTGCAAAACGGTAGGGAACTTAAAGGGCAAGGTCCGGGACAATTGTCGGGACGTTTTCGGCGCGTGGTGTTCTGGTTGCGCCGAAAACTGGACGCCTTGGCGGTGCCGGTAGAGTAGCGAAACTTACCCTTTGTGCGACGGTGGTTTCGCCACTTTGCCGTGTCACGCCCGACCCGCTGAAATGCCTGGTGAAGCGGGCAAGACGTCCGACCAAATGCCGCCGAGTTTCGGGAGTCTGGCGGCAAGGGCATCCCGGAACCTGTTAGAGCAGTTTGGACTATTCGTCGCTCCCTACGTGGTCTGGCGAAGCACTTCGACATCCCGCGTCTAAAGCAAATGCCTTAACCTTCCGATCCAGTGGACGTGGGAGAGCACGACATTATCGTGCGGGTGATGGCCCAGGTGGAGAAGGCGGTCGCCGATCGCCGCGGCGCCGAGGTGGTTGCGCCGCTGCTTTCGGTTCTGGCGGAATACTCCCAGGAGCACTTTGCCACCGGTGAGCGTGTTCTGCGCCGTTATGGTTACGGCCGCGTCGATTCATTGCGCCACAAGCGTATGCTGCGGCGCATTCCGGCTCTGCAGGAACGGCTCTGCCGCGGGAGTTCCAAAGATCGAGCCGAGGTGGTTGGCTTCCTGCGCCGGCTTTCCGAGAACCTGGGCTATCGGGAACGCCCGAATCCGCGCCCGCCGCTCAGCGAATCACCCTGGTAGGTCCAGGACTTTCGATTCCCAGCCTGTTACCGGACGCCTATTGAAAGGACTGACCGCAAAGGACAAAATCGGGCTTGCCGGCGACTCCGACCTGCCGGCGACTCCGCAAAGGAGGAGCACATGCCTGATTCCATCGAGCGCCGAACCGAGCAGCGGGTTACGTTTTCGGGGCCCTGCGTGCTGAGCCGCCTCGGCGATCACGAGGCGACGCAGAACGGGATTATCTCCAACGCTTCCGAGCACGGCGCGCGGGTCGCCGTGAAATCGGCGGTGGCGGAGGGTGAGATCGTCAGCCTCGAAGTGGGCGACGACCTGTTTGTGGCCACGGTGGCGCACTGCCAGGCGGAAAACGACGGCCACACGGTCGGCCTCGAACTGATTTCCGGCACGGTGAAGCCAAAGCTGCGCGAAGACCTGACCTACTTTTCGATCACCTCTCCGGGGCTGTAAGAGCAGGAGGCGACCACGGAAGACCGCTTCCTAACGGTCGCGGCTCGGATTGGTCAGCTCGTTACTACAGGCAGTTACCGGCCAGCGCTGCGCACGCGAAGCGGCTGCGGCGCGGCTGCGATCGATTTGCCGTAAGACACCATCACAGGATAGTCGCCGGGTTCGACATCCGTCCCCAGCCGCACGTTGATCTGGCGCAGTTCCTCCTTGTCGGGAGCGGAGACGAAAAGCACCTCCACTTCGCTGTCGCCGATGCGCACCCGCGGGCGATCCGTGGTCGCCGCGTCGGGTAGGCCGTGAACCCAGATGCAGACGAACGTCTCGGGCCGCAGGAGGACCTGATTCTCGTCCCACGTCATCGCGTCGGCGACGCCGCGGATTTCAATCGGATCTGAAAAGCCGGCCGGCGGGCGCGAGGCCGGCGCGTCCACCAGAAACCGGGCCGGCTCCGCGAACGCACTGCTGCTGGTGCGCAGGCGAAGGGTGCGTGGCCCGGTTCCCGGATGCATGCGGCAGTTGACCTGCCAGCCGCTGCCATCGCTGCTCGGAGCCACACTGGATGGGTACACCCCGAAGCCGTCCATTTCCGGCATCACCTCGGCTCGGGTCAGGCCCGGCTGGCCGGATTTGAAGAACACGGACACATACTCGTCCACGCGGCTGTCGAACACCGGTTCGCCGTTTCGCTGGTTGACGATTCCGGTAATCACCGGCGGCTGGTATTGGGGCACGCGCGGCGGCGCGGGCCAATGCCGACCGCAAAGAACATGGGCGCGTTGATCGAAGACTCCTCGAAAATCCACCGTGGCAAAGCCGGCGTTGCGGCAAAACGCCAGCAGGCAGGAGGTGTTGGGACCGCACCAGTTGTCGAACCGGCCCACCAGTTCGGATGTTTCGTAGAACTCCATCGCCGATGGAGCGCTCAACTCCGTACCGTCGTCGGTGACGAACGATTCCACCAATGCCAGATCCGTGGTCAATGCACAGACCCGCTCCAGCGCCAGCAGTGGATGGCGCAGGTGATAGAGCACTCCAAGAAACAGCACGATGTCGAAACGGCCCAGCGAATCCGGCGAGAGGTGATAGACGTCGGAGAGCACGAACCGGACCTTCGACCCGAGTGCCTCGCGCGCCGCCAGGAAAGTCGCGCGCTCGACGATGTCGGCCGCGACCACTTCGGCGCCGCGACGCTCCATCTCGAAGCTGAACCAGCCGTCCCATGCGCCGATGTCGAGGACACGCCTGCCGCGCAGGTCTTCGGGAAGAGCGAAGCGCTCAAGCCGGCCGCGCAACTGCGCCAGGCTTTGCAGCCCTTCGATCACGCGTCCGTCCGGCAGCTCGATGCTGTGATACCAGCCCTTGCCGGCCAGTTCGCGGGCCAGTTCGGCGACGCGTGCGGCTGCCTGGGCATCGCCCGCCCGAATCTGCGGCATGTCCTTATGGTATGCGGTATGGTATGCGGTTGCGGCGCGGCCAAAGCAGGGCGCACAACAGCGCGAGCGCTGCCGCGGCGCTCACCGCTGAGCAAATGTTCCGCTCGGTCCCGCCGGTGAAAGCGATGTCGATGTTGCAGGGACCGGGATGAGCGAGATCGATGATCATCAGGCCGAGCCCATCCCTGCGAATGGGCAGCAGCCGGCCGTCCTCGCGTGCTTCCCAACCCGGATCGTAATTCACCTGCAGCGCCACAACCTCACCCAGCGCGACATTTGTTGAAATTCGGCCGCGTTCAGGAGTCTGCCAGGCGAGGGACGCGGTGGGCAGCGCCGGATCATCCAGGGCGGCGACATATGGCTGGACGGAAGCGATGTCGAGGCCGTGAACAGGCGGGCGGCGGACGATCGCCGAATCGGGTATCACGTGCGCGAGAGAGGTGGAGCGCAGCGGAACCTGATAGATCGATTCGTCGTCGTCGCGCCAGACCAGCGGGATCAGACCGTCGAACTTTCGCGGATGAACGACTGCCTTGTAGGCGTCGGCGCTCCCGGGCCCGGGCACGGCGACTGCGCCACAACCGAACGCCTTGAGCCAGAGAACGGAGATGGGGCCGTCGCGGTCGCCCGCGTTCTGTCCGGAGTAAATCGTATAAACGGCGACCCGCTGCATCCAGTTGGGGGCCGAAGGATCGTGCCCGGCGCCGAGTTGCGGGTTATCGGCAAACAGGTTGAACCAGTATTCGTTCTCGCCGGCAATGAACACGCGTTGCCCGGGAAGATGGTGGCCGATCCAGCGAGCTTCGCGGAATGCGAGGGTCTCGGTCACGTCCACCGGATGAATCAGGCGCCGCGCGAACTGGTAGTTTCTGGCAGCGATCCACGCGAACGCGATCACGAAGAGCACGGCAACGGCAATAACCGGGCGCCGCGGCAGGCGACGCAGGATCGCGTCCGCCACGACGGCGGCGAGCAGGCAGACCGCCAGATCCATTTCGAGCTGATAGCGATTCGGCTGTGGCAGGAAGCTGACGCCGGCAGCATAGAACAGAATCGGAACGCCGGAGAAACAGGCGGCAAACAGCAGGGTGAAGCGCATCGCGGAGTCGGTTCTGCGCCGTAGCAGCCACCAGAGCGCGGCCAGAGCGGCGGCGAATGCCAGGCCGATCAATCGCACCTTCCAGGTAAAACGATAATCGCCGCCAATCGACTGCGCGTTCACGGCAATGAGCCGGGCCAGAGAGGGGGGCAGAAAGCGGCAGATGAGCAGGTACGCAGCAACCAACACGCCAGCGGTCCGCGCAACGGTGCGCCACCCGAAATCAGTACGAGTGACCGCAAGGATCACGACTCCGATGGCCGCCACCACGATGCCGAACGTGTTTGAGAGCATCATCGCGGCGATCGCCAGCACGGCGAGCGCGAACCGGCGGAGATTCGGCCGATCCAGCGCGTGTCCGACCAGCAGGAGCGCCAGCGGCAGCAGAGCCACCGAGACGGCATGTGGAGTTTCTCCATACACCACGATGTTCATCAGCCGGCGCGATCCCCATACCGTGCGGATGTCTCGAAGCAGCTCGGGAACCATGGAGGACGGCGATAGCAGCGACCAGAACACGGCGGCCAGAAACGCCGGCGCCACGCGTCCCGAAAGCCTCCGCGCGAAAAGAAACAGGAATACCGGACCCAGCGAGTAGAACAACGCCGTCAGGAAATGAAAGGCGTGCGCCGGCGAGCATCGGGCGACGAATGCGATTGCCGCCACCAGGTATGACAACAGCGGCAGATAACTATTCTCGAAAGGCATGCCCGCATCGAACCAGGGGAACCAGCTCGAATGCGGCCAGTAATCGCGCAGGAAACGGCCGAAGGTGATGAAGATTCCTTCCACCGACTGGAAATCGTTGAGATACTCGGTCCCGAAGAGAGGCCAGACAATCGCAGCGTTCAGCGCAAAGAGCGCGAAAGACAACGAGCCGATTCGTGCGCGTGCTCCCATCGGCGATTCCGGCGAACTAACAGCATATCGAGCTGTCGGCCGCCGCGCGTCACTGGGCGTGCACTAAGCCGTTGCTATGATGGACGAAGCCGTTTCATGGCCACCACCGCCAAGCCCATCTCGGAATCGCAGGAGGGATCTGCCCAGTTTCCCTGGAGCGGCATTGCCTGGTTTGGTGCGCTGCTCGTTATTTGTTACGCACCCGTCCTGTACCGTCTGGTGCTCCAGTGGGCCACCGACCAGGATATGGGCCATGGTTTCTTCGTCCCGGTGATCGCCGCATGGATCATCTGGCAGCGTCGGGAAAAGCTGCTGGCGGTTCCCATCAAGCCGAATTACTGGGGTCTCGTGCTGGTGATCTGGGGAATGATCCAGATGCTGCTCGGGTCCATCGGAGCGGAGCTGTTTCTCGCGCGCACGGCGTTCCTGATCTCGCTGATCGGCGTCATTCTGGTAGTCTGCGGTACGGCGATGGTGCGAGCGCTGGCCTTCCCGCTTTTCCTGCTTCTGTTCATGTTTCCGATTCCGGCTATTATTTACGCACAGATCACCCTGCCGCTCCAGTTGTTCGCGTCCACGGTAGCCTCCAGCGCTCTTAACGCCATCGGCGTTCCCGTTCTGCAAACCGGGAACATTCTGGAATTACCCAACGGCCAGCAACTATCGGTGGTGGAAGCCTGCAGCGGCATTCGTTCTCTGCTCTCGCTCTCGTTCCTCTCGCTCGTTTATGCCTGGTTTTTCGACAAGAAAGTCTGGATGCGGCCCGTGCTGCTGATTCTGACCGTACCCATCGCCATTCTGGCCAACGCGGCGCGAGTGACCGTCACCGGCCTGATCGCGGCCAGCTATCCCAAGGCGGCCGAGGGGTTCTTTCATACCCTGGAAGGATGGGTATTGTTCTTAGTCGCGATGCTCATGCTGGTGGCGTGCCACTCGGCGATGAACTGGGGTTACCGCGTCACTCACCGGCCGAAACAGGAGGCGCAGGGTAGTGACTAAGTTCCTGAGGGCGACTCCCGTTCGCGTCGTGACGCTGGTGCTGGTGATTCATGCTGCCCTGTTTTACTCGCTTTCTCACGGCGAGGCGGTTTTGCAAACGCGTCCTCTGGCGGATTTTCCAAAGCAGATCGGCGACTGGCGCACGGTGAGCGAAGGGAAGCTCGATGCCGAAACCCTGCAGGTTCTCAGGGCGGATGACTACCTGACGCGCGATTACACAGGACCGTCGCCCGATGAAGTGAATCTTTACGTCGCTTTCTTCCGGACGCAACGAACCGGCCAGGCGCCGCACTCGCCGAAGAACTGTCTGCCTGGCGGCGGTTGGGTTCCGTCGGAGTCGTCCATCGTCCCCATCGCCATCCCCGGGCGCAGCGAACCCATTCGCATAAACCAGTACATCGTCGCGAAAGGGCCTTCGCGGGACGTGGTCATGTACTGGTATCAGTCGCACGGCCGCGTGGTGGCCAGCGAGTATGCGGCGAAGGTTTATGTGGTGGCCGATGCGCTGCGCTACAATCGCACGGACACGGCGCTGGTGCGGGTGGTGGTGCCCATCATCGGCAGCGACCAGGACGCGATTCGCATTGCGCGCGATTTTTCCGCGACGGTCTACCCTCCTCTGGCAGACTACCTACCTCGCTGATGGTGCCAGCGACTCGCCGAGCACCTGGCCCGTCTTTCGGTCCAGAACCATGTGCGCGGTGCGTCCGGGTGGAAGCGCGATGCTCATCCGCGCCCCGTTCTCGGCGTGGATGAGATTAACCTGTTTCGTCTCGGCCGACTCGGAAATGAGTGTGTAGAGTACGCTGCGCGCGAACAGGCTGGGGCGAATCAGGACGGCTGGGTCCACGCGTTCCACCGAGAAGATTGGCCGCACCTCAGCCTGCTGCAGGGCGTATCGGTAAAGCGCGGCGATGGGCGCGCTCTCGTTGCCCGTTTCCAGCGGCAGGGGACACCAGATCAGTTTTCCTTTGCCGAGAGGCACGGTCCGCACCGTCGCAACTTCCTCGCCTTCGAGCACCGCCTTCTCCACTCGCTGGAAAGCCTCGCTGTGAAAGCCGATCTGCCAGTCCGTGCCGGCGATTCGAAGAGTCTCCTCCTGTGCGATGGGCTCGATGCCTTCGCGCAGACCGAACCGGCCGGAACGGTCAACCGCCATCCAGTGCTCATCGCGGCCGATCACACCGGTAACCAGTAGTGTTGCGCCATTTCCCACCGCTCCGAGCAGCACTTCCCAGGCGGCAGCGCTGAAGACCTGGGGACACGGAAGCACAATCAGCCGCGCGGGCGTGAATTCGCGCTCCAGCGCGTACTCGCCGGCCACACGCATCGGCGTCAGGCACTCATAGTGCATCACTCGAACCGAACGCTTCGTCGCCATCGACGCGAGATCGCGAACCGAGAACAAGTGCGACTGCGGCACGATCATCACCACGTCCTCGAGTTCCTTGTCCACCAGGAGTCGGCCATGCTCACGCCAGAAGGACGCCATCGCCAGAAACGCGTCGAGCTCAGGCTTGGCGGTGCCGTCCGTCCGGAAGAAGCCGATGCTCGCTTCGTTATCGTCGGGAATGTACGCGTTGATGTTCCACAGCCACTGAATGAAGCCCGCGCCGTTGGCGCCCATGGCGAACGCCATCTTCCGTTCCAGCAGATCGCGCGCCTGCTCCTCGCTGCGCCCGGGGGTGCGCCGCATGGTTTCGTAGAACATGATGCCAGACTCTTCCACCAGGTTCGGCTTCGACGGCGATTTGGTCAGCAGGCTGTCCCAGAGGAGATCGTCGTTCAGCCACCAGTTATGAACGCAGGTGAAATCCACCGCCTGATCGTGGAACAGCGGGCTCGGCTGCACGGACAGGCCGCCCTCGTCCTGGCCAACGGTGATGAGCTGATGCGCATGGCCGGCGGCGCGAATCGCCGATGAGATCTCGCGCACCCAACGGTTAAACATGTCCTGAGCGAACAGGTGATAGTCGAGCACCGGCAGCGGGTGCGTTCTCTCAAAGATGTTTTCGTCGGAGAAGTCTTCGAGCGCAGGCAAATCGATGGGATCGAGCGGCGTGAGTCCCCAGATCTCGCGCAGCTTCGCTTCGGCGGGATAACGTTGCTGCAACCACTCAAGCCACGCGGCGCGCTCGTACTCGTCGTAATTGGGGCGGCACTGAAACCGGTGCGCGGGCGAACAGAACTCCGGCTCGTTGATGAGGTCCCAGCTCAGGTGGTTCGCCCCGCGGCAGCGTTCGGCGAGCTGGAACACAAACTCCTTCTGCGCCCGCACGGCGCGCGGATCGAGATAGGGATTCAGGCCGCCCCACATCTCCGGCAGAAACGCGAACAGGTTGAAGATGACCGCGATATCGTACCGCGCGGCGATGGTGACGAATGCTTCCAGCGCGCGCAGACATCCCTCATTCACGCGCCCGATTTCGGGCATGATGGTCTTCCAGCCGGTCCAGATACCGGTCCGGACGACGTTCACGCCCGCCTGCTTCATGCGCGCGAAGTCGCGATTCCATACGGCCGGGTTCGGCTCCAGCAGGAACCTGCGCTGGGCATCCGCGGCCATATACGTTGTGCCGGTGAGCACGAACGGCTGGCCGTCGCGGAGGAAGTAGTCGCGGTTGCAGGTGAGCGGAGTTCCAACGGATGCGCCGGGCGCCGGAGCCACAAGAAAGCCGGTTTCCGCACGGAGGTTGCCGCAGCGCGCCTCGACGCGGTAGAGGCCGGGCGGCAACGAATTAGGGAGCGAGGCCCGGCCGAGGGCGAGAATGCCGGAGGTGGTCGGAACAGCCGTCATGGTGCCCACCACCGCTCCCTCGCGGTCGCGGCTCAGCACGGAAAGCCCGATGTCCGCGGGTTTCGCGCCGCCTTTCGGCCGCTTCAGCCGCATCGTGAACGACGGGCGCTCTTCGCCGAAGTAACAGGCGAAGCTCGGGCTCACCTCGAACTCGCTTGCCCCATCGGCCGCAATCTGAGCCAGCGTACGCACCGCGGCGGGCGTGAGCGAGCCGCGCAGATTGGCCAGCACCCAGCGGCCTCCAGCGAACGGCCCTTCCAGACGATCAATTTGCACGAACGGCGCGGCGATGGGAGTGCCGGTTGCGTTCAGCCCGTACAGCAGCGCCTGCATGGTGGCCTCGCGCATTCCTGCCGAGCCAATCTCATCGGGATGATCGCGCGCGCTGGTGAGGCGAAGGTAGAGTTCGTAAACCGCCTCGGCTCGAAATGAACCGGCCGGGATGGCTCCTTCCTGCCAGGACTTGACTTTGCCGGCAGGCACTTCGAACGCCTGCGTGATGAACAGCTCTTTGTAATAAGCGGTCTGGCGAGACTCCTGTTTCCATCCGCTGCCCTCACGCACCACCGGAACAGCAAATGGCACGCCGCCAGGATTCAGCCAGTTCCCGCCATGCTTCAGATACTCGAAGATCGCCGGCCACGCTGCCGCCGGGAACGCCGATCCGTAGGGCGTGATCAGCAGGTCGAAACCGCCGAATTCACTTCCCTCTACCCAGGAGACATCGAAACCGCGCAGCGCCTCTGCGATCGCTTCGCGCCCGAGCGGCGCCAGATCCACGGACGGGAACCCCGGCAGCCAAAGCACCGCGACACGAACCGGCGCAGCAGGCGCGACCGGCTGCCCACGCACCGCGAGCGCGGCGGCAGAACCTGCCAGAAAATCTCGGCGTGAGATCACTTCGCGTCGGTTTCCTGCCGTGCCCTGTCTACCGCGGTATCGGCCCAGGCAATCAGGGGCACTTCGTAAGGCAGGACGGCGTCGGCATGCCATGGCAGCACTCGCACCGTGAACCCGCACTGTCCGCTGTCCGCACAGGCAACGCGGCCGGTGTAGGTGTAGACATCGCCCCGATTTCCGTCCGGGTCCATCAGGGTTTTGTTGGCGATGGGAATTCCTCCCGCCGGATCCATGTGCCCGTAGTAGAGTTCCACGTGCACATCGGAGGGCGTGAGCGCGCCCAGCTTTACTTCCGCGGTCACCTCCATTGAGCCGCCCACCGCCAGGTCCTTCGGCATCGCCGGGAGGATGCGCTGCACGTTCACCTGCGGCCAGTTACCCCGGACCCGCCATCGCCATTCCATCAGCCCGCGTGCCCGGGCCGCATGCTCCGCCGCGAGTTCAGTGTGACGTTTCGCGGAAGGCAGATAGAATCGCTCGGCGTACTGGGCCACCATGCGATTCGTGTTGAACAGGGGTGACAGCATGGCCATTGAGAATTTCATGCGCGCGATCCAGCGCCGCGGCACATCCTCGCTATCGCGTTCGTAGAACAGCGGCACCACGTCGTTCTCCAGCACGTGATACAGCATCTCCGATTCGACCCGGTCCTGATAGTCGAAGTCGGTGTACTCCTCACCCTTTCCGATGGCCCATCCCACTTCCTGGTCGTATGCCTCGGCCCACCAGCCGTCCAGAATCGAGCAGTTCAGCCCGCCATTCGCCAGCAGCTTCATTCCGCTTGTGCCACTGGCCTCCATGGGCCGCCGCGGCGTGTTCAGCCAAAGATCGACGCCCTGTACCAGATAGCGCGCCACCGACATGTCGTAGTTCTCGATAAACACGACGCGCCGCCGTACTTCGGCGTCGCGGATGAACTGCAGCAACTGGCGGATGATTTCCTTTCCGTCGTGATCTGCTGGGTGAGCTTTGCCCGCCACCACAATCTGCACCGGGCGATTCGGGTCGTTCAGCAGGCGCTTCAGACGCGCCGGATCGCGCAGAATCAGCGTGGCGCGTTTGTACGTGGCAAAGCGTCGCGCAAAGCCGATGGTCAGTGTTTCGGCGTTGAGCACGCTCTGCGCCCGGGTGGCCTCCTGTTCGGAGGCTCCGCGAGCGCGCAACTGCACGGAGAGACGTTGCCTCGCCCAGGAGATCAAACGCTCCCGGCGGCGTTGGCGCACGCTCCACAACTCCTCATCGGGAATGTCATGCACGCGATTCCACACCGCCATGTCGGTGGGATCCTCGGCCCAGCGCGGCCCGATGTAGCGGTCCAGCAGACCGCTCATTTCCTGTGAGATCCACGAGCGAGTGTGGACGCCGTTAGTGACGTACCCAATGGGAATCTCGCTGTCCGGGAAACCGCGCCACGTGTTGCGCGCCATGCGGCGCGTCACCTCGGCGTGCAGCTTGCTCACGCCATTGCAGCAGGAGCTGTGACGCGCGGCAAGAACGGCCATGTTGAGCGGCTCCCCGTGATCGGCGCCGTTGTTGCGGCCCAGCGCCATGAACTGGTCGAAGTTGAGGCCCAGCCTGCCCGAGTAATCGCCGAGGTAGCGCTGGACCAGTCCCGCATCGAAGCGGTCGAAACCGGCCTCCACCGGTGTGTGCGTCGTGAAAACGTTGCCCGCCGCCGTGGCCTGGCGCGCCACGTGGTAATCCACCTTGTTGGCCTCCATGAACAGGCGCGCGCGTTCCACGCCGAGAAACGCCGAGTGTCCCTCGTTCATGTGGCACACCGTCGGATCGAGGCCCAGCGCCGTAAGCGCGCGAAGGCCGCCAATGCCCAGCACGATCTCCTGCTCAATGCGCGTTTCGTTATCGCCGCCGTAAAGCGCGCCGGTGATGCCGCGGTCCCGCGGCGTATTGACGTCCACGTTGGTGTCCAGCAGGTAGAGCGGGATGCGACCGATGCGCGCCACCCAGACATGCACCTTCACCTCGCGGCCGGGGAAGTCCAGCAGGATTGCCAGCGGCGCTCCGTCGGCGCCATTTACCGGCTCGAGCGGCAGATTATAAAAATCGTTCAGCGGATAGGTTTCCTGCTGCCATCCATCGGCGTTCAGGTACTGCTGAAAATAGCCGGTCTGATACAGCAGTCCGACACCCACCAGTGGAAGCCCCAGGTCGCTCGCCGATTTCAGATGGTCTCCAGCCAAAATGCCGAGGCCGCCGGCATAATTCGGAATGCATTCCGTGAGACCGAACTCGGCGGAAAAATAAGCGATGCGAATCTCCCCCGCGTTGGGATGCCGGCGAGCCAGCCACCCCGGCGCCTGCAGATATTCCTGCAGGGACGCGTAGGCGCGCCGCATGTGCGCCAGGAACGCCTCGTCGATCTCCAGTTCCTCCAGCCGCCCCTGATCCATGTTGCCGAGCATGAGCCGCGGATTGTGACCGCTCCTTTCCCATGCGTCGCGATCCATACGGCGGAAGAGGCTGATGGTGTCGTGATCCCACGACCATCGCAGGTTCATTGTCAGCTCGCTCAGCGGGCCGAGCGTGGAGGGGATCGCGGGCAGCACTCGATAGGGAAAAAGACTGGGCATAAGGAATACTCGCTAGATTGTTAGTGCCCGCAGGTGCTGATAACTCACCCGCAAACTGTCCACGGGATCACCGGGCGTGTGGTCCTGCTCGACGAAGTAATGGGCGATGCCGGCCTTTTCGGCCGCGCGCAGGATGGCCGGGAAATCGAGCGAGCCGTTGCCCACCTCTTTGAAATCGGACGGCTTCGCTTTCGATTCGTCGAAGATGACAGGCATGTTCTTCGGCTTGTCCTTCAGATGCAGCAGGCGGATGCGCGCGGCCTGGCGGCTGAGGAATTCGACAGGATCGAGTCCGGCGGCGCTGATCCAGAATACGTCCAGCTCGAGCCCAACCAGGCTGGGGTCGGTGCGGTCCAGAAGAATGTCGATCAGACGCTCGCCCGGCTGTCCTGCGAATTCAAACGCGTGGTTGTGGTAGCAAAGCGACGCGCCGGCCTTTCGGGCGGCCTCTCCGGAGCGATTCAGTCGATCGCAGAATGCGCGCCACTCGTCCGCCGTGCGGCGCTCCGAGGGCCGGACACAGGGGATCACTACAAACTCAACACCATGGGACTTCGCCTCATCCACGGCGCTTTCCCACGTAAGACCCGCCGGCAGATTCCACTCCTGGCGATTGCCGGTGACCAGGCCGGTTTCAATGTGCACGCTGGGAACCGCGAGATCGTATTTCTTCAGGATCGGCGCCAGCATGGCAAGGTCGCCCCGAACGGCTTCCACTTCCGTGTAGCCGATGTCCTGGATTCGTTTCAGCGTTGTGTCGGCGGCTTTGGGACGCTTCGCCCGCACGGTGTAAAGCTGAACGCCGAGCGGCTTCCGGAATCGCTGGCTCTGGGGCATAGCGGGGAGTGCGGCGGCAACGGAGGCGGAAAGCGTGCGGAAGAACGAGCGTCGATTATACGGCATTGCCGTAAACATCATATCCACTTGTCGCCATTGTCGCCGTGACGGAGTGGCCTACGAGCCTTCCCGCACCCGGCGCTGGAGTTCCCGGAAGCGCGCATCGGTGCTCAAGCCGGCGTACTGGCCGTAGAGTCGGAGATACAGCATCATCTCCGATTGCTCGTCGTAGCCGCGCTGGAGGTATTCGAGGGCGTGCTCGCGGTCGCCGAGCGCCGCGTAGACGAAGGCGAAATCCACGGGCGCGACGTATTGCCGCTTCGACATATCGTTCATCCGCGCAATCAAGGCAAGCGCCTCGTCGCGCCTGCCCGCGCGGGCGTACGTTCCCGCGAGCCCCGACAAACTAATGGTGGACTCCGGGTTGAGTGATACGGCTTTTTCGAACTGCGCGATGGCCTCGGGGTAGTGCCCGAGGGCCAGCCAGTTGTAGCCGTTCTCCATATGGGCGAACCAGAAACCGGAGTCGAGCTGGATGGCGGCGTCCGCAGCCTGAATGGCGCCCGCGTAGTCGCCCTTGAGATAAAGGCACCAGCTCACCATGGTCGGAAGAACGGGCGACAACGGATCCAGTTGCCGGGCTTTCTTCAGCGCGGCGACACCCTCGTCATACCGGCCCACGGCCGACAGATACTCGGACCAGGCAAAGTAGATGGAGGTGTTGTTCGGGTTGAGGGACAAGGCGCGCTGGAACTCGGTTCCGGCCTCCTTGAGCCGCCATTGGTGCATGAGCGCGTGGCCCAGCGATCCATGGGCCTCGGCAAGGCGATCATCAAAGCTGAGCGCTCTGCGCGCGGCGGCCTCGGCTTTGGGAAGGGCTTCGCGCGGTGGCAGCACCCAGTCGGACGCGGTGGTGTAGGCGTCGGCCAGCCCCGCCCAGGCGATGGCATATCCGGGGTCGAGCGCAATGGCGTGGTTGAAGTGCTCGATGGCCTGCTCCATGCCTTCGCGGGTGAATCGAAACTCGGAATAGCGGCCCTGCAGATAGTCTCGCCAGGCGTCGACATTCTCGGTGTAGTGCCGCGCCAGTTGTGCCTTCTCCGCGCCGCCGAGGTGGAGCGCCATCTTCTCGGCGACCTGGGACGAAACCGAGTCCTCAATGTCGAACAGACCGGCAGGGGTCTCGTCGAACGTCTCCGCCCACAGTGGCCGTCCGTCCTCCACCCGAGTCAACTGGACGGTGATGCGAATCCGGTCGGCCGACTGCTGAATGCTGCCGCTGAGGATCTCATCCACCTTCAGGTCGCGGCCGGTTGCCGCCGGATCCGCCGGAGCACCGGCGTATCGGAGCACCGCGTCCGTGGGCCGCACCACCAGCTCCCGCACGTTGCTGAGGCGTGTAATGACCGCGTCCGCCAGACCCACGCCGAGATACTCTTCGCCTGGGCGTGGAGTCAATTGCCGGAACGGCAGCACCGCCAGCGAACGCGGCCTGGCCGTATCCGCCGATTCCCTCGCGCGCCAGCGCAGAATCGGGATTGCGGCGAGGGCAACCGTCAAAACCAGCAACAGCGCGAAGGCCAGCCAGCGGCGGCCCCCCGAGAGGAGCGAGG
>Ga0209415_10008036_pt1 | contig 18321 bp, 15 predicted proteins | sample PeaSoiSIISIP2007_FD_187696 | JGI IMG/M metagenome (GOLD analysis project Ga0209415, IMG submission 187696) | Peat soil microbial communities from Weissenstadt, Germany - SII-SIP-2007 (SPAdes) (version 2) | ecosystem: Environmental > Terrestrial > Soil > Wetlands > Peat | place: Germany...
CGTCCCATGGAAACTGAGTTGGTGCTGTCGCTGGCCATCGAGATCGCAGACGCGCTCGACGCCGCCCACTCCGGAGGCATTGTCCACCGCGACATCAAGCCCGGCAACATCTTTGTCACCAAGCGCGAACACGCCAAGATTCTGGATTTTGGGTTGGCGAAGGTCAGTCTGGCAAGCACTTCTTCGAGCAATATCGCGTCTCTTAACACGCAAACCGGTTCGGACGATCACCTGACCAGTCCGGGCACCATCGTGGGAACGGTGGCTTATATGTCGCCGGAGCAGGTGCGGGCAAGAGAGCTGGATGCGCGCAGTGATCTCTTCTCGTTTGGCGCAGTCTTGTATGAGATGGTAACCGGCACGCTGCCCTTTCGCGGGGAGAGTTCGGCGGTGATCTTCAAGGCGATCCTGGACGCGGCGCCAACTGCGGTAGTGCGCCTGAATCCGGACGTACCAGCGGACTTAGAGCGGATCATCAACAAGGCGCTGGAGAAAAACCGCAACCTGCGTTACCAGAGCGCGGCGGAGATAAGGGCCGACCTGGGCCGACTGAAGCGGGACACGGAGTCGCACACCTCGGTCGCTGCGTTTCCGGCGGAACATGCCGCGAACGCCACAAGGTGGGCAAAGTTCTATCGCTCCGCCGCGGCTATCGTATTGGTCGCTGGGCTCGTAGCGGGCGTCGCGTACTATTCGCGTCACAGCAAACCTCTCACCGACAGGGACACGGTCGTGCTGGCCGATTTTTCCAACAGCACGGGCGATACGATTTTCGACGATACGCTCAAGACCGCGCTCAGCGTTGCGCTGAACCAGTCGCCGTTCCTGAATGTCCTTTCCGACAATAAAGTGGCAGACACGTTGCAGCAGATGACCCGTCCCCCAGGCACAAGACTGACCCCTGAATTGGCGCGTGAGCTGTGCCAGCGTGCGGGCAGCAAGGCATACATCGCCGGTTCAATTGGCAGCCTGGGCAGCGAGTACGTGCTGGGCCTCAAGGCGGTGAATTGCCAGAACGGAGACACGCTGGCGCAGCAGCAAGTCACGGCGCCGGCCAAGGAGAAGGTGCTCGACGTCCTGGGCGGCGCGGCTTCCAAGCTGCGCAGCCAAATGGGCGAATCGCTGGCTACCGTGCAAAGGTTCGACGTTCCCCTCGAGCAGGCCACCACATCTTCGCTGGAAGCCCTCAAGGCTTATAGCCTTGGGCAGAAAGCCGATCGGGAAAAGGGGCCGGGCGCGGCTTTGCCTTACAACCAGCGCGCCATCCAACTCGATCCCAATTTTGCCATGGGCTATCTCGCCGTGGGCGGGGAGTACTTCAGTCTTGCCGAGCCCGGGCGGGCCAGTGAATACTTCACCAAAGCTTTCCAGTTGCGCGACCATGCCAGCGAGCGCGAAAAGCTCGCGCTGACCGCGAACTACTACCTCAATGTAACCGGCGAGCTGGGCAAGGCCGCCCGGGCCTATGAAGAGGAGATCGAGAACTACCCGCAAAAGACCGCAGCCTACCTTAATCTGGGCGTTGTCTACGCCGAACAGGGACAGTATGAGAAGTCCGCGGAGCTGACCCGCCAGGAAATGCGGCTCGACTCCGACAACATCGCTCCCTACGACAACCTCGCCAACTGCTACTTGTCCTTGCAACGCTTTGACGACGCGCGGACCACCATTCATCAGGCACAGGCGCTAAAGTTGGACGACTACATCACGCGCATTGCGGTATACGCTCTTGCCTTTATCGCATCGGATTCCGCCGCGATGGCCGAGCAACAGCAATGGTTCGTCGGCAAGCCGGAAGAAAACTACGGGCTGTCGCTCGCTGCCGACACCGAGGCCTATGCCGGACATTTGGGCAAAGCCCGCGAATTGACGAAGCGCTCGGTAGACGCGGCCATTCGCGCGGATAGCAAGGAAAACGGCGCCATATGGCTGGAGAATAGTGCGCTGCGCGAAGCCGCGTACGGCAATGTTGCGCAAGCGCGCCAGGCTGCGGCGGAAGGCTTAAAGCTGGCTCCTGCCAGCCCGGCTGTAGAGATTGAAGCGGCGCTGGCGTTGGCCATGGCGGGCGAAACGGCCCGAGCCGAGTCGATGGCCAAGGACCTGAATTCGCGCTATCCCTTGGACACGCAGACACAGTCGCTCTGGCTGCCGGCGATCCAGTCGCAATTGGCGCTGGACCGAAAAAAACCGGCAGCCGCGCTGAACACTCTGCAGGCTGCCTCCAGCAACGAGTTAGGCCAAATCACTTTCGTCAGCAATCTTTCCTGCCTCTATGACGTTTACCTGCGCGGCGAGGCTTATCTGGCCGCGGGACAGGCCAGCGCGTCAGCCGCCGAGTTTCAGAGAATCCTCGATCACAGCGGCCTCGTCTGGAACTGCTGGACAGGAGCGTTGGCGCATCTGGGAGTGGCGCGTGCGAATGCCTTGCAGTCCAGAACCACGCGAGGCGCCGATGCCGATGCCGCCCGCGTCCGGGCGCTCGCCGCCTACAAAGATTTCCTTGCGCTCTGGAAAGACGCCGACCCCGACATCCCCCTCCTGAAAGAAGCCACGGCAGAGTACGCGAAGCTGCAGTAGGCAAACGCCCTTATTTAAATGCTGTTTTGGCGTATACTACGTGACGCCCGCAGAAGTAGCCCGGGATCAAACGCGGCGACAATCAGCAAACCCCAGCATTTATGGACGCCGTCGTTGAGAGCGGCCGGATCAGGTCCCCTCTGTCGAATCGCGCCCAAAGCCAGGTCCCGGGACTAAGGAGACCGCTATGAAAGTTCACACCCTGCTATCACGTTTCTTTCTATCCGTCGCTCTGCTCATGTTGACGGGTGGAATCTCAAGCTTTGCCCAGGACGGCAAACTCGTCCTCCATGTCACGCCCAAACAGGCTTATGTCTTTGCCGACGGTCGCGCCATCAGCGAAGCCAGCAAAGTCCACTCCCTGAGCCTTAGCCCGGGTGAGCACAAGATTGAACTGGTCAACTACGGCTATGCTGCGTCAACCCAAACCGTCACCATCACCGCGGGCAAGACGACCAATCTCGACGTCACTCTGACGCAGATCACCGGAACCGTCTCGGGACCCTTCGGCGCCATGACGATTGAGGGCGCCGACCGGGATGCGGTTCTACTGAACGGCAAAACCCCCGACTTCTTCGTCGGCCACGGAGACGAATTCAATAACGATTGGGTGTGGAAGCAGGAACTCGTCGTCCCGCCCGGCACCTACCAGGTCTCGGTCCTCTCCGGTGACAAAGAGGTTTGGTCCGGCCCAGTCGAGGTTCCCGCGAATCAGCGTGTCGTTATCGATATTCCGAAGGGTGTTCGCAAAACCGTTGCCTGGTCGCGTGGAGAGAAACTCGGCGCCATACCCCGCTTCACCGTAGGCACAGCCAGCGCGACGGTCGCGGTTGCCAAGCCCACCGCGCAGTTGTCGGTGACCGCAGCGCAGCTCAACTGCGGAGATGCCTCGCAAATCAATTGGACCTCGTCAGACGCGCCTCGCGTCGAGATTACTCCGGTTGGGCCGGTCGCAAGTTCGGGTCAACAATCCATTCAGCCCACGCAAACCACCACCTATAATCTGACCGCCAGCGGGCCAGGCGGTACGGTTACTTCCAACGCCACCGTCAATGTGAACAATACCGTCTCGGCCGATCTGCAGCTTGCGCCGGCCGAGGTCCACTACAAAAAGGTCGGGGATAAAGTCGTCGTCGACGACAGCACGGCGTTGAACTGGACAGCTGCCAACGCTTCGACAGTGTCGATTGACACGTTGGGCACGGTCAGTCCCACCGGCAGCCGCAGTCTGCAGATCACTCCCAAGAAGACCGATCCCGGCACCGTCGATGAAACCGTTACTTACACGCTCAATGCCAGCAACGGTTGCGGCGGAGCTGCAACAAAAACCGCTACTCTGCACATCGTGGGCTCGATTGTGCAACCCGAAATCAAACTCGCGCGCAGCGTTTATTTCCCGACCGATCGGCCGCGATCGCTCAAGTCAGAAAACGCTCTCCTGGCCAGCGAAAGGGAGACTCTGAAATCGATTGCGACTGCTTTCACTCAATACCTGGCGGACCAACCCGATGCTCACCTAGTTCTCTCCGGACACGCCGACAAGCGCGGGCCGCAGGCCTACAACCAGCCTCTCTCCGAAAGGCGTGCCGCGCTCGCCAAGCAGTTCCTCGTGGAACAGGGGGTTCCCGAAGACAAGATTGAGACTCAGGCTTTTGGCAAGGAGCAGAACCTGAGTGCCGATCAAGTGAAGCAACAGGTCGAGCAGGATTCGAGCCTGAGCGCGGAAGACCGCGAGAAGGCGCTGAAAAAACTACAAACAATCGTGCTCGCCTACAACCGCCGGGTGGACATCACATCGAAACCAACCGGGCAGGGGTCAGCTCGCGAGTATCCGTTTAAGGCCGAGGATTTCGCCCGACTGGTCGACCGTAACGGTCCAGCGAAAACCGGCGGCATTGAAATGGCGGCTCAAAAGGAAAAAATCAACAAGCAGAAGTAGCGGAACCAGAGTCGAGTAAAAGAAGATTGGGCGGCCGTTCTGCGGCCGCCCTTTTTCTTGCGTCAACTAAGCAGAAGAGTAACTGGTCTCCGACGGCGTCAACAGCAAGTCGTCTTCGAGCCGCTGCTTGGGCCTTATGCCCTGCTTTTCAAGTTCGCTGTGATAACTTCTGACCGCCTCTTCGGGTTTTAATTCGCCGTCGGCGATCAAGCGAAGCATGCGGATGAATTCCAGCGGGTGCTCCGAATCCTTAATCCTCCGGCCAAACAGCGCGACTCTCGCCCCATGCTTCCGGGCTTCAGCCAACAGCTTGAAGGCATCGTAGGTTGTTCCGCTGCTGCCTCCCAGAATGCCGACAACCACAGAGGGATCGTAGGCCACCAACTCCTCCAGAGCTCCGGGCCCGAAGTAAGGGATTTTCAGAAACAACGGCCGTCCGCTCGAAGGCACGCCGGCCAATGTCCGCACAATCTGGTCGTTCACAAACGCGGGTACCTGCTCGGATGTCAACCCCGTCTTCGGAGAATTCGGCGCAAACACTTCCAGAAAATAATGGAAGCCGCATTTCTCAGCCTCGGCCCGGAATTCTCGAAAAGCCCGCAAGCTCCGCAGATCCGCTTCCAGATCGTTGTTAAACGTGATTGAATACAATCCCAGGTTGACGACCGGTGCGCCTTCACGAGGTGCGGTAAGACTGCCAAACTGCGCTTCCTGGATGTAAGCCGTCGCGAACGGCGCCGAAGGCGATTCGCAATAGCGCGCCCCGCGTTGGCGCCAAATGTCGGTCGCATCGTTGATGCGCACCGCCGGGGTGACATGTGAGCCCTCGAAAAGTCGCTCCTTGTGCGCCAGCGTGTCCATCGTCGATGCCGATGCCAGTAATACATCGACAAAACCCTGCCGAACCACCGCGCGTATCTCTTCCCGAAATGCTGGTGCCGAACGAAAACCGCGCCCCGAGCGGTCTTTGCCGAAGCTGGGGATACCCCAAGCCATGTCAGCATCCCGCGCATCGGCAAGAATAAAAGTCCCGCCAGAGGGATTGGAGCGAATTTCCGCGAGCTTCGCGAACAGCGACTTCACACTCATGCGTATTTAATCCTCGATAACCGTGGCACGACGAATATTCGGATCCGTGAAGACGTCGAATTCATCGCTGCTGGGGCTGGAAAACTCCGAGACCACCGCGCCCTCCGGCCCACCTTGGAACCAGTGCAATGTATTCGGTGGAATGGTGTATTGTTCGCCTGGACGCAACACGATCTCGTGAAACACCGTGTAGTAGTTCCTGCTCGCCTCCGGCACTTTGGCTTGAATGCGCGAGGCCGGCGATCCCTCCACATAAAGCCACACCAGGCCCTTGCGACAGCGAAAAGTTTCCTGCTTGCCGGCGCGCCCATTGACCGCCGGATGCCGGTGTTCCGGGCACGTCTGTCCAGGAAAGAGAACCAACTCCTTGGCACAGTAGCGATCGGTGTTCACGTAGGTGACCAACTCCAGCCCTTCCGAAGCCAGACGATTCAGCCCGAGATCCGCCACTTCGATGTTGGCCGCCTCTTCTTTAGTCAATGCAATGCCCACACCAGCCAACTTCTGCCGCGCTCCCTCTTGTGCTGCCAGCACTTTGCTCCGTTTCATCTCACCTCCTGCTCCCGCGTGTGGTTCCAAACTCCCACGCGCGCATCGTAGATCCAATCCTTGCCCGGGGCCGCGCTCTCGGTCCGCTCCCAACCCGACTCGATGCGCGCTTTTAGCTCCGCCATCGATCGCACTCCGCTCGACGCATCCCAACCTTCCACACTGCAAGCCCCAGCCGCGGCGGCCATCGTCAACGCCTGCTCCGGTCCACTGCCGCCGGCGATGGAGGCAACGAACCCCGCGATCGCGCAATCACCCGCTCCAGTCGCATTGACGACGTGGGCCCGGAAGCACGGCGCCACAAGTTCTCGAGCGCGCCACTCTTCTCCGAATTGCCAACCGGCGAGATCCCCGCCATCATCGGTTGTAGCCAGATACAAGCCACTCGTTCCCAGCTTGATCGCAAGTATGGAAAATCCCATGTCAAAAAGCGTGGATGCGAGCGAGCGAACATCGTCGATATCGCCGGCCTCCCTCGGCGGCTGTCGCAGAGCCGCCCGCAGTTCTTCAAGGCTGGGCGTGAAGACCGTCACCGCTCGGGCGCAATTACGCAGCACAGTCCGCCAATCCGTCGCAGCGGCAGCGCCGCTAATCGAACAGAAATCCAAGGATGTCTGCAGGCCCCGCTCCTTGGCGCGGTAAAACAAGTCCGCCAATTCTCTGCCGCCGTCAGCGGCAATGGCCGGCATCACAGGAGGGTATCCAAAGTGAAGCCAGCCTCCGCCCTCCAGATCTTCGTCTCGAACATCCGAAGACGTGAATACAGCATTGGCTCCCGGACAATGCAGGAACGCCCGATCGCAACCTTCCGGCGCGATCACAATGCTGTAACTGGTCATCTGCCCAGCTGCGATTCGGATCCCAGGCTGATTGCCCAGCGGCTGCAGCAACCGGATGGCGATTTCGCCCAACCGGTCGTCTCCCACCAAGCCAATCAGCCGCACTGGGCAGCCTAAACGCCAAAGCGCCGATCCCACGTTAGCCACCGCGCCGCCGCAAGAGAAGTGCAAAGGGCCAGCTTCCGTCAGCCCTCCGGGCCGAGGCAAGCCGTCGGTCAGTGCAGGCGTCAAATCGACGCACAAATGGCCGGCCACCACAAAATGAAGGGGTTCAGACATCAAATGCGCGCCCAGCGCCGCAACCATCTTACATAGAAAGGCGTCGAGCACAAACTGCGAGAACCGCTGCGGGCGCAATCAATTACACGGTCTGCCAGTTGGCGGACAGGCCCCACCTCAGACGATAATAGTCAGAGACAATCGAAACCGGCGCATCCAAATAGACGCATGACCCGCGCAACCTCATCATTCTCACGCCGCCCGCTGCTGTTCACCGCCATCACCCTGGCCGCGATTGGTCTCAGTCTCGTTCTCCACTCCTCCGCTCAGGACCTCGCCCGCCGTCTTATCCTCAAAGACGGATCCTACCAACTGGTCACCCAGTATGAAATCAGAGGCGACCGCGTACGCTACAAGAGCGCCGAACGCGACGAGTGGGAAGAACTTCCCTCTGACCTGGTGGATTGGCCTGCCACCGAAAAGTACGAGAAAGACCGCGTCACTTCCGCCATCCCCGAAGCCGCCGCCCTGGACAGAGACAAGGACAAGGACAAAGATAAAGATAAGGATAAAGATAAAGACACCGACGCCGACCGCGAAGCCGAACCGTCCCGCCTTCCGCAAGTCGCCCCCGGATTGCGCCTCCCGGATTATTCTGGCGTCTTCCTGCTCGATAACTTTCAAGGCCAGCCGCAACTGAACGAACTGCAGCAAAGCGAGGGCGACATTAACCGCAACACCAAGGCAAACATCCTGCGCGGAGCCCTCAATCCCATCGCCAGCGCCAAGCAGACCGTCGAACTCGAGGGCGAACACGCCGCCGTACATGCCCACGTCGCGGTCCCATCGATCTATATTAATGTCGATGACGAACCAAACAGCGAACCGCCCAGCGGTCAAACCGCCTCCGCCCAACCATCCCAGCCCAGCCTCGACGCTCCCCGCGCCGAGCAACAAGGCCCCCAGCAACCGCAGCAGCCAGAAAAGGCTATCGTCCCCTTTGATCGCTTCCGCATCGTCCACACCAAAGTAAAAAGCGGTAAGCGCATCGTAGGCGATGTGAAGCGCGCCCCCACCGGCAAGATCAGTCAGGACCAGAATGTCGTGAAGACCACCATCGACCGCGTAAGCGGCGGCTGGCTCAAGCTAACCCCCACCGAAAACATGGCTCCCGGCGAGTACGCCCTGATTGAGATGAAGGGCAACGAAGGCATGAACCTCTACGTCTGGGATTTCGGCGTAAACCCCACCGGACCGGCGAATGCGAATCCCTGGAAGCCGGATGTGAAGCCACCCGAGCCGGAAAAGAAATTGAGCAATTGAGCGATTTGGTGATTGGGCGATTGCAAATCCTTTTCAATCACTCAATGGCCCGATCACCCAATCGCTCAATTCGCCCCAGGCTGGCGTGAATGCCAAGGCCTTCGGCGACCGTGCGGAGCGGCTTATCTGCGGGAATCAATTCATCGTCACCAATTCATCCTCACACTGCGGCGCGGAGCGTTTCTCAATTCCGGCATGGTGCCTCCCAAGGAAGCCAATCTGCGAGCACTCTCCCGCTCGATGAGAGCTTTAAGAGCTTCCCGTATCAACGCCGTTTTCTCCTCCACTCCAGTGAATTCCTGAGCGATGCGCATGAGATCGTCATCCAGCGTAATGGTTGTTTTCATAGAAACTCCAGGCACTGATTATGGCATCGAATGATGCCACTTCTAGTGCCTAAGTTGCTGCAGAAGCCGAGCGGGAGCGCATGCAACTGGACTCCCCCGCCAGTCCCCTCAGACCGGGGAATTCTCTATGAGTGTAAACGCCTGTTAGCGACAGTCAGGGCTACAAGCGTCCAAACACTTCTCTCTGATAGAGGACGACAATCCAGCCACCATTTTCCAGTTGCCTGACCGTTGTGGTGCGGATCAAGGTGTTGTAATCGGCCAGTTCAAGCCGAACCAACGCGCGTTGCTTATGCTCTCCAATTGGAAACGAAGACCCCTCAACTAGAGCACCGCGACTCGAGTTGGTTATCGTGCGGACTTTCCCTTTGGTGAGGTCGCTGTTCGGGAGCATCAGGTGCGTTTCTTGCCGTCTGATCAGGTCCTCGTCCACCCCGAATGACTGCTTTTCGGTGAACTCAAGGAGGTGTCCAACCAAAACAATGTCTATCTCCTCAGCCACCCACTGTGACCCCGGATGTATTTCGGATTGCTCGGATCTTAGTATCCAGCGGCCAGTGAATTGGCTCGCATTGTCTGCGCCGAGAACCGTAGATGCGAGGGTCAGCAATAAGAGCAACGCGATTCTTCGCACGTTATGGGGCCACAATACGTCGGACACCACGACCCGCCTTAGTGTTCCAAGGGACCCCAACTGTTGAGAAATCGCGATAGCACTCATTGACCCCGGTTGCGAACCCCAACCCGGCACGCAGGGCCGTTCCTTGGCAGGTTTTAAATTACAAAATTACCCGATTACGAAATTGCCCAATTTTCACTTCATCACTCCCCGCTGCGCAATCCCAATATTGTCGCGGGTCGTGTTCTTCACCAGATACATCATCTCGTCTGCCTGACGGATAATGTCGTGCGCATCGCGCGCATCGTGCGGATAAGTAGCCAGGCCAATCGAAGCCCTCACATTCAAGTTGAGCCCCTCGTCGCGGCAAAAGCTGCTGGCCCGCAGCGCATCGCGCAACCGTTTCGCCACCACCAGCGCCTGATCCTTACCGGTCTGCGGCAACAGCACCACAAATTCGTCGCCCCCGTAGCGGTAGGCAAAATCAATCAAGCGCAATTGCGCCTTTACCAGATAACCAATCTCCGCCAGCAGCTTGCTCCCAATCAAATGTCCGTGAGTGTCGTTGACCGCCTTGAAGTGATCGAGGTCGATGAACAACACGCTGAACTCGTAGCCGAAGCGCGACGATCGGTAAACCTCGGTTTCCAGCGTCTTGTACAAGTGTCGCGCGTTGTAGAGCCCAGTGCAGTCGTCGGTAATCGTCAGTTCCTGGATCTTCTCCACCCAGCGCGCATTCTCAATGGCGATGGCGGCGTAATCGCAAAGCGCCTGCAGGAAGAAAACTTCCGGCTCGTTGAATTGCGACATATCCACATTCACCAGTTGGATCACGCCCAGCACCCGCAGCCGCGACCGCAGCGGCACGCAGATCACCGAGTGGGTCTCCCACTGCGTGGTTTCGTCGACCCGCTTGGCAAACCGCGGATCGCTTTCCACATCCGTCGATATCACTTGTTCGCCGTGCTTCGCCACCCACCCGGCTATGCCTTCCCCCACCTTCAGCCGAACATTCTTCAGCGCCTCGGCGGCATCGCCCACCGCAATCGCGAAGTAAAGCTCATTGTGCTGCTCGTCCACCATCAGCAGCGACCAGGTATCGGGACGGAAGTACTCCGCCATCTTCTCCATGATGGTCTGCAGAATCGAGTCAAGGTCCAGCGACGACGTAAGCGCCTTCGCCACGTCGTGGAAGATGGTCATCTCCTGGCTATGGCGTGTCAATTGTGTGCCGGTGGCCTCGGGCATGCCTGATTCCCTGATCCTGATTTCCTAACGCAAGTTCCTTGATCTTCAGCTGGACGGAGTGACAGTTCCAAAAATTATAGGAGCGCACCGCCGCCGGGGCAATGAACGTTGGTAACAGGAACCCTTAAAGCCAATGCCATGCTGGCCTTAGCCGAAACCGCCCCAGAGGCCGTTGGCCGCAAATGTGGGGACGGCCGCCTCGGCCGTCCAGCCAAGCGCAGCGAGGCGCGCGGTCACGATGCTTCGGGAGTTCGCGTGTTCAGCTCCCTGCTCACTCTACCCCCTCCCGCGAGATGGGCGTATTCTTAGTAGTTAAGATGCAAACCATTACACCCTTCAAAGTCACCCTTTGCGCGTTCCTGCTGACGGCCCTTTCCTTGCCCACCGCGCAAGCCCAGAACACCGCTCCTGCGGACTCCAAAACTGTCCCTGTAATCGATGGCGGCATCGGCCCCTGCTCCGCCGAATTCACGGTCACCGATAATGCCGGCGCGCCAGTCTATGCCGCCAACATCAGCGTCCACATCGCCTACGGATTCATGTACCTCCACAAGTTGGACCTCCAAATCGGCACCAGTTCGAGCGGCCAGGCCCGCTTCACCGGACTGCCCGACCGCACCAAGCAAGGACTATTCTTCCACGCCTCCGAAGGCGGCCGCGAAGGCTCAGCCTTCGTCGACCCAGCCAAGACCTGCAAGGCCGACCTCACCATCGCGCTGGAAAAGAAACCTCAGTAAGCGGGTGGAGCAGGCCTTCCAGGCCTGCGTTAAGCAACGGATTTGGACTGGGCTTTAGCCCCTGAGGTACCGTCACACTCCTCGGTAACCTCAATCACGCAACCCTTCTAGCGTCCGTCCTCACCTTCGCCTATGATTATTCTGCGGACGGAAACTAACCCCGCCCGCCGGAGCCGGCCTTGGGTGCGTTCGGAGAAAAACTTCGCAAGCAGCGCGAGCAGCAAGGCATCTCGCTCGATGCCGTCTCCGACACCACAAAAATCAGCATCCGCATGCTGCGCGCCCTCGAAGAGGAACACTTCGACCAGCTTCCCGGCGGCGTCTTCAACAAAGGCTTCGTGCGCGCCTACGCCCGCCAGGTCGGACTCAACGAAGAAGAAGCCATAGCCGACTACCTGGCCGCAGTGCGTGAGACTCAACTCCAGGCGCACTCCGGTTCGCCGGATTTCGGCGATCGCCGCAACCATGATCTTCCCAGCAACCATCTTGCCAGCAGCAGCGCCGCCCCAGCCAGCGACGCGACTCATGATCGCGGCCACCAGCTCCTCGGAGACGATCGCCGCAAACGGGGTCGTCGCAGCGAAGATCGTCGCAACCAAGATCGCCGCAACCAGGGTCGTCCTAATCAAGATCGTCCTAATCAAGATCGTCCCAACGAAGATCGTCCCAATGAAGACATTCGCCATCAGGATCTTTCCTCGTTACCCGAATCCGCAACCCACAGCCCTGCTGCCGCAGAGCGCTTCCGCCAAAAATATCCTGCAGGTAGCCCCGACCGTCCCGCCGACCACAATGACGGTTCGGCCCAGATTCCGTGGGGCAAACTGGCCGTGGCTTTGCTCCTTGTAACTTTCGCCCTTGCGCTCTGGAATTCTCGCCGTCACCGCGAGCCCACAGTCGCGCCTCCCGCACTCGCCTCCAATCAATCTCCGGCGCTCGCTCCAGTCACTGCGCCGGCGTCACGTCCGAACCCGTCCGCTCCCGCAGCCCCGCGGAAAATCGGAAAGGCGTCGTCCTCAGGAGCCTTGTCGTACGGAACGCTTTCCCCCGGAACAATCTCGCCAGCATCCACTCCTTCACCCGCGACCAGTGCGTCGTTAACCCTGCCGGCGCCAACGGAGCCATCTCAAGCACAGTCCACTGCCGCCTCCGACACCACGCCTCCGGCCAACCTGCCCAGCACCTTCAGCCTGCTGATCCGTGCCGAGGAGACCACCTGGGTCTCCATCACGGCCGACGGCAAACCCGTAGCCCAGGAAACCCTGATCGCGCCCGCCCACACCTCCGTTCGCGCCACCGGAGAAGTCATCGTCAAAGCGGGAAATGCCGCCGGCGTCAGCTTCCAGCTCAACGGCAAGGAAATCCCGGCGCAAGGCAACGAAGGCGAAGTCAAAACCTATATCTTCGATGCCGCCGGCTTTCGCGTGCTCTCGCAGACCCAATCCCCCGCCACCGTTCGCTAACCGCATCTGAAAGATGAAAGGCTCTTGCCCAGCGCCGTTACCTAAGACAGCAGCCATCCCGAAAATCTCTTGCCGCTGTCTTCCCCGGCGCTTTACGCTGGCCCCATGAATACCATGTTGAAATCCAGCCTGATCCTGCTGGCCCTGTCTTCTTTCGCATTGGCGCAGAACGCACCTGTGAAGACCCAGGGCAACTCACCCAAAACCCAGACCGCCGCTCCGGTAACCTCCGGGGCCAATAGCAACGCGGGCCAGCACGACGCAGCCGCCAATAAGAACTCCGGAACCCACACCGGTAACATGGTGGGCAATCACAAGGATGTAATGGAAGCAGTCGACAAGAATTCCAGCTCACACAGCGGCGGCATGTCGGGCAATCACAAAGACATGATGGGCACAGCCGCCAACCCATCCGCCGGCAAGACCACCAAATCGGACCCCAACTCTCCACGCTGAAGCTGCGCGGAGTTTGAGAAGATCACTCTAAAGGCTCGAACTGCGCCGATTGAATGCCCAGCGCTGCCAGCGCCTCGTCCATGGTGCGCACCACTTCCAGTAACGGTCGCGTAGACTCTCCCAGCATCTGGAACATGCGTGCCAGACCGAATCCCACCGTGGCAGGGGCAACGAGAATGAGACGGCGCCTGGCCGAATCCGCCATCGCTGGTTCTTTCCTCGCCAGCTCGCGCAAGAATGCGGAGGATAGAGCCCAATCACTAACCGATGAGAAGTCAACGATACCCGCCCGAACATCGCTCGCGCTCGAATGAGTTCGCATCCCCCGGTAAACCTCTGCCAGCAATTCATCCGTGAGCCGCCCCTCAACCCGCAGCAGCAGGACTTTATTCCCCGGGTCGAATTCAATCCGGAAATCCATTGACCCCAGACTTCCTTCGTGGCGTAGAAAACGTGCAGCATTGTACACCCGCCCAATCGGACTCGGCTTCACGAAGGGCGAACCGTGGATTCGCGGATTCTGGAAGCCGGAATCGAAGCGCCTCAGTCTTCGAGCGTCGGCAAAGTCTTCAAAACTTCACTCGCTTTGGGTCGAACCGGAACCGGATCGTCTTTTCGAATTTTTCCGTCCCTGAACACCAGCACACGCTTGGCGAATTGAGCGATGTCGTGCTCGTGCGTGACCAGCACGATCGTGAGTCCCTTATCGTTCAGGTTCTGGAAGATCTCCATGATCTCAACTGAAGTGCGGCTGTCAAGATTCCCGGTGGGCTCGTCTGCCAACAGGATCGAAGGACGATTCACCAGCGCCCGTGCGATCGCCACCCGTTGCTGCTGACCTCCCGACATTTGCGACGGGAAATGCTGTGACCGTTCAGCTAGGCCCACCATCGTCAACGCATCGGAGGCGCGTTTCCGCCGCTCCGCTTTATCGATTTTCGCGTACAGCGTAGGTAATTCCGTGTTTTCCAGCGCCGTCGTCCGGGCCAGCAGATTGAAGCCCTGGAAAACAAATCCAATCTTCTCGTTCCGGATCAGTGCCAGAGCCTTCTTGTCATGCTCGGAAACGTCGATCCCTTCGAGCAGGTATTTTCCGGCGCTGAGGCGATCCAGGCAGCCCAGCATGTTCATAAACGTGGATTTGCCGCTGCCGCTCGCCCCCATGATCGCCACGAATTCGCCGCGCTGAATCGCAACGCTTACTCCCCTCAGCGCGTGCACACGTGTCTCTCCCAGTTCGTAATACTTGTGCGCTTCTTCCACACGGATGACCGCGCTCGCGCCGGAGACAGATGGCGTGGCTTCGAATTGGCTGATCACAGGTGTCGATTCCATGAGATGGCTGCGGACTGCTGATCCTAACGCGGTATGCTGCCAGGGGCTTGGGCTTTCGCCGCTACTGATCGGATAATCACGTCGTCCCCTTCCTTCAGCTCCCCTTTCAGAACTGCGGCGACTTCTGTGTACGCATGGTCTGTGATTCCAAGAGAAACCTTAACCGGTTCTATCGTGTTATCCGGATGCAGCTTCCAAACCACCGCAGTCTCTGCCTTCGGTGCGCGAGGCAAATTTTGGGCGCCTGCGCCAGCTGGTTTCCCGATCTCCGGAGCGGCGAGATTATCGGCTAGCTGCTGTCCCTCGCCGGTCTCGATCCCATAGCGCTTGTAAACCGCCAGAATCTCCTCCGGCGCCATCGGCGGCTTGTATCGCAAGGCCGTGTTCGGCAGCTTCAATACGTTCTGGGCCGTATCCACAGGAATCGTCACGTACGCTGTCATGCCCGGAAACAGTTTCAACTCAGGGTTTGCAAATTCGATGATCGTGTCGTAAGTAACCACGCTTTGCACCGTTGTCGGGTTCATCCGGATTTGGCTGACCACTCCCTGAAACGTTTGTTTCGGCAGCGCATCCACCTTGAAAGTGACGGTCTTGCCCACTTTAATGTTGTCCACGTCCGACTCGTCGGTCTTGGCATATACCCACATCTTCGTGAGATCCTGCGCAATCGTAAAAATAGTCGGTGCCTGCAGGGACGCCGCTACCGTCTGCCCCACATCCACATTTCGCGCCACCACAGTTCCGTCGATCGGAGAGCGAATCACGGTGTAATCGAGATTGGTTTGAGCTACCTCGACCGCTGCCTCTTTCAGGCTGACCTGTGCCTCGGCTTGCGTGATATTGGCTGCCGCCGCATCCACCGATGCGCTGGCCGCGTCATAGTTCGATTTGGCGAGGTCCAGCTGCTGCTTGCTCAGCACCCCATCTTTGCTCAACCCTTCGGTGCGCTCGTAGTCGGCCTTGGTCTGCACCAGGGCGGCTTTCGCTTTTTCAAGATTGGCCCGCGCCGCTTGCAGGTTGGCTTGTGAGTTTTTTAAATCAGCAGTCGCCTGCAGCAGCGCGCCTTTGAACAATGCCGGATCGATAAGCGCGACGATGTCTCCCTTATGCACCCGAGAATTAAAATCGGCATTCAGTTTCGCAATGGACCCAGACACCTGCGATCCCACTTGCACCGTGATCACAGAGTTGATGGTCCCAGTCGCCTCCACCACATCGTGGATGTCGCCTCGTTCCACTTTGGCGGTGAAGTGCTGCACTTGCGTACCCCGGTTCAGCCCCAGGCCGACGAACAATCCCCCCACCACCACAACAACCGCTACGATGAGCCACTTCTGTTTTGTCATTGTGTCCGGTCCCAAAAATCAGCGCCCAGAAAATCAAGACCCATAAGATATGTCACTCGTAGCGCAGCGCCTCGATCGGATCAAGTCGAGACGCCTTGCGCGCGGGGTAATATCCAAAAAACACTCCGACCGCGACCGAGAACATCGCCGCCACCACCACCGCCTCAATCGACATCTCGATCGGCCAACCCAGAGTCTGTCCCACCAAATAAGAGCCAAAGATTCCGAACAGCACTCCCGCCGCCCCGCCGACCAGGCTGAGCATGATCGACTCTCCCAGAAACTGCAGCTGGATCGCCGCTTCGGTCGCCCCGACTGCCACTCGCACTCCGATCTCACGCGTGCGCTCGGTCACTGAAACCAGCATCACGTTCATGATCCCAATTCCTCCCACGATCAGCGAAACCGACGCGATCGCGATCAGCAGAACCGTCAGAGTCTTGCTGGCGTCGAGCTGGGCCTGAATGATGTCCTCAGGATTTCGAATATTGAAGTCATCTTCTTCTTCGGGACGCAGGTGGTGTCGATCTCGCAGTACAGCCGTCGCTTCCTGTCCCGCCATCTTGACCACCTCCGGGGACACGGCCGAGCACAGAATGTCGTCCAGCCACGTAATGCCCTTGATCTTCTTCATGGCAGTTGTGTAGGGCAGGATGATCGTGTCGTCCTGATCCTGTCCGGAAAGCGACAACCCCTTCGGATGAAGCGTAGCCACCACCTTGCATGGAAGGTCACTCACTCGGATGACCTTCCCCACTGCATTCTCGACCCCGAACAGTTGTTCCCGCACCGTTCGCCCAATTACGCAGACGTCCGCCGCTCGATCCACATCATCCTGCGAAAATATCGCTCCCTGATCCACGTACCAGCGCTTTATATCGAAGAACTCCGGCGAAACGCCGCGGTAAGAAGTATGCCAGTTCTGATTGCCGTAGACCGCCTGCACCGGATCGTCCACATTCGGCGAAACGCTTTTTATGAGAGAAATCTGGTTCTTGATCGCCACTGCATCGGCCATCACCAGCGTCTTTGTGTCGTGCGTGCCGGTGCGTACGCCGTTAACCGCCCGGCCGCCAGCTTCAATCCAGACGAAGTTGTCTCCCAGATTGTTCAGTTGCTGCTGCACTCGCGCCTGTCCCGCATTGCCGATGGCCACTACACAGATCACAGCCGCAATCCCAATGGTGATCCCTAGAACCGTCAGCACGCTTCGCATCTTATTTCTAAGCAGCGCCACCAAGGCGGATCGAAACAGAGCTCCGTAATTCATAGTTCCGATTCCTCCTCGCTCAGGAAACCTGAAGTGTGCAGCCTCCAACCAATATACCCGCTTCTTCCTGAAGGTCAGGTGAAAGCGAATCGACCCGAGAGGGGTGGGTGGCGCATCCTTTCGCGCTCTTTGCGAAAAGGTGGGCACCACGCCAGCCGATGCCGCAGCGGACCAGAGTCTGTCACGAAACAAGCCAATCTGCGCTAACAGAGCCGGCAGATCTAGCGAAACCCGGGCGACCTGGCCCGCAAGGAGCGAAGCGACGAAGCCGGCCAGTTCGTAGGCAAGCGGGCGGGGTGCGCCGGAGCCGCGGCGCAGGAAGGAGCGAAGCGACACCCGCAGCCACGGCGAAGGCGCCTGCCGCTGCCACCCCTCCCTCCTGGGATGCTGAGTCGCTCCGCTCGCCGCCCAAATCCCTCCGTCCACCATCCCAATTCCGCTATTGAATTCATCCTGCGGCATTTAGCGCCAAAACCATTGCGCCGCCGGGGACCCTCTGTTAGCCTTTTCAAGGACTTCTTTTCGACGGATGTTGTTCTTGATCGATCCCGATAGTATGATTATTGTTTGTCTTTACATGTGATCATTGTGACCGCGAGCCGCACCTCCCACCGTCGCCAGAAATAAGGTCCAACGCAGTTTTCTAAGGAGAACAAATCTTGGCAGCAACGAAGAATCGCATTTTATTTACCTCGGAATCCGTAACCGAAGGCCATCCCGATAAGATCGCCGACCAGATTTCCGACGCCATCCTCGACGCCTGCCTGGCCGAAGATTCCGCCAGCCGCGTAGCCTGCGAAACCCTTACCGCCACCGGCCTCGTAGTCATCGCCGGAGAAATCACCACCAAAGCCTACGTCGATTTCCAAAACGTAGTCCGCGGCACCGTCGGCGCCATCGGCTACGACAACGCCGTCTACGGCTTCGACTGCAACACCTGCGCCGTAATCTCCAGCATAAAC
>Ga0209415_10008037_pt1 | contig 18321 bp, 16 predicted proteins | sample PeaSoiSIISIP2007_FD_187696 | JGI IMG/M metagenome (GOLD analysis project Ga0209415, IMG submission 187696) | Peat soil microbial communities from Weissenstadt, Germany - SII-SIP-2007 (SPAdes) (version 2) | ecosystem: Environmental > Terrestrial > Soil > Wetlands > Peat | place: Germany...
GCGGCGTAGTCGGCGACCGCGTAGCCGCCGTCGCTCTCCCCGTCCCTGGGCCGCAGCAGCGGCATCAGGTGCAGGTAACTGACGCCGAGCTCGGCCAGGTAGTCCAGGTGCTGGCGGACACCGGGCAGGGACCCCGCGAACCGGTCGGCGTAACACACGTAGCCGATCATGCGGGAACGCTGGAACCAGGCCGGGTCGATCTCCCGGCGCCGGTCCAGCAGGCGCAGCGCCGTGGGCCGCTGCGCGGCCGCCTCCAGGGCGTCCAGCATCAGGCTGGTGGCAAACCGGGTCACGTCGGTGACGTCCCCGTACAGTTCCTGCAGCGAGTCGGCCAGGTCGAACGACACCTGGTCAAGGCGGGCGAGGAAGGCGTCACCCTCCACCGGCCCGAGCCGCTCCCGCACCGTCCGCTCGGCAGTCGCGTCCAGCCGCAGCACGCCAGCCCCCTGCCTCCGGACCATAGGCCGGCCGGTGATCACCGGCCCCTTCCTCCCGATCCTGGCACGTGCTGGCGCACCGTGCCCGGGATGAACCCGCCGGGGGCGCCCATCTGGGCCTGGGGATCCAGGTCCGGGTGCCGTTACCGGAAGGCTTCTTCCCGGGCACGGTGTCAGGTGCTAGATGCTCACCAGGACCTCATGATCGATCTCCACGAACTCCACGATGAGCGCGGCGAATCGTCCCGCGATGAGCTCGGTGTAGGCAGGAGAGCTGGTGTGCGCGTCGTAGGCGGCCTGGTCGGCGAAATGCTCGACGAAGAGCAGGTAATCCTTCCTGGCTGGATCACGGTAGACACGAAAGGACAGCGTGCCCGGCTCCTGCTCCGGGCCCTTGGGGGCGAACTCCTCGACGATGGCCTCGGCCTCGGCCTGCTTGCCGGGCTTGAGCTCGATGGGGAATACCTTGGTAAGCATTAGCGTCCTCCTCCGTCAGGCGCTGTGAGCGCGTCGATGACATCAAAGGTTCGTGGGCGCGCGTGTTCATGTCTGGCCAGATGCGGACAGGATGACGCCGTCCCGCGCCGCCGTCGGCGGCCCGGCCCCGGGCCGGGGTCAACGAGTCCGGATACGGCTAGCATGCGGTCTCGGCCCGCCTGTATATGTGAGGCATGACGACGTTCTCGGCGGTCGTGACGACCGGGATCTACTGCCGTCCCGGCTGCGGCGCGAAGCCGCTGGCCGAGAACGTCCGCACGTTCGAGCTGGCGGCCAGCGCAGAGGCTGCCGGATTCCGTGCCTGCCTGCGCTGCCGCCCCTACCGGGTCGCGAGTCCCGTCGCCTCCGACGCGCCCGAGCTCGTCTGCCGTGCGGTGCAGTTCATCATCGACGGCGTGCTGGATCACGGCACGGAGGTCACCCTCGGCGCGCGCCTCGCGGTGTCCCCGCGCCACCTGCGGCGCATGTTCAACGACCATCTCGGCGTAACCCCCGATCAGCTGGCCCGGTCGCGCCGGGCTCACTTCGCCCGCCGGCTCCTGGACGACACGGACCTGGCCGTCGCCGACGTGGCGTTCGCGTCCGGATTCGGCAGCCTCCGCCAGTTCAATCGGGACATGCGGGAAGTCTTCCGGGCTTCGCCCAGCGAGCTGCGCGGCCGCCGGCGCCGGGCCGACCGGCTCGCCGCTGACGGCGGGCTGCTGATGCGGCTCCCATTCCAGCGGCCGTTCGACTGGGACGCCATCGTCGGATTCCTCGCTGTCCGGGCGGTGCCGGGCGTCGAGTCGGTCGAGGACCGGGTGTATCGCCGGACGATAAGCCTGGATGGCGCCGCGGGCGTGCTCGAGGTGCATCCCGGCGGGGATGACCATCTGCTGCTCCGGGCCCACCTTCCGTACTGGGAGGGGCTGATCCATGTCGCTGAACGAGCGGCCCGGATGGTGGGGATCGAGGCCGACACCGGCCCGGCCGTGCTTCACCTGGCCAGCGATCCGACCATCGGGAAACTCGTCACGGCCCGGCCCGGCCTGCGCGTGCCACGAGCCTGGGGAGCCCTCGAGGCCGCCGTGCACACCATCGTCGCCCAGCATTCCAGCCTGGCCCAGGCCCGGGCCCACACGGGATCGCTGGTCCGGCACTTCGGGCAGCCCGTCCCCAATCTCACCCACGGGCTCACGCATCTTTTCCCCTCCGCCGAGGTGCTGGCGGACGCGGACCTCACCCAGGCCGGCCTCCCCGCGCTGGCCGCTGAGGCCATCGCGGTGCTCGCCGCCGGCGTGGCCGCGGGACACGTGACGCTGGAGGGCGGCACCGGGCTCGCCGACCTCGTGGCCTCCGTGGCCGCGATCCCCGGAATCGGGGTGAGCGCGACTCACCAGATCGCACTCCGGCTGGGCCATCGTGACGCGTTCCCTGAGTCGGATCCGCACATCCTCCGGGCCCTGCGCGCTCTTGGCGTGGCCGGCGCGGCGGAGGAGACCGCCCGGAGATGGCGGCCGTGGCGAGCCATCGCCACGGCATACTTGCTCACCTTAGGTGATCAGCTGATCACCCGAAGGTGACAGAATGGTACAGGAGGCAGCGTGGTCGAGAAAAGCCAGCAGGCCAAGGCGGTGTCGCTGCGGGCACTGCATGGTAGCGGGGTACTGGTCCTGCCGAATGCCTGGGACGCCGTCAGCGCCGCCGTGATCGCGCAGGCGGGGGCACTGGCCATCGCGACGACGAGCGGGGGCGTCGCCTGGGCGGCCGGCCGGCCCGACGGGCAGCACCTGACCCGGGACGAGATGATCGAGCAAGTCCGTCGGATCGTGGCCGTGGTTGACATCCCGGTCACGGCCGATGTCGAGGGGGGATACGGCCCAGGCCCCGATGACGTCGGGAAGACCGTGGAAGCAGTGGTGGCCGCCGGTGCGGTCGGGGTTAACATCGAGGACTCCCGCGCCCCGGGGGGCCCGCTGTTCGACACGGGCGCCCAGGCGCAGCGGCTGCGCGCCGCCAGATCCGCGGCGGAGCGCGCCGGGTTGCCGGAACTGCTGATAAACGTGCGGACCGACGTCTTCCTCTTCGGTATCGGTGCTCCGGAGGGCCGTCTGGATGACGTGCTCGCCCGAGCGGCGGCCTATGCGGAGGCCGGCGCGGACAGCCTGTTCGTACCCGGCCTCACCGAGCTGGATGCCGTGACCTCGCTGGTCGGGGGATCGCCGCTGCCGGTCAACGTGATGGCCGGGCCGGGCGCGCCAAGCGTGGCCGAGTTCGAGTCGGCCGGCGTGCGCCGGGTGAGCGTCGGCACGGCGGTCGCCCAGGCCGCCTATTCCACGGCTCAGCGCGCCGCCGCCGAGCTGCTCACCAAGGGCAGCTATACCGCGCTCGAGGGAGCTCTCGACTTCGGCGCCATCAACGGCCTGTTCAGCGGCTGACGGGTTCCCGGTGGCTGATCAGCTCTGGCGATTGATTGTCCGGCGAGCCTGGGCTGCCGATCAATGAGTTCATCTGCTGGGATTGAGCCGCGGCGCGAGCGGGGCGGAAGCCCGGCACCCTGGCGGGGCGTGGGCTGATCCACCGGATCGGCCGGAGGGGCCCGCCAGGGCGCCGCCTCTCACCTCGTTGCGCGCAGCCATACCTTAATACGTGCAACATTAGCACCGCCCGCCCAGGGCGGTGCTAATTAAAATCTGGTTAACTTATGTCACGGATGCCCTTTGATTGTTTCCGCCGGTCAATCCTTTCGGCCAATGATGCGCCCGGTTTGAATCAGGGAGTGCTGGCGGGCGGGAGCCAGGTCGGATTACCCAGACCTGGTCCGCCCGGCGACATTACCGATCGCATCCGAGGGAGCATCAGATGGCCGTTGCATCGTCTCACGAGAGCGCCGCCCAGGCCGCCGGCCCGGTGCCGCCGCCGCGGGCCGCCGAGGAGATCCTCGGCCGGGCCCGGGCGGCCGCGCCGCAGCTGCGGGGACGCTCGGCAGAGATCGAGGGCCAGCGGCAGCTGCCCGCGGACGTCGTGGAGATACTGCGCGGCACCGGAGTGTTCCGGATGGGTTTCTCGCGCAGCTGGGGCGGCCCGGAGCTGAACTCCATGCAGCAGACCGCGGTCATCGAGGCGCTCTCTTACGGCGATGCGGCCGCGGGGTGGTGCGCGATGATCGGCTCGGATACCGGGCTCTACGCCGCCTTCCTGGACGAGCGGGTGGCCAAGGAGATGTTTCCCAGCCTGGACATGATCATGGCTGGGCTGCTGTTCCCGACCGGGCGTGCCGAGCGCGTCGCCGGCGGATACCAGCTCAGCGGCCGCTGGCAGTTCGGCAGCGGGATCAGCCACGCCAACTGGGTGATCTCCGGTGCATTCATTTACCGTGACGGCCAGCCGGAGCCGGGACCGTCGGGAGACCCGCATGATTCGCGGCTGATGCTGGTGCCGCGGGAGCAGGTCGAGATCGTCGATACCTGGCGCACCACCGGGCTCGCGGGCAGCGGCAGCAACGACTACACGATCAGCGACGTGTTCGTCCCCGAGGAGCACACGCTGACCTTCGACACCGTGCGCAACGGGGCGGGCCCGCTGGCTCAGCCGGAGGTGCACATGCGCAACATGCCCGGCGTGCCGCTGGGCGTCGCGCGAGCCGCCCTCGACTATGTTCGGGAGATCACCTCCTCACGGGTGCATCCCGCGCTCGGCCGCATCGCCGCCGACTACCGCACCCAGGTCACCCTGGCCGATTGCGAGGCGGACTTCATCGCTACCCGGCACGGGGTCTACGGCAGCATGCAGCGCCAGCATGACGTGCTGTCCGCCGGGGGCACGCTCGATGACCTGACACCGGACGAGCGTGCCGCGCTGCCGCTTTCGCGGCGGCACGCCTTCCGGACGGCGCGGTCGATCGTGAGCCGGCTCTACGACCTGCTCCAGACCACGTCGATCTACCAGACCTGCCCCATGGACCGCTGGCTGCGCGACACCACCACGATGTGCCAGCACATCGTGGCCCAGGATCGCATCCTGCAGTCAGCCGGCGCCTACCTGCTGGGCGGAAAGCCCGGCTTCCCGCTGGCCCTGGGCATCACCGGGCCGCCTGGCCGGCGGCCCCAGAGCGGCAGCTAGCTAGCCAGCTGCCCGAGCGGGCGCGGCACCCAGCCCGCCTGCCTTCCCGGTGAAGTGAAGACCCCCTGGCGCCGTTACCTCTGGTTTGCCGCGCAAGCCCGCGCGGGAAGCCGGCGCCCGGAAACACCACCCCGATTGGAGAAAGAAATGCGATCACGCCGAACTGCCCTCTGCATTGGTGCGGCATTGCTCACCGCGACGGTGAGCGCCTGCACGGCGGCGAGCGGCAGCAGTAAAGCCGCGGGTGACACCAGGAAGACCGTGGCCGCGGCTTCCCGGGGCTCCAGCCAGATACTTACCTACAACGAGACCGAGCCTGCGAACCCGCTGATCCCGGGCGACACGGTGGAAGTTGGCGGCATCGGCGTGCTCGGCGCCCTGTTCCGCGGGCTGGTGCAGTACAACCCGACCACCGCCGCGCCGGAGTACGCCGTCGCCCAGTCCATCACGAACGTCAATGACCAGGTTTACACGATCACGCTGAAGCCGGGCTGGACCTTCCAGGACGGCACGCCCGTCACGGCGCAGAGCTTTGTCGATGCATGGAACTACACCGCGTATTCGCCGAACCTCATGGCGGGGGCGAGCTACCTGTCGCACATCAAGGGCTTCAACCAGGTCAACAACCTGAACCCGGACGGCACCCAGCCCAAGAAGCTGCCGCCCAGGAAGACCTTGTCCGGTCTCAAGGTCATCAACAGCAGCACCTTCACTGTGACCTTGTCCTCGCCGTTCCCGGACTTCGTCACCTCGCTCGGCTACTCGGCCTTCTTCCCGCTTCCCAAGAGCTTCTACGCCAATGTCAAGGGCTATATCGCCCATCCGGTCGGCGATGGCCCCTTCGAATTCGTGTCGTACACGAAGGGCAAGGACATCCTCGTGAAGCGCTACCACGGCTACGCGGGCACGGATAAGCCGCAGATCAAGGGGATCGAATTCGAGTTCATCACGAACCTGGACCAGGCCTACAAGGACGTGCAGCAGGGCAAGCTCGACTACCTCTCGTTCAGTCCCTGGAACTCGGCTCCCAAGGCCGATTTCCCCGCTGATCAGCGCGTGTCCTACCACGAGCTCGGCTACCAGGCGATCGGCTTCCCCCTCTTCGTCAAGCGCTACGACAGCGTGAAGTTCCGCCAGGCCATTTCGATGGCCATCAACCGGGTGGCCCTGATCGCCAAGATCTTCGGCGGCGTGCCGCTGCCGGCCGACGGCCTGGTGCCGCCGAACGTGCAAGGCTACGCCCCCGGTGAGTGCGGGAGCCTGTGCACCTACCAGCCCGCCCGGGCCAGGGAGCTCTTCAAGGAGAGCGGGTTCAAGGGAACGATCCAGCTGATCTCCAACGTCGACTCCGGCAACCAGGCCTGGGTGGAGTTGGTGTGCGCGCAGATCCAGCAGACGCTCGGCCGGAAGTGCACGTTCCAGGGGGCGCCGACCCTCGGCACCTACTTCACCAAGCTCTATGAGCGCAAGGAAAGCCAGATCTTCCGCACGGCGTGGATAGCCGACTACCCGGCGGCCGATGACTTCCTCGACACGCTCTACCGGACCGGCGGCTCCAACAACATCGAGGGCTATTCCAACCCCACCGTGGACTCGCTGCTCTCCCGCGCCGACTCGTCGACGTCGCAGCAGGCCGGGCTCAAGCTCTACCAGCAGGCGGAACGGATCGTGCTGCAGCAGATGCCGATCGTCCCGGTCTTCTACCTGGCCGACACGGCGGTGTGGACGCCGCGGGTACACAACGTGATTCCCACGGTGTTCCGCGAGCTCGATTTCACCAATGTCACCCTCTCGAGGTAACTCGGGCATTCTCGCAGCCATTCTTTCGGCTCCGGTTCGCGGTCAGCGGGCCACCACATAATCAGGGGAGAACGTGAATATCCAAGAAGCAGAGGTGCTGATGATCGGCGCCGGGCCGGCGAACCTGGCCCTTGCGGTGGCGATCGAGGAGTCAGGCTCGCGTGAGCTGGCTCAGAGCGCCCTGGTGCTGGAGCAGCACTCGGACGTGAAATGGCAGCGGAACCTGCTGTTCCCGTGGGCGCGCAGCCAGGTGTCGTTCCTGAAGGACCTGGTCACGCTGCGCAACCCGCAAAGCCGGTACTCGTTCCTGAATTACCTGCACGAGCAGGGCCAGCTGGACGAGTTCGTGAACCTGAGCACCTTCAATCCCTACCGCTGGCAGCTGTCGGACTACCAGCAGTGGGTGGCCAACTCCCTGCAGCACGTCGGGATCCGCTATAACGCCCGCACCGAGCGGATCGCCCCCCGCTTCGGTGATGACGGGTCCATCGTCGGCTGGACCGTCACCCTCGCCGGCGGCGATATTGTCCGCTGTCGCGACGTGGTCATCGGCATCGGGCGCGATGCACACGTCCCCGAGGTGTTCCGGAACCTGCCCGCCGACCGGGTGATCCACAGCACGCAGTACGGGGCCCGCATCGCGCAGATCCCGGCCGACCGGCCGCTGCGCCCGGTGGTGATCGGCGGCGCGCAGAGCGCCGCCGAGATGTTCATGGCGCTGCACAAGGATCTCCCGCTGTGCGAGCCGACCATCGTGCTGCGATCGGTCGGCCTGCAGAACTACCAGACCAGCAGATTCGTCAACGAGCTGTTCTTCCCCTCATTCGTCGACGAGTTCTACTCGATGCTGCCCGAAGCACGTGAGCAGGTCCTGAGCGAAATGCACCTGACCAACTACGCCGGGCTGGCACCGCCATTCCTGGAGGAAATCTACTCCATGCTCTACCAGCAGAAAATGCTCGGGCAGCAGCGGTCTGTGGTGCGGCCCCTGACCGAGGTGGTCGGGGCGCACGCGGGCGCCGACGACGTGCTCCTGGAATTGCGGGACCGGAAGACGGGCAAAGTCGAGCCGCTGCATTGCGACCTGGTGCTGCTCGGCACCGGCTACGAGCCCGGCATGCCGGCGATGGTGCGGGACCTGGCTGGCCGCCTCGGCCTGGAAGAGGTCACGGTCAGCCGACGCTACCGCGTGGACCTCGGAAAGCCCGCCTGGGGTGCCATATATCTCCAGGGCGTCAATGAGCGTACTCATGGCATCGCCGACTCCCTCATCAGCGTCCTCGCTCACCGATCCCAGGACATCACCACCGACCTCATGGACCGGCGGGCCGCTGAGGCTGGCCTCGCAACGGAGGCGAAAACGGCATGATCGAGATCCGACGGCTAGACCGTGCCAACCTGACCCGGGCCTACGGCCTCGACTCGCAGCGACTGCTGCCCTGGCCGGCACTCAACGCCCCGTTCGAAGGCGCGTGGTGCGTGCTGAAGCCGGGCGATGAGTCGACTCCCCATGCTCATCACGAGTATGAGGTCTTCATCGCCATGCTGGGGCGGGCCAGGCTGTCCGTAGACGATGAGCAGTTCGAGTTCACCGCCGGCGACATCGTGCACCTGCCGCCGGGGTGCACGCACCGGGTCAGTAACGACAGCGCGCAGGACTTCGAGTACTACGGCATCTGGTGGGACACCGACATGTCGGCGAAATTCCTGGCCCGTCATCAGGAGCAGGCGTGATGAGTGAACGGACGATGGTGATCTCGCCAGCTCCAACCGCCAACGGCGACCTTCACCTGGGCCATATCGCCGGCCCGTTCCTGGCCGCCGACGTCTACAGCCGGTACCTGCGGGCCACGGGGCGGGAGGCACTGCTCGGCACCGGCTTCCAGGACACCTCGACCTACGTCGTGACCACGGCGAGCCGGCTGGGAATGACACCGCAGGCCCTGGTGGCCCGATCAGCTCAGCAGATAGAGACGACCCTCGCGGCGGTCGGCATCGGTATCGACGGGTTCACCGGCGACGATGACCGGTTCGTCAAGGCGGTCCTTGATTTCCTGGAGCGGCTGTACGCCGCGGGCAAATTCCGGCTGCGGTCGATGCCGTTCCCGTATTCGCCATCGACCGGGGAATACCTGGTGGATGGCCATGTGCGGGGGGGTTGCCCGGTCTGCCTCGCGGACGGGTGCGCCGGGCTCTGCGAGAGCTGCGGCCATCCGGTCAGCGCGGGCGAGCTCATCAACCCGCGCCCCGCCCTCCGTCCCGACGATCCGGTGGAGATGCGCGAGGTGGCCGTGCTGGTGCTGCCGTTGGAGGAGTACCGCGACCAGTTGCGCGAGCACTTCGAGAGCCACTCGGCGGGAATGCGCCCGCACATGCGGCAGGTGATCGGGGAGATGCTGTCCCGGCCGCTGGCGGACTACCCGGTCACCTACCCGATCTCGTGGGGCATCCCGGCGCCGTTCCCGGAAGTCGCCGGGCAGGTGATCAACCCGAACGCCGAGCCGATGGCCTGGAGCATCCACTGCACCGCGCTGTCCGCGGAGCACCGCGGCGCGGCCCTGCTGTCCGAGGACGAGCTGTGGCTGGCCGGCGCGGGCACGCGGGTGGTCTACTTCCTCGGCTTCGACAACACCTTCCCGTTCGCCATCTCCGGGACGGCGATGCTGCTGGCGTGCGAAGGCCGCTACCTGCTACCCGATCAGTTCATTACCAACGAGTTCTACGAGCTGAACAACGCGAAGTTCTCCACCAGCCGCGGGCATGTCGTATGGGGGAAGGACCTGGCCGCCCAGGTGCCGCGGGACCTGATCCGGTTTCACCTCGCGGCCACCAGCCCGGAGTACCAGCGCACCGACTTCAGCCATGCGGCGCTGGAGCGGGTGGCGGAATCGCGCCTGGTACGGCCGTGGAACCGGGTGGCGGAGACCGTCGATCAGTGGGTCGGCCGCGGCCCGCTGCCGGTCTCGGAACGCTCCCGCCAGGCCGCCGCGCGGATCGTCGAGCGGTTCGCCGCGTCCTACGAGCTGGCCGGCTTCAGCCTGAACCGGTCGGCTGAAACGCTCGCCGAGCAGCTGCTCAGGCTGGACCAGTGGGCCCCGCGTCCTCGTGACAGCGGCGACTTCTGCCATCAGGTGGAGGTCGTCCTGCGCTGCGCGGCGCCCCTCCTGATCGACCTGGCCAGCCAGGCCCTCGGGGATACGGCGATTCCCGGCGGTGAGGGCCCGGCGGCCATCACGCCGGTTCACCTGCCCCGGCTGGCCGGAAGCCCAGGCTGAGATGCCGGCCACCATCGCGCGGGAGCCGGGGCGGCCCGCAGCGGCCCAGCGGGTGCTGATCGTCGGCGCAGGCGTCACGGGGCTGCTCACCGCGCTGCGCTGCGCACTCGACGGGCACCAGGTAACCGTGCTGGACCGGGGAGCGATCCCCAACCCGGAGTCCAGCTCGTTCGATCAGCACCGGGCCATCCGGGCGGTCGGCTCCGGGAGCGTGGCCGCCACCGGGCGGGCCGGGGCTGCGCACCGCCGGTGGCTGGAGCTGGAAGCCCTGCTGTGCGGTCCCCGGTCCGATGGCGGGTTCTACCGCCGCGTCGGTGTCCTCACTGCCTGGCCGCCCGGCGAGCTCGCCACGGTGGCGGCCACGGCCCGGGAGGCATGCCTGCCGGTCGAGCTTGTCGAGCCCGGGGAGTACCCGCACATCCTGTTCCCGGCCGGGACGTCCGGGCTGCTCGAGCTCGACGCTGGCGTGCTGCTGGCGGACCGGGTGCTGCGGGCGGCGGCCCGGTGGCTCGGCCGGCACCCCGCCGCGCGGCTGTGCCCGTGGCGGCAGGTAACGGAAGTCGACGTGGACGCGGCCCGGGTCATCCTGGCCGACGGCACGATCGAACGCGGTGACCTGGTACTCGTCGCGGCCGGACCATGGTCGCCGGCTCTCGTGGACCTGCCGGTGGTGGTGCACCGGCAGACCATGGTCTACCTGCGGCCTCCGGATGACCTCGCGGGGTGGTGGGAGAGCGCGCCCAGCGCGGGCCGGGCCGGCACCGACGGGCGCGGCTGGCTGCTGCCGCCGGTCGGCGGAACCCTGCTCAAGGTGAGCACCGACGCGGCCTGCCGTGAGGTGGCTTCGGTCGCGGACCGCCCTGACGACGAGACTCCATGGGCCGATCTGATCATGGCCGCGGGGATCCTGCGCGATGCGGAGCGCTACACCACCGTGGCGGTCAAGCGGTGCCACTACGCGGTGGACGTGGACACCGGCGGCGCGCGCCTGGTCCGCGCGGGCCCCTCCGTCTGGGCCCGGGCCGCCAGCGGCGGTGACGGGTTCCGGACGGCGCCCCTTATCGCCGATGAGATCGCCGGTGACCTGCTGCGGGCGGCCGCGTGAGCACCGGTACCCCGTTGGCGGCCGCTGGCCGCCGCCCGGCCGTGAGGCCGTCCCGCTCATTGTCCTGTGAGTGAAAGGAAACACACGTGAACAGCTCCAAGGGCGTGCTGCTGGTGATAGGCAGCGGGCTGAAGCTCTACCGTGAGTACCTGGTCCGGTCGGCAGCCGGCCGGGCCCGGCAAGCGGGCCTTGAACTTGTCCTGATCAACAACCTCAAGCCCACGTGGCAGCTCGACTACTTCGACGAGATCACCGTGATCAACGTCTTCGACCACGAGCTGCTGGCCGCAACGGCCCGCGAGGTGGCCGCCCGGCGCACGGTGGTCGGCGTGCTGTGCTGGGATGAGCCCCTGGTCATGCCCGCCGCCGAACTCGCCGCCGAGTTCGGCGTGCCCGGGCTCAGCATTCCGGGCGTGCACGGGTGCCGCGACAAACTCAGTGCCCGGTCCCGGCTTACCGCCGGGAAGGTGCTGCAGCCGGACTTTGAGATGGCGGCTAACGCCGGGCAAGCTCGGGCCGCAGCCAGCCGGATCGGCTATCCGGTCGTGGTCAAGCCCCGTGCGCTGGGGGCCAGCATGGGCGTGGTCCTTGCCGCCGACGAGGCCGCGCTGGACGAGGCATTCCGCGTCGCATCAGACGCCAGCCAGGTCGGTGATGAGCCGTACCGGGGAGGCGCCCTCGTCGAGGAATACGCCGTCGGCCCGGAGATCAGCGTCGACGCCGCGGTTCACAAGGGCGAGTACCTGCCCATGTTCGTGGCCCGCAAGCGGACTGGCCAGCACCCCTTCTTCGAGGAGGTCGGCCACGTGGTGGACGCGAACGATCCGCTGCTGGGGAACGCGCTGCTGATGGACACCCTGGCCCGGGCCCATCAGGTGCTCGAGATCGAGAACGGCATCACCCATGCCGAGGTGCGGCTGACTGACCGGGGACCGCTGATCATCGAGATCAACGGCAGGCTGGGTGGTGACCTGATCCCGTTCCTCGGCAAGACTGCCACGGGCATCGACCCGGGCGTGGTGCTGGTGGACATCTCCATCGGGCACCGGCCGGACACCACCGCGACCAGGCGGGGGGTGGCGGGGATCCGCTTCGGCTACCCGGAGCACGACTGCGTGGTGCGGTCGATCCGGGTCCCGGATGTGGCACCGGGGCTGGTCATCGCCGCCCCCATGGTCGAGCCCGGCACCACGCTCCATCTGCCACCCGGCGGGTACATCGCCCGTCATTCCTTCGTGGTGTGCCAGGCCGACGATGCGCAGACCTGCAGCGAGCGGCTGGACGCGGCGAGCGCCATGGTCGTGGTGGACGCCGAGCCGGTCGCTCCGCCGCCGCCCGGCACCCGACTGGAAATGCCCGCGGGACTGCTGGATGTGGACGAATGACCATCAACTACGACGGGCGCGCCTTCCGCAAGCCCGATAGCAATGACGACACAGTGGCTCGCTACCGCCAGGATGGTGACCTCGTGTGGGCGGATTTCACCGGCCGTGACGTGCGCCGCGGCGCCGTCACCGGGCTGTGCGAGCCGGGCGGGATCCTGCGCCTGGCGTACACGATGGTGCTCGCGACCGGCGAGGTGATCTCCGGGCGCACGGTGAACACCCCGGAGCGGATGGCCGACGGGCGGCTGATGCTCCGCGAGGAGTGGGAACGCTACGGCGAGCATGCCGCAACCGGGATCTCGTACCTGGAAGAGGTGGACCGGACCGCTCCGCGCCGGACCGCCCCCGAGCAGGCCGGGCCGCGGCGATGACCGACTGGGCCACACTCCAGAGCCTGACCGCCGGCCGGTTGCTGATGCCAGGCGACGCCGGATTCGACGCTGCGTCCAGGCCGTTCAACGAGCGCTACTGGCATATCCGGCCGTCCGGGGTGCTGTCGGTGGCCGCCCCGGCCGACGTCGGGCCGGCCATCGGCTGGGCGCGCGACCGGGGGGTACCGATCGTGGCCCGGGGCGGTGGCCACAGTTACGCGGGCAACTCGGTCACCGCCGGGCTGGTGGTCGACCTGCGCGGCCTGGACCAGGTGCGCGTCGACCCATCGACCGGGCTGGTCACCATCGGCGGCGGGGCGAGGATGAAGGCTATTTACGCCGGGCTGCGGCGCCACGGCCTGATGTTCCCGCTGGGCAACTCCGACGATGTGGGAATCGGCGGGCTGGTGCTGGGCGGCGGCGTCGCGGCCGCCTCGCGGGCGCTGGGCCTCACCTGTGACTCGCTCGTGCGGACGGATATCGTCCTGGCCGATGGCACGACGGCGACCTGCAGCAAGACAGAGAACGCCGACCTCTTCTGGGCCTGCCGGGGTGGTGGCGGCGGGAACTTCGGCGTCAACACCTCATTCACGTTCCAGGCGCAGCCGGCCCCGGAGTCCACCTCCACCTGCCTGCTGCTGTGGCACTGGCATCATGCCACCGATGTCCTGGCCGCCATGCAGGAGATCATGGAGCGCGCACCGGACCGGTTCGCCGCGCGCATCGGCGTGAACCGCGCCGCCGGGGGGGACGGTGTGGTCTCAGTGGTCGGGCAGCACCTGGGCCGGGCGGCGGAACTGCGGGAGCTTCTCAGCCCAGCGCTGGCGGCCGCGCCCTACCGGATGGACATCTGCGACCGGACCTACTGGGAGGCGGTGGACTACCTGCACCACACCACGACAGGCGGCGCGTTCGCCGCACGGACCCGGTGCACGCCTAGGCCGCTGCCGGAAGCCGGCCTGCGGACGATGGTGACCGCGGTGGACAAGTGGCCGGGCAGCAGCAATCCCGATGGTGCCGGGGCCGCCCTGTTCACCTGGGGCGGTGCGATCAACAGGATCCCGCCCGGCGAGACAGCCTTCCCGCACCGGGACGTGCTGTTCCTGATCTCGATGGACACGTCCTGGACGATCGAGGACCCGCCGGGGCTGATAGCGGCGAATCTGGGGTGGCTGGCCGATCTATACCACGGCATGGGTGACTTTGCCACGGACGCTGCGTACGTCAATTTCACCGATCCCGACCTGGCCGACTGGCGATCGGGCTACTACGGGGCGAACATGGCCCGCCTGGCCGAGATCAAGCTCCGCTACGACCCCGACCGCGTGTTCGGGTTCTCCCAGGCGATCTAGTCACGATGCACCCACCGTCCGCACCGGATGAGGTGATCGGGGTGTTACCTGACCTCCGCGGCGTCATGCAGCACTTCGCCACCGGCGTGTGCGTGGCGACCACCTATGCCGACCGGTCCTGCGGCAGGTGCCACGATGCGGTGACCGTTAACTCGCTGACCTCGATCTCGCTCGACCCGCCGCTGGTGTCGCTGAGCCTGCGGCTCGAGTCGAGATTCCTGGCTGACCTGCTGGCGACCAAGAAATGGGCGATCTCCATCCTCAGCGGCAGCGCGCGCGGCCTGGCCAGGAGCCTGGCCGCCGAGCGGTCCGACCGGGCTGCCGTCGTCGCCGCGCTGCCAGCCGCCCCTGGCCGCCACACCGGTGCCCTCGTGCTCGACGCAGCCAGCTGGCTGGAATGCGTCCTGTGGGACAGCTTCGACCTCGGTGACCATACCCTCGTCGTGGGCGAGGTCGTCGCGGTCGGGACCCGGTGGGGCGGGCCGCCGCTGATCTTCCTGCACGGGCGTTATCACGTGCTGGAGGACGTCCGGCCCGCCACCGCGCCGGACGGCACGAGCCCAGCGATACCGCTACCCGCACCGGAGACGCCGCCCAGGCGCCGGGGAACGGAGAGCTGACCGCCGTTTCTGGGACCGAAAAGACTGGATCCGGCCCTTGCCGGGGCCATCACGGAGAATGCCATCGACGCCTGTCAGGCAGGAAAAGGGGAGAGAACGAAACATTATGATAACAATCTTGCGCGACCATTCGGGACCCTGCGGTGCCCGCCCTGGATCTCCATCTGGTTTGATGGTATTTGTCCAGATTTCATCATATTTGGCCCAAAAGGTACATTGATCCACCTCTTACAACCATGGATTCTCGTCATTGAGGCGGTACTCGCTGCCCACTGACGCAAGACTTGAGCGAGCTTCCAGGGGGAAGGCATGGGCCGCCCGGAGAGGCCATTAGATGACACTAGTGGACCGATCGCCACGTTCGCCGCGGATCTGCGAGAACTGCGGAGCCAGGCGGGCAACCCAAGCTACCGGGAACTCTCACGCAAGGCTTTGTTCGTGCCGTCGGTACTGTCCAGTGCGGCTAGTGGTCACCGGCTGCCCACTCTCCCGGTGACGATAGCGTTCGTGACCGCGTGCCAGGGCGACCCCGTGGCCTGGGAGGAACGGTGGCGAGCTGTCGCCAGGAAGGTGGGCGCGGGGGAACCACGCGATGAGCGCACACCGCCGGGCAGCGCTCCGTCCCCCGCGGTCACAGCCGCCCACAGCCCGGCAGGCGCGGAGCGGGTCCGGCAATGGTGGCGTGCCCGTCCCGCCCAGCTGCCCATCGGCTCGGGAACCTTCGTCGGGCGCAGGCAGGCACTGGCCAGTGCGGCGGAGATCATCCGGCAGGGCGGCCCGGTAAAGATCCCGCTCGCGATAAGCGGGCCGATCGGAGCGGGGAAGACGGCGTTTGCCCTGCAGTTGGCCGACGATGTCTCGGCCGAATTCCCGGACGGCCAGCTGTACGCGGATCTGAGTACCTGCGGCCCGGGCCAGTCGTCGAACATCATCCTGCGCGGTTTCCTGCGGGCGCTGGGAGTGCCGGAGCGGCTCGTGCCGGATGACCCGATGCAGCGGATAGGCCTGTACCGGTCGCTGCTGGCGCAACGCAAGGTGTTCGTCCTGCTAGAGAACGCCTGGGCTGAATCCCAGCTCCGGCCGCTGCTGGGGCGGGCATCGCGCAGCCAGGTGGTGGTGACCAGCCGGGCACGGCTGCTCGGCCTGGACGGCCTGGACCGTATCGAACTGGACACCTTCACCCGCCAGGAATCGATAGAGCTGATCGGCCAGCTTGTGGGCGCGGAGCGGGTCGAGGCAGAGTACGAGGTCGCTCACACCCTGGCCGAGTTGTGCGGGGATCTCCCGCTCGCGGTGGACATCATCAGCAGGAAGCTTGGCGCGCACCCGGAGTGGGCGCTCTCGTACACGGCCAAGCTGCTCGCCGGCCGCGGCCGCCTGCTGGACAGCCTGAGTGTCGGCGACCTGAGCATGCGGGACCGGCTGGCGTCGGCCTACCAGCGCCTGTCGGCCGTCGGCCGGCAGGCCATCCACTACCTGGGACTCAGCGACACGGGATGGGTCACCGCGAGCGGCCTGGCCGCGACCATGGGCATCTCCCTCGATTCGGCGGACAAGGTGCTGGAATCACTGGTCGACGCCGGCCTGCTGACCCAGGCCAACGTCACCGGACGCTACCGGGTGTCGAGGCTGGTCAGCATCTTCGCGGCGAGCCTGGCTGCCTGATGGCGGCCAGGCCGGGCCGGCCACCGGCGCCCGCATTGATTGTTCGCGCTCCGTGATCCTTCCGGTCAATGTCACGCCCGGTTTGAATAGCTCAGGAGTCAAACGCCGATTATCGTTCAGTGCCCGGCGGGTGGGATATTTGCCACGCGGCGCAGAAAGGCAATCGCGCATATCCCGAACTGCACCGGAGGGAACGCATGCGACCTGAGGCCATTCAACGGCATTATCTCATGGTCAGGCCGACGTACTTCGACGTCGAGTACTCCATCAACCCGTGGATGGATCCCCGGAAACCCACCTACACCAACCTGGCTGTCGCCCAGTGGGAATGGCTGCGTGACCTCTACATCGAGCTAGGCCACCGGGTCGAGCAGCTCGATCCACGGCCGGGCCTGCCCGACATGGTGTTCGCGGCCAACGGCGCCACAGTGGTTAATGGCCGGGTACTGGTCGCGCGCTTCCGCCACCGGCAGCGCTCCGCAGAATCCGGTGCCTACCTGGACTGGTTCCGGGCCAGGGGGTACCACAGCATCCAGCAGGCGGAGGAGACCAACGAAGGTGAGGGTGACTTCCTCCTGGCGGGTTCATGCTTGCTGGCCGGGTCAGGCTTCCGGACCAGCAGGCAGGCACATGCCGAGGCGCAGGAATTCTTCGGCATGCCAGTGATTGGGCTGAGCCTGATCGATCCGCGCTTCTATCACCTGGACACCGCGCTCGCGGTGCTGGACCCGGATACGATCATGTACTACCCGCCAGCGTTCTCAGCCGACAGCCGCGGACTGCTCGCCGGGCTCTACCCGGACGCGATCACCGCATCCGAGGACGAGGCGGCGGCCTTCGGGCTCAACGCCGTATCCGACGGGAAGCACGTGATCTTGCCGCAGGCCGCCCCCGGGCTGATGGCCAAGCTGCGGGAACGCTCCTTCGAGCCCATCGCCGTGGACATGTCGGAGCTGCTCAAAGCGGGCGGGAGCGTCAAATGCTGCACGCTGGAACTGCGCGCCGGGTGACCTAGGCGACGAAGCCCGCTGCCTGCGCGCCGACGGCACCCGCTGCCGATGCACCCACTGCCGATGCACCCACTGCGGGGCGGCCGGCCGTCGCACCGCTCACGGCTCGGCAACCGGCTGCGGCTCAACCGCGTCCATGAGGCCTTCGAGGCAGACCACCCGCGCGGGCGCCGCTAAAGACATGACGAGCGCGGTGAGCCCGGCCTGCAGCCGCGATTCGAGCTGGAGCTTCCCCAAGATGACGGTGACGTAGCGTTTGGCTGTTCGTTCGCTGATGTTCAGCGCCCGGGCGATGGAGCGGTTGTTGTAGCCGAGGCCCAGGAGCAGAAAGACGGTCCGCTCACGCGGGGCGAGCGTGGGCGCAAGAAGCAGCGCATCCATCATTGGCTGCGGAAGGGCGACCTGGGCTGCTATTTCGTCCTGTGCCTGGGTTGCGGCTCGTGAGCGTAATGCTCCGCAGAGCAGGCACAATTCACTGGGCGCAAGCCCATCCTCTCCCGGCCTGGAAGGGTCCGCCGCGTAGGGGGCACTGATGCATTTGTCGGACACGGGAGACGACTTTCTCAGGATTTGACGGCCGGCGCCAGCCGACGCGCCCACCGCTGGCATAGTTCGCGCCTGGATATCGGACCGGCGGAGCTACGTGCCCGCGCTGCCCTGCCCGCGCTGCGTGCCCGCGCTGCCCTGCCCGCGCTGCCCTGC
>Ga0209415_10008038_pt1 | contig 18319 bp, 15 predicted proteins | sample PeaSoiSIISIP2007_FD_187696 | JGI IMG/M metagenome (GOLD analysis project Ga0209415, IMG submission 187696) | Peat soil microbial communities from Weissenstadt, Germany - SII-SIP-2007 (SPAdes) (version 2) | ecosystem: Environmental > Terrestrial > Soil > Wetlands > Peat | place: Germany...
AGCCACCCGCCGGGATCGAACCGGCGACCTGCTGATTACGAATCAGCCGCTCTACCAGCTGAGCTAGGGTGGCTTGCCGCGGCCGTCCGGTAAGCAAGGAAGAGCCCGCCGCTACTCCTCCGCCTCAGAATATCACAGCCTAAAACGTCGCGGGACTCCCTCAGGAATCTCGACAAAACTGCCGATAGGGGTTGTAGAAAAGGGTTCCATGCCGCATTCGCAGTCGCGTCGGGGACCGGGAGAGGGATGATGGTTGCTCCGTCAACATCGACCGCTTTTGACCGCCCGCTCGCATTATCGCGCGTAGGGGGAGACGCCGAGTTGTTGAAGGAGATCGCCACAATCTTTCTCGAAGACTATCCGCGGACCCTTGCGGAGTTGCACGAAGCCGTGGCACACGGAGATTCCATCGCGATCGAACGGTCCGCCCACGGCTTGAAGGGCTCTGTGGCGAATTTCGGCGCGCCTGCCGCGGTGGATGCCGCCTTCCGCCTGGAACAACTCGGCCGGACCCAGCGATTGGCGGAAGTTGCGCACGTGCTGAACTCGCTCGAATTGGCGCTCGCGGCGCTCCGGCCCGAACTCGAGTCGCTGTAGGACTCACGGGTGGTGCGGCGGCCACCGTCGTCCAACAAAATTTAACGGTTAACGCGCGGCGTCTCTCCATGAGCCGCGGCAGGCCGCTGCCTTCCTTCAAGACCTGCCCACCGCCCAGTCACTCCATCGTTTTACCGCGTCATTTCTACCTGCTATTATTTAGTTTCGTTTCCTTCACTCCAAAGCATGCCATCTCCTGTTGAAATTGTCTGTGCGCACAGTCCGGATTCCGATGACGCCTACATGTTCTATGCGCTCGCCACGCACAAGGTGCGGTCGCCCACGGTCGAATTTCGCCACGTCATGAGCGACATCGAGACGCTGAATCAGAAGGCCCGCGCGGGCGAATATGAGCTGACGGCCGTCTCCTATCATGCCTACCCGTTCATCGCTGACAAATATATCCTGATGGCGGCTGGTTCGAGCATCGGCGACGGATACGGCCCCATGGTAGTGGCCACCCATCCGATGACCCTCCCGGAGCTGAAAGGGAAGCGCATCGCGATTCCAGGCAGGCTCACGACGGCGTATCTCGCGCTGCGCCTGCTCGAGCCCGACTTTGAGCCGGTGGATATGCCTTTCGACCGCATCCTCGAAGCGGTGAGCGATCATAAGGCCGACGCCGGTCTGATCATTCACGAGGCGCAGCTCACTTACAGCAAGAGCGGATTCCACAACGTGGTCGACCTGGGGCGCTGGTGGAAGGATACCTACGATCTGCCTTTGCCGCTGGGGGCGAACGTGCTGCGCCGCGATCTGAGCCCCGAAGTTTCCGCTGAAAGTTGCCGCCTGATGCGCAAGAGCATTCAATACGCTCTCGATCATCGCCAAGAAGCTCTCACTTACGCCATGCAATTTGCCCGCGACATGGAACCCTCGCTGGCGGAGAAATTCGTGGGCATGTACGTCAACCATTACACCGTGGATTGCGGGGAACTGGTGCCGAAAGCCGCGCAGAAACTGCTCGACATGGGCTACGACGCCGGGCTGATCCCCAACCGCGTTTCGCTCGAGTTTGTGCGGTGAAAACAACCATCCTATTGAGTGACTCGCGCAAAACGGAGTGCGGCGCGAAACAGTTTCTGGCTCGTTTGGTGGTGCGCGCCGCACCCTTTGCGCTCCTGTGCCTCCTCGCAACTCTGGCGTTCTCGCAGCCGTCGGCTGGCGACGCTAAACAGCGGAGCCGCGCCGTTCGGGACCTCGCCAAACAAGGCGCCGACGGAATCGCCGGACTGGCTCCCTACGTTACCGATCCGAGTCTCGAAGTGCGCGTCGAAGCGGTGAAGGCGCTGGTGGAGATCAGCGGACCAAAAACTCTCGATCCGCTGGTGACCGCCACTCGCGACACCGATCCGGAGATTCAGATCCGCTCGACCGACGGTTTGGTCAATGTATATTTGCCGGGATACGTGAAAGTGGGCCTCAGCGGGTCGCTGCAACGCGTGGGCAATTCGGTGAAAGGTAAATTCACCGACACCGACGATCAAGTGATCGACTCGTATCTGGAAGTGCGGCCCGACGTGATTGCGGCACTCGGAAAGCTTGCAACCGGCGGCGCAGGGATGGACGCACGGGCGAACGCGGCGCGCGCTTTGGGGATTTTGCGCGGACGAGCGGCGATTCCGGACTTAGTTCAAGCCCTCCATTCGAAAGATGACCGCCTGATGTACGAGTCGCTGATCGCGGTGCAGAAGATTCGCGACCCGTCGGCCGCCCCGGATATTGCGTTTCTACTGCGGGATCTCGAAGAGAAGATCCAGATCGCCGCGCTTGAGACCACCGGAATTCTACGCAACCGGGCCGCCGCGCCCGACGTGCGAGATGCCCTGACACACACGCGTAACATCAAAGTCCGCCGGACCGCGCTCGAAGCGCTGGCGATGATCGCGGACCCCTCCGATCACGCCCTGTTCCTGCGCTCTCTCGCGGACAAGGACGATGCGTCGCGCGCCTCGGCAGCCGAAGGGCTCGGGCGAGTGAAGAATACCGGCGATCGGACGGCGGTTGAAAAAGCTTTTGCCGATGAACACAAGATGAATGCGCGGCTCTCCATGGCCTTCGCCATGGTCGCGCTCGGAAATCTGGATAGCGGGCCATACAGCGCCTTGCGCTACCTGGTGAATACCCTGAATGTAAATGCTTATAAGGGACTCGCGGTGGCGTTTCTGACCGAGCTCGCGCGGGAGTCGAACGTCCGGCAGGCTCTATATCCCTTCCTCACGGCCGCCACAAAGGATGAGAAGATTCAGATGAGCATTGTGCTGTCGCGCTCCGGGGACCGGGACAGTCTCCCCTATCTCGAAACCCTTTCGACGGATCCGGTTCCGGACGTGGCCGCCGAGGGCATTCGCAGCTTGAAGAGCCTGCGGGCACGGCTTCCGTAGCCCGCAAAGGGTGCGGCGGCACCCTCATCACGAGCCAAGTAACGCTGCCGCCGCGCTCCGTTTTGCGGGCTGTTGCTCAGTAGATTCCGTCCTCTCACATTTCCGCGCTGCCGCCCGGCCGTTTGAAGAAGCGGGCCCGATCCCGACGGAGCGTGACCGGCGATACTACGCGAATGGGTCCGACCTGGAAGGGCCCCATTGCGGCGCGAATCGACAACGAGGGTAATGATATACTTGACATACCATTGACGAAGTATGAGCCTTACTCCGTCCGAAGTGGCGTCGCTAACAAACGCGCTGTCGTATTGGGAATCAGCAGAATATGTTTGCGCTGCACTCGTCACCATAGGTTGTATTGGGGAATACGCCGCAGACTTTACGAACTGGTTCACAGGTGGGATAAAAGAACGTAAAGAACGTCTCGCAAAACGCTCGACTCTATTACTAATCTCCGCTCTATCACTTGAACTTATATGTCTTGTTCGTACTAACGAACTTTCCGGGCGGGTTATAGGATCTCTCGATGAGCGGTCCCAGTCGGCGGTAGACAACTCGGCAAAAGCCTTGGGTGACTCAGGCAAGGCAGTGGAAGTCTCTGACAAGGCCAAGGTAACGGCTTCTGAGGCTATGGCGGAAGCGAGCAGCGCAAGACACGAAGCAGACTCATCGAGAAGGATATAGCAGCGGCAAAACTGCAACTGCTCGACCTGACACCCCGAAATGTGCTGCTACGAAATGGGGAACCTGAAATCCTTGCTGCGATCGGACCGTTCAAAGGGACAAAGGTAGAATTATGGCCGTGCGGTACTTTTGGGGACGAAACATTTTTTCTCTATAGCGCTCTGGTTGAAGTGCTCAATAAAGCCAAGTGGGATGTGAGCGTGAAGGCTTGCAACCGCACCGGAGCAGGAGTAATGGTGAGCCTCAACCCGGCGTCTTCTATTGGAACGATGGATGCGGCAAGCGCTCTGGGAAGGATACTGACCAAGGTGCTTAGAACATTTGATTCAGAGACCTTTAATCGTTTGGATAAACTTTTGTCTGGACGGAAGGATAATCCGTGGCGCTGGGTGTCGCCAATCATCGACGCGACGGACCCCCCTCTTGAAAGAGGCGTGGTTAGAGTGCAGATACTCTCGCGACTTCCACGATGAAACCACAGGCCTGTCACGCCGCCCCAAGCGTATCCCCTCAGGGCTCTGGGTACGTCAAGTATATTATTACCACAACGCGAGCGCGGCGGCCGTTCCCACGACGAGAAGAGCCCAGCCGATAGCGCGGGGCGCCGTGCGATAGGATCTAAGATGCGAACCGTTCCGCGGCTCACCATCAGGTGACGTTTGCTCTGAAGTGTGCTTGGCGGCCGCCAAATTGTCCTCGACTCCATGCTGCGCCGGCCATCGGAAGAAGGCCGCAGCAAATGAATTCATCCTAACGCACCGCGCCCTCGAGCCGTCAAAAGAAATGTATCCACTGCTATTCTGGGGATGATATGCGAAAACCGGTGATCGCGGGCAATTGGAAAATGTACAAGACGCCCACCGAGACCAACTCTTTCTTTAAGACCTTTATACCCTTGGTAGCAGATCCACATCGCGCGCAGGTAGTGATCTGCCCTCCGTTCGTGAATGTGCCCGCCGCGGTCGCAGCCGCGCGATCGAGCTCCATCGAGATCGGCGGCCAGGACCTGTTCTGGCTCACCGAGGGCGCCTACACCGGCGAAGTATCCGCGCCCATGCTGGCCGATGCGGGATGCCGCTGGGCGATCGCCGGGCATAGCGAGCGCCGCCAGTATTTCGGCGAGACCGACGAGACCGTCTTCAAGAAGACGGTGGCCGCGCTCGGCGCGGGCCTCACGCCCATCGTCTGCATCGGAGAACGCCTCGAGGAGCGCGAGACGGGTGCCACGGAAGCTGTGCTGGGGAGGCAATTTGAGGCGGGTATCGGCGGTCTCGCGCCGGAGCAGTTCGAGCGCATCGTCATCACCTACGAACCGGTGTGGGCCATCGGCACCGGCAAGACGGCCACCGCGCAGATCGCCGCCGACGCGCACGGTTTTATCCGTTCGCGGATCGAACAAACGTTCGGCTCCGGGCCGGCCAGGAGTTGCCGCATTCTGTATGGCGGCAGCGTGAAGGCGGACAACATCCGGGGATTGATAGCGGAGCCTGAAATCGACGGCGCGCTGGTGGGAGGCGCGAGCCTGGATCCCGCGTCGTTCGCATCCATTGTCAATTTCGGGGCGTGAACTTTTCCCCTGGCCGTGAAATGTTTCCAGTGGCCGTGAAACTTTTGATGACGCGAGTGCCGCGAGTGCTGACGTTGCTTTGGTTCGTTGTGGGCTGGAACGCAGCGGGGCAGGAGCAGAAAGCTCGTCCAGAGATCCCGCCCGCGGTGAGACCGGTGGTCGACCTGGCTCGGTCGGCGCCGCCGGAATTCTTCGCCGATATCATCGTGCGGTTGGTGGAGACGGGACGGATCCCGGCCCGCGAGCTGCAGGTGGACCTGCTCACCGAGGCGTTCGGCGCGGCGGCGCAGGTCCAACAACCCTTCCGGTGGATCGGGATTCCGAACGCGCCCGCCGATAACCGGCCCTATTACCTGGCCCGTGCGGGTGAACTCAAGCTCGACGCACTCTCGCTCGAGAGCCGGGTCCTGAAGGCGATGCTCACGGTGGATCCGGCGAAAGCACGCGAGCTTTTCCAAAGCGTGCCGCACCCGTTGCTCGATCCGCGGCCTTGTGAAGATCCACTGATCGCGGATGTTTCCGCCTACTACGAGGTTGCAGGGGCGCTCGCGCAATCGTCGTTCAGCGCGGACGAGAAGGAGAAAGGGCAGCACCTTCAGTTCCTGTTGACGGCGCTGGCGGGAGCGCGTTCGCCGGGCGAAATGGCTGCCTTCGCCCGATCCCTCGGCTCGGTCGCGTGGTCGCCGCCGCAGTTGGAGATGCTGCTCGCTTCGCTGGGAGCGAAGCTCCAGAGTCTGGGGTCCGACTACCGGCCCTTTGCCGTCTCCGTGAGCGCGCTGCGTCAGGAACTGGAAGGGCTCTCGCGGCAGGCGCAAGCCTTGGGGGTTTCGACGGACGCGCTGGCACAGGGAGTGCGGGCGTACCTGGTAACGCAACTCACGGCGCCGCGCTGCGCCGAGGATCTGGGCGATACCACGGGCGCGGTCGCGTGGTTCAACGGCGACTTTCGGGGCGCGCTCTCGCCGATCAGCGGCGAAGAAACCAAACCTTCGAAGCGCAATGGCACGGTGAAGGTCGATCCCTACTACGACTCGGCCGAGGCGAAACAGCTTGCCGCCGAGTTTACTCGCCTTAGAGCCACGGCCACGGCCGGGTTGGCAAAGACCGATATGCGATCGAGCCCCGAGTGGCGCCGTCTGCTGACCGACCTGCTCCGGGATGCGTCCGCCTGGCAGCCATCCGGCTCCGTCATCGACGCGTTCCACCAGAAGGCGAATGTAATGCTGGGAATCTATCAGCGGGCGCCTCCGGGCGACGACCGGGACCGCATCCTTTCGATGTATCTGACCTTTCTCGAGTCGGCGAGCGCGGAGCAGCAGAATCCGGCTGAGTGGCTATGGCAAGTGAGACTGCTGGTCATGTCGGCCGGCCCGGACGCGCCGAAGTTGGCGCATGCATTTGAGGCTTCGAGCGACATGGGATTGAACCTCTACCCGGCGATGACGCCGGGGCCCTGAGTGCGCGCGCGTGTCCTCTTCGCATTCCCGTATTTCGAGGCCCGCGCGCCCGGAATGGCTCTTGGCAAATCGCCGGCGACTAATTCCAATTGATGACAGCAGTGTAAGAAGCGCCGTTGTCCAAAGTCCCGGTCACGGTGTCACCCACACGCGTGCCCGTGAAGGTGTGAGGGGTAGTCCCATAGGTGGAAAAGCTGAAGGAGTCTCCATTCGAGCTTCCGGTGAAAGTCGTGGGTGCCGATGCCGATCCACTGGTCGGTATATACGCCCCGGAAATCGTGCCATCCAACGCCTGGGACATATCAAAGAGCCCCCCGAAAGACGGGAGGGAGCTACCGAGGGGACTCTGGTAGCTGCCGGAGTACCTGTTGAGAATTTGCTTATACGAGTTATTCGTTGAACTCGTAAGGCCCGCCAGGGTCCCGCATGCCGGGACGTTGTCAAAGACGACAGTGAAACTAGTCGCCAGCGTGCCGTTGGTAAGCGTCCCAGAGCCGGTGGGAAACGTAAGCCCGCAGCCATTGGCGGAGACGCCATGCGAGGCCGAAAAGGTGAGCGCGCTCCCCGACGCCGTTCCGGAAACAGTGCCGGATATATCGACATCGGCGAGGGTCAGGGAGTTATACAGGCCGGTCACCGTCGCGCCGTTTTGAACCAAGCTAATCGCAGTGTACACGGAATTTGCGCCAGCGCCAGTTGCCGCGCTACCGCCCACCCCACCCCAGGTGCCGGTCACATCGAGGGGATCTCCCGTCTCGAATAAGTCCGACGGACCGTTGAAGTCTTCGGATGGAACAATCGTAAAGCCGGGGCCTGAGAAGTAAAATACCTCAACGTCGGAAGGTTGGACTGCGAAGAATGCAAGTGTGCCGGTCTGGTTCCCAGTAACAGAGAACTGATTTGCCACTGCGTTAGCCATCACCCCGTTACCCGGAATCGTGAACAGCCCAAGCGACTGGGGGCTCGTGCTGCCGGTTGGCTGCCACGACCCGAAGACGCTCATGGCATTGCTGCCGGGGTTGGCAAGAGCGAAGGTCGTTGTGCTGCCGTTGGTGTTATTGACGAAGAATTGATGCCGCTTGGAGCCGGTGCTGCCTTTGGCGGTTCCGCTCAGGCCGCTTTGCGTGAAAACTCCGGTCAAAGTAATCGGGGCTGTCGATATAGCCTCCGCGTAACCCGTCACTGTGCTAGTGCTGCCGGCGGGGCACGGAACGTTAAGAACCTGTGTTCCGCCGGCAAGCAAGGAGAACGTCGCGGGGGGTATGACACTGGCCGATGTGGCGCCTCCGCTAGTGCTCACGTGATAGGTCAGGGTGCCCGTGCCCGCGCCTTTACCTTCCAGGAGCAAGACTGAGCTCCAGGGACTGCAGGTAGCGAAATAGGGAACGATCACGTGTGTCCCTACGTCGGTCCCTGCCGCCTGCGCTCCCGCGGCTGCCAACCAAAGCAAGGCCATGAGAACCAGCAGCGGCCCCTTACGGCAGAGGAACCCGCTCAAACTACCGCGCGCCGTTTCACCGCACTGCAAGGATTTCAAATCTCCCCTATGTGGAAAACCATAAGAATGGACCATTGTCTTCTCCTTGTAAGCTTTTTCCCCACGACGATGCGTCAGGACGAATCCTTTAGATCCGTGGGGAAGATGCTAGCAAATTTTGGAGTCGGTGCCAACGGTGAAAATGGGCGTAAAGGTGCGAGTTTGGTCCCTTGTTGTCATCCCTGAAACTGGTCTAGCGCCGACCGGAAACTCGGAAGCTCGTTACTTCTGGTCGAGCGGCAGATCGAAGTAGAAATAGTCCTTGCCGGTCGCCGCGTCCTTGATCCCCGTGAGATAGAGTCGCGATCCGGGGTGGTAGCCGGTCTGAAAGTAGAAGAACCCGTTCGCGCTCTCGCCCACGGGCAGCATCCGCACGGCGAAAGCGCGTCCCGAAATCTCCGGTGTGTTGAGCGGCCCATGTTTGGCGCGGCGCGGGAACGGGAGAGGATTCGACCCGGGCATCTTCGGCGGGCGATCGCTGCCGCCGATGTAGAGCACGTCGTCCACCGGCGTCGCGTCGATATGCCGGCTATCCACGTCGATGTATTGCGCCCGGAGGTCGAGGCGCAGCGCCTTGCCGGTGCCGTTCTCCATGACGACCAACACCGGGAGGACCCCGTATTTATTGGGATTGGGCTTGTCGAAGGCGAGATGCACCTGCTCCTCCGTCACGTAGGGAATCGCGGCGATGGTGATCTTCTCCAGGGTCTGGTGCCCTGGAAAAGACGACGCTGGAGCGGGTGCGAAGCGCGATTTGTCCTTGTCGGCGGCGCCCGCCACGGCTATACTCAGAAGAACCATCACGACGACGCGTCTCATTTATTTCCTCTACCTAGTCCTCCAGATCGCTTCTCTCCCGGCGGTGGCCCTGTACCTACTCTACCGGGGAATCCGCGACCGCAGGTACTTCGGCGGCCTAGCCGAACGTTTTGGGATTCTTCCCCGTACCTTGGGAACGACGGGCGCCGGAGCCATCTGGTTTCACGCCGTGTCGGTGGGTGAGCTCTTGTCGGCGCTCGAAATACTCCGCCGCCTGCGCGCCGAGCGCCCTTTGGTCCGATTGTTTGTTTCGACCGCCACGCTCGCGGGCCGCGCCATGGCGGAACAGAAGCTGGCCGGCCTGGCGGACGGAATCTTCTTTGCGCCGCTCGATTACCGCGCGGCCATCCGGGCCATGCTGCGCAGATTGCGCCCGTCGCTGGTGGTGGTGCTCGAAACCGAGATCTGGCCGAACCTGTATCGCGAAACGAAGCGGGCCGGCGCGGCGTTGATGGTGCTCAACGGCCGCATTTCGGACCGCGCCCTTCCGAGCTATGTCCGATGGCGCTGGTTTTTCAAGCACGTGCTGCAGTGGGCGGATCTGATCCTCGCGCAAAGCGAGGAGGATGTGCGCCGGTATGCCGCCGCGGGAGCGAATCCGGATCTGGTCAGGACCATCGGAAATCTCAAATACGATTTCGCGCCTTTTGCCGGAGGGATCGCGCCGGCGGCCGCCGCATTTCTGGAGCGAACGGAACCGCGCGAAGTGTGGATCGCAGCAAGTACCATGCCGCCCGCCGATTCGAACGACGTGGACGAGGACGACGCCGTGATCGACGCGTTCCGGTGCATCACCCGGTTGCGCAGCGGACTGCTGTTGATCCTGGCGCCGAGAAAGCCCGAGCGCTTTGACGCCGTGGCCCAGAAATTGGATCGCGCCGGGATCCGCTTTGTCCGGCGAAGCGGCCTGAAAGCCCGCACAGGGCCAGCTCGGCCCCCCGAACTGCCAGGAGCCCCCAAACCTTCCGCCGAGCCAGGCTCCGTTGTGTGGGCGAGTTCCTTAGAAGAGCCCGGCATCCCGGCCGGCGGCACGCTGACCCTTCCGGGAGTATTGCTCCTGGACACGATCGGCGAGCTGGCGGCGCTGTTTGAACGCGCCGACGTGGTGTTCATGGGCGGGACGCTCGCGCGGCGCGGCGGCCACAACATTCTGGAGCCCGCGTATTTCGGAAAGCCGGTCGTCGTGGGCCCTCACATGGAGAACTTCGCGGCGATCTCGGAGGAGTTTCACAAAGGCGGCGCCCTAGTCCGCATCGCGGAGCCCGGGGAACTGGCCGAGGCGGTCGCGCACTTGCTCGATGACCCGGGAGGCGCCGCGGCGCTCGGCAATCGCGCGGCTCAACTGGCGCTCGCCAAGCGCGGCGTGGGCGGCCGTGCCATCGCGGAGATGTGGCGCGTCTACGGGGAAGGCGTGTTCCAGTTTCCGCATACCCTGGCGGCACGATGGTTGTTCACGCCGCTCTCGTGGTTGTGGGCCGCCGGACACCGCTGGAACATGGCGCGCGGTCTGGCGGCGCGGCGCAAACTGAACACGCCGGTGGTCAGCATCGGCGGACTCACCATGGGCGGCGTGGGGAAGTCGCCGCTGGTGGCGCATCTGGCCGCGCGGCTTCGCGCTGCCGGCCGCAATCCCGCGATTCTGACGCGGGGGTATCGGCGGAAATCGTCGAGCCGCATGGTGATCGTGGCGCGCGGCGAAAAGGCCAGTATGCAGTTGACCGGAGATGAGGCTCGCGTGTTCATTCGCGAAGGCGATGCGCACGTCGGGATCGGCGCGGATCGCTTCGCGGTCGGGCAAGCCGTCGAACAGACCCTTCACCCGGATATCTTTCTTCTGGACGACGGGTTTCAGCATGTGCGGCTGGATCGGGACCACGACGTGGTGCTGATCGACGCGCTCGATCCGCTGGGCGGCGGGCTGTTTCCCCTGGGGATGCGGCGGGAGCCGCTCTCCGGGCTCGCCCGCGCCACCGCGATCATGATCACGCGCGCGGAGCCCGGCCAAAACTTCACGGGCCTGGAGCGCTTGATTCGCGGATATAATCCCGGCGCGCCGCTGTTTCGGTCGCACGTGGCTCCGCAGCAGTGGCGGGATATTGAGTGGAGCGTGACCAGTTCCGTGGAGGACCCGGGATTCCGGCGAGTCGCGGCGTTTTGCGGTCTGGGGAGGCCGGAGGCATTCTGGCGTACGCTGGAGCAACTGGGACTCGAGGTGGTGTTCCGATGGAGCTTCGGCGATCATCACTCCTATCGCCCGCCGGAAGTGCAGCGCCTGGCAAAGCAGGCCGTCGAGGCCGGCGCGGAAGTGCTGGTGACCACGGAAAAAGACCTCCAGAACCTGTGCGAAGGCGCGGCCGGACTGGTGGCGCCGTTGCGGATACTGTGGCTGAAGATCGGCATCGAGATCGAAAAGGAAGATGAGTTCCTGCGGTTGATTTCATGAGGACTGCAATTTTCGGAGGCACCTTCGATCCCATCCACAACGCCCATCTGGTGGTGGCGCAGGAGGCGGCGGAGATGCTGGCGCTCGACCGCGTGCTCTTTATCCCCGCGGCGAATCCGCCGCACAAGGAAGCCGGCGCGGACTACGAACACCGCTACCGGATGGTCGAACTCGCCTGCGCCGGGGATCCGCGCTTCGTCGCGTCACCGCTGGAAAGCGGCCTCGATAAGAGTTATTCCCTCCATACCATCGAACGAGTGAAGTCCATGGGCGGCGAGGTGTTCTTCGTCATCGGATCGGATGCGTTCGCCGAAATCAATACCTGGTACCGCTGGGAGGAAGTGGTGCGGGCCGTCGAGTTCATCGTGGTGGCACGGCCCGGGCACGCGTTCACCAGTCCTCCGGGGGCGCGCGTGCACCGTCTCGACACGGTCGCGCTGCCGATCTCGTCGTCCGAGATCCGGCAGGCGCTGGCCCAGGGCCGGACGACACAGGACGTCCCTCCGAAAGTGATGGAGTACATCCGCGAGCACGGACTGTATGCCTCCACTGTAGGCGGCTAGTGTGGCGAGTCGGAAAGACGTATAAAGTCTCCGGCTTACAAAAAAGCCCGAGTCATTCCGATCCCGCAAGATCGGGAGAGGAATCTGCTGTTTGTTCGTCCAAAAGCAGATCCCCCTCGCTGCGCTCGGGATGACCCGCATTTTGAAATAGCTCCACGAACTTCCGACTCACGACCCTGCCGCTACTCGTAGCGCAGCGCTTCCGTCGGATTCAGCCGCGCGGCCCGGTTGGCGGGCAGAATCCCGAAGACCAGCCCCACCAGAAGCGACACCGTAAAGGCCACCAGGATCGAGAGGGGGGAAATCGGAATCTGCACGCCATCCTGGAAGAACCGGACGCTCAGGGGAATCGCCACACCGATCAGGATTCCACCCGCGCCGCCCGCCATGCTGATGACCACCGCCTCCATCAGAAACTGCTCGAGAACGTCGCGCCGCGCCGCACCCACCGCCATGCGCAGGCCGATCTCGCGGGTCCGTTCGGTCACGGTGACCAGCATGATGTTCATGATTCCGATTCCGGAGATCACCAGCGCGAGCGCCGAAACCAGCATCAACACCACGGTCAGCACCGAAGCGATGCGACGGGCGGCGTCGAGAATCGCCGACAGGTTGTCCACCCGGTAGCGGGCGCCAGAGCGGTGGCGGCTTTCGATGACGGTCTGGATCGTCTTGGTGAGGGGCACCACGTCGGCCGCTGTACGCGCTTGTATGTAGAGCGGGTCGATGCGTTCAATGGGGGCGAAGTAACGCAGTACGCTGATCGGGATCAGCACATTCTCTCCCGTCAGTTCGGACAGGCCGAAGCTCTCGGTCTTTTCCTTGAACGTGCCGATCACGGTGAATTGCAGGCCGTGCAGCTTGATGGTCTCGCCCACGGCCGCCGCCTGGCTGCCGAAGAGCCTGCGGGCCAGCCGCTCCATCAGGAGCGCGACGCGGTGCCGCTGCTCCACGTCGGGTGCATCGAAGAATCGCCCGGCCAGAAGATCCAGGTTGCGGACCAGCGGATAAAATTGGTCCGAGCCGACGATCGCCACGTCCTCCTCCTTGCCCTGAATGCGCATCCGGTCCGCGCTGTTCATGACCGCCGTGACCGCCACCGCGCGCGAGCCGAGCTGATCCCGGACCGCGTCCGCGTCGGCAACCTTGATGTAGTCGGCGTTCATTGAGGCGGTGGAGGGGTTGTTGCCCGCCTCATATTGCGCGTAGATCAAGTTCGAGCCGATGCGCTGGATCTGGTCGAGAATGTAGTCGCGGCTGGTGAGCGAGATGGTCACCACCAGAATGACCGAAGCGTTGCCGATCACCAGACCCAGCGCCGTGAGGAAGGCGCGGAACTTATTGGCGCGCAATGCCTGGAAACTGAAGCGCAGGGCCTCGCCGTGTACCATTAAACGCCGACCATCAGGCTCCGATCCTTTGGAGCAGGGCTTCCGCCCGCTCTCTTGGCGGATCGTCGGGGCTCAACGGGAACTGGATGTAGCGCTCCAGCAGCTGCTTGGCTTGTTCCAGCTTGCGCTGCTCCTGGATATAGGTGATAGCGCGCTCGAACAGCACCTTGGGGTCCTGGGGGGCCATCCGCATGGCCTGGTCGAACATGGCCTCGCTTTCGTTCACCTGCCCGTGTTTGGCCAGATACTTCGCGAGGGCCATCACGCGGCCTACCTGCTTGGGGGCCAGCTCCGCGGCCCGCCGCAGATGCTCTTCCGCGGCATCGTACTGCTTACGTTTGTCGGCGATCTGCGCCAGCGCATAGTGGCCCTGGGCCGGATCCATCTCGGCCACCCGCGTGGCCAGCTCCTCCGCCTTGTGTACCCCTCCGCCAAGGAAACCAGGCGCCTGGAGATAGAAATCGAACAGATCGTCCACTGCGGCGCGGTTGGATGGATCGATCGCCACCGATTTTTCGAAATTCTCGCGCGACTTGTTGGCATAGCCGGCCGCTGTAAACGGATTTCCTGTTTCGGCTAGCCGCCCGTAGGCGCGGCCCAGCCAATGCAGGCACTGGGCGTCATGCGGGGCGATGGCCACGGCCTTCTCGAGAGCTTCGCTCGCCTTCTTATATTCGCCGAGCATGAAATAGTTCTGGCCGATGAGCTGTAGCGTCGCAGCGTCCTTCGAGCCGACCGGCAGAAGCGCCGCGAGCGACCGCTGGTACTCGGTGCGCTGGTATAGTTCGTGCGCGCGATTCCACTCCGGCTGCGCGGCGGTCAGCTCGCTGATCAAACAGGCCGATCCGAACAGAAGCGCAAAGCGGACGGCGCGCACTGCCAAACGGCGGGAGGAACCGATCGCGCCGGACGGAGCTTGCGCGGAGCGGGTTTTGCGCGTGTTGACGAGAGGGACGCGATTCATTGCCCAACAACCCCGTTTAGACCAGTTTAGAGATAACGCCGGCTCCTTCTCACCGCTCGCCGGCCGTTGAGAACACTGTTACTTGTTACTTGACGTATGAAGCCAGTCTGGCGTATTCAAGAAACGGACTAACTCGATGCCACTAGTCTACCCTACCGCGTTGGATGCTGGAAGGTGGGTATTGGATGTGGCCCGAAAACGGTTTAGTTGATATTCTTGGTTGCGTGCCTGCGGCGAGCGTACAGGCCGAGACCCAACAGTGAGGCCGCCATCAGCCCAAAGGTCGCCGGCTCGGGGGATTCGTCGAACTGGTCCGAGAAGGTCAGAAGGGCGACCTCGTAGTAGGTGCCGCTGCTACCGCAACCGCTGCAAGTCAAAGTGAACGTTTCGCTGACATCGATGTAGGTCGGGTGAGCCGGGAGCGCAAGGTTGATGGTCTGCGCCGCTGATTGGGTCAACGTAATCGGGCCCAAGGACACGTACGTGCCGCCGGCGCCACTGCATCCCCCTGAGGTGACTACACCCATTTCGGTCCCTCCCTCGCAGACGTTTATGCTCGCGGTCACGGAGTCGCCCGCACCGCCTATGGCGACGCCATTGACGCCCAACAGCACGTTCCAAATGCCGGACGACCCTGCGTCGTTTACCGTGAAGGAGGTGGTTCCGGTCATAGACTGGCTGCTGTCGACCTTGTAATTATCAAGGCCATCGTTCTGCGTGCCGTCGGTGAGGCTGCTACCGTCTCCCTGTAGAGTCGAAAACAGAAGCGTGTCGGGCATAGACGTCCCGTTCAGGGTGGTGACGTAGGTTCCGTTGGTGGTCGGCAGGCCTAACTCGTTGGTGCCTGTACCGCTGGCCGAAAAGCTGTTGAACGTGAGGTTTACGTCGGCGCATCCGACTGGCCCGCCGCTTCCAACAGCGACACCCAGACTATTGGCCGGGGCGTCCCCGCCACCGACCCCGGCACGGTCACGCCGTTGTAGGTTACTGCGTCAACACCGCCACCCCACGTGCGATTAATCGAATCGGTCGTGGCCGGGCAGTTATTCGTCGCCGAAAAAGCCAAGGATCCGCAACACAAGAAAACGAACGCAGCGCTTGCGCTACAGCCCCAATTCACCTTCGAACGCCCCGCCCCTCCCAACCAAGATCGTTTCATAAGTGTGTTTTGAATAGGCCAAGGGATCACTCCGGCCATTGAACTAGCTGTCCTCCGAACACGTCAATCGTATCAGCAGGGAAGGGGTAAGTCAACGCTCTCAGGGCTAATGCCCTACTCTGCCCAACCGCCTGCCTAATTGGTACTAAATTGGTGCTAACGGACCTTTAGTACAATCTTGGTTCCCTCAGCGTCTTCCGCCCATTTTATTGATTCCAAATAGACGCTAGGTACCGGAAGAGGGGCGCCACACACCATCACGCGCCAGCATCTAACGGAGCCGTCCCCGGCGTCCGAACGGGTATTCGCGCAAATTTGCCGAGCGTAACATCTTTGCACCTCCGGTCGCCTGTAGTATCCTGGAGGACGGAGATTTTCAATTCATGCCTGGGAGGACCGCGACACCTATGCTCGCAACGCTACGCAAACTGCTCATTATTATCTCTTTTACGCTGCTGTCTTCGCTCCTTAGCTGGGGCCAGACCGGCGCCATCGAAGGGGACGTCAAGGGACTGGACGGCAAGCCCCTGGTAGGCGCCGAAATCAAGATCACTCGAACCGACGTGAAGGGAAACTATCACGTCAAGACGGATAAGAAGGGCCACTACTATTACGGCGGCCTGCCGCTCGGCAGGTTCAATGTGGAGGTCGACGTCGATGGGAAGATGGCGGACGGCACCGAAGGTGTCCCCACCAAGTTGATGACATCCGTCGATGTGAGCTTCAACCTGAAGGATGCCGCCGCAAAGGCCGGAGGCCTTCCGAGCGGCGCCGCTGAACCTCCGCGCAATATGTCGTCCGCGGACAAGGCCAAGATGGAAAAAGAGATGAAGGATCAGCAGGAAAAGATGGCCAAGAATAAGGAGCTGAACGACGCCTTCAACGCCGGTAAGGAAGCCGTTGCAGCGAAGAATTGGGACGGCGCCATCGATGCCTTCACGAAAGCCACGGCCTTGGCGCCCACCGAGCATGTGGTCTTTGCCAATCTGGCCGACGCTTATGTGAGCCGTTCCGCCACCAAGACGGGCGCGGATATGCAGGCCGATTTAGATAAGGCCATCGCCGGCTACCAAAAGGCCATCGAGATCAAACCGGACGACCCGGCCTATCACAACAACTACGCCCTGACCCTGGCCAAGGAGAAGAAGTTCGACGAGGCGCAGGCGGAACTTACCAAGGCGGCTCAGTTGGACGCAGCCAACGCCGGAAAATACTACTACAATCTGGGCGCACTGTACGTGAACACGGGACAGATGGAACCGGCCGGCGTGGCCTTCCAGAAGGCGATTGAACTCCAGCCGAGTTACGCCGACTCTTATTATCAGTACGGCCTGTACCTGATTGGGAAAGCCACCACGGATGCGAGCGGCAAGCTGGTTCCTCCGGCGGGAACCGAAGACGCGTTTAACAAATACCTGTCGCTTGCGCCCACCGGGCAGTTTGCCGACGCGGCCAAGGCGATGATGGCGTCGATTGGCGCGACCGTGCAGACTAACTTCAGCAAGACGCCGGCGCAGAGCGGTACACCGAGCAACACGAAGAAGAAGTAATGTTCCGGGCGATCCTGTATCTGATGATCGCCGTAGTCGTCATCAGCGTACTGCGGTCGGTGATCGGGATCGTTCTCAAGGGTGTTGCGGATCTTCTGAATCCTTCTCCCCAAGCGGGGGCCTCGAGCCCCCGCCCTCCGTCCCCTGCCGCCGGCGGTGAACTCAAGAAAGACCCGGTCTGCGGCACTTTCATCTCCGCCGCGACCGCCCTCCAGAAAAAAGTCGGCTCACAGACTTACTACTTCTGTTCCGCGGAGTGCCGCGACAAGTTCAAACCGGCCTGAGTTTTCGCCTGGGGTTTAGCATCCAATCTCCTGAACACTGCCTCTACTGAATCGTACGTGCTCATCGAGCGGGCATCGTTGTACAAGTCTGCCTGCATAAACCGCGCGAAAGCGCCCCGGTCCGTGGACCCACATCAGTGCGTCGAATCACGCAATTCACCGCAGTCGTGAACACAAACCATTCTTAACTCAATGGTTTACAGGTGTCTCACTTTGGAGAGGTGAATGCCAGTAAGAGGGTGAGGTTCGACAGGTTTCTTAGCTTTATAGGAGGATCGATATGCGCACCGTGAACGGATTTGTCTGGCTAACGTTTGTGTTCTCGTTTTTTGCCTGGGCCCAGAGCAAGCCTCCCACAAGCGTTCCCACAAAGATGATCGTGACCATGGGTCACTACTACAGCCATGAGCCGCCGGTCCTAACCGCAAACGACCTGACTGTCACGGAAACGTACGAACCGCTGACCATCACGAGTTTGACTCCACTCCGGGGGGATCGGGCAGGTCTCGAAATGTTTCTTCTGGTGGACAACTGTTCCACTTGCGAGCCCGGTTCAAAATTCACGGAGCTGCAGAAGTTCATCGGTTCTCAGCCGTCGACCACTTCCGTCGGCGTGGCGTATATCCAGGACGGGCGGCTGCAAATAGCCGAGAAGCCGACGCTGGATCGTGAGCGGGCCGTCAAAGCTCTCAGCCCTCCCGCGGGAAGCAAGCCAGCCGATCCCTTTGGTGCGCTCGCGGAGCTGATCGAGGGTTGGAGCCCGAATTCCTCGCGCCATGTTGTGCTGATGATCTCCACCGGAATGGACCCGGGAGCGGCCGGTGGGCAGGCGCTGCGAAGCCCGTCCGCCGAAGCGGCGATCCAAGCAGCGCAGCGAGCCGGCGTCACGGTCTACGCGATCTATCACCCCAGCGCCGATTACG
>Ga0209415_10008039_pt1 | contig 18315 bp, 16 predicted proteins | sample PeaSoiSIISIP2007_FD_187696 | JGI IMG/M metagenome (GOLD analysis project Ga0209415, IMG submission 187696) | Peat soil microbial communities from Weissenstadt, Germany - SII-SIP-2007 (SPAdes) (version 2) | ecosystem: Environmental > Terrestrial > Soil > Wetlands > Peat | place: Germany...
CGGAGCAGGCGGCGCAGCTCTTCGAGCTGAAGCAGTACGGCAACATCTACACGCGGATCAGCAACCCCACCACGGCGGTGTTCGAGGAGCGCATGGCCTCGCTCGAGGGCGCGACCGGGGCCGTCGCCACGGCCAGCGGCATGGCGGCGCAGCTCGTCGCGTTTCTCACGCTCCTGCAGCCCGGCGACGAGATCGTGGCCTCGTCGCAGCTCTACGGCGGCTCGATCACCCAGCTGGTCCACACGCTGAGGAAGTTCGCGGTTGGCGTCCGCTTCGTGGACCCCTCGCGGATCGAGGAATGGGAGGGGGCTGTGACGCCGAGGACCAAGGCGCTCTACGGCGAGACCGTAGGCAACCCGCGGGGCGCCATTCTCGACATCGGGCGGCTCGCCGGCCTCGCCGGCTCGCTGGGGGTGCCGCTGATCGTGGACAACACGATGGCCACCCCCGCGCTCTGCCGCCCGATCGAGCACGGCGCGACGCTTGTGGTGCATTCCGCCACGAAGTTCATCGGCGGGCACGGCACCGCGATCGGAGGCGTGCTGCTCGACTCGGGCAAGTTTGACTTCAGCCGCTATCCCAGCATCGCCGCGCCCTCGCCGGCCTACCATGACCTGCGTTTCTACGACACGTTCGGTCACTACGGCTTTCTCATGAAGGCCCGTGCCGAGACCGTGCGCGACACGGGGGCGTGCCTCTCGCCGTTCAACGCCTTTCTCTTGATCCAGGGCCTCGAGACGCTTTCCCTGCGGATGGAGCGCCAGACAGCCTCCGCGCTCGCGGTCGCCCAATTCCTTGAGACGCATCCGGCCGTGGCGTGGGTCGCCTATGCGGGCCTTCCTAGCCATCAGGACCACGCGTTGGCGAAGAAATACATGCCGAAGGGACCGGGCGCGGTGTTCTCGTTCGGCCTCAAGGCGGGCTTCGGTGGGGATGCGCGCGCGGCCGGGAAGAAGTTCATCGAGGGCCTTCAGCTCTTCTCGCACCTCGCGAACATCGGCGACGTGCGCAGCCTTGTGATTCACCCGGCCTCGACCACCCACCAGCAGCTCACCGACGAGGACCTGGCCAAGGGCGGCGTCGGCCCCGAGCTCATCCGTCTGTCGATCGGCCTTGAAAACGTGGAGGACCTCCTATGGGACCTGGATCAGGCGTTGCATGCGCTGTCACGCTGAACTCGGCGCTCACGCCCGAGCAGCAGAGGCTCTATCAGGACCCGCTCGTCATCCAGCGGCTCCTTCGCGACGCGCGCACGATAGCGATCGTCGGCCTCTCGACGGATCCCCAGCGCGCGAGCTGGTTCGTCGCGAGCTACCTCAAGAAGGAGGGCTATCGGATCATTCCCGTGAACCCCAAGGCCGACCGGATCCTCGGCGAAAAGGCCTACCCGGACCTCGAGGGCATTCCGGAGCCTGTCGACATCGTGGACGTCTTCCGCCCGGCGGCGGAGTGCCTTGCCGTCGCCAGGCAGGCCGTGGCGGTGAAGGCCGGGGCGCTCTGGCTGCAGCTCAAGCTTGTGAGCCTGGAGGCCGCCGAGTTCGCGTCGCGAAACGGCCTCACCGTCGTCCTCGACCGCTGCGTCAAGATGGAGCACGGGCGCTACAGCGGCCGGCTGCACTGGGGCGGCATGAACACCGAGATTATCTCCGCCCGCAAGGCCAGGCTTTGACAGGTCCCGCAACCGTCATCCGAAACACCCATGAATCCTAGATCCGCCCTCCTCGTCGCCGCGTTCGCCGCGTACTTGCTTTGCGCCCGTGTCGGCACCGCCGACGGGCCCGCCCAGGCCACGGCGGCGCTGCAGGGGGACCCCGCCCGTCCCGCGGCCGCGCATTGGGTGCGCAGCGAGCTTTTTTTTGGCATAGGACCGGCCGACATACCCGACGGCGGCGTCGGCGAGATGAGGTGGCGGGCCTTCCTCGACAAGGAGGTGACGTCGCGCATCCCGGACGGATTCACGGTTTTCGAGGCCTATGGGCAGTGGCGAAGCGCCAGGCATGAGACGCCGAGCCGCCTGCGCTCAAAGGTGCTCGTCATCGTTCACGAGGACACCCCGGCGAACCGCGAGGCGATCGATGCCATCCGTCTCGCCTGGAAGACCGCCACTCACGCCCGGTCCGTGCTCCTTGTGAGCGAGCCGGCGGACGTCTCATTCTAGGCGCAGCGGACCGCGGAGCAGCCTCCCTCGACCCAAGGAATCCGAGGGAGGGAGTCAGGCAGGTTTGACACGCCCCCCTTGCGTGCGCCGGCCCCCGCGTCCAGACTCGCCGCCATGCCACACGCTCTCTTCCCCACGCAGTTCGGGACCTGCGGCATTGCGTGGAGCGAGGCCGGCCTGACCTGCTTTCAACTGCCCTGCGAAACCGAGGCTCTGACCGAGGAAAGTCTGGGCGCGCGCGGCGGGACGCATCGGGGCGAGCCGCCGGCGTGGGTTCGCGGGATCATCGCCCGGGTGCAGCTGCACCTTGAGGGCAAGCTCCAGGATTTCTCGGGGACCGCGCTCGACCGATCGTGCGCAAGTGATTTCCAGATGTCTGTTTATGCGCAGACGCAGGCCATCAAACCCGGCTCCAAGAAGAGCTACGGCGAAATCGCTAGGCTGATGACGCTGGGCAGCGAGTCGGCCCGGGCGGTCGGCATGGCGTTGGCCGCAAATCCCTGGCCGATCATCGTCCCATGCCACCGCGTGGTGGCGGCAGATGGCAAGATGATCGGCTTCTCGGGTCCGGGGGGAGTCCGGACGAAGACGCGGCTGCTTGCGCTTGAGGGCGCCGAGTTGCTGTCCGAATGAATCCGCAGCCGGGCACCAAGGGGTCCCAGCCGGTCCGCAAAGGGGCATCAGCCGCCCTCCGGATGCGACTTGCCGAGCCGGTGCCGGAGGTTACAAGGCCTTGATGCGCACACTTGGAATTGTTCTTGCAGCCTGGATGATGGGGATCGCGGCGGCGGCGGCCGAGGCGCCTCCGGCGCCCATTCCAGTCCTGGTCATCACGACTTACGAGACCGGGAACGACCGGGGCGACGTCCCGGGGGAGCTTCAATTCTGGGTCGAGCGCCAGAATCTGGACCAGTCGATAAAGGTGCCTGGAGTCGACCACCCGCTCCTGACGAACGGTAAGGGGCTTTATGCCATGGTGTCGGGCACCACCTCGAGGTGTGCGGTGCAGATCATGGCTTTGGCGGCCGATCCGCGGTTCGACCTGCGCCGCACCTATTTCCTGCTAAGCGGCATAGGCGGGGGCGACCCCAAGGCCATCTCCCTGGCGAGCGCCGTCTGGGTCCAGCACGTGGTGGACGGCAACCCCGCGTTTGAGATCGACAGCCGCGAAATCCCCGCGGCCTGGCCGTACGGCCTGGTGGCCTTCGGCGCGACGGCGCCGGGAAAGGGATCGGCCAATGTCGACTCCGTGCCCGCTGCGGGAGCCTCCGAGGACGGATCGGGCGGGGTGGGTTCCGTCGCGTTCAAGCTAAGTCCTTCCCTGGTGAGATGGGCCTATGAACTGACGAAGGACGTTCGCATTCCCGACAGCGACGCCGTTCGCGCGTTTGGCCGGAAATTCGAGGGGTACCCCAACGCCCAGCGGGCGCCTTTCGTCGTCATGGCGGACAGCATGGGCTCCGACCGATTCTTTCACGGGGCGCTGATGACCCGCTGGGCGGAGGACTGGGATCGGATCTACACCCGGGGCTCCGGTTCGTTCGCGATATCCGATTGCGAGGACGCGGGCGTCTGCATCGCGCTGCAGCGGCTGAGCCAGATGGGGCGGGTGGATTTCAATCGCCTGCTCATTTTGCGCACCGCGTGCAATTTCACCGTTCCGCCCACCGGCGTTTCCGCCGAAGGGAGTCTCTTTGGCGACACCATTTCCGATTCGAGCGGCGTTGCCTACATTCCGGCCCTGGAGGCCGATTACCGGGTGGGCAGCGTCGTGGTTGCCGCGCTTCTCCAGAACTGGGAGCACTATCGAGATCATGCGCCCTAGGCGTGGGGTTTCGGGGCGGTTGTTCCTGCGGCAGGTGCCCTGAGATTGGCCTGAGTGCCTCTCGGACTTGTCGGGGTGGCGCCTTCCCGCGCCGAAGCTCCGCCCACCTGGAGACCCTTGCAGCCTAGTCTCCTGTCATTAGGGAGCTACGGCGGCATCCTCGCCGGGATTCGAACCTCGGGCCTCCTGGCCGCGCCCGGCAGGCGCTGATTGCCCCGCGCGTGCGACCCGGCCATGGCGGCGAAGCCTCGGCGGGAAATCCCGTGCGAAACTCAGGATTTTGGCTTCTCCTTCAGACGCTCGGGCTGATCCTTGGCCTTGGGGGCGGAGTCGAGCGGGCCGCCCTTGGGTCCGGGACTCTGCTGGATGTCGTGCAGGCCCTCGTAGATAGCGATCGACCGGGCGCTGTCGCTCCAGAGAGGCAGATCATGGCCTCGCTCGCTGACGGCCTGGTCGATGCGAGCCCGGCAGAACGGCTCCCGGACGTGGCTCATCGAACAGTTGAGCGCGCCATAGGCAAGGTCCTCCACCGTGATTCCTAGCTCGCCCGCCCTGCGCTTGATAGCCGCGAGTTCCTCGTGCTCGAGACGGATCTTGATGATCGGCATAGTGGGGTCCTTTCTGTTTGACCCCAAGGATAAGGCGCAACAGCCCGCCTTGTCGGCGCATCTCTTGGCATTTATTCCCTTCATTTTGGCCTCCCCTACCGGCGCGGCCGACTTGCGCGGCGGCGTCTGCCAAATGCGTCGACCTCCCGATCGCGTGCCAATGGGTGTTGCGCATTCAGATCGGGCGCCCACGATCCTCTGGACTGTGTCAATTGCCAACGAGGACCTTGAGGAATGAATGACTGCGCCCGATTTGTCGCACCGCTGACTCCGGCAATCCGGCAGGAGACGGCGTCAGATCGACAGGTTTCGCGGAGTGCGGCGGAACGTTTTCAGCTATTTTGCGATCGGCCATGAATCTCCCCCTTGCGAAGCGATCCGTCCTCCTCGCGGCGAGTGGCTGCCTGGGATTGGCCGCCCTGGCCGGCTGTTCCCGCGAGGGCGAGACGGCCTCCCTGTCCGGCGACGCCAGCACCTCCACGCTGCCGGTGGAGTACGCCCTGCTCCTGCCGGCGCCCAAGGTGCCCGGGCCCGTCGCCCGCCGCCATCCGGCGCACGTGATCGTCGACCTCGAGGTGCGCGAGCTTGTGAGGCACCTCGCAAACGGCGTGGACTACACGTTCTGGACCTTTGGCGGCGGCGTGCCGGGGCTGTTCATTCGCGTGCGCGAGGGAGACCTCGTCGAATTGCGGCTGCACAATCATCCGACCTCCAAGCTTCCCCATAACATTGACCTGCACGCTGTAATCGGGCCGGGCGGAGGCGCGGCCTCGACAATCACGGCACCGGGGCACACCTCGACCTTTTCATTCACAGCGCTCCATCCCGGCCTCTATGTCTATCACTGCGGCACGGCACCCGTGCCCATGCATGTCGCCAATGGAATGTATGGCCTGATACTGGTCGAGCCCAAGGGTGGTCTCCCCCAGGTCGACCGCGAGTATTACGTGATGCAGGGCGAAGTCTACACGGCGGGCCGGTACGGCGATGAGGGGCTGCAGGCCTTTGATCCCGACAAGGCCGGCGATGAACGGCCGGCCTATGTGATCTTCAACGGATCGGTCGGCGCATTGGTGGGCGACAACGCCCTCACCGCCAAGGTGGGCGAGACTGTGCGCATCTTTTTCGGAAACGGCGGACCGAACCTGACATCGTCATTCCATATCATCGGCGAGGTCTTCGACCGGGTGTATGGCGACGGGGGAGCAAGGGTGGAGGACCGAGAGGTGCAGACGGTGAGCGTGGCCCCGGGGAGCGCAGCCATCGTCGAATTGCGGACGCCCGAATCCGGGTCGTTCGTGCTCGTGGACCACGCGCTTTCCCGCGCGTTCGGAAAGGGGGCCCTCGGCATGCTCAAGGTTGCGGGCCCGCAAAATACCGCTATTTATTCGGGCAAGATATCGGACACGGAATACGGCGGCACGGCGGCCGAAGTCGTGGCGGCAAACAGCATTCAGTCTCCGGAATCCGCGGCGGCCTCCGCCGTGCCGGACGTCGAAGACCAGCCGGGCGTCGTTCCCACTCTCGAGGTCCGGATGGAGCGCGGCCGGAGGGTTTACCTCATGGCATGCTTTGCCTGCCATCAGCCGGATGGCAGGGGGCTGCCTTACGTGTTTCCGCCGCTCGCCGGTTCAGACTTCCTCAAGGCCGACAGGGAGCGAGCGATCCGGATCCCTCTTAACGGGCTGACCGGTGCGGTCGTAATCAACGGAAAGCCCTTTAACAATGTCATGCCGCCGCAGCGCTTCTCGGATCGGCAGATCGCGGACGTCCTGACCTATGTCATGAACAGCTGGGGCAACAACTTCGGCACGGTTTCTGTGGACGACGTGAAACGCGCCCACGGAGCGCCAAAATGACCCGCGGCGCAGTCCATGTCCTTGTGCTCGGGGCCTGCCTGGCCGCCTCGGCGGCGGCCGGCCAGCCCCCCGCTGGCATGGCCCTCATACCCGAGGGGGACTATGCGCCCCTGCTCCGGGGAAAGGACGATCCCGCAACAGTTCGCGTGCCGGCATTCTACATCGACGTGAGGCAGGTCACGAATGCCGATTTTCTGGGCTTCGTTCAGTCGAACCCGAATTGGCGGCGCTCCCGTGTGAGCCCGCTCTTTGCAGAGACGGGCTACCTCGGCGACTGGTCCAGCGACCTGGAACCTGGCCCGCGGGCGCCCGCCGGCTCGCCCGTGGTGCTGGTTTCGTGGTTTGCTGCGCGTGCCTACGCCCGTTGGCGCGGCCTGCGCCTGCCGAGCACCGTGGAATGGGAACGCGCCGCATCGGCGGGCTTCGTGACAGAAGACGGCGCGACCGAGCCGGCGTATCGCGAGGCCATGCTGGATTGGTTTTCCGTTCCGACCCCTTCTCTGCTGCCAGCGGCCGGCTCCGGGCGCCCCGACGTCTATGGAGTGCGTGACCTGGTTGACCTCGTGTGGGAATGGGTCGATGACTTCAACTCCACCCTCGTGGGAGGCGATTCCGGGGACAACTCCGGGCTGGACAGGGACCTCGTCTGCGGGGCGGGTGGCGCCGATGCGCGCGACTTCACGAACTATCCCGCCTTCATGCGCGCCGCATTCCGCAGCTCGCTCGGCGCCAGCTACGTTGTGCCCAACCTAGGCTTCCGGTGCGCCCGGTCCCCATGACGCCCAGACTTGCCGCCATTCTCGTGTATTTCACGCTCGCGGGCGCCGCGGGCCTGGCCGCGGTGCCGGTGAAGCCATGCTGCGCGGAGGACCCAAAGGGCGTCTCTGGTCTGGCGCCGCCTTCGAGCCGATCCGTGTACCAGGTCGACGCCACCTGGACCGATGACGCTGGCAGGCCGGCGAGACTCGCCTCGCTGCAGGGTCGGCCCGTCGTTCTCGCGATGTTCTTCACGAACTGCGAATTCGCATGCCCGATCATCGTGAGCAACATGCTGCGCATACAGGAGACGCTGCCCCCGGAATCGCGCGCCAAGGCGCGCTTTGTCCTCGTGAGCTTTGACAGCGAGCGCGACACGCCTGCCGCGCTCCGGCTCTACCGGGAACGGATGAGGCTCGGGGACGAATGGGTGCTGCTGCGCGGACAGCCGGACGACGTCCGGGAGCTGGCCATGGTGCTTGGCGTCAAGTACGCCAGGGACAACCGCGGCCAATATGCGCACTCAAACCTGATCACCGTGCTCAACCCCGCCGGCGAAATTGCCTTTCGGCTCGCGGGCCTCAAGAGCGACATATCCGCGGTCGGGCAGGCCGTGGTCGTGGCCGGCAGATGACTCACGGTTCGTGCCCGGGTTGGCGCGACACCAAGCACATAGGCCCGGCGCCGCGCCCCCGATCTGCAAGGTGCGGCGCTATTGGGCGATATTCACCGTTAAATTCAGCGTTCCCGAGCCGCGGGCACCGTTATAGCGGAGCTGCGCCGTCCAGTCGCCGGCCATTTCGGGCTTGAACTTCACGCGGTAGCGCCCCGGCCCGTCGGCCGTGACCGAGCCGCCCGAGTGCATAGCCATACCGGGCATGTTCATGTCGATCTCGAACTTCACCTCCCCGACGTCCGCGGGCTCGTGGGTCGCGGCATCGCGGAACTCTATCAACATGTCGTTGTCGGCAAGGCGAAGCTGTCCACGCGGAAGATAGAAGTTCACTGTCAATCCGTTCGCGGTCCGGCTTGCAAACGGCGCGCGCGCGGACCCGCCGCCGCCCGGCGGGCGGTGCAGCGCATAATATCCTCCGACGCCGGCCAGTGATACCATGGCCAGTGGCACGAGCCACCGGAGGCGGCCATGACGATCCTGCGCCGCCGGCTCTGCCGCAACGACCGGCTGCGGCGCTTCTTCGGCGGGTCCGAACAACGGCAGATGGCGCCGACGCCAGATGACGTAGATTGCCGGGTAGAGCAGGAGTTCGAGGACCGCCGACGTGACAACGCCTCCGATCATCGGGGCCGCGATGCGCTTCATCACATCCGCGCCGGCCTGCGTCGTTGGGGACCACATGATAGGCAGCAGGCCGAAGAGGATCGCGCAGACGGTCATGATCTTTGGGCGGATCCGCTGCACGGCCCCCTCGAGCACCGCTCCATGCAGGTCCGCCTCGGAGCGAAGCCGGCCGGCGGCGAGGAAACGGTCCCAGGCCTGGTCGAGATAGAGCAGCATGACGACGCCCGTTTCCGCGTCGAGCCCGGCGAGCGCGATCATCCCGACCCATACGGCGACGCTGAGGTTGTAGTCCAGCAGGTAGAGCAGCCAGAAGGCGCCGACCAGGGAGAAAGGCACCGCGAGCAGCACGATCGCCGTGCGCGCCACCGACTTCGTGTTCATGAAGATGAGGACGAAGATCACAAACAGGGTAAATGGAATGACTATCGCCAGGCGCTTCTCGGCGCTCTTCAGGTATTCAAACTGGCCGGTCCATTGAAGGTAGCAGCCTGGGGGAAGTTTCACGCGCTCGCTGATCCGCGCCGACGCGGCCTGCACGTATTTTTCAATGTCCCCGCTCGTGGCGTCCACAAACACGAAGCCCACGAGCTGCCCGTTTTCATTGCGGATGGACGGGGGCCCGGTGCGGAAGCTGACGTCCACGAGCGCGGAGATCGGCACCTGCGCGCCGGCCGGCGTCGCCACGAGGACCCGCTTGAGTGCGTCCAGGTCCTCGCGAAAGTCGCGGGCGTAGCGGACACTTATCGGATAGCGGTCGCGGCCCTCGACGGTGGTGGCTATGGTCTTGCCGCCGATGCCTGACTCGATGATGTCGTTCACGTCCCCGACGGTGAATCCGTAGCGTGCCGCGGCGGTCCGATTGACGGTGAGGTCCAGGAAGTATCCACCGGTGGTGCGCTCGGCGAAGACGCTTCGAGTGCTTGGGAAGCCTGTCAGGGCCTTCTCGATCTGGACGCCGATGTCCTGGATCTCGGCGAGGTCCGGCCCGAAGACCTTTACGCCAAGGATGGTGCGGAATCCCGTCGTAAGCATCTCGGTGCGGGTCTGGATGGGCATCCAGAAGATGTTGGCCATGCCGGGCGTCCTGAGCTTCTCGTTCAACTCGGCTGCGATCCTTTCCCAGGTCATGCCGGGCCGCCAAAGGTTGTGCGGCTTCAGGGTTATGACGGTTTCGAACATCGAGAGCGGCGCGGGATCGGTGGGCGTCTCGGCCTGCCCAGCCTTGCCGAAGACGGTGTCGACCTCCGGGACCTGCCGGATGAGCCGGTCTTGAATCTGCAGGATGCGCGTGGCCTCGCCAATCGACATCCCGGGGACGGCGGTCGGCATGAACAGTATCGTGCCCTCGTTTAGCGGCGGCATGAATTCGCTGCCGAGCCTTCGGAATGGTATGACTGTGACCGCGAGAACACATGCGGCGGCAAGGATCGTCAGCCACCGGAACCTAAGGACAAACTTGGCGATGGGCTGGTAGACCCAGATGAGGAGGCGGTTGACGGGATTGCGCGCCTCCGGGACTATCCTGCCGCGCACGAGGAGCACCATGAGCACGGGCACGAGTGTGACTCCGAGCAGGGCGGCGAAGAACATCGAGAATGTCTTCGTGAACGCGAGCGGCTTGAAGAGCCGCCCTTCCTGGCCGGCGAGCGAGAACACCGGGATGAAGCTGACGGTGATGACCAGGAGGGAGAAGAAGAGAGGCCGGCCCACGCTGCAGGCCGCGGCGACGACAACCGAGGCGCGCTCCGGCCCCGTGGGTTCGCGGCCGTGCTCGGCGCGAAAATGCTCCAGGTGCTTGTGGGCGTTCTCGACCATGATGATCGCAGCGTCGACCATGGCGCCGATCGCGATCGCGATGCCGCCGAGCGACATGATGTTCGAGGTCAGGCCGAGCCAGCGCATCGGCAGGAAAGCCAGCACGATGGCGACCGGAAGGGTGACGATGGCCACGAGGGCCGAGCGGACGTGCCAGAGAAACACGAGGCACACGAGCGCCACCACGATGCTCTCCTCGATCAGCTTCTCCCGGAGCGTGGCAACGGAGTTCCTGATGAGCTCGCTGCGGTCGTACGTCGGCACCACCCGCACGCCCGGAGGCAGCGAGGGCTCGATCTCCTTGAGTTTGCTCTTGATGCCGTCGATCACGTCGAGGGCGTTCTCGCCGTACCGCATCACGACGATGCCGCCGACCACCTCCCCCTTGCCGTCCAGCTCGGCGACACCGCGCCGCAGATCGGATCCGACGTGCACGGTGGCGACATTCCTCACATAGACGGGCGTGCCGTTGTCCACCCTGAGCGGGATGTCCCCTATGTCGTCGACGCTCTTGATGTAGCCGCGGCCGCGGACGTAGTACTCGGTGGTGCCGACCTCGAAGATCCTTCCGCCCACGTCGTCGTTTGACACGCGTATCTTGGCTACTACGTCCGCGAGGGAGATTCCGCGGGCGAGCAGCTTGTTGGGGTCGATGTCGACCTGGTACTGCTTCACGAAGCCGCCGACCGGCGCCACCTCCGCAACCCCCTTGACCGACTCAAGCGCGTAGCGCAGGTGCCAGTCCTGCAGGCTGCGCAGGTCGGCGAGGCTGTTCTTGCCGCTCTCGTCGACGAGCGCGTATTCAAAAACCCAGCCGACACCCGTGGCGTCGGGGCCGATCACGGGATTGACTCCGTCCGGGAGCGAGCCGCGCACCGAGTTGAGGTACTCGATGACGCGGGAGCGGGCCCAGTAGATGTCGGTGCCGTCCTCGAAGATTACGTAGACAAAGGACTTCCCGAACATGGACTCGCCGCGCACGAATTTGACCTTCGGGGCGGCGATGAAGCGGGTCGAGATAGGGTAGGTGATCTGGTCCTCTACGAGGTCGGGCGACCGCCCCTCCCAGTCGGTGTAGACGATCACCTGCACGTCGCTCAGATCGGGGATCGCGTCGATCGGGGTGCGCTGGATCGCCCAGATTCCCGCCGCGAGCCCGAGCAGGACGAGGACGCCGACCAGAAACTTGTTTCTGGCGCTGGCTTCGATGACCCGGTCGACGAGGGTCGGCTGCGCTTCAGTGGGTGTCGTCATGGCGCTACCAAGACTTGAGCGCACCCTGCACCTTTGACTCCGCGTCGATAAGGAAGTTGGCGCTGCTGACGACGCGCTCGTTCTCGGCCAGTCCGCCGGTCACGGCGTAGCGGTCCCCGAATCTTCGGCCCACCTCAATGAATCGCGGCTCAAGGCGGCCCTCGCCCTTGTCCACAAAGACGACGTTGTGGCGGCCGGTCGGCAGCACCGCACTCACCGGCACGACAAGGCCCACTCCCTGGTCCAACTGCAGCTCGACATCCACGTACATCTGGGGGCGCAGCCTGCGATCGGGGTTTTCGACGTCGATCCGCGCCCGCGAGGTGCGCTTCGCGTCGTTCATGAACGGGTCAACGAGGGCGATCTTGCCCGCGAGGGTCACGCCGGGAAGGGCCGACGTGGTGATCGTGACGCGCACCCCCGGGCCAAGCAGCGGAAGCTCCTCCTGGTAGAATTCGGCCCAGACCCAGACGGCCGACAGATCGACAACGGTGGCAAGCGGGTCGCCAACCGAGACCCGCCGGCCCTGGCGCGCGGGCACGGCCGCGACGATGCCGTCCACCGGGGAAGCGAGCGTGAGGTACTGGCTCGCCTGGCGGGAAAGCTCCAGCGCGTCGATCTGCTCGTCTGAGACATTCCACTGCCGAAGGCGCGCGCCGGCCGACGCGATGAGGCGCTGGGCGTCCTCCTCCGCCGCGGACGAGCCGCTCTTCCGGGCCGAGTCGCGCATGCGCAGCAGCTCGAGATACTCGTTCTGCGTGGCCACAAGGTCCGGGCTGTAGATATCCAAGAGGACCTGGCCCTTGGTCACCGCGTCCCCCGGAGCGAATACGCGGAGTTCGTGCACGTAGCCATCGACGCGCGCAACGCAGTCCCACTGGAGCTGGGTCTGCGCCGCGACGGTTCCGACGGCCCGCAGCGAGCCTTTGAGCGGCGCTTTTTCGACCGTCGTGTAGGTGACGCCGATCAGCTGCTGCCGGTCAACGGGGATCACGAATTCGACAGGCTTGTCTTCCGCCCTCTTCGGGCCGGCCGCAGTGGCGTCGTTGCGTGCTGGTGCCAGGTCGTCGCGCCCATCGCCCGCCCTGTCGGCCGAGCCTCCGGCCCGGGAGCAGGGTGAAAGAGCGACAGCCGTCATTGTGGCGAACAGGGAGAGGAGATGCGTTGTTCGGAGATTGGCATTCATTTCGAAGGTGGTTTAGATGGATATATTCAATGGGTTCCGCTGCTGGCCGCAGCGAAGGACGGGAGGTCGTAGACGCCTGTGAGGAGGGTGATGTCGGCCAGCATGCGTCCCTGCTCGGTGATCGCCTGGGCGAGTGCCTGCCGGTTCTCCACAAGCATGCGCCGGGCGTCCAGGACGTCCTGGAAGAGACCCAGGTTGCTCTCCCATGCGGCTCGGGCGCTGGAGAGCGTCTGCTCGGTGAGCGGGACGATTTCATTGCTGTAGAGCAGGGCCTGGCGCCTCGCCGCATCGAGATCGATCGTGGCGTGATGGAGTTCGGCGCGGATGCCCAGGGCGTAGTTCTCCGCGTCGCGTTCCGCCGCGCGCACACTGGCCTGATCGCGCCTGAAATCGGCGTCGTAACGCCTGCGGTTGACCCACGGCAGGCTCAAGTCGACGCTCAGGGTCCCTTCCCGAATCTCCCCGTCGCCGCTGTACTGGCGCGCCTGCAGTCCCACGCCGACCTCGGGCAACCGCTGGCGCCGCGTAAGCTGGGCGACGGCCACGTTCCGCGCGGTCTCCTGCTGCATGACCTTGAGCCTGGGAGCGAAGTCCAACGCGGCGCTCACCAGACGATCATCGAAGGGCACGGGCCCTGCGATTGCCGGGAGCGCAACCGTCGGCCAATGCGCGTCCATGGCGCGGTTGAGGAGGCGGTTCAATTCAGTCTGCTGGCGGTCGCGCATTAGTCTGAGCGTCGTGAGCTGATTGGCCGCCTTGACCCTCTCGGTCTGGATCTTGAGCCATTCGACCTGGGTGGATTTGCCGACCCTGTATCGATCGTCGACCGCGTTCGCCGTGGCGTCGAGCCAGGCCAGGTCCTCCCGTGCCAGTCCGGCGCTTTCGTCCGCGAGAGCCAGGTCGAACAAGGTCGCGGTCAGGTCGCGCCTGAGTTTCTCAGTCTCGTCGCGGACGTTGAACCTCTCTTTTGCGGCGACCGCCTCCGCCACGGTCCGCCTGAGCTCCGGGCGCCCGAAGACGGGCAGCCTCTGCTCGAGGCCGTAGACCAAGTTGCCCATTTCGTAGGACGTGAAACCCTGCTGGCCGGGCAGCCAAAGCCCGAAAGTGAATACCGGGTCCTCCCATTTGCGGACCGAGTCGACGGCCTCGGACGCCGCGTCTGCCCGGGAGGCGGCCGCAACCAGGGCGGGGTTGCGCACCTGGGCCTCCGCGACAAGTTGATTGATTAGGTCCGGCGTAATCCAGATCGGGCGCTCCGCGGGCGCGGCGTCGCCCCCCCTGAGCCCGCGGGCGACCAGAGAGACCGAGAAGATTAGGACAAGGCGGTGTGTTTTCATGGCTGATCCAAGGTGGACAAGGTTGGGGACACGGGTTGAGCGCAGGCATGCGGCAACGCCGGGCCGGCGCGAGGGGAGGGCTCATCCCGCGGCTGCGCGCGGGATCAACACGGCCTGAAACCTTAGATCAGGAAACTGCAGTGTGCCTTGAACAAAGGCACGTGGGCAGCGGGCACCGCCAAGGCGGACGGGGCGAGCGCGGACAAAGCCGCCGTTGACCCTGTCCGGGAGGCAAGAAATGCGGCCAAGAAAAGCTGACCTGGCTGCGCCATGGGCCGCGCGTCCGCGCGGCGCGCGCCTACGGATTGCGCAGTGGCAACCATCTGCGGAGCGGGCGCCGGGGTCCTGCAGCAGGGCATCCCGCACGCGACGGGAACCTTGCATTGGCAGCACTGGCAGCAGACGCAATGGCAGGAATCCGAAAGCACCACCGGATGCACCCGCACAAAGGCGGCGCAGAGGACGACCAGGATGACCCAGGCCATGCGTTTCATGGGATGAGGGAAGGATACGAATTTGGGCGCCTGGAGCAATCGTTATTCCAGGGACGCCTTCGCGGCTGGAAGATCCGGGGTTTCCTATGAAAAGGCGTTGAGTGTGCTTGGGATCCGGCACGGCCATTGGCCGCCGAACACATTAATGTTGTTTCGGGCGGCCGAACGGGGCTTGTTCTCGGCCCCATGGAGGCCATGCCCGCAAATTCCCTGCTCCCGATAATTCAGGCGTCGACGACTCCGGTGATCCTGATCTCCGGTCTGGGGCTGCTCCTCTTGACGATGACCAACCGCATGGGCCGCATCATCGACCGCACGCGCGTCTACGCGTCGCACCTGAGGCAGGCCGAGGCGCCCGAGCGTCGGCGGCTGGAAATCCAGCTCGAGCTGACCTGGCGGCGCGCGAAGCTGGTCCGACTGTCGCTCACCTTTGCCACGTCGAGCATGCTGGCATCGTCGGCGCTTGTGGTCGCTATTTTCCTCGGCGCCACGCTGCGCGTCGACCTGGGCGGTCTAATGCTTGTGCTTTTCCTCGCGGCAATCGCGCTGCTGGTGGCATCGCTGGTCACGTTCCTGCGCGACATTTTCGTTTCGCTCGCGGCGCTGCACCATGAGGTCCAGCAGGCGAGGGAATCGTAGGTCCCCTCCTGCCGTGCGCCTGCGCCGCGAGGTGCGGGCGCCGATCTCGCGCGATCGCGCCCTCGCTCTCTTCCCTGTGCAAGGCGACCGCGGCGCAATGGGGGCGCCTATTGCGCCCCCAGGTATCTCAGCTGCGAGTCGCAATGACCTATGATGCGGTAGAGCCGATTGATCTCGATCATCTCGGGTTCCGTGAGCTTCTTCTTCGGGAGCGTGCGGTCCAGGTAGAAGAACTTGGTCATGGAGTTGAATTCAATCTCGCTTCCGGGGAATGCCACGCCGGGATTCAGAGGGGACGAGACATACTCAGACTGGTCGTATTGCGACGTCTCCTGCGTCTTCCGGACGTCCACATTGTTGAAATCCGGCGTCGCGGCTCCGGGGTGAAACCAGCCGTTCCCGAACCACGCCACCTTTATGTCGGGGGTTCGCGGGACGGACGGCACCGGCTGATTGACGATCAGGTTGACGCGGGCAATCGCCTCCTTGAGATCCCTTCTCAGGGCGGCGATCTGCTCCGCCACCGGGGGCCGCTGTGCCGGTGAATTCGGGGGTTTGCCAGATTGTGCGGGCGGGCTCGCGACGACGTTCATGGAGACGACGACGTTGTCCCTGATCTTTATCGTCACGTCCGGGTAATTGAGGATCCGGACTGCGCCTGCCTGGATCTCGCTCTTGGGTGCTCCCTTTTCCGCAATGACCTTCTCGTAGGAGTCGCCGACGCCCGACCCCAGTAGCGATGCGGTCACCAGGAGCAATACGCATGAGAGGCGCCTCATGATGGAGAAGTCGAGATGAAGGACCAAACCGCGCTGGGGAAGCCTCCGCTACCTCATGTTTCCTGCCCCGGCCGGGCCACCGTCACTGCGGGCGCCGCCCGGCAACCGAACGGGCGTGGCGGCGGCAATCAGCGGTCTGATCATGGATTCACTCGCGCGGCGAGCATTGCGCGGAACGCAGAACGATAGGCCCAGGCCAGGTAGATCTCGAGGGCCGAGACCACGAAGGCCATGGCAAGGCCCGATGGCGCGAGGAAGACATGAAATGCCACAATATTGACGACGACCGGCGCAATGAGGGCCAGGGCCAGCGGCACGAAGCGGTTGGCCAAGAGCAACGCCGCGACCAGCACCTCCGTCCCCGCAGCCAGCTGATACAGATACCCCGTCTTCATCAGCGCGACGGCGAACGCGACGGCCCTTTCTGGCATGGGCGTCGAGGGCTGTGGCAGAAAATTCAGAAGCATGTTGAGCCCGAATACGGCGAAGATGAGTCCCATCACGACCCGCGCGACGGACGGCAGATGGCGGGTGAACGACTTTGGCTTGCCGGGCCCGGCCTCATTCGCGTGTCCGTTAGCTTCTGCTGTCATGGCGTCCTCCTTCGAAGTTGTTGCCGAAGTACTCTGCTAACCGCTCCAGCGTAGCGGTCCAGCCTTTCCGCGCGAATTCGCCGGGCGTCGGATGCCGCTGGCTCCGTCTCTGTTGCGGGGCAACCCAGTGCCTCGCGCCGGCCGAGCGGGCGCCGCTAGACATATGCCGGGACGCATCATTCGCGGCACGCGGGTCTCCTCCGGAGTATGCGGCAGGACGGGGCGGGCGCAGGGTTTGAGTTGGTCCTCTACTGCGATCGGGGGGCCCTCCCGGTCGCCCAGGTTGCTCCGACGGCTTCGCGTTTCCGAAGAGGCAAGGGGCCGCCCGGCGCCCCTCATTCATTGCACGGTCAGATTCGCCGGATCGTAGCCTTCGCTCGCTATGACGACCTTCGCCCCCGCAGGCAGGTTCGCAATGTTGATCGTTCCGTCGCCCTCGATCGTCGCGGATGCGGAAGGCGCCTTTCTCGAGCCGCCGATGGTGATATTAACCTTCAGGGGATCGGGATTCATGTTCCTCACGTGCATCGTGAACTCATTGCTCCAGAAGGAGGGTTTCTCGAAGGTGACGCTGACGGGCAAGAATCGCGCCTTCACGGCCAGGGGCTGCAGCTTTGCGATGTCGCCCTGAGCCCTTGCCAGCTGCGCCATCAGGTCCCCGTTTTGGCCCTTGGCCTGATCGAGTTCCCTGCGCAGCTGGGACAGTCCATCGTTGGCTTGGTTGATTTCAGCCCGCAGTCCAGCCGACTGGGCCAGGGCTTTGTCCTGCTGCGACCGCAGGTCGGTCCGGGCCTTCTCAAGCTGCGACTGCAGGTCCGATTGCTGGCCCTGCGCCTTGGTGAGCTGCGACTGCAGGTCCGCACGCAGCCCCTTGGCCCGGTCCAGCTGCAACTGGAGGTCGGCCGACTGGGCATTGGATTTGGCAAGATCGGCCTTAACCTGGTCGGTCGCGGCATTAGCCTGATCCAGCCGCACCCTGGTATCGGAAACCAGGGCATTCTGCTGGTGGATCCTATACGCTAGGGCGATCGCGAGGATCGCGAGGACTATGCAGGTTGCGCGGATCACAAAGGGCGTTTGGGGGCGATTGTTATGTTCCTCGTCCGGGAGAGTGTGTTCTGAGGCCTTGGGTGAAATATCCGGCGAGACTTCGATCATAGCGACATGGGATTACAAATCAATAGACCGCATGTTTGCCGAAAAGATCGCTCCTGGCGCAAATGAAACGCGAACGCTCACAAGATGCTCGGCTCAAATGAGTTGAGGAGCCTGTAATCCCGGATTGCACCATTTGGGCAGTCGCCGAGCCGAGGCGGTCGGTGCGATGCCCACGGAGCGAGCGACAAGTGCCACCAATGGTGCAGGCGATCCGGCAGATTGGATTGTCCGTTTACTCGAGCGCATTGATACGATTTTCAAACAAACCCGCAGCAAGACGCTTCATTTCGTTTGTGAAGCCGGCTGGTCGCCGGTGGCAGGAATCGCGGCCGGCATCGACAGGAAATGATCGAAAAAGGCGCAGACCTGATCGTCCGACTCAGCCGTGGGCGGATGGAATGGTCGCGTCGTCATCGCGACACGATTTTGGAATCCGAGGAACCGATCAACCGCCACGGTATAAGATAGAACGGACCAACGCCCTTGATAATCCACTGATCCTCCGGAGACCAGGAAAGGGCGTGGCGCCATCAGGCCGTGGAGTTCGACAAGGT
>Ga0209415_10008040_pt1 | contig 18315 bp, 11 predicted proteins | sample PeaSoiSIISIP2007_FD_187696 | JGI IMG/M metagenome (GOLD analysis project Ga0209415, IMG submission 187696) | Peat soil microbial communities from Weissenstadt, Germany - SII-SIP-2007 (SPAdes) (version 2) | ecosystem: Environmental > Terrestrial > Soil > Wetlands > Peat | place: Germany...
CCTCAAGGTGTACGATCATCTTGACCGGTCAGGCGGCTTTTTTGTGCATCGTTGGGGTGACTCGCTTTTTCGATTTGCTTTTCTCGAGCAGTTTCGGGCGCCGGTAAAGCAGTTTTATTTTAATTATGGCCATGCTGATGGCATCTACCCGCCGGATCAATGGCATCAATAGTGTCTGCGACGTAGCGGCTCTATGCGCCTGACACTCATCACCGTCGGCTCGCAGGGCGACGTCCAGCCCTGCATCGCTTTGGGGGTGGGTTTGAAGTCCCACGGCCACGAAGTCCGGGTGGTCACCCATGCCGACTTCAAGGCGGCCATCGAGTCTTATGGACTCGGCTTTTCCGAAGTGACGGGGAATCCCCGGGGATGGTTGGATTCCGAGGAAGGATTAAATTGGCTCGAGTCGGGCCTGAATGTAGTCCGCTTTTACCGCGGGCTAAAAAGGTTCCTGGCCCCGGTGCTGCAGAGCCTTCCATCCTATCTGCCCGCGTGCCGGGGAAGCGAGGCCATTCTCTATTGTTCGCTCGCCATCGGCGGTCCGCATGTTGGGGAAAAACTGGGCTGCCCCAGCTTCCCCCTGATGTTACACCCAACCTATCCCACCGGCGAGTTTCCTTCGCTGCTCGCCTGGTCCGGCAAGCCGCGACCTCGGGCCTACAACCTGGTTACGCATTTTATCACCGAGCAAACGATAAACCTGGCAACCCGCTCCGTGGTAAACCGTTGGCGCCGGAAGGAACTGGGTTTGCCGCCAGAACCGTTGGCGGGCAATGTCCAACGGCAGCGCCGGCGGCAGGTGCCACACTTTCTTGGGTACAGCCAGCACGTGCTGCCGAGGCCGGCCGATTGGGGGGAGAATGTTCATGTGACCGGGTACTGGTTTCTGCCCATGCATTCGGACTGGCAGCCGCCTCCGGCCGTGGTGGAATTCCTGCAAAGCGGCCCGCCGCCCGTTTATGTGGGTTTCGGCAGCCTTTCGGTTCGCAGCCCGGTCGAATTCACACGCCTGATGGTTTCCGCCCTCGAGATGTCCGGCCGTCGCGGGCTGTTGTCGCGCGGTTGGGGCAACCTCGGCGGAATTCCGCTGCCCAAAACGATTCTCAAGATCGACTCGATCCCCCATGAATGGCTATTCCCACAGGTGGCTGCCGTGGTTCATCACGGTGGCTGCGGCACCACGGCGGCGGGCTTGAGGTCGGGCGTGCCCACCATCACCATCCCCTTCTTTGCGGACCAGTTTCTCTGGGCCGAGCGGGTGATGGCTCTTGGGGCAGGTCCGGCTTCCATCCCTTACGCATCGCTAACCGCCGAAAAACTGGCCCAGGCGATCCGCACCGCCACCGGCGACCCCGCGGTGAGGGCGGCGGCCCAGGGCGTCGGCTCGAGGCTCCGCGCCGAAAACGGCGTAGAGAACATGGTGGCGTCCTTCGAACGCTGCCTGAAGCGGCAATAGACGCGCCAGGCCCCGGCTGCGCCGGGGCGCGCCTGCAGTCCCCAATGATGGAGGGCACGGGAACCCGAAATCCGACGTCGCTGCGCTCCGAAATCCGAAGCCCCGAAGGCCGAAATCCGAAGAAGGAGTGGTCTGGGTTCGGATTTCGGATTTCGGAGTTCGTGGCTTCGGATTTCGGATTTCTCACCCTGACGCATCTCGGGAACTCTTCCTCGCGGCACCGCTCGCGCCTGCCCCGCGTGTCTTCGGCAACACTGACAGAACGTTCTTACCGGTTGCCGGGATGCGATCTTGGCCTTCGGATTTCGGATTTCGGATTTCGGGTTTCGGCCTTCCTTCGGTGTGCCGCACTAACGCCAGAGGCCTGAATCGCACAAGCGACGGTGGTGGTCTTTAACTTGACCATTCCCAGCGCATAGGCAAAGAAGCAGTGGATCATAGCCGGCACCCCGCCGGTGGCCTGGGCAATGGCCAGGGCTCCCCTCAATGACTTGAATAATTTCGGTGGGGGTCCCCCATGATAAAGAAGCGGAGGGCTGTCCCAGGGATCGAAGGCGGAGAAGCGGGTGGCAAAGTCCCAGTGCGGACGGACGAACAAACGCGCCCGCTGATTCAGCATGGCGGCGACGAAGCTGTAGGTGCTATTGCTTATTCCCACGACATCGGCCTGGCTCAGCACGTAGAAGTCGATGTAGTCCAGGAGGTCCGCCTGGTCGCTTCCCCAAGGGACGCCCAGGTCGTTGCACGAAACCGGCCGGTACTTGGCGAACTGGGGAAGGAAGAAGTCCAGATTGTCGCTGCACAAGAACAGCACGGGCTGATCGAGCTGGTTCCAAATCCCATCCAGCCAATCGCACCACCAGCGAGGTGGGACGCAAAGCGTGAACCCAAAGTGGGGCAGTTTCTTGAAATCTCGCTGGCGCATATGAATCGCGACCACGGTTCTGCCCAAGGCCCGCAGCTTCGCCAGCCCGGTCTCGAGGTCAGCCTTGAGGCCGGGGACCGGCTGGACCCGGGCGCGGAGGGAATCCCTGAAGGGGCGATAGTGGCGAGTGTGGTATTGAAAGTGACCGTAGAGATCGACATCCAGGGCCCCCTGTCTCAAGGCTTCCACCCCGATGCGCACGCTGGGAGCGCCGGCCAGTTTCTCGATATACTTGATAAACGCCGGGAACTCATCGAACATGTTGTTTCCCTCCTCCCAACGCTCTATCGCCGGGGTTAGGCGGGCGGTCACGGGGGGGTCGCTCAGGCCAAACAACTTCCGTCCAAGCCAGTCGGGGCACTGAATACTGGCCCCGCTCCGTTCCGCGCAAGCCCGCAGAAAGAAATACTGCATCAACTGGTTGCCGAAGCGCCCGATCTTTCCTAGTGACGTCATGGCCAGTATCGATTGGTTGCCAAGATTGCCAGAGGTCCTTGGGGCAACTTCCCCTGGGGTGGCGCTAAGTCTGTTCGTCTGCATCTATTCTCTCAAAGGCCCCGGGCGCTTCCGGGGAAGATTGACGGAGGAGCACCTGGTTTGGGGGCGTATAGCACTTCGGGGATTAGATGACCGAATCCATGCGCTAGCGCGTCTTCAACAACCTCTACCGCCTCATCCAACCCGCCCATCCGGCGCAACACCGCTTTCATGCTTTGTGCCGCGCGAGCGTAGCCTGGCGCCTCGAGGAGCGCAGCCGCGTGGCTGCGGATAGCTTCGCTGGAAAGGCGGAGCTTATGCAGGCGGAGGCCGGCTCCGATATCGGCTACCCTGGCGGCATTGTAGTGTTGGTCGCCGAAGAACGGAACGGCGAGCAGGGGCTTGCCGTAGTAGAGGCTTTCGCTGACGCTGTTCATGCCGCAATGGCTCACGAAGGCGCGGACGGAGGGATGGGCCAGAACGGCCTGCTGCGGCACGTGAGGCTGGATGTTGAAAGTCTTTGGCAGGCTTGGCAGCAGAGACTGCTGAGCCGGGCGGAGCGACCAGAGCACTCGCCAGCGCGGGTCGCTCAGCCCCTCCACCAAGGCCAGCACCTGCTGCCGCTCCAAGGCAGCCAAGGTGCCGAAGCACACGTAAACCGTCGGAGATTCGTTGCCGCCGCTCAACCACGCCTCGAGTGAGGCCTCAAGCGGGGCATGGCCGCGTGGCAGGATGGGACCGACCATCTTCATCAGGGGCGGCAGGGCGCGGGGCAGTTCTATGCCGAACGCGGAGCAAACGAGGGTTAAGGAGGTGTTGTAGAAATCCTTCAAGGGGGTGACGGCCCGGTGGCGCGCGCGCGCGCGGTTGATCCTCACGATCGCGGTGGCAAAGTTAGCCAGGACCCACAGGGGGTGCAGGCAGTTGAGCGCGCGCTGCCACGGACTCATGCGGATGGAATAATCGGTGCCGAAACGCGGATAGCGGGGGCTGATGGGCACCACGTTCCCCAAAAACTGTAATTGGATAATCGAAGGGACGCCGTGCTGCCTGGCCAGGTCCAGGGCCGGAAGGGCGGCGCTGTCCACGACCGCCAGGTCCAGGTTGAACTGGCGCCATAGGGGCTCCAGGGTGAGGTACATCGCATCGTAGGAATCGGCAAACACGGCTAGCATCTCGCGTTCGCCCCGCAGGCGGCTCGAGTAGCGTGAAGCGTTGGACCAGAGTTGAGCTCTCCGGGTGATTACGTTCCGGTCGGGCATGGCGTCTTCCGGTTCCCACCGTAGAAAGCTGACGCCCGCGCGGGTGATCCGGTCGCGAAAAAGATCGGCGCCGGCGAAGGCCACGCAGAGGCCGCGGCTGGCCAGTTCACCGGCCAGGACGAGCATCTGGTTGACATGGCCGAAGTAGGGTGGAGCAACGAACAGCAGCCTCTTATTTCTGAGGGCCTCAGCCATGGTGTTCACTGATTTCTTAACGCGATAATCGGGTCCACTCGGATAGCTTGCCGGGCGGGAACCAGGGCAGCCAGCAGCGCGGTGGTGGCCATCAGGAGAATAGCGAACGCGATGACATCAATACGAACGTATCCAACACCGAACAGCAGGCTGGAGAGGATGCGGCCGCAGGCGAAGGCGATCGGCACGCCGATGGCGGTACCGACCGCCAGCATGCGAAGCGCCGTTCCCAACACGAGGCGCATCACATCCGCCCTTTGCGCGCCGAGGGCCATGCGGATGCCGATCTCCTGCGTGCGCTGCCTGACCATGTAAGCCAGGACGCTATAGACCCCAACCGCAGCGAGCAGGAGTGTGAGCAGGCCCAGGAAGGTCAGCATATTCGAGGGGAACCGCAGGCTGACTATCGAATCGGCGATGATCTGGTCGTACGGCTTGACGTTCGTGATGGGCACCAGCGGATCGACTTTCTGCAACTGAGAGCGCAACGGTGAGATGACGGAGAGCGGATCGACCTCGGTTCGGAGCGCGAACAGCATGGCCGGCTCCGGCGCCTGGGCAAACGGGCAGTAGATGAGCGCCAGGTCCGGCTCACCCCAGCGCAGCCTTACATCGCCGACCACCCCGATAATGGTGAAGTAAGGCTGATCGGGTCCTCGGCCGACGGGCAGTTGGATTCGTTTGCCCAGCACCACGTCATTCGTCCAGTACCGGCGGGCCAGACTTTCGCTGATGACGACCACTTTGGGGGCATCGGCGGCATCGCTGGCCGCAAAGGTGCGGCCGGATTGCAGCGGGATCTTCAGCGTCTGGAAGCATCCCGGGCTGACGGACAGGGGGACCACCACCTGGAAGTCCTTGCCATCCGGAGAGGGGCAACCCTCGATGCGGAGTGCTCGCCGGCCCCACCCGTTCTGGTTGAATGGGAGGTGGATTCCGGCACCCACCGCTTTTACCCCTGGAATCGTGGAAAATCCTTCAAGAGCGCGATCGACGAAAGTGGACACTCGCGCCCCCGTAGGATAGGTTGTGGCCGGCAGACTAACGCGGAAGGTTAGCACATTGTGGGAGTCAAAGCCGCGCCAGCCGTGCAGCATAGCCAGGAAGCCCTGGAGGAGGAGTCCGGCAGAGACCAGCATGACGAGAGCCAGGGTTACCTCAACCACCACGAGCGAACTACGGAGCCATTGGTGGGCTCGCCCGAGGGTGCTTCCCCTAACGCTCTCCTTTAGCGTCTCGTAAGGCCGCGAATGGCTCGTGAGCATGGCTGGGGCAATGCCGGAGAGGATGCCGGTCGCGAGTGCCACCACCATGGTGAACGCCAATACGTACCCATCGAGGCCAACCGTTTTCCAGCCCGGCAAGTATCTGGCAACATCCGCGGGAAGGCTAATTTTAATGCCATGAATGCAGAGGGCGGCTACGAGCAGACTGGCCAGCCCGCCGACGATTGCCAGGATGAGGCTCTCGACGAGCAACTGGCGAATCAACCGCCCCGGATTGGCGCCGAGAGCTGTGCGGATCGCGAACTCCTGCCGTCGGCTGGTCGCCAAGGCCATCTGCAGGTTGACCACGTTGGCGCAGCCCAGCAGCCACACGCACCCGGCGGCCACCATCAGAATGGCCAAGGGATCCCGCGTCCCCGTGTCCTTGTCTATCCAATCCCGGACCGACGCCACTTCTGCCGTCCAGCCTTCGTTGGTGCGTGGGTACATCAGGGCCAGGCGGTTGGCGATGACCTTCATCTCGGAGCGCGCCCGTTCGAGGTTGACACCGGGCTTGAGCCTGCCAAATACGTTCAGGAATCTGTCCTCGCGCTCGGCGGCCAGGTTGCCGCGGAGCACGAGCGGCATCCACAGCTCGGCGGTCGCCGGAAACTCAAATCCTCGAGGCATGATGCCTACGACGGTATGGCTGCGGCCGTTCAGGGATATGGGCTTCCCGAGCAGGGTCGGGTCTCCACCGAACCGGCGCTGCCACAGCACGTAGCTCACCACCACCACATCGTCACGGCCCGGCTGCTCATCCGCGGCTTCCAGGGCTCGTCCGACGCCCGGGTTGACGCGCAGGGCCTCGAAGAAGCCGGAACTGACGCGAAACCCCTGGACTTGTTCCACACCGCCCCCTCCGGTCAGGTGAACATCCCACCACTGGTAGGCCGTCAGATGCTCGAACGCGCGGCTCTGGTCCAGCCAGTCCTGAAAGTTGGCCGGGCCGACCTCGACCCTGGGCCTGCCTTTGCGCGGGTTGGACTCCCAGAGGAAGGCGATGCGGTCAATCTCCGGCAAGGCCAGCGGCCTGAGCAGCAGCCCGTTGACGAAGCTGAAGATCGCGCTGGTCATCCCTATCCCGATGGCCAGCATCAGCACGATGACCGCGGTGGAGCCGGGGGATTTTGCCAGCAGGCGCAGGGCGAACCGTATGTCTTGGAGGAGAGTTTGCATGGCAGGGTAGTTTTATATGTCCCGCAGCTTCCACTTGCCGCGGCGGAAAATGAGGAGGCTCACCGGCGCGGTTAGGAATTGAGTGGCGCAAATTGCCCAAGCGACCCCATTGGGCCCCCCTCGCGCCCAGTTGGCCAGGAGGTAAGCGAGAGGTATCTGTACCAGCCAGGAGCAGACCAGGCTAACGAGGGTCGGCGTAAACGTGTCTCCGGCCCCGTTGAAGGCCGACAGGAATACCACTCCGAAAGCAAAGGGCAAGCAGCCGTAGCTGATGGTGCGAAGACAAACCGCGCCGGCGGATACGACCTGTGCGTCATTCGAGAACAGGCGGATCAACGGTGTGGCCAGCGCCACAAACAGGGCGCCGATGCCGCACATGAGAGCCAGGTTGCACCAGGCGCCGAGCCATACGGAGTGTTCGGCGCGCTGCGGTTTCCCAGCGCCCAGGTTCTGGCCCACCAGGGTGGCGACGGCGTTGCTTAGCCCCCAGCCGGGCATGAGGCTGATGACGATGATGCGGGTGGCAATCGTATACCCGGCGAGCGCGGCACTGCCGAAGGTGGCCATGATCCGCATCAAACCTATCCAGCTTGCGGTGGCGATGAGCATCTGGAACATGCCGCCCAGGGCCACGCGGATCAGCCGCGACATCACGCCAAGGTCCAGACGCACGGATTCGCGGGTGAGCCTTAGCCGGCCTTGCGTGCCGAAGAGCCGGATGAGCTGATAGAAGATTCCCAGGCTGCGCCCGATGCTGGTGGCCACCGCCGCGCCGGTTACGCCCAGGACCGGAAACGGTCCCCAGCCGAAAATGAGGCAAGGATCGAGGATGAGATTGGCGAGATTGGCCAGCCACATGGTTCGCATGGCGGCCGCGGCGTCACCCGCTCCCCGAAGGATGGCATTGAGGAGCGTGATGAGCATGATGGTGATGTTGGCGCCAAGCATGACGGTGGTATAGCCGGAGCCGGCCCTGATAATGCCGGGAGTGGCCCCCATGAGGCCCAGCAGCCTGGGGGCCAAGAGTATCCCGGCGACCATGATCGCGAACGAGAGGAGGATCGCCAAGGCGATTGCCTGCACCGCTGCCACCGCGGCGCCAGAAGGGTCCTTTTCGCCAATGCGCCTCGCCACCATCACGGTGGTGGACACGCCCAGGCCAACGGCCACGGCAAACAAAACGGTCAGCATGGCCTCCGTAAGGCCCACTGCGGCCACAGGCTCGGGACCCAGCCGAGCCACAAAAAAAACATCGGCCACAGCGAACGCGGACTCCATGGACATTTCAATGGCCATGGGAACTGAAAGAAGCACGAGGGCGCGACCCAGGCTGCCTTCGGTGAAATCCTGTCGCGAACCGCGCACCGCTTCGCGAAGAACCTTGACCAGGTCCCCCAGGCGTTCCCGGCTTGATATGGTTCTGGCGGCGTATGGCATTGTTTGTGCGCGAAGGGTTGCCGGGAAAAAGGCGGCCAGTTTCTAAAGTATCAATCAGTTCACACCAACGGCTGCCCGGGAACAACCCCGGCCCTCTCGCCCGATAAAGCGACCCAACGCGCCAACGCCGAGTGCGACCTTCGCGCGCGATTATGCGTTCCGCCCGGTCTCCTGACAATGTTTTTATCGAGCGGCTGGACACTCTTTAGCGGCTGGTGTCCTGAATCGAGACAGAGCCCCTCTGCAGGGCCGGGTCGTCCGTGACCCCTTGGCGACCAGATCCATGATTCCCGCGGATTTGTCTGGCTCTTGGCCTGAAAAATGGTCTATCCTGCAGGGCGGAAGAATTGTCCCTGTGGATCGGGCCTCGCCGGGGCAGGCAGAGACAGATTGCCGAAGAACTTGCCCCGTGCGGGCAGCGACCAGATGCAGACGCTTACGGCCAACCTGGCAGTGAAGAACCGCGTGGCGGTTTGCCAGAACCGCCAAAGCGGGGTGCAGCTTGCAGCCCGGGAGAACAGACATGGATGTTGAAGCAGTCAAAGACGGCTCCGTGCTGTTTCACACGGTTCAGGGTTGGGAAGTCCGTGCCGCTTTGCTCCGGCTGACGCTTCACGCGGCGGCGTTCGAGGTTCTCGGTGCCGATACTGTCATACGCAACTCCGAGTTGCTGGCGGACTTCAAAATCTTCATCGGGGAGCGCCCCGTCTATTCCGGGCGCGCCGTGGTCCAGCAGGCCATCAATGTCGGCACGGCATTGGTTTGCTCGGTCCTGCTGGACGATGTCTGCTTCGATGTCGAGTTTTTCACTGGCTTAGGCCAGGAGGGCGGGTTGCGGCGCAGCTTCGGTCAGTTTCTGGGACAGTGGCAGGTGATCTGCAAGGTGCTGCCGGAATTCAAGGTCGCCGTGGCCGACATCCAGACCTTCCTGTGCGATTGCCGGCACTGGCTGGACCAGGTGGAACTGGGGATTCGTTCCTCACCCAAGCCGGACCGCGAGGAACAGGAGCACGCCGCCATTGCCCAACTGAGCCCGGAGGTGCTTCCGGTGATCGACACGCTCTTCGGGCGGTTCGAGGAAATCGCGGCTCGCCTGGACCAAGAGCAGAGCTCAGTCCACCGCAGCTACATTCAGCGGCACTTGCACCCGATCGTGTTGTGCGCCCCGTTTGCCTATCGCAGCTACCGCAAACCGCTGGGCTATGCTGGGGATTATGAGATGGTTGACATGATGCTCCGCGACCCGGAGGAGGGTAGTTCGCTCTTTGCCAAGGTCTTTAATGTCTGGCTCCTGCACCAGGGCTCGGCCGCCGCCCACCGCAACCGCATCGTGACGCTCACGCGGCACCTGGTCGAGGAAACGGCCGCCGCGCTTCGGGCCGGGCGCAGGGCCCGCATCCTGAACATCGGGTGCGGCCCCGCCCGCGAAGTGCAGGACTTCATCGCCCAGAGCGAGCTGAGCAACCACGCGCACTTCACGTTGCTGGATGTGAACCAGGAAACTCTCCAGCACGCGGAGCGGCTCTTGCGGCACAAGCAGCGGGAGCACGGGCGGGCCGTTTCATTCGAGTTCACTCGAAAATCGGTGCAGCAGTTGCTCCGCGACGTGGTCCGGGTCAACGGTCAGGCCTCGAACGCCAAGTACGACTTCATCTACTGCGCCGGGCTTTTTGACTATCTCACTGACGCGACCTGCAAACGGCTGATGACCCTTTGCCACCAGTCCTTGACGGCGAGCGGCCTGCTGCTGGCGACCAACGTCTCCAAGTTTTGCCCCAATCGTGGCAGCTTGGAGCTGATCCTGGACTGGCACCTGATCTATCGCGGGGTGCGCGAAATGTCCGCCCTGTGCCCGGGGGGACTTGGGGACGACGCCGCGCAGGTCAACAGCGACGATAGCGGCGTGAACGTGCTGCTGGAGATGCGAAACACCAATGGCCGGTGAAGCAGAGATTTTGAAGCAGGCCGAGCTCCGCCGGGGCTTTCTGGCCAATGAACAGCAGGTGCGCGTCAACACCGGCAAGCTCGCCTGCGCCCTGGTCTTTGTCCTGATGCCGTTCGGCGTTGTCCTCGATTACTTCGTCTATCACGAGCTTCTGCGGGAGTTCCTGGGAGTCCGCCTGCTCTGCTCGTTGCTCATCCTGGGGGTCTGGCTGCTGCATGGCACCCCGGTTGCCCGGAAACGCTACCCGGTGGTCGGCCTGCCCATCGTTTTGCTTCCGGCACTGTCCATCGCCTGGATGATTTACCGGGCCGCGGACCCGGCGGGTCCCTATCATAATGATGCGCGGGGCGCCGCGGGGTTGTACTATGCAGGGCTCAACCTCGTCATGCTGGCAGTCAGCGCGGTCGGGCACTGGAGCATGCTTGAGACCGGCCTCGCGGTCGGTTCGGTCATCGGGATGTACCTGGTGGCGTGCCTGGCCCGCGGTCACGCCAATCTGGACTCGAGCATGCTCTTCAACAATCTTTACTTCCTGTCGCTCACCGGCGTGATCGTTGCCTCCGGCAACTATCTGTTCAACCGGCTGCGCGTCAGGGAATTCTCCCTCCGCTATGAGTTGGACAAGAATCGAGCGGCCCTCGAGGAATCCAACCAAAAACTCGTGCAGTTGGACCAGCTCAAGAGCCGTTTCTTTGCGAACATCAGCCATGAGCTGCGGACGCCGCTGACGCTCCTTTTGGCGCCGCTGGAAGCGCTGCTCCACCGCTTTCCGGTGGACGCGGAGACGCGGGATCTGCTGCACACCATGCACGCCAACGGGATGCGCCTGCTCAAGCTCATCAACGATCTGCTGGACCTGGTGCGTCTTGAATCCGGGCGGCTCGAGATTAAGCGCGAGCCGCTCGAGCTCAAGGAATTCATGAAGGGCCTCGCGAGCGCCGCGCGGCAAGTGGCGCAGGACAAGCGGCTCCGGCTCGAGACCTTCGCGGCGCCCGAGCTGGGGACGGTGCTGGCGGATCGGGACCGGCTGGAAAAAATCGTGCTCAACCTGCTCTTCAACGCGCTTAAGTTCACTCCCGCCGGGGGCCGGGTGGAGTTGCGCGCCGAGAAACAAGGGGCGGAACTGGTGTTGACGGTTTCGGACACCGGGATGGGGATTGCGGAGAAGAACCTGCCGTTCGTTTTCGATCGGTTCTGGCAGGCGGACGGCTCCTCCAATCGCAAGTATCAGGGCGCCGGCATCGGGCTGGCGCTGGTCAAGGAGTTGGTGGAGGCCCAGGGTGGCAAGGTCAGCGTGCAAAGCCAGGAGGGCAAGGGCGCTACCTTCACGGTGCGTTTGCCCTATCAAGCCGCCGAACCGGGACGGAAGCCGGAGCCGGAAGTGGGGGCCGACGCTCCGCCGACGGTGGAGACCGGCGCAGCGACGGTCTCTTCCAACGAATGGGTGGCGGATTTGTGCCGGCGCGCCGAGCTGTTTCCCGCGCTCACGGCGTTGCAGCCGTCGCTGCGGCCGGTCGAGACCTCGGCCAACGGGGGAAGGCCGATGGTACTGGTGGCGGACGACGAGCCGGACATGCTGCGGTTTTTGAGCCGGCAGTTGAGTTCGCAATACCAGGTGCTCGAGGCGGTTGACGGCCAGCAGGCGATCGAGAAGGCGAGCCAGTTTTTGCCCGAACTGATCCTGTTGGACATGATGATGCCGGAGAAGGACGGAATACAGGCTTGCCGTGAGCTGCGGGAACACGCCTCGACGCAAGCGATTCCCATCGTGTTGCTCACGGCGCGGGCGGATGAAGAAACCAAGCTGGCCGCGTTGTCGGCCGGGGCGAGCGATTTTCTGACGAAGCCTTTTTCAACCACCGAATTGCATGTCCGCATCCGGAACCTCGTGCAATCGCATCAGCATCAGGCCAAACTGGCGCGGCAGAACCAGGTGCTCGAGACGACGATCGAGCAACTCAAACAAACGGAGGCTCAACTGGTGCAATCCGAGAAGCTGGCCTCGCTGGGCCGCATGAGCGCCGGCATCATCCACGAAATCAACAATCCCCTGAATTTTGCCACCACGGGCTTGTTCACTCTGCGCAAGCGGACCGCGGTCCTGGCCCCCGCCTTCCAGCAGGAGTGCCAGGGGATTCTGCTCGACGTCGAAGAAGGGCTCAAGCGAGTGAAGACCATCGTCTCGGACTTGAGGAGGTTCACGCATTCCGACACGGGGAGCCGGGAGGAGGTGCCCGTGGCGGAGGTGTTGGCCGTGGTGCTGCGCTTCTTGAGCAACGAATGGAAAGACCGGGTTCAGATCCGGGAAAACGTGCCCGAGGGCCAGACCGTGCTGGCTAACAAGAACCTGCTCATTCAGGTGCTGGTCAATCTTTTGCAGAACTCGCTCGATGCGCTCTCCACCAAGATCTTCACCGACGAACGGCCCACGGTTTGGATCGAAGGCCGCCGGGAGCCGGGCAAGAGCATCCTGGTCATCCGCGACAACGGCCCCGGCATCGAACCGCAGCATTTGGACAAGGTGTTCGAGCCGTTTTTCACCACCAAAGACGTGGGCCGGGGCACGGGCCTGGGGTTGACCATCTGCTATCGGATCGTGCAAGATTGGCAGGGCCGAATTGCCGTGCGCACCGAGCCGGGCCAGTTTTGTGAATTTGCGCTCGAATTCCCAGCCGACGGCGGCGTCGCCAAAGCAAAATGACTCGAACACCCTGACGGGTTCCTATGGAGCACCTATACGATTACCGGCAGTTTCCGATCCTCTACGTGGATGACGAGGAACTCTCGTTGAAGCACTTCACGATGGCCTTTGGCGACCAGTTCCACATTCTGACCGCCCCCAACGCCCGGGACGGCCTCAAGCTGCTCGAGGAGCATCGCGATGAAATCGGGCTGTTGATGACCGACCAGCGGATGCCGGGAGAAAAGGGGGTCTGGCTGCTCGAGCGCGCCCGCCAGCTCCGCCCGCGCATCATCCGCATCCTGGTCACCGCCTACGCGGACATGGAGGCCGCGATTGCCGCGGTGAATACCGGCGCGATCTACAAATACGTCACCAAGCCCTGGGACCCGCCCCAACTCGAGAACACGCTCAAACGCGGCCTCGAGTTTTTCATCGTCCAGCGCGAGCGCGACCAGCTATTGCATGAAAAGCTCTCGGTGCTGCGGAATATGATGATCGCCGACCGGATTGTGAGCCTGGGCCTGCTGGCGGCGGGGCTGAGCCATCATATCCGCAATTCTATGGTGGCCGTGAAGACCTTCCTGGACCTCGTGCCTGCCAAGATGCAGGAGGAGGCGATGGACGTGGACCGCCTGCGCAACCCCGGTTTCTGGAAGGAGTATTACCAGAGCGCCCAGGGGCAGATCGCCAGGATCAATCAGCTCCTCAAGGACCTCTGGATTGCCTCGGAGAAACCGGCCCTCGCCTTTGCCGACACCGTCCAGTTGGGCGCGGTGGTGGCGGAAACGCTGGCCTCGCTCAGCGAGCTCTTGAGAGCAAAGAACATCACCGTGGAGACTCGCATCCCCGATTCACTGCCGCCCCTCCAGGTGGACAAACCTAAGTTCTACCGGCTCTTCGAGCTGCTCTTGAAGGACCAACTTTCCAGCCTGCCGTCGGGCAGCCGCATCCAGTTGTCCGCCAGCCGCTCGCAACCGGGCCCGGCGGACGGGGAGGAGATCGTGGTGCAGTTGAGCGATAATGGCCCGGGCCTGCCGGAAGCGGCCCTGCGGCTGGTGTTCGACCCGTTCCTGGTCCGCGGCGACAGCCCTTTGGATTACGGCATCCACCTCATGGCCTGTTATTTCATCGTCCATCATCACGGCGGACGCATCCACGCCCAAAGCAAAGCGGGCCAGGGCACGACCTTTACGTTGCGTTTGCCCACTCATCCGGCGCAGGCCGCCTCCCCGCAGGAGGAGCGTGAATTCGTGCAGCAGGTCCTGCTCAACGACGCCCTCTGGCAGAAGCTAATGTCTTCGGACTGAACCGGGGTATCTCCTGGACCCAAACTGGGAGTTCCCCGGATTGCCCCCGGCGGGGCGGGGGTGTTTAATGGCGCCAAGATTGTGTTGACCCAAGGCCCGTCTATGTTTCATATAGAGCCAGTGGCGCCTCTTCAAATAGAACGAACAACGTGGCCATGAAGACCTTATTGGTAGTGGCCAAGCATCCTGCCTTGGCGGAGTCGCTCCGGGCCGGACTCGATTCCGAGCAGTACCGCGTTCTGGATCGGTACAGCTTGGAAGAGGCGGAGCCATTCCTGGCTCACGGCTTGACGGATGCGTGCCTCCTGGACCTCGACCTGACCACGGTGCAGGGGATCTGGGTTATCGAGAAACTGCGCCGGCGCGCGCCCAAGTGCCCGATCATTCTCTATACGGCCGCCGGGCAAAGCCAATGGGAGGAGGAAGCCTACGTGCAAGGGGTGACCCACGTGCTCATCAAGCCGGTGCGCGTGCGCCTCCTGGCCGCCCTGCTCGCGCGGCTCTGGCCGGAGCCTGCCTCCCCCTCGCACCCACCGGTCTCCGCGCCGCCCCCGCTGCCGCCGGGGATGGTCCAGCCCATGGAACCGGCTCTGGTCCCGGTCGCCAGCGCGGCCCAGACCCTGGGCGCGTTGCGCGATCTCTCCGGCATCCTGACCCAATCCCTCAATGCGGAGGGCATGCTCAGGCAATTCCTGCTGTTGCTCCGCGAGATCCTCGGGGTGAACCGGGCGGCGATTTTCCTCCGGCCTCCCTTCGCGTCGTTGGGCGGTTCGCAGGGGCTCGGAGAGAGCCGGCAGTTGCGCGCCGCGTGCTCGCTCGGTTTGTCCGGCGGCCTGCTCCAGCATTTCGAGTTGTCCTTCGAAGCGGGCATCGGCGGCCACCTGCTCCGCCTGGGTCGGATCTTGCGGCGCCAGAGCGAGGAGGCGCGCAGTGACCCGGCGACGCTCAAGGAATTCGAGCTGCTCGGGGTCGAGGTGGCCGTGCCCGTCCTGGACCGCGAGAACGTCCTGGGCGTGGCGGTGTTCGACGGCCGCATCACGGGCGAGCTGCTGGTCAACTCGGAGCTCGAGCTGATCTTTCATCTGCTCGAGCAGCTTGGCCTGGGTCTCAAGAACATCTGGCTGCATGACGAGTTGGTCGCCAACCATGAAATGATGGCGGACATCCTGCGCGAGCTCAGCAGCGCCTGCGTCGTCGTCAGTCGTGACCTGACCATCCTTCACGCCAACAAGCGGGCGCGCAAGCATTTCGGCCGTAGCGAACGGCAAGCGGGGGGACTCGAATTCAGCGACCTGCCGCAGGTCCTGGGCGCCAAGGTCTATCAAGTCCTTAAGACCGGCGCCGCAGTGTCCAATTTCAAGTTCAAGCCCGGGGAGGAACCCGGCGCCGTGTTCAACGCCAACGTCGTCCCCTTCCAACGCCAGCAGCCCGGCTTGCCGGCCGCGGCGCTGCTCGTGGTCGAGGACCTGACGCAGAGCGAGCAGTTGCAGCGCCTCGAGATCGAGACTGCCAAACTGCGGCTGGTCAAGACCATGGCCGACCGGTTGACCCATGAGATCGGCAATGCGCTGGTTCCACTCTCGGTTCATCAGCAGATGCTCGGCGAGAAGCTCGGCGCCAAGAGCGTGGACCTCGAGTTCCTGCGAACCATGGAACGCGACCTCGCCGAAGGTGTTCGACGCGTCGCGCGGCTGACCAACCAGATGCGGTTTTTGGCCCGCGACAGCCTCATGGCGCAGGAAGCCTTCCCCCTGGGGCCGCTCCTGGAAGAGGCCTTCCAGGACGCCCGCCGCAACCAGCCGGCCAAGAGCTCCCAACTCAAGTACGATACCGGCAACAAACCCATGATTCTCGTCGGCGACCGCCTCGCGCTCAAACACGCCCTGGCCGAGGTCATGCTCAATGCGCTTCAGGCCAACCCGAATGACCCGCGCATCGATATTCATCTGCGCGCCGAAGGGGCAGGAGACGCGAACGCCGGCCAGTTGGAGGTGCAGATCGAGGTGGGGGACAACGGCCCCGGTTTCACGGCCGACGCTGCGGAAAAGGCCTCCGCCCCGTTCTTTACCACGCGCAACGTCGGCCTCGGCCTCGGGTTGGCCGTCAGCCGAAAAATCATCGAGACCCATCACGGCAAGCTCGAGATCGTCCCGCCGCAGTCAAACCAATCCGGCCTAGTCCGCATCTCTTTGCCCCTCGAGAAGACCCCGGTCCCGACGGCTTGAGCGGCGGCAATTCTCATTAATGAGAATTGAAGCCGATGGCCTTGGCGTAATCGGCGGGGCAGTCGAGGTCGAGGTCGAGTCCCGGGTCGTCGAGTTCGCAGGTCGCCCGGTGGAGGGAGGCGAGAAATTGCTTGAGATGCGGCGCTGGGGATTGGGGGAGGTCGAGGAAAGCGGCCCTCGGCAGGACCACGGGGTGGCGCGGGCGGCCGGCGCGAGAGGGTTGAGCGACCTGGGCCGGGTGAGCAGCGCTGAAGCGGAGCAAGGCGCGCAAGGTCGCCGGGCGGAGGTGCGGTTGGTCGCCGAGCACAATGGCAAAGTGAGTCAAGGCGCTCTGCCAGGCGTGCCATTGGGCGGCGCATTGGATGGAGCTGAACATGCCGCGGTCAGGGGCGGGATTAAAGATGCGATGCGCGGCAGGAAAAGCCAGCCGGTCCAACTCCACCTCGATGGCCCGATCCCCGGCCGCGCAGACGACGGCGATTTGTGCAGCTCCGGCCGCCTGCCATTGGGCAACCAGGTGGCCGAGCACGGTGGCGCCGTGCCAAGGCAACAGCAATTTGGGGCGTCCCATGCGGCGGGAGCGCCCGGCCGCGAGCACCACGGTGCCCAAGGAGAACGGGCCGGTGATCATGCGGCGGCAAAGGTCCAGAACAGGGCGCGGGCGTAGCCGTAGCCCAGGAGTTCGCTGATGACGTTCCTGAATCCCTGGCTCGAGCGCCACCAATGGCGGGCATCGTAATCCTCAGGCGGAAGAGCCACGACGCCGACGGTCACTTCCTTGCCGAGGGCCCGCTCAAAGAGGAGCCGGGAACGGCGGGCATTGGGACCGACGGTGAATACGTTGACCGTGGCTGGGGCCATTCCATGGGCGCGACACCATTGCTTCACGGCGACGGCGGACGCATAAATGCCCTCCACGCGTCCACCTGGCACCGGGACGGACTGGAGGACGTTGCGGTTCATCCCGAGTTTGAGGAGCGTGGCGGCGCACACGTCGGCCTCACTCTTATAGATGGAAAGGGCCGCGCCCTGCTCGAGCGGTTGGCCGGTAACGAAGACCTTGTCGTAATGGTGCCGGTTGAACTCGGCGATGCCGGCCTTGAGGGCGGAATCCGGGGCCCAGCCCCGGATGACCAGCAGTCCCCCGGGTTTGGGCTCCGTCAAGGCAAGAAACGGATAAGCCCCGCGCAGAAGCAAAGCCAGCAGGAGCGCCAAGCTACCCACCAGGGCCAGCCCGCCGCTCCACGTTGGCACGAGGCAGGACCGCCGCCGCAACAGGCCCCAGCAGGTTCGTTTCGCATCCATGAGCGTCGAGTGTCGAGCGTCAGCCGTCGAGTGTCGAACCGACGAGGTGACAAAAGAGGCCGTCGCGGAGCTTGGGTTCGAACCAGGTGCTTTTCGGGGGCATCAGGCCGCCAGCGTCGGCCACGGTCATGAGGTCTTCGATGCGGGTCGGGAACAGGGAAAAGGCGCAAGCGTATTGGCCGCTGCAAACCAGTTTCTCCAACTCCGCAGTGCCGCGTCCCCCGCCGACAAAACCGAGGCGTTTGCTGGTTCGGGGGTCGGGGATGCCGAAGATGGGTTCGAGCACGTGTTGTTGGAGGAGGGTGACGTCGAGCTGTTCGATGGGGTTGGCCGCGGCGGCAAAGCGGTCGCGGAAACTCAGGGAGTGCCATTGGCCGTCGAGCCAGAGGGCGAGTTGGTGCGGGCGGGCCGGGGCCGGGGAGCCGCCCGGCTCGAGCACAAACACCTTGTCCAATTCCTTGAGCAATTGGCTGGGCGAGTAGCCGTTGAGGTCTTTGACCACGCGGTTGTAAGGCAGGATGCGGACCTGGTCGTGGGGGAAGAGAACGCTGAGGAAGCAGGCGCCTGGGTCGGCCACCGGCAGGGCCGGTTCAAGAAGGCGCGAGGCCAGGGGCGGGGACGGCTTCGTCCCCGCTTCTTGCTCCCGCGGGCCGG
>Ga0209415_10008041_pt1 | contig 18314 bp, 15 predicted proteins | sample PeaSoiSIISIP2007_FD_187696 | JGI IMG/M metagenome (GOLD analysis project Ga0209415, IMG submission 187696) | Peat soil microbial communities from Weissenstadt, Germany - SII-SIP-2007 (SPAdes) (version 2) | ecosystem: Environmental > Terrestrial > Soil > Wetlands > Peat | place: Germany...
GGAACTTTGATGGCGAAGGCGATGAAGAATCCCAGGAACAGCCAGAATTGTTCGCCGGAGCTGAGCGAAATCGCGCCGCTTTGCAGGCCCGCGAGGATCTTAGTGTAGTCGAACGTGCCGGCCTGAATATAGAGGTAGATCATCGCGACCAGCATCAACATCGATCCGGCCATGGTGTACACGAAGAACTTGAGTGCCGAATAAATCCGGCGCTCGTGACCCCATACGCCGATCAGGAAGTACATTGGAACCAGCGAAACTTCCCAGAAGACGTAGAACAGGAAGAAGTCGAGCGCGCAGAAAACGCCGATCAGTCCGAATTCGAGCAACAACAGGAACGCGAAGAACTGTTTGACATGCTTGTCGATGGAGCGCCAGGAAACGAGCACACACAGCGGAGTCAGCAGCGTGGAAAGAATCACCAGCCACAGGCTAATGCCGTCCAGGCCGATGTGATAATTGATGGCCGGCGACTGAATCCAGGATTCATTCGTTTCCAGCGCGAACTTGCCGGCCGCGGCGGACCAGACCGAGCCGATCAGCCCGAGAGAAACCACAAAAATCGCGATGGACGCGATCAGGCTGAACATGCGGATCGCGTTGTGGTTTTCCTTGGGCAGGGCCAGGACGATCAGGAAAGCCAGCAGCGGAAGAAAAATGACGGTGCTGAGCAGCGTCATCGCAAGCCTCCCGCAAATCCGATTGCGAGCAGCAAGGCGATCGAACCCAGTACCACCCAGGCCGCGTAGCTGCGAATGTTGCCCGATTGGATCAGGCGCAGGATGGAACCGACGCCGCGCGATCGCTGGCCGACTCCGTTGACCGTGCCGTCGATGAGCCCGGCGTCAACGCCTCGCCACAGCACGGTACGAGATCCCTCAATCAGAGGCTCGACGACGGCCGCGTCGTACGCTTCATCAATGAAGTATTTGTTGTAGACCAGAGTGTAGAGGCCGCCCATGGCCTTGGCGAACGAATCGGCCAAGCCGCGTTTGGCAACGTAGAATACCCACGCGAGGAAGATGCCGAGTACGCCGACACCTGCCGAAAGCCATGCCAAGGTCTGATTTTCGGCCTTCTCGGCGAACATCGGCTCCAAAAAGTGCGGAACGTTGATGAAGCCACCGAAGATGGACAAAACCGCGAGGATCATCAGAGGACCGGTCATTACGAGTGGCGATTCGTGCGGATGCGCGTGCCCCCGATACTCGCCGGTAAACGCCATGAACCAGGCGCGGAAGACGTAGAAGGCGGTCATGCCCGCGGTGAGCACGCCGACCCAATACATCCATGGAGCGCGCGCGTAAGCAGCCACCAGGATCGCGTCTTTGCTGAAGAATCCGGATGTAAACGGAAAGCCCGATATCGCCAATGATGCGCAGAACAGCGTGATTGCCGTAATCCTCATGTGCTTGAACAGGCCGCCCATTTGACGCAAATCCTGTTCGCCGTGCAGGCCATGGATCACAGCGCCGGCGCCGAGGAACAAAAGAGCTTTGAAGAACGCATGTGTCATCAAGTGGAAGATGCCGGCCGAGAACGCACCCACGCCGACGCCCAGGAACATATAGCCGAGCTGCGAGACGGTGGAGTACGCGAAGACTTTCTTGATATCCATCTGCGTCAAGCCGATGGTGGCGGCGAAGAACGCGGTGGCAAGGCCGATCACCGCCACCGTGTCCATCGTAATGGGAGCGTGCATGAACAAGGTGGCGGAGCGCGCGGTCATATAAACGCCAGCCGTGACCATGGTGGCCGCATGGATGAGAGCGGATACCGGCGTAGGACCGGCCATGGCGTCCGGCAACCAGACGTACAACGGGATCTGCGCCGATTTTCCAGTCGCGCCCACCAACAACAGCAGCGTGATGGTGGTGAGAATCCCGACGGTTGCTTCCGTAGGCATCTCTTGGGCGGCATCAAACACCTTAATAAAATCGAGAGTCCCGAACTGCCGGACGATCAGAAAAACAGCGAGTGAAAAACCGAAGTCGCCGATCCGATTAACGATGAATGCTTTGTTGCCGGCATTGGTGGCGAACTGCTCGGTCAAGTAGAATCCGATCAGCAAGTAGCTGCACAACCCCACGCCTTCCCATCCGACGAACAGCAGCAGGTAATTCTGCGCCAGCACCAGCACCAGCATGAAAAACATGAACAGGTTCAGGTAGGCGAAGAAGCGGTAGTAGCCGCCTTCGTGCTCCATGTAGCCGACGGCGTAGATGTGAATCAAAAGTCCGACACCCGTCACGATCATCAGCATCACGGCGGTGAGACGGTCCACCGCGAAATCGACGCCGATGTTCAGCATTCCGCTTTGGATCCAGGTGAAGTAGTGCTCGACGTACTTGGTTTCGAGGGGCCCGAGGCCGAGCAGCGTCTTCACCCCCCAGGCGAACGACAGCGCTACCGAACCGACCGCGAAGAGATTGATCGCCGCTTTCGGAATGCGCCGGCCGAAGAGCCCGTTCGCGAGGAACCCGAGCAGCGGAAAGATTGGAATCAGCCAGAGGTTCATGAGTTAGTACTTCATCGAATTGACTTCGTCGATCATCAGCGTGGCGCGATTCTTGAACACCGTCAGAATAATGGCCAGCCCCACCGCGGCCTCGGCGGCGGCCACCACCATCACAAAGAAACTGTAGATGTGACCATCCACCTGCTTGAACTCATAAGAGAACGTCACGAAGCTCAGGTTCACCGCGTTGAGCATCAGCTCGATGGACATAAAGACCGTGATAATGTTGCGGCGGAAAATGAAGCCGGCCACACCCAGCGCAAACAGAACGGCGCTCAGGATCAGGTACCAGCTCAATGGAACAGGAGCGTTGAAGAGGCCAGGAGCATTCGGCATGGTCAGACTTCCTTTCTGGCGAGCACGATCGCGCCGACGATCGCGATCAGGATCAGGACGGAGGTCACTTCAAAGGGCAGTAAATAGGTGGTGAAAAGTTTTCGTCCAACGTCGAGCGCCGTCCCCTGGAATGTCCCGAATAGCACGCCTTCGGTCCTCGGCAGCGCCGCTTGAATAATTAAGCTGATCAGTCCAAGAAAAGCGGCGAGAAGGAGAGCGCCGAGATACCGCACAAAACGTGAAATCTGAAATGACACGGTTTCCGCGCCCGCATTCAACAGCATGATGACGAAGACAAACAGCACCATGATCGCGCCCGCGTAAACGATCACCTGGGCCGCGGCGATGAATTCTCCGCCGAGCTGAAGATATAGAATCGCGAGCGATCCCATAACGCCGATCAATGAAAGCGCACTGGCGATGGGGTGCGTTTGCACCACCAGATTGATGGCGCAAAAGACCGCGATACCGGCAAAGATGATGAAGATGAGCGCAGTCATAGGCTATTTTGTGGTCAAAGAGTCATTTTGTCGTCAAGGCCACGATCAGACTGGTCGCGAGCAGGTTGAGCATCGAGACGGGGAACAGACCGATCCAGGCGAAGCGCATCAATTGGTCGTAACGAAAACGCGGAAGCGTCGCACGGACCCAAATGAAGATGAAAAGCAGAATCAGGATCTTGCCGCAGAACCAGAACAAAGCCATCAGAATCGGCTTGATCACCGGCACGAACAACGACAGCCCGAAGATGGCGGCGATGCCGAGGAATACCAGCGCGGTGGCCGGCAACGTGAATTTGTCCATGCGACGCGCCGGATTTAAACCGTGATAGAGCGCGATCAAGCCGCCAATCGCGAAAACCAAAATCGGCACAACGTCGGAATAAGGCTCCGGGAACGGCGGCTGCCAGCCACCCAGGAAGAGCAGTGTCGCGACGGCCGTGACCGTCACCATATTGGCGTATTCGGCCATGAAGAAAGCGGCGAAGTTCATGCTGCTGTACTCGGTGTGGAAGCCGGCGACCAGTTCGTTCTCCGCTTCCGGAAGATCGAAGGGCACGCGATTCGTTTCGGCGAACCCGGCGATCATAAAAACGATGAAGCCGAGAACTTCGGGGAAAACATTCCAGCGCGGGATAAAGCCCAGCCAGTAACCACTCTGGTAATTCACCATTTCGCGAAAGCTGAGTGTGTTCGCCAGCAGCAGCGGTGCGGCTACGGCGAGAGCCAGCGGCAACTCATAGCTGATCATCTGCGCCGAACTGCGCAGGCCGCCCAGCAGCGAGTACTTGTTGTTGGAAGCCCAACCGCCCAAAGCCACACCGTAGACGCCGATGGAAGAGACGGCGATGACGAACAGGATTCCGATGCGCAGATCGGTAAGCTGCATCCAGGTCTTCACTGGGCCGATCGTGATTTCTGGCCCGAACGGGATCACGGAGATCGAGATGAGCGCCAGCGTCACCGCCACGAAGGGGGCCATCAGATAGAAGAGCTTGTTGACGTGCGACGGAATCAACCCTTCCTTCGTAATCAGCTTCACCACGTCGGCCAGGGGCTGCAACAATCCGTGCGGGCCGACGCGGTACGGTCCCACGCGAAGCTGGACGTGCGCGATGACTTTGCGCTCGATCCATTGCAGGTACGCGAGCGTGGTAAGCAGCACGAAGGCCACCACCGCCACCTTGATGAGGCTGACTATATAGAAATTGAAGAAATTCATGGAGACCTACGGGCGTGGCTCGGAATACAACGCGCCCGGCGCCTCGAGTGTGGAATTCAGCTTCTTACAGTATCGGCCCAATGTTCCGGACGTGAACAGCGTGTCGCGCGCGGACTGGATCAGCTCCGGCCGCGAACTCACCGGCACACGGCCATTCACCGGCGCGGTTTGCGCTGCTCCTCCTGTTGCAAGTATGGGCAAAGGAATATTATAACCATGCACGTTGTGGCGAATCTCTTCCAAGACCTTGTCGGCCGACCACATCCCGAGGTTCACGCCCATCTCTTTCGAGAGCAGGCCGAAGATTTCGAGATCGGGCTTGGCGCCCATTACCTGCACGCCGCCCTTGAGCCGCTGGACTTCGCCGCAAACATTGGTGACCGTCCCGTGCTTTTCGTATGCAGAGGCGGCCGGGAATAGGATGTCGGCGCGCGATGCGGTCTCGGTCATAAACAAATCCTGAACGATCACGAACGCGTTTTGAGCTGCGAGCGAGGTGTGCTTCAGAGGATTGGCGCCAACCACCCACACCACGTCGAGATTCGTCGCCGCTAGGATTTCGTCGTAGGCCAAGCCCGGCGTGCTGACTTGTCTGTAGCCCGGGCCGGCATCGGGACTTAAGCCCATGTCGGACGCGCCTCGCGAATTCGAATAATCCACCAGGCAAACATATTTCACCGGGATGCCGAGCGAATCGCCCCATGCCACCAGTTCGCGGATGGCATCGCCCTTGATGGCGTCGCCGAACAGAATCACGAGCTCAGGTTCTTTCCCGAGCTGATCGCGCAGAGATTCAACGTCCGCCAGCTCACTGCCTGGCACGCTGATGACGCTGCGCACCGCGATACTTTGCTCGCGAACCGGCCCCGGTGTCACGGTATAGACATGCGCGTCATGATGCCGGTAATTGGCGCGGATCTGGAACGCGAGAAATGGATGCTGCTGCGAAAGGTCGCTCGATACCACCAGAATCGCCTTGCAATCGTAGAGATCGGCCGTGGTGGCGAGCGCTTCCTTCTTGCCGCTCAAAGCATCCAACAATGTCGCGATGTCGCCTGTGCGATGGTGATCGATGTTGTTGGTGCCCAGCACCTGGCGCGCGAACTTCTGCAGGTAGTAATTCTCTTCGTTGCTGGTATGGTTGGAGCCGATCACCGCGAACTGGCCATTGCGCGCCTTCACGTCTTTGAGCTTGCTCGCCGCAGCCGCCAAAGCGACTGACCAGGAAACCGGCTCCAGCCTCCCGTTCCTGCGAATCATGGGCGATTGCAGGCGCTCCGGGCTGTTCACGAAATCGGCCGCGTACCGGCCCTTGATGCAGAGAAACTCGCCGTTGATGCCTGAACGATCGCGATTGTTGCCGCGGATGATTTCGTTATTGCGAACGCCGAGCGTGGTCTTGCAGCCGTCGGCGCAGTGCGTGCAGATAGTGCCGACGTGCTTCATCTCCCAGGGCCGCGTTTTATAACGATATGTGCCGCTAGTGAGCGCGCCCACCGGGCAAATATCGATGCACATGCCGCACTCGTCGCATTCCAGGTGATCGAAATGATTGGGCTCAATTATCGAAACCGAGCCGCGATTGCCGACGCCGAGCGCCTTCACGCCCATGCCTTCATCGCAAATGCGCACGCAGCGATAGCACAGGATACAGCGCGGCTTGTCGTAAAACACAACGGGCGACCATTGTTGTTCGTCGACGTGCTGCTTCTGTTCCAGGAACCGGCTCTCGCCCATCCCGTAACGGAACGTCATGTCCTGCAATTCGCACTCGCCGCCTTTGTCGCATACCGGGCAATCCAGCGGATGGTTGGTGAGCAGAAATTCGAGGGTGCCCCTACGCGCCTCGTGTACTTGCGGTGAATCGGTGTGGACCACCATGCCTTCGGCCACCGGCAGAGTGCAGCCCACCTGGAGTTTGGGCGTCTTTTCTACTTCCACCAGACACATGCGGCAGGCGGCTTGCAGGGTCAGGCCATCGTAGTAGCAAAACGACGGAACTTCGATGCCGACCTGTTTGGCGGCGTTGATCACCAGGGTACCGGGTGCGGCCGTCACCGCTTTGCCGTCGATTGTGAGATGAATGAGGTCGCTCATGAGTGATTAGGCCATCGCCAGTTCCGCTGCATGCTGATAAGGGCACGGCTTGCCGTTCAAGTGGGCTTCGAAGTCCGCGGGAAATTTTTCCACAATAGCGATGGTCGGCATCGCGGCCGCGTCGCCGAGCGGGCAGAAGGTCCGGCCCAGCATGTTCTTCGAAAGTTCGCCGATCATCGGAATGTCGCTCTTCAGTCCCGCGCCGCTATGGAAGCGGTCCAGCATCTTCTTCAGCCAAGCAGTGCCTTCGCGGCAAGGAATGCACCAGCCGCAGCTTTCGTGCGCGTAAAACTTCATGATGCGCTGCGCGAACTTCACCATGCAGGTGTCTTCGTCGAGAATCACCGTCCCACCCGAACCCAGCATGCTTTTTGCTTTGGCCAGGGTATCGAAATCCATCGAGATGTCGCACTCTTCGGCCTTTAAAATCGGGCACGACGAACCGCCCGGCACCACGGCCTTCAGCTTCTTGCCATTGCGCATGCCGCCGCCGACCTCGTAAATCATGCGAAGTAAATTGAAACCAACCGGCAACTCGTAGACGCCGGGCTTATTGATGTGCCCGGACAGGCAGACCAGGCGGGTTCCGCCGTTCTTGGGAGGCCCCAGCGCCGCAAAGGCCGCGCCACCGTCGCGAATAATGGCCGGCACCGCCGAAAATGTCTCGACATTATTTATAAGCGTGGGCGCTTGCCAGGCGCCAACCACCGCGGGGAAAGGCGGCTTCATGCGCGGAACGCCGCGCTTGCCTTCGATGGAGTCGAGCAAAGCGGTTTCTTCGCCACACTCGTAGGCGCCCGCGCCCGAATGCGTGTAGAGATCGAAATCGAAGCCCGTTCCCTGGATGTTTTTGCCAAGGTAGCCGCGCGAATAGGCCTCGGCGATCGCCCGATCCATGGCTTCGATCAAGTAGCGGTATTCGCCGCGGATGTACATGTAACCCTTGTGCGAATCGACGGCGCGCCCGGCGATCAGGATGCCCTCGATCAACTGATGCGGATCGTTCTCCATCAGTAGCCGGTCTTTGCAGGTCCCCGGCTCGCTCTCGTCGGCGTTGATGATGATGTACTTCGGCTTGGGCGATGTGCGCGGCACGAAGCTCCACTTCATGCCGGCCGGGAATCCTGCGCCGCCGCGTCCGCGCAGCGCCGAAATCTTTACTTCTTCGATGATCTGCTCGGGCGTCATCTCCATCGCCTTGAAAAAGGCCTTATAGCCGTCCGTGGCGAGATACGTGTCGAGCGATTCTGAATTCGCGAGACCAAATCGCCTGGTCAGGATTTTGACTTCGAGTGGGCTGGGTTCGTTATAGAGCATCGGATTTAGTGTGGCCGCCGGGTTTCCAGATTCAGGACGCGTTCCTCTAGCGCAGCCAAGCGCTGATTCACCGCGGAGTCAGCGACCTCGACGGCTTGCAGCCGTACCGCCTGTCCCTTCGCATAGCCGTGGAAGGCCGTTAGCAGGCTGGTCTCGACATTGCGGATCAACTCGGTTAGCCGATCTGCAAGAGCGTCGAGCTTCGCATCAAACTTTACCTCCAGTTTGGCCTCAAGTCTTGCTTCGAGGTCTTGAAGGTCTTTCTTAGTTGCAGGATCAGAATCTGCCATTTATTGCGCCCTCCTCACATCCGCGAGCAATCGGTCCAGCTTCTCGGGCGTCACATGGTGATGGAAATCGTAATTGAGCTGAATTGCCGGCGCCCAACTGCACGCACCCATGCATTCCACTTCTTCGAGCGAAAACTGCCCGTCCGCCGTCACTTCTTTGTTACCAATGCCCAGCTTCTTCGAAGCGTACTCGTACAGCTCCTCGCCGCCCAAGATCAGACAACTGATATTCGTGCACACCTGCACGTGGCACTTCCCCAGCGGCGTACGATGGAGCATCGAATAGTAGCCCACTACCTCGTCCACTTGCAGCGGCTTTACCTGGCAGCGGCGCGCCACCTCTTCAATCAGCTCGTGCGAAACATGACCCACCTCGTCCTGCGCGTAGAGCAGCATCGGCACCACCGCCGAGCGCGTCCGGCCGGGCGGGTAACTTTCCAGCAGCTTCGCGAATCTGGCTTCAAGTTCCGGCGAAAAGGTCATCAGCGATCTACATCCCCCAAAACGAAGTCCATGCTCCCGAGCGACGCGATGGAATCCGCCAACAGCCGGCCTTCCAGCAGCGCGGGCAACGCCTGCAGATTGCCGAAGCTCGGCGTCCGCATGTATATGCGATACGGCTTCGATGTTCCGTTGCTAACCACGTAATAGGCGATCTCGCCACGCGGCGATTCCACCGCTTGGTAGGCCTCGCCGGCCGGCACCCGGAAACCCTCGGTGACAATTTTGAAGTGATAGATCAGCGCTTCCATCTGCGTCTTCATTTTTTCGCGCTCCGGTAGCACGATCTTCGGGGCGCTGGCCTGCCACGCGCCTTCTGGCATGCCTTCGAGCGCCTGCTTGACGATCCGCGCGCTCTGGCGCATCTCTTCCAGGCGCACGCGGTATCGCGCGAATACGTCGTTTTCCTTGTGTACGGGGATCTCGAAATCGAACTGATCGTAACTGGAATACGGCTCGTCCTTACGGACGTCCCATTTCACGCCGGCGGCGCGAATCATCGGTCCGGTAACGCCCAGATCGAGCAAATCTTCCAGCGGCACAAATCCAACGCCCTGCGTACGGACCTTCCAGATGGGATTGCTATTCAGGAGATTTTCGTATTCATCCACCTTGCTGGGAAAGGCGTTGATGAATTTCCCCACCACCTGCTGCCACCCGCGCGGAGGCTCCAGCGCCAGGCCGCCGATGCGAATGTAGCTGGTCATCATGCGTTGTCCGGAGAACATTTCGAAGATCCGCAGAATGTCCTCGCGCTCGCGGAAGCAGTAGAAAAACACCGTCATCGCGCCGATGTCCAACGCGTGCGTCCCCAGCCAGACCAGGTGGCTGTTCAAGCGCTGAAATTCGGCCAGCATCACGCGCATCCATTGCGCTTTGGGCGGAATTTCGATGTCGCCAATCAGCTTTTCCACGGACAGAGCGTAGACCAGATTGTTCGACAGGTTCGAGAGATAATCCACGCGATCGGTCAGCGTCACCACTTGTTGCCAGGTTTTGACCTCGCACTCTTTCTCGATACCGGTGTGCAAGAACCCGATGTCGGGCACAGCCTTGAGAATCGTTTCGCCGTCCAGCTCTAGCACGATGCGCAAGACGCCGTGTGTGGAGGGATGCTGCGGCCCCATGTTCAAGATCATGCGCTTGGTGCCGCTGGGAGCGCCGATCTGGCCTACAACCTCTTGGGTCGCGTCGGACGCGGTGATCGAATCGGTATGAAGTGTGGATTCACGCATAGCGGGCCCTATTCATCCTGATAGCTGTACTTGTATCCGTGTACCGGATAATCCTTGCGCAGCGGGTGCCCTTCCCAGTCGCTCGGCATGAGGATCCGGGTCAGGTCGGGGTGGTTGCGGAAACGGACGCCGAAGAGATCGAATACTTCTCGTTCGTACCAATCCGCGGTGCGCCAGACGCTGGTAACGGACTCGATATAGGGTTCCGCTTCCGCGATCCAGCACTTTAGCCGGAGCCGTTGGTTGCGAGCGAGCGAATGCAGCAGGTACACCACTTCAAAACGGGGATCGGCCGGCAGCCAGTCCACCGCGGTGATCGCGCTCAAGCGGACGAATTTCTGCTGGTCTTTCAGGTAGCGGCAAACTTCGAGGATGCGCGCCGGTTCAATCCACAACGTCGGCTCGTTCCGGTCGGCGTGGCCTCCCGTGATAGCGTCAGGCAGGGCGGCTTCCAGCGCCACCGCCACCGCATGGTCTTTCAATATGTCAGGCAGCATTTCTTTTGGTTACCCGGGCCCCCTCCGCATCGTAGGGACTGCCCTCGCTGGAATCCTGCGACCAATCCAGCGCGCCCTTCTTCCAGATGTAAAAGAATCCAGACAGGATCAAAACGACGAAGACCAGCATTTCGAAGAACCCAAACAACTTGAGCTCGCGGTACACGACGGCCCACGGGTAAAGAAAAACGGCTTCGATGTCGAAGAGGATGAAAACAATCGCTACCAGATAAAACTTGACGCTGAAGCGCTCGCGCGCCGAGCCGGTGGGGGCGATACCGGACTCATAGGGCGAGTCCTTCATCCGGTTCCGAACGCGTTTGCCAAGCAGAAAGGAGAGAGCAACCAGGGCTCCCGCCACCACGACGGCGATCGCCACTTGCACCAGCACAGGGAAGTAGGTATCAGGATAGGAGGTCGGCATTCGATTGGTTGGATTGAGGCCCTAACATTCGACTATAATGAGGTCCGGCCTCGGGCCGCAACTTTGGTTTCGGGATTTGGGGAAATCGCGATGGGGACGAGCGCAACAAAACAGATTGAAATTGTTGTGAATGGTCAGGCTCGGTTAGCGCCCGCCAGCTGTACGCTCCAAGAACTGTTGGTCTGGCTGGAGGTAGATCCGGCGCGGGTAGCGGTGGAACTGAACCGGTCCATCGTGCAGCGCCAGGCGTGGGATCAAACCGCGGTCGGTCCGGGCGCAACGTTAGAGATCGTACAGTTTGTCGGCGGCGGCTAGAAGGGGCGGGGCTGGAAGTGCTCGCGGCGGCACCAAAATTCGGAACCCTGCAGTTGCCTATTGACACCCGCAGTGGCTCAGGTAAAATTTAAGGGCGCTCTGTTCGAAAAACGTAAGCGGGGGAACATGTTCAAAACAAAGAAAAGTCGTTCTGAAGCGGAAGACAGCACTCGCACGTTTGCCTCCAGCGACGTCTCGCGCATTGCCCAGGTCAGCTTGCGGCAGTTGCAATGGTGGGACGAGCGGAAGGTCGTGTCCCCGCGGCACGAGGGGCACAAGCGCGTCTATCAACCCGAGGAAGTGATCGAAATTACGGTCATCGCCGAACTGCGCCGCAAAGGATTTTCGCTGCAGAAGATTCGCCGCGTCCTGCGCTTCTTGCAGCGCGAAATGGGCAAGCGGTTGAGCGACGTCATGCAGTCGAACTCCGATCTTCACCTGGTCACCGATGGTAAGTCGATTTATCTGGAAGACCAGCAGGAGCGGATCATCGACATCATCAAGAACGCAAAACAGCCTATGTTCCTGGTCTGCGTGAGCGATCAGGTGCGCCGCCTGGACGAATCGCCCCGCAAACCCGTGAAGGCGGAAGCGGCCGCGGCGGGGTCGCGCCGGTCGGCTCGCAGCGCCTAGGACCGAGAAGGGCGACCAAACCGCGACCGTGAGGAAGTCGGAGCCCTCCGGGACTGCCGGAAAAACTCGGGTATACTAGAAGTGCGAGGTGTTGATGCCGCGTTGGATACGGTCGGTTCTTTTCGCCGCTTTCGTCATCGTTCTTTGCTCGGTCCTGGGGGGTGTGTTTGGGCCGGGTGTGACCGGTGTTTCAGCGGCCTCCAGCGGTCCTGAGGAAGATCTCAAGACCAATATTAAGAATTTCACGAAGGTGTATGGGTTGGTGGAGAACAACTTCGCCGACAAGGTCACGTCCGACAAGGGCATCTATAAGGGTGCGATCCCCGGCATGCTGCGGACCCTCGATCCGCACTCCAATTTCTTCGATCCCAAGGATTTCCAGTCGCTCCGTGACGACCAAAGCGGCCACTACTATGGCGTGGGAATGCAGGTGGCTCCTCGCAATGGCAAAACCATCGTAGTAGCGCCTTTTGGCGGATCGCCCGCCTATAAAGCCGGCCTTCGCCCGGGCGATGTCATTCTCGCGGTGAACGACAAGAAGACGGACTCCCTCAGCACCACGGAAGTCGCCGATCTGCTGAAAGGTCCGCGCGCGACGCACGTCCAGGTGACCGTGGGGCGCGAGGGCGCCGACAAGCCGCTCGTGTTCGACATCATTCGCGATGAGATTTCCCGAAACAGCGTGGAAGATGCATTCTGGGTTCGTCCTGGAATGATGTACATGAAGATCACGCAGTTCAACGAGAACACCAGCCAGGAGATGGAAGACAATTTCAAGCGACTGGGAGAAGCCAACGTCAAAGGCCTGGTTCTGGACTTGAGAGAGAATCCGGGCGGCCTTCTCAATGAAGGTGTGGCGGTGGCTGGGCATTACCTGCGCAAGGGCGAAGTAGTGGTTTCCCATCGCGGGCGTGCCTCTGCTGAGAAACCCTATCTGGCGCGCGGCAGTGCCTCCGGGCAGAACTATCCAATTGTAGTGTTAGCGAATCGCTACTCGGCTTCGGCCGCCGAGATTGTTGCGGGTGCTTTGCAAGATCATGACCGGGCTTGGATCCTGGGCGAGACAACCTTCGGCAAAGGCTTGGTGCAGACCGTTTATCCGCTGGAGGACAATACGGGTCTCGCGCTGACTACGGCGCACTATTACACGCCCAGCGGCCGTTTGATCCAGCGCGACTATTCCAACATTTCGTTCCTTGACTATTACTACGGCAAGCGCACCGAAACCAAGAATCTTCAGGATGTGAAGAGCACCGATAGCGGCAGAACGGTGTATGGCGGAGGCGGCATCACTCCCGATCAAAAGTACGAGCCGGCCAAGTACAACAAGTTCCAGACCGACCTGCTGACCAAGTACGAGTTCTTCAATTTCACCGCGAAATGGTTCGGTTCGCATCCGCAGGCCCACCTGACGAAAGGCTGGGAGCCCGACGCGACCGTGATCAACGATTTTCACGAATACCTGTTGAAGCAGGCGCTGCCCTTCGCCGAGACCGATTGGACGGAAAATCACACCTGGATACAGCAGCAGCTCAAACGCGAAATGTATGCTACGGCTTTCAGCTATGAAGATTCGCAGAAGGTGGCGATCGAAACCGATCCCGAGGTGCTCAAGGCCATTGACGCGATGGCCGACGCGAGAGCGTTGCTCGACAAATCGAAAAAGCTGATCGTTGAGCGCATCCAGCGCGATCCGTTACACTGAGCCGCGACCGTGAGGGAGCCGGTTCGCCGCCGCCGGCATCAGCGAAAGTTTGAGCACACCACAAATCACCGTCCTGGACGCGGGCGGTCAATATTGTCATTTGATCGCCAGGAAGATTCGCGATCTCGGCGTTTATGCCGACGTCAAACCCAGTGAAACGCCTGCCGCCGAGTTGACCGGGCGCAAAGGCATCATCATTTCGGGCGGCCCGGACAGTGTCTATGAGCCTGGCAGCCCCCAAATCGATCCCCAGATTCTCGCCACCCCTACAGCCGTGCTCGGTATCTGCTACGGCCAGCAGCTCATGACGCACGTACTGGGCGGCGGCGTCCGCAAGGGTGAAAAGGGCGAGTATGGATTCGCGCGATTTCACGGCCAGCCACATGCGCTGTTCGCCAACCTCAACGGCGGCGACTTGCAGGTGTGGATGAACCATCGCGATCAAGTTCAAACTCCTCCAGAGGGATTTGATGTGATCGGTGGCACGGCCACTTGCGCCGTGGCCGCTATCGCTCATCGCACGCGTCCCTTGATGGCCGTTCAATTCCATCCCGAAGTGGCCCATACTGAGCGCGGGCACCAGATACTTTCAAACTTCGTGTTCGGGGTCTGCGGCTGTGTTAAGGATTGGGATCCTAAGGATCGCATCGGGCCTATCGAGAGGGAAATTCGCTCCATTGCCGCGGACCGCAACGTGTTTTTCTTCGTCAGCGGCGGCGTGGATTCCACCGTGGCCTATACGCTTTGTCTGCGGGCGCTTGGCCCGGATCGCGTTTTTGGCATTTATGTCGATACGGGCTTGATGCGGGAAGGCGAAACTGCCTACGTGCGCCGGCTGTTCCTGCAACTCGGGGCAACGGATTTTAGAGTGGAAGAAGCCGAAGACGAATTTCTGAGCGCGCTAGCGAGTGTTACCGATCCGGAGACCAAGCGCCACATCATCGGCGAACAGTTTGTCGTCGTCCAGGAGCGCATCCTGAGCACAGGTCACTTCCTTGACGGACATTGGATCTTGGGCCAGGGCACCATCTATCCCGACACCATCGAATCGGGCGGCACCGCCAAAGCCGACGTGATCAAGACCCATCACAATCGCGTCGCGGGCATTCAAAAACTAATCGAAACGGGCCGCATCATCGAGCCGCTAGTTTCGTTTTATAAAGACGAAGTCCGCGAAATTGGCGAAGAGCTGGGCATTCCTGGCGAATTTCTGCACCGTCATCCTTTTCCCGGACCGGGTCTCGCGATTCGTTGCCTCTGTTCAGAAACGATTGCTCCGGTCACGCGCAGCGATCCTGGCTGGCTAATGCCTATTCGATCGGTTGGCGTCAAAGGCGACTCCCGCAGCTATCATTCCGTGCTTGCGCTTGAGGGCTTGCCAGACGACGAGATCGCGACCGAGCTTGTGAATCGCATGGGGGACATCAACCGAGTGGTCGGCCTGGTGCACGCGCGCACTGCTCTAGCGGAAATGCGATCGAGCCCATCCACGCTCACCCGCGAGCGGCTGGAGCGCCTGCGCCAGGCAGACGCGATCGTTCGGCAATTGTCGGAAGAAAGCGGATTCGATCGCCAAGTCTGGCAGTTTCCGGTGGTGTTGATTCCGATCGGCGCCGGAGATAAGCCGGATTCCGTGGTCTTGCGGCCCATCCATTCGGTGGACGGGATGACCGCACAAGTGGTTCGAATGCCGCATGAGCTTCTGCATCGCATGACCCACGAACTTCTTTCCGTCAACGGCGTTTGCGGCGTGTTTTACGATCTGACGCACAAGCCGCCCGGAACGATTGAGTGGGAATAGCGTTGCGCACGCACTCGTGCGTTCCGCGTTCACACTCGTGTGAACGCATCAAATCCGGTGAAAACTCTTCAAAATGTCTCGCGTGGAGTAGCGCAGTGCGATTGGACGGCCATGCGGGCAACTCATCGGGCAGTCGGTTGCGGCGAGTTGGTTCAATAGCCACTCCATTTTCGCGTGATCCAACCGCATGTTGATCTTGATTGCGGCGCGGCAGGCGATGCTTGCGGCCATCCCGCGGCGCAGATCGTCCAATGAAACTTTGCTCTGCTCGCCCTCGGCCATTTCGAGAATCTCAAACACCAGTTTTTCGATCTCGGCGGGCCCCACGCCCGCGGGCGCGCCTTTGATGGCGATGGTGCGGTTGCCGAAAGGCTCCGAGTCGAAACCGGACCGCTCGAGTTCTCCGGCGATACGCGCGTATTCGATTTGCTGAGCCGCCGTTAGATCCAGGAGAATCGGCATCAACAGCTGCTGGCGTTCCACACGACCCTGCGCCTGCTGCCGCAGCACTTTCTCGAACAAAATACGCTCATGCGCGACGTGCTGATCGATGATCCATAATCCGTCGCGGCCCGCCGCGATGATAAAGCTGTCGTGAATCTGGCCGAGCGGGCGAAGATCCGAGAGCGCCGTTAGACTCTGCGGCACTTCATGAATCTGCTGCGCGAGCGGTCCGTGGGTATCGGGGACGGCTGCGAATCGCCGCGGCTCGGACGTTTGAAAGTCGAATCGCGGCTCCGGTGCAGCACTTGTGTGGAGAGTGAACACCGGCAGATCTTCCAATCGCTCGGGGCCAAGCTCGGGTCCAACTTCAACATTGGGCATTGGCTCAAAGCGCTGATTCTCGATCCGCTGTGTGAAATCCGAAAACGGCAGGTCGGCCGCCGGCTGCGGTTGCTGCGACAGCGGAATGCTCGATGCCGGACGTGAGACGATCAAACGCTCGCGAATCGCGTCGCGCACGAAATCGTGTACGAAGCTGCCATGCCGAAAGCGGACTTCGGTTTTCGACGGATGAACGTTGACGTCCACTTCTTCGCAATCGCAATCCACGAACAGCAGCGCGAAGGGGTAGCAGGCGGGCGGCATCAGGTTGTGATAAGCCGAAGACAGCGCGTGCAGCAGCAGACGGTCGCGGATCAAACGGCCGTTCACGAACAGGAAGACCGAATTCCGGTTCATCTTCTGCACCTGCGGTCCGGAGACGAAGCCTCGCAGCGCGAAGACGCGCGTCGAACGGTCGTCCGCTTCCACGACGTCGAGCTCTCGTTCGACGTAATCCAGATCGATCAGATTTTCCAACGTCTGGTTGCCGAATACCTGATAGACACGTTCTTGCAGCGTCTCCACCGGTGTGACATCGAGCAATTGCGACGTGCCCTGGTTAGTCTGATTGTTGAGCTGGAACGATTTCTTGGGATGCGCCAAGCTGTAGTGCGTCGCCAGCGAAGCGATGTGCGCCAACTCGGTTTGATCGGACCTGAGAAACTTCTTGCGCGCCGGGACGTTATAGAACAAATCGCGGACCGAGATGGTGGTTCCCGCGGGCCGCGACAACTCATCACATCGCAGGATCTTGCCGCCCGCAATTTCGACCGCCGCGCCGGTAGTCTCTTCAGCCGCGCGCGTTTCAAGCAGGAGTCGCGAGACGGACGCGATGGAGGGCAGTGCTTCGCCGCGAAACCCGAGCGTCGCAATAGAGAGCAGATCCTTGACGTCGCTGAGCTTACTGGTGGCATGGCGCTCGAAGGCCAAAAGGGCATCGTCGCGCAACATGCCGCTACCGTTGTCGGCGACGCGGATTAAGCGGCGGCCGCCGCTGTCGACATCAATCCGGAGATCGGTCGCCCCTGCGTCAAGGGAGTTTTCGATCAGCTCTTTGACAACCGATGCAGGTCGCTCAACCACCTCGCCCGCCGCGATTTTATTGGCGACGTTGTCGGAGAGGACGCGGATTTTGCCCATTGGTTAGGCCCGTGGCGCACGCACTCATGCGCGCCGCGTTCACACTCGTGTGAACGCCTGGGTTTATGTTTAGGTGCTCATCGACGACAGGAATTCGGCGTTGCTCTTGCTCTTGCCCAGCCGGTCGAGCAGCAGTTCCATGCTTTCCACCGGCGACAGCGGATTCAACACCCGGCGCAGCACGAAAATCCGATTGAGCTCATCGCGCGGGACCAACAGCTCCTCTTTGCGCGTGCCGCTCTTGGTGATATCGATGGCAGGGAAAACTCGCTTGTCCATCAGTTTGCGGTCCAGATGGATTTCCATGTTGCCGGTACCCTTGAATTCTTCAAAGATCACGTCGTCCATGCGGCTTCCGGTATCTATCAACGCGGAAGCGACGATGGTGAGCGAGCCGCCCTCTTCGATGTTGCGCGCCGCTCCGAAGAAGCGCTTGGGGCGCTGCAACGCGTTCGAATCCACACCGCCCGACAGCACTTTGCCCGATGGCGGAACCACCGTGTTGTACGCACGTGCCAGGCGCGTGATGGAATCGAGCAGGATTACGACATCGCGCTTGTGCTCGACGAGCCGCTTGGCTTTTTCGATCACCATTTCGGCTACTTGCACGTGGCGCGAAGCCGGTTCATCGAACGTCGAGCTGATGACTTCGCCCTTCACCGAACGCTGCATGTCGGTAACTTCTTCGGGTCGCTCGTCGATCAGCAGCACGATCAGCGATACTTCAGGATGATTGGCCGTAACCGAGTTGGCGATGGACTGCAACAGCATTGTCTTGCCGGTACGGGGCGCCGCGACGATCAATCCGCGCTGTCCTTTGCCGATCGGTGTCAGTAAATCCATTACGCGGCCCGAGTAGCCGTCGCGCGTGGTCTCCAGCTTCAGCCGTTCGTCTGGATACAGCGGCGTCAGATTGTCGAAGAAGATCTTGTTGCGAGCCTCCTCCGGTGGCTCGAAA
>Ga0209415_10008042_pt1 | contig 18313 bp, 14 predicted proteins | sample PeaSoiSIISIP2007_FD_187696 | JGI IMG/M metagenome (GOLD analysis project Ga0209415, IMG submission 187696) | Peat soil microbial communities from Weissenstadt, Germany - SII-SIP-2007 (SPAdes) (version 2) | ecosystem: Environmental > Terrestrial > Soil > Wetlands > Peat | place: Germany...
ACAGCGCCGGCTGGAACAGCGCCGGCTGGAACAGCGCCGGCTGGAACAGCGCCGGCTGGAACAGCGCCGGCTGGAACTCGGCAGGCTGGAACAGCGCCGGCTGGAACTAATATCGCGGGCACGGCCCGTCCACTGACCCCTCAGACTCAAAAACCCTGAGGTCATCCGGCCGTTAGAGGACTTATGCGTCTCCCGCGCCGGGCCAAAGTGGTCATAACCGTGACGGTGACCAGCAGCGCGGCGAGCGTGGCGCTGGTCATCTTGCGGTTTGCGAAGTTCGGCGTAGGTCCCGTTTGGGTCTTGTCGGTGCTGGCTGCGCTGGTACTGGCCAGCTGGCTCTGGCCGATGATCCTCTACCGCGAGACCACGTCCGAGACGCACCATTTCGACGATGGCCTCTTCCTGGTCCTGGCACTGGTCCTGCCTCCCGAGGGCGTGGTCATCGCGTTCTTTGTCGCAACGGCGCTGGCCGGGCTGTTCCGCAGACTGCAGCCCATCAAGGCGCTGTTCAACCTCGCCGGCATCTTGCTCGCCGCGTGCGCCGGCCTGGCGGTCATCCACGCGATCGCGCCCCCGGGGAGGCATCTGACGCTCGGCGAACTCGGCGCCGGCGTCCTAGGGACGATCGTCTACATATACGTCAATTACACGGCCCTAGCTGCGGTGATGGCCGCCACGGGTGCAGGGACCGTGCGGCACAACCTGCTCGACGGCTTGAAGATCCGCTCTCTCCTCCAAGCGGCATCGGTCTCGCTCGGCCTGGTGGGAGCGCTGGCGGTCTCCGCGTACTCCATGGCGGCCGTCTTGATCGCGCTGCCCTTCTGGGCATTCCGGGAGACCGTCGCCGGCCACTTCCGGGCTCGCCAGGACCGCTCTCGGCTCTTGGGTCTGTTCCATGCGACGCTCGACGTCCACCGTACGATGGGCGACGCGGAGGTGAGGGAGGCGCTGAACAGGAGCGCATCGCAGCTGCTGCGCTCGCCAGAGGCTTCGGTCGTCTCCGAGGAGCCTCCGGAGGACGTCATCGCCGCACGCATGACCGGCAGGACCGCTGATCACTGGCTCGTCGTCAGCGGACGGAGCCGCGCCGAGCCGTTCGACGGTGCCGACCGGGCGCTTCTGGACGCGCTCGCCGCGGTCGGTTCAGGCGCGCTCGACAACTCTGCCCTGTACGAGGAGCGCCGGCGTGAGCAGGAGCGCCTCGTGGCGATCACCTCCAGCCTCGGCGAGGGTGTCTGCGCCTTCGACGCGGTCGGCCACGTCACCTTCCTCAACCCGGCTGCCGAGGAGCTCCTCGGCTGGCTGGAGGGCGAGGTCCGCAGCGACGAGGACCGCACGCCGCTCACCGAGCTGTCGTTCCTCGCCATGCCTGCGCTTCGCGCGATGCGATCCGACTCGACGATCCAGAGCGAGCGGGCGACCTTCTCGCGGCGCAACGGTGAGCAGTTCCCCGTGGAGTACACCTGCTCGCCCATCCGCTCGGATGAGGGCGTCGAGGGCGCGGTCATCGCGTTCCGGGACATCTCCGAGCGGATCGCGTTCGAGGAACAGCTCGCCTACCACGCCTTCCACGACGCGCTCACGGGGCTGCCGAACCGCCGGGTCTTCCTGGACCGGCTGCAGCACGCCCTCAGCCGGGCGAGTCGCAGCGGCGAGGTCCACGCGGTGCTCTTCGCCGACGTCGACCGCTTCAAGGTGGCCAACGACAGCCTCGGTCACCAGGCGGGCGACCAGCTCCTCGTGGCGATCGCCGAGCGGCTCCGCGGCCTCGCACGCGAGGACGACACGCTGGCGCGCTTCGGTGGCGACGAGTTCACCCTCCTCGTGGAGGACATCGGCGACATCGAGGCCGCCGCGGCGGTCGCCGACAGGATGATCGACCTCGTCCGGGTCCCGGTGACCCTGGACGGCGGTCGCACCGTCATGACGAGCATCAGCGTCGGCATCGCGCTCGCCACCGCGGGGGCATCCCCCGACGACGTCCTCCACGACGCCGACGTTGCGATGTACCAGGCAAAGCACCGGGGCGCCGGGCGCTACGAGATCTTCGACGCCACGGCGATGAGCTCTCGCTCGGCGGAGTGGGTCGACCTCGAGGTCGGCCTCCGCCAGGCGCTCGACCGCCACGAGCTCACCGTCTACTACCAGCCCCTGTTCGCAACGGCCACCCGCCGGATCGTCGGGGCGGAGGCGCTCGTGCGCTGGGAGCACGCCGACCGCGGCATGCTCCAGCCGAGCCAGTTCATCGGCCTCGCCGAGGAGACGGGCCTGATCCTGCCGCTCGGGCGCTTCATGCTGGAGGAGGCCTGCGGGCAGGCGAAGAGCTGGCAGGACACGCTCGACGTCCCGTTCAGCATCTCGGTGAACCTCTCCGCCCGGCAGTTCCAGTCGGACGACCTCGTGGAGGAGATCCGCAGCGCCCTGCTCGACAGCGGGTTGGACCCCGGCTACCTCTGCCTGGAGATCACCGAGAGCCTCGCCCTCCAGGACATCGGGCGCTCGATCACGACGCTCACCGACCTGAAGTCCCTCGGCGTGCAGCTCGCTATCGACGACTTCGGGACCGGGTACTCGTCGCTGAACTACCTGAAGCGCTTCCCGGTCGACGTGGTGAAGCTCGACCGCACCTTCGTCCAGGACCTCGACGTGAGCCCCGTCGACGCCGCGATCGTGGCGGCCGTCGTCGACCTCACCCGCACGATCGGCATGACCGCCGTCGCCGAGGGCGTCGAGACCGAGGATCAGCTGCTCCGCCTCGAGGCGATGGGCTGCCCGGTGATCCAGGGCTACCACCTGGGTCGCCCGATGCCGGCGAACGAGCTGACGGTGCTGCTCGAGCGGGCGGTCGAGGCGGACGCCCAGGCCGGTCCGATCTCGCTCGCCGCCGGCTCCTGACGGCGGTCGCCCGCAACATCTCACCCAGGGCGGTCCGCCGGCCGGCGTCCTAGCCGCCGAAGGGGAAGCGCCCGAGCAGCGTAGTGCCCTCTGCACTCATCACCCGGTCGGTGAGCACGAGGTCGACCGCCGGCACGTCGAACTCGAGGCTCGGCGCCTCGAGCCCCGCCACGGCGGCCACGAGCGTCGGGTCGACCGGCGCCGTGAAGCGGACGACGTTCACGACCGCCAGGCCGCCGAAGAGGCGGTCCTTCGGTCGCCCGATGCGGCGGCGGGCGGCTCGCCCGATGCGCCTCCGGAGGCGGCGAAGCTCCGGGCCGACGTCGAGCTCCGCGTAGACGGTCTCCGGGCCGACGCCGAACCGGGCGACGCGTGCTTGCAGGGGACCCGTCGCCGCGACCGCCGCACCGACGGCGCGCTCCGCCCGCTCCTGCGGGCACCCGTCGAGGTTGAGCACCGTGAAATGCATCGACGCCGGCGGGTAGTGGTGCTGGTGCGGGTCGCACTCACGAAGCGGGGCGATCGAGGACGAGAGCCCGAGCGCCACGCCGGCGGGTAGTCCCACGACGCAGGTGAGGTGCGTACCGGAATCGGCGGGCGGAATGGCGCGATCGCGAACCACTGCGCGTGCTCGGCGGTGTGACGACAAGTAGGCCACCCGGCGGGTCGCGCCGTGCAGGAAGGAAGACAGCCGGGAACGATCCTCGGGCCGGCTGACATTCTGTGGCCGTTCCGGGTCCAAGGCACGAGCATGCCACACGTCCCGCCGGGCGCGGTCCCGCTCCCCGATGGGCGGTGCAGGTATGCGGCCACCGCCCCTCACCAGCATCACAAGCCGGTGGGGATCTGGCGTGCGCCGCCATCCGGGCAGGTGGGCGGCACTCCCGCCGCCGGACGTCGTCGCCAGCGCATAGATGCAATGTCTGCATCGACCTTTTGTGAAATGAATCGCGCCGATCCGAACTGCAGATGACACCATCCGAGGTGCACCATGCAGATCGGCCGAGCCCTCCGGCGGCGTTCAATATCGTGGGAATACGGGTAAGGACACCACGGCACAGGGCCGACGGGCCGCGCGGTCTTGGCACGCCCGGCAGGTATCCCTGCGGCGCCAGTCGTCCTGAGCGCGCTCCAGGTGAGCGCCACGGGTGCTCGCGCCCGGCCATCGTCAAGCACGCGGCAGACGGTGGCCGGGCACGAGCCCCGTGGCGGCCGCCGGGGCTATCCCGTGATGTGCGGCTCGAGGCGCTGTTGGCCGGACGCCGGCTGGAGCAATCGGAGCTGCTCCTGCGCCTCCCCCCGCACAGAGCGCCCCGCGAGGACGAGGTAGACGAGGGCGCCCACGATCATGCCGGTGAACACGCTCAAATCCGGTTTCACTGCGGAACCGCTGCCGAGCGCTCGGGAGATTGCCCCGATGAAGAAGGTCTGGGAGAGCGCGAGCACGGAAGCGACGGTGCCGGCGGCCTGCGCCACGATCGCGGGCCAGTGCACCCCGCCACGGCGCCAGTACAGGCCTGAGCGGTCGGTGCGGAGGAGATCGCCCGGCACGTAGCGGTAGCGACGAAGCACCCAATCGACGATGAAGATGCCGAACCACGGCGCGATCCAGCAGATGACGCAGTCGGCGAAGTCGGTGAGGAGCGTGTGGAACGAGGAGGAGAACACGGCGTAGATCGTCAGCCCCAGCGCGATCACCGTGTCGATGACGACGGCGTGCCAACGGCGCACCTTCAGGCCGAGCGCCTGCAGCGTGACGCCCGAGGAGTACAGGTCGAGACTGTTGATGGCGAACAGCTGAACGATCGAGACGACGAGGAACGGCACGACGAAGCCAGTGGCAACGACATGGGAGGACTCGAAGGCCGCGAACGGGTTCGCGTCCGTCGCGATCGCCGAGGCGTAGGTGCCGACCGCGGCACCGAGCACCATGATGAGTATCTCGGGGATCGCCGTGCCGAGGAAGACCCAGCCGACGATCGCGGGCTTGCTGGAGCCTCGCGGGAGGTAGCGGGAGTAGTCGTTGCCGTTCTCGGTCCAGCCGAGCCCGCTCAGCGCGATGGTGAAGGCGAGGCCCACCAAGAGGCCCTGCCAGCCCGTGCCGTGGGCGGTCACGTGGACGTCGACCTTGCCGAGCGTCAAGCCGGCGAGGATCGCGAAGAGCGCGATGAACGGCAACGCGAGTGCACGGAGCGTCTTCAAGATCGTCGCGTGCCCGAGGAGTGGGAGAAGGAGCTGCACCGCGACGGCGGCGATGATGAAGACGACCTTTGCAGGCGTTCCCGGAAGGAAGCCGGCCTTCAGCGCAAGGATCTCGGCGGCGTAGACGACGAGGATCAGGCCTTCCGTCTCGAACCCGACCTGGGTAAGCCAGTTGAAGAACGCAATGAGCCGTGCGCCGCTCGGCCCGTAGCTCGCGCGCGTGATGATCATCGCCGTCGTCCCGGCGTCCGGGCCCTGGAGGCTCGCGAGTCCGAGCAACACGTAGGAGAGGTTCCCGACGACGATGAGGACGACCGCCTGCGCGAACGTGAGGCCGAAGAAGGCCATCAGGATCACGCCGTAGACGAAATACTCGATCTGGAAGCTCGCACCGGCCCACATGCCGAACAGGTCGCGGGGGCGCGCCCAGCGTTCCTGCTCAGGCACGTAGTCGATCCCGTGCCGCTCGATATGGAACACCTCGTCGCTCACCGGGAGCGAATCTGTGGCCGCCGCCATCGCCCTCCCCTTCGCCTGGCTCGAATGCTGCGCTCGCACTGGCCCGTCGCGTCGCCGGCTCGGATCGCCTCCGGCGATCCCTCGTTCAGCGTCTCGCCGATCCCTGCCCGGCCGGCGTCATCGTCGGGTCCGGGCGCCGCGCTCCACCCTGCGCCGCGCCGGCCGGCGTGGCCGGTCCGGAGCGCCCCGGTGCCGCCTGGCCCTCCGCCGCAGCGGCTGCGACGAGGTCGGCGAGGATCCGCCGCAGCGCGAGCGTGCTGCGGTCGGCTCGGGTGTGCACCTCGACGGCCGTGTCGATCGGCAACGCGAGCTCGTCGTAGCGGGAGGCGAGCGCCACAGCCATCCGCCCGGCGTCGCCGCCGAGGTGGTTGCGCCACATCGTCGTGTAGAGCCGCGCCGACTCCGCCGCTGGGGCTGGATGAAGAAGCCGATCGTGGTCACCCCGCCGGCCTCCAGGAACTCGAGGCGGAGGCTGAGCGAGAAGGGCGCGTGGTAGCGGTAGGTCATCCGCCGGGTCTGCACGAGCGGGCGCAGCCCGGCCTCCACGCCGGGGTCCTCCCGGTTGGCGAAGGGGTGCTCGTACACGACGGTGAAGCCCCACCCGTCACGCTCGACACCGTAGGGCGCGAGCTCGGTGGACTCCTCGGCGCCGAGTCCCCCGGTGGAGGAAGGGGAAGTGCGCGAAGTCGAGGAAGTTGTCCGCCATGAAGCCTGCTCCGGCGCGCGCCGTCGACGCCTCGAGCTCAGCCGTGTCGAACCCGGGCGCGCCGGCCTCTTCGATCTCGGGCAATGGGGTGAGGGGTTCCTCCGGCGCGAGAAGACGATGCCGTAGCGCTCGGCCACCGACGCCGCCGGCCGCAGCCGCGCCCGCGGCGGCAGGACGGCGCCCTCGCCGAGGGCAGGGACGAGGGTGCAGCGACCGGTGTGGTCGAAGCGTCAGCCGTGGTAGGCGCAGGCAAGCTCGCCGCCCTCGCAGGCGCCCGCCGACAGCGGCGCCAGACGGTGCGGGCAGCGGTCGACGAAGGCGACGAGGCCCTCGCCTCCACGGAAGCAGACGTAGGGCTCTCCGAGCAGCAGGACGCGCACCGCCTGGCCGCCGACCTGGCAGAACGGGCGACGGGATGCCAGCACCGCCGGAGGGCTGGGTGGGTGTTGTCGAGCAGTCCCGACCGACCGCCGATCGCCGTCATCTCTCTCCCCGGTGCCTTGCCGTGCTCGGCGGCGTTCGCCGGATGATAGCCAGTCGAGTCGCGACGGGCGCGAGTTCCATCGACCGCCGCGCCCCGCCCGCTTCGCTCAGCCGGCGCGGTCCAGGCAGAGGAGGAGCGCCTGGACGAGCAGGGCCTCGTTGGGGTTCCTCACGAGGGACTTGGCCGCCTCGTCCAGCGCCGCGCACGACCCGAGCAGCGCCGCGACGCGGCGCGGGGGCATTCCCGGCGCGTCGAGGCGCGAGCGGTAGGCGGCGGCGAGCGAGGCCAGGCCGGCCCGCAGCTCGTCGGTGCGGACCCGGCGCTGCTCGCGCTTGTGGCGCTCCTCGGCGGCCTGGCGTCCCGGGAGGTTGCGCTCACCGGCGCGCTCGGCGGCCTCCGCCGCCGCGGCCAGCTCCTCGGCCTGGCGCGCCTTCAGCACGTCGACGAGCTCGTCCGACGCCGCCAGCAGCTCCGCGGCGAGGACCGAGACCGTCGAGCCCGTCCCGTCGAGTCGCTCGGGCACCGAACGCCACCGCGCCTGGCGGTCGGTGAAGCCGGTGTCCCTGGCGAGCAGGCGCGCCCGGTCCAGCCTCCCCCCGGCGCCGGCCGCCGCGGCCGCGGCGATCTCGCGCTCGACGCCCTCGGCGACGAGCGCGGCCTCGACGACGCCCTCCTCGAGCGGGGAGAACTCCACGTCGACGCAGCGGCTCGCGATCGTGACGAGCGAGGGTGGGCGGGACTCGGCGAGCACGACGAAGACCGTCGAGCCCGGGGGCTCCTCGATCGTCTTCAGCAGCACCGGGGCCGCGTTGCCGACGAGGTGGAAGTCCACGAGCACGAGGACCTGGCGCTCGGCGAAGCGCGGCGAGCGCTGCGCGAGGGCGCCGACGGCACGCGCCTCGTCCACCGAGATCGAGGCGCCGTGCCGCTCGACGACCGTGACGTCGGCGTGGCGCCCGGCGAGCACGTCGCGGCAGACCGGGCAGGCGCCGCAACCTCCGTCGGGGCAGAGCAGGCCCGCCGCGAAGGCGAGCGCCGCGTCGCGCTTGCCCGTACCCGCCGGTCCGACGAAGAGGTAGGCGTGGACCGGCGAGGCGAGCGAGGCGGCGAGCACCGTCACCGCACGGGGCTGGCCGACGACGCGCTGGAGCACGGGCGGGATGCCCATCGTCCGAGCGGCGCCCTGGGCGTCCTCCGCGGTCCCGGCGGTCACGGCGCGACCCGCGTCGGGCTCGGGCCGAGTCGCGCCTCGACGGCGGCGGCGACGTGCTCCGCCACCTCCTCGGGCGTGCCGCTGGCGTCGACGACGACCCAGCGCTGCGGGTCGGCCGCGGCGAGGGCGGCGAAGCCGGTGTGCACCCGCTCGTGGAAGGCCTCGTCCTCGGCCTCGATGCGGTCGCTCGCCCCGGCGAGGCGCCGCCTCGCCTCCTCCGGCGACAGGTCGAGGAGCACGACCAGGTCGGCGGCGAGCCCCGCCGTCGCCACCTCGGAGGCCACGACGACATCCTCCAGCGGCAGGCCGCGACCATAGGCCTGGTAGGCGAGCGTGGAGCCGGCGAAGCGGTCGCAGACCACGTCGCGACCGCGCTCGAGCGCGGGCCGAAGCACCTCGGCGACGTGCTGGGCACGCGCCGCCACCATCAGCAGCAGCTCGGCGCGCGGCTCCAGATGGCCGAGGGAGCGGTCGAGCACGATCGCCCGGACCCGCTCGCCGACCTCCGTGCCGCCGGGCTCGCGGGTGAGCTCGGCACCGAGCCGCCCGGCGAGGAGGCGCGCCTGGGTCGACTTGCCGCTCCCCTCGCCGCCCTCCAGCACGATCAACCGCCCGAGCGCGCCCATCGGGTCGCACACTACGGCAGCGCTCACACGGCGGCGGCCGGGACGGCCCGGGGACGCCGGGTCACCGTGCCGGCAGGTGCGCCACCAGCCGTGCCGCCGGGCGCCGTCACCGGGGACGGGCGCGGCGGCGCACGCTCAGCTCGCCCCGGCCCGCTTCGCCACGGCCTTGCGGGCCGGGGCCTTCTTCGCCGCCCCGGCCTTCTTGGCAGCCGCCGTCGCCTTGGTCGCCCCGGCCTTCTTCGCCGCCCCGGCCTTCTTGGCAGCCGCCGTCGCCTTGGTCGCCCCAGCCTTCTTCGCGCCTGTCTTTTTCGCCGCGGACTTCTTCGCCGCACGGCCGCGCCGGGCCGGCGGCGGGCCGGCGGCGCGCTTGTCGGCGAGCAGCTCCGCGGCACGCTCGAGCGTGAGCGACTCGGCGTCGTCGCCGCGCCGCAGCGAGGCGTTCACCGTGCCATCGGTCACGTACGGGCCGAAGCGCCCCTCGCGCAGCAGGATCGGCTGGCCGGTCTCGGGGTCCGGGCCGATCTCCTTGGCCGGTGCCGCCGCGGCCCGGCCGAACCGGCGCTGCTTCGGCTGGGCGATGAGCGCCAGCGCCTCCTCGAGGGAGATCGTGAGCAGCTGCTCCTCGGTCTCGAGGCTGCGCGACTCGCTGCCGCGCTGGACGTAGGGGCCGTAGCGGCCGTTGCGCGCCACGACCTCCTCGCCCGTCGCCGGGTCGACCCCGACGGTGCGGGGCAGCCGGAGCAGTTCTAACGCCTGCTCGAGGGTGAGCGCGTCAGGCGACATCGACTTGAACAGCGAGGCGGTGCGCGGCTTCTCCCCGCCCGCCTCGGCCTCGCCGAGCTGGACGTAGGGGCCGAAGCGGCCGGCGCGGGCGAGCACCGGCAGGCCGGTCGCCGCGTCCTCTCCGAGCACCCGGTCGCCCGCCGGGGCGTTCAGCAGCTCGAGCGCCCGCTCGACGGTGAGCTCGTCGGGCGGCAGGTCCTCCGGGATGGAGGCGCGATCCTCGCCGCGCTGGAGGTAGGGGCCGTAGCGGCCGACGCGGGCCACGATCAGCTCGCCGTTCTCGTCGGCACCGATCGGGATCGAGTTCACCTCGCGGGCGTCGATCTCGCCGAGGCGCTCGGAGACCGCCTCCTTCAGTCCGTGGGTGCCGTCGACGCCGACGCGCCTGGCGCCGGCCGGCACGCCCTCCGGCGACGATCCGTTGCCGTTGGCCGCCTCCGCGCGGGCGCGCCCGGGGACGTCGGCCCCGAAGTAGAAGCGCTCCAGCCACGGGACCGCCTCCTCCTCGCCGCCGGCGATGGCGTCGAGGTCGTCCTCCATGCTGGCGGTGAAGCCGTAGTCGACCAGGGCCGGGAAGTGCTCCTCGAGCAGCCCGACGACGGCGAAGGCCGTGAGCGAGGGCACGAGGGCGCTGCCCTTCTTCCACACGTAGCCGCGGTCCTGGATCGTCTGGAGCATGCTCGCGTACGTCGAGGGCCGCCCGACCCCGAGCTCCTCGAGGCGCTTCACGAGCGACGCCTCGGTGTAGCGGGGCGGCGGCTTGGTGGCGTGCTCCTCCGGCTCGATCGCCCGCACGGCGAGCGGGTCGTCGCCCGAGAGGCTCGGCAGGCGCCGGTCGCCTTCGCGGCGCTCCTCCTCCACGTCGTCCTCGTCCTCGCGGTAGACGCGCAGGAACCCGGGTGAGGTGATGACCGTCCCCGAGACCGTGAACTCGGCGGTGGTCCCGGCTGGGGCGACCGTGCTCTCGACCGTCGTCTCCCCGGCGATGCGCAGCCGAGCCGTCACCCCCGTCGCGTCGATCATCTGGGAGGCGACCGTGCGCTGCCAGACGAGCTCGTAGAGGCGCCGCTCGTCGCCGCGCAGCTCCGCGGCGAGCTGCTGGGGGGTGCGGAACCGCTCGCCCGCCGGGCGGACCGCCTCGTGGGCCTCCTGGGCGTTCTTCACCCGCCGGTCGTAGGTGCGCGGCGCCGGCGGGACGTTGTCCGCGCCGAAGAGCTCGCGTGCCTGGTCACGCGCGGCGTTGAGTGCGGTCTGGGAGAGCGTGGTCGAGTCCGTGCGCATGTAGGTGATGTAGCCCTGCTCGTAGAGGCGCTGGGCCACCTGCATGGTGCGCTGCGCGGAGAAGCGGAGCTTGCGGGCCGCCTCCTGCTGGAGCGTCGAGGTGATGAACGGCGCGGCCGGCGAGCGCCGGTACGGCTTCTCCTCGACCGAGGCGACGGCGAACGACGCCTGCTCGAGCGCGCCGGCGAGCGAACGGGCGCCGGCCTCGTCGAGCAGCACGACGGCGCTCGCGTCGGCCAGCTGGCCGGCCGAGGTGAAGTCGCCCCCCTCGGCGATCTTCTTCCCGCCGAGGGTGGCGAGGTCGGCCTCGATCGCCTCCGCGCGCTCGGTCTCGAAGTTGCCGGTGAGGCTCCACCACGCGGCCGAGCGGAAGCGCATCCGCTCGCGCTCGCGCTCGACGACGACCCGGGTGAACACGCTCTGGACCCGACCGGCGGAGAGGCCCTGCATCACCTTCTTCCACAGCACCGGCGAGATCTCGTAGCCGTAGAGGCGGTCGAGGATCCTGCGGGCCTCCTGGGCGTCGACGAGGCGCCGGTCGAGGTCCTTGGGGTTCTCGATGGCGTGCTCGATCGCCTGGCGGGTGATCTCGTGGAAGACCATCCGCCGCACCGGCACCTGCGGGGCGAGCACCTCGAGCAGGTGCCACGCGATCGACTCGCCTTCGCGGTCCTCGTCCGTCGCGAGGTAGACCTCGCTCGACTGGCGGACGAGGGAGCGGAGCTTCTTCACCTGCTCCTGCTTCTCGCGCGATACGACGTAGAGCGGCTTGAAGCCGTTGTCGACGTCCACGCCGAGGCGTGCCCATCCCTCGCCCTTGTAGGCGGCGGGCACCTCGGCGGCAGAGCGCGGCAGGTCGCGGATGTGGCCGATCGAGGACTCGACGAGGTAGTCGTCCCCGAGGAAGCGCGCGATCGTCTTCGCCTTGGCCGGGGACTCGACAATGACCAGTGGTTTAGGCATGCTCACGACCTGCTAGGGACGGTGGCGAAGGTTACTGACCGGGGGAGGCGAGGGCCAGCCCTCTTCGCTCCGCCTCGGGGCCCGACGCCCCGGCCATCTCGTCAGGGCTCCGCCGAGCCGTCCGAGTCCGACGCGCTCGACAGGATCGTATAGCTCGGATTGATCATCGCCGTGCGGCGGCTCCGCTCGCCGACCATGCCTTCCACCAACAGCTGGGCGCCCGGTTCGATGCCGGGGACGAGCCGGCGTCCCTGGAACACCAGCAGGAGCTGCCCAGTCGAGTCGACGAGCGTCGCCTCGAGGCTGGAGACGCCGGCCCCCGGCTGGACGCGCACGGAGCGGATGCGGCCGGCAACCCGCGCGCGCTGGCGCCATTGGAGGTCGCCGATCGGCGTGGTCCCGGGCGGCGCTCCCCCCGCGAAGACCTCGACGGGGCGGCCGCTGGGCTCGCCCTCCCGCCTGCCGGCGTGCCCGCCACCGGGGGCGGTCGGGCGCTGCGCGAGGCCCTCCGCACCGCCGGGCGAGACGGCACGCTCGGGCAGGACGAAACGACGCCGCTTGCCGAGCGGGTAGGGGACGATCGTCGCGCTCACGTTCGGGACCTGACTGACGACGGCGGCGATGCGGTCCCCCGTCCTGTCGTGCAGGACGCGACCGAGCAGGCCCTCGAACCCTCGCCGCGGCAGCAGCACGCTCACCTCGGTCTGACCGTCGCTGGCGATCTCCGCGACGAGCTCGAGCGCGGCGCGAACCAGCCGGCGGTCGGGGCACTCGAGAACCTCCAGCGAGATCCTCGAGAGGCCGAGCCCGGTCCACTGCTCCTCGAGCTCGCGACTGACACGGGTGTCGAGGACGAAGTGGACGGCACGGGGCTCTTCGGGGCTGAGCGAACGGGCGTACTGGATGGCCCGCGCCGAGGCGAGATCGAGGCGCTCGACAAAGACGAGCACCGCGTGGCGCTTCAGGATCGGGGCCTCGACCGCGATCTGGACGTTGTGCTCCAGCTCGGCCTGCTCGTCGGTGTAGATGCGGTGGAGGTGGACCAGGACGACGAAGAGCAGCGGGAAGGTGACGACTACGAGCCAGGCCCCCTGGGTGAACTTGACGGTGGCGAGGATGGCGACGATGGCGAACGACAGGACCGCCGCCCCGCCGTTGATCGCGATCTTGTGGCGCCAACCCTGCTGGCGCACCCGCAGGTGGTGCTTCACCATGCCGGCCCCCGCCATGGTGAAGCCGACGAAGACGCCGATGGCGTACATCGCGACGAGCGCGCTGAGCGAGGCGTCGGTCGCCACGAGGAGGGCGATCGACAGGACCGTGAGGATGAGGATCCCGTTCGAGAAGACGAGGCGGTGGCCCCTCCTGGTCAGCTGTCGCGGGAGGAAGGCGTCCTTCGCGACGAAGCTCGCCAGGTTGGGGAAGCCGTTGAAGCTCGTGTTCCCCCCGGTCCAGAGGATCAGCATCGTGACCGCCTGGATGAAGTAGAAGGCGACCTTGCCGAAGGTTGCGGTGCCGAAGACGTAGCGGGCCTCCTGCGAGAGAACCGTCGGCGTGCCGTGGACATAGGGGACGGCGTGCGTGATGTGCGCGAGCAGCGAGACGCCGAGCACGAGCGATCCGAGGATCGCCGCCATGAGGACGAGGACCCGTCGTGCGTTGGCGCCGGTCGGCTCGCGGAACGTGGCCACCCCGTTGGAGACGGCTTCGAGACCGGTGAGCGAGGAGCCGCCGTTGGCGAAGGCGCGCAGCACGATCAGCACGGACGCACCCATCAGCAGGCCGTTACCCGCGTGCCCGACCACGACCCCGGGATGCTGGATGCTGTGCGCGTGCAGCTGGCCGAGAGCGGTCCGGATCAGGCCGACGATCACGAGCGACCCGACACCGAGGACGAAGAGGTACGTGGGGAGGGCGAAGATCTTCCCGGCCTCCCGGAGGCCGCGGAGGTTCCCCCACATCATGAGGAGCACGATCGCCACGGTGATGTAGAGGTGGTACGGCGCGAGGGAGGAGAACGCCGAGGTGAGCGCGTCCGTACCGGCCGCCGTCTGGACGGCGACCGTGAGGATGTAGTCGATGATGAGCGCCACAGCGGCGATCTGGGCGATCCGGGGGCCGAAGTTGTCCCTGCTCACGACGTAGGAACCGCCGGCCTTCGTGTACACCATGACGACCTCGCGGTACGAGAGCGTCACGAAGACGAGGACGACCAGGATGGCGGCGGTGATCGGGAGGAGGAGGGTGAACGCGGCGACGCCGACGTACTGCACGAGCTGGTTCAGGATCTCCTCGGAGCCGTATGCCGTCGACGAGATCATGTCCGGGGCGAGGACCCCGAGGGCGAGGACCTTGCTCAGCTTCTCCTGCTGCAGGCGCTCGGTGACGAGCGGAGGCCCGAGCATCCATTTCTTGGTCCTGTAGCTGAGCGGCTCGGGCAGTACGATGCCCGGAACCGACGGGCGCGGACCGGTGAGCCGCGGCGGCACCGACACGTCGCTCGCCTCGCTCATGGCCCGTAGTCTGCCTGGAGCGGACAGCCGCGACGAAATCGCAGGTGGTCGCAGGCCGGTCGCTCGTCCTCGGGGCGAGTTGTGCGCACCGCCGGTGACGTGTTCGATAGTGCCGTGCACGTCATCGTCGTCGGCTGCGGCCGGGTGGGAGCGCGCCTCGCGCTCGAGCTCGTGCGCGACGGCCACAGCGTCGCGGTCATCGACAAGAACGAGGCGGCCTTCAAGCGCCTCCCGGTCGGCTGGGGCGGCGACGCGGTCGTCGGCGCGGGCTTCGACCGGGACCGGCTCGAGCAGGCCGGCGTGCGCCACGCCCACGCCCTCGCGGCGGTGACGAACGGGGACAACTCGAACATCTTGTGCGCCCGCATCGCCCGCGAGACCTACGAGGTCCCGAACGTCGTCGCCCGCATCTACGACCCGCGCCGGGCCGAGATCTACCAGCGCCTCGGGCTCCCGACGGTGGCGACGGTCACGTGGACCACCGACCAGGTGCTGCGCAAGCTCTTCCCCGACCGGACGGTCGCCGAGTGGGCCGACCCGACCGGGCGGATCCGCCTCGTCGAGCGGGCGCTCCCGGTCCGCTGGTGCGGCAAACGTCTCAGCACGCTCGAGACCGAGACCGGGGCCCGCATCGTCGCGGTCACCCGGGCCGGCGTCCCCCAGCTCGGTCCGGGAGACCTGGTCGGCCAGGAGGGCGACATCCTCCACGTCGCCGTCAGCTTCGCCTCGCGCACCCGCCTCGACGAGGTGCTGGGCGAGCCCGCTGGCGATCCCGGCGAGGCGGGCGGCCGATGAGGGTCGTGATCGCGGGGGCCGGGGCCGTCGGCACGTTCCTCGCCGAGGACCTGGCGAGCAGCGGTCACGACGTCTTGTTGATCGAGAAGAACCTGTCGGGCATCGAGCGGGTGCCGTCGGCGGCGGCGATCAAGCTGCTCGGCGCGGACGCGTGCGAGGTCGACGTGCTCCAGCGGGCGCATCTCGAGGACGCGGACGTCGTCGTGGCGGCCACCGGCGACGACGAGGACAACCTCGTCATCTCGCTCCTCGCCAAGCAGGAGTTCGCCGTGCCCCGGGTCATCGCCCGCGTCAACCACCCGAAGAACCACTGGCTGTTCAACGAGACCTGGGGCGTGGACATCGCCGTGTCGACGCCGCACCTCCTCTCGGCGCTCGTCGAGGAGGCCGTCTCGGTCGGCGCGCTCGTCCGGCTGCTCCACTTCGAGGGCGGCAACACCCGCCTCGTCGAGGTCACGCTCGCCGAGGGCTCGCCGGCGCTGGCCCGTACGATCGCCGACATGGGCCTGCCACGGGAGGCAACGGTCGTCGCCGTCGTCCGCGAGGGCCGCGTGGTCGTGCCGAGGGGCGACACCGTCCTCGACATCGGCGACGAGGTCATCCTCCTCGTCACCGGCGAGTCCGACGACGAGGTCCGCCGCCTGCTCGTCGCACCGTGACCGCGACGGCACCGCCCGGGCCCGGCACGAGCACCGAGCGGGCCGGCGCGGCCGCGGCCACCAGCGGGCGGGGCGCGGGGCGCGAGGCCGCGTTCTTCGACCTCGACAAGACCGTCATCGCCAAGGCCGCGATGGCGGCGTTCCGGGGCCCGTTCCACGAGGGCGGGCTGCTCGACCGCCGCTCGCTCGTCCGGGCGATCCTCGCCCAGATCGTCTACCTCCATCTCGGCGCGAGCGACCAGCGTCTCGACCGCATCCGGGAGTCGGTGCTTCGCCTGACGAAGGGCTGGCAGCGCGACCGGGTCGCCGCGGTGATCGAGGAGACCCTCGAGACCGTCGTCGAGCCGATCATCTACGCCGAGGCGATGGACCTCATGGAGCGCCACCAGGAGGAGGGACGCCTCGTCGTCATCGTCTCCGCGTCCCCCGAGGAGATCGTCGGGCCCCTCGGCCGCCACCTCGAGGTGGACCGGACGATCGCCAGCCGCGCCGCGCTCGACGAGCAAGGGCGCTACACAGGCCAGATGGGGTTCTACGCCTACGGCCCCTACAAGGCCCAGGCGATGCAGGAGCTGGCGGCGCGCGAGGGGATCGACCTCGCACGCTCCTACGCCTACACCGACTCCTACACGGACCTGCCGATGCTGGAAGCGGTCGGCCACCCGGTCGCCGTCAACCCGGACCGGGTGCTGGCGCGGCTCGCGCGCGAGCGTGGCTGGGAGGTCATGCACTTCGTCCGGCCGGTGCGCCTGCGCGACCGGGTCCGGGACCGGATGATGACGACGCAGGTGCGGCCCGCCGTGGCGATCAGCTTCGGCGCGGTCGCGGCCGCTCTCGGCGCGCTCGCGCTCGGGTGGTGGCTCGGGAGCCGCCGGTCGCGCGGCGACGAACCGGGTGACGTGGTCCGCGTCGTCTGACGCGCCCGCCAGCCCGGGGCCGGTCCGCTGCGGCTAGCTGGCGCGCAGGCGCTTCGCGGCGACCGCGCCGAGCGCGACGAGGACGGCGACAATCAGGAGCTTCTTCAGCATGGCCGCGATGCTACCCGTCCGGGAGGGGGCCGGGTCCACGGGATATGCGCGGCGGCGCCGGACACCTCCGGCAGACGGCCACGCCGGCCGTCCCGGCGTCGTGGACAGCCCCGCGGGCCGGCCGTTAACCTGATCCGTACAGGCGATGGGGCTCGCCTTCAACCGGTCGTGACCCGGCCTGATGGCTCCTGGCAGTTCGACAACAGGAGGCATCATGTCGAGACCGCCGGAGACCCCGGCGCACGCCGTTCCGCCCCGCTGGAGACGCCTCGTCCGGCGCCTCGGGTCCGACACGGCGCTGCCGATCGACCCGGACCTCGCGCCGGACGATCCCGCCGAACCCTCCCCCACCCACGTCGCCGCCCGCCACGCCGGCCGCTCGGCCCGCCGGGCCGACCCGAGGGTCCTGCTCGCCATCGCGGCGGGGGGCTTCGCCGGCACGCTCGGCCGCTACGAGCTCGGCCTCACGTGGCCGGAGCACGACGGCCACTTCCCGGCGACGACCTTCGTCATCAACACCTCCGGGGCGTTCCTCATCGGCCTCGTGACCACGCTCATCGTCGAGCGCCTGCGGCCGACCCGCTACCTGCGCCCGTTCGCCTGCGTCGGCGTGCTCGGCGGCTGGACGACGATGTCGACGCTCGCGGTCGGTGCCGACCGGCTCCTCGGCGCAGGGGCGTTCGTGACCGCCTCCGGCTACCTGGCGACCACGCTCGTCGCGGGCGTCGTGGCCACGGCGCTCGGCATCGCCAGCGGCCGGCGGATGCCCGACGAGGTCGTGGCGCCGCTCCAACCGCCCGCCGAGCTGGCGTTTGAACGGTTGACGGGCCGCCAGCAGCCCGGGGACGGCATCGAGGAGGGCCGAGCGTGAGCAGCGGCTGGCTCGCCCTCATGGTCGGCCTCGCCGGCGCGCTCGGCGCCGTCTGCCGCTACCTGGCCGACGGCGCCATCGGGGATCGGACGTCGGGCGTCTTCCCCTTCGGCACCCTGGCGGTGAACGCCGCCGGCTCGCTGCTCCTCGGCCTCGTGACCGGGCTCGTGCTGCACCACGGAGTCCCCGCTGAGTGGCGGCTCGCCGTCGGGGTCGGCTTCTGCGGCGGCCTGACGACGTGGTCGACGGCGTCGTTCGAGACGGTACGCCTCGCCGAGGAGGGTGCGCTCGGCTACGCGCTCGCGTACGCCCTGGTCGGGCTGGCCGTGAGCTGTGCGGCGGGCGCCGCTGGGCTCGCGATGGCGCTCATCTGAGCCCGCGATGGTCGGCCCGACCAGGCGCTCCATGTACGGAACCGCTGAAGCGCCGATTCTCGCGCCGGCGGCCATCACGTCGCTGGCACGGTCTTGTCGTGGATCAGCGAATCGACTGCCTCGATGAGATGTGCCGCAGGGCTGCCGAGGTTGCGGTCCGCCGTCTTGTTCATCACGTAGGCCACGGCGGTGCCAGTCGCGGCGTCGGCGCAGCCGATCAAGCCCCTGCCCCTCCGTGACCGGACGAGCTCAACCCGAGAGAGGGCGTACCCTTCCTCGTTCCGCGCTCACGGCAGCTTCGCCGGTGCACTCGAGATGTCACCCGAACGCAGTCGGAGCGTTCCTCGAGTGCACGTCCGATGCCGCCGCGGTGCAGTCGGCATGTCACCGCGTTGGCGTTC
>Ga0209415_10008043_pt1 | contig 18313 bp, 24 predicted proteins | sample PeaSoiSIISIP2007_FD_187696 | JGI IMG/M metagenome (GOLD analysis project Ga0209415, IMG submission 187696) | Peat soil microbial communities from Weissenstadt, Germany - SII-SIP-2007 (SPAdes) (version 2) | ecosystem: Environmental > Terrestrial > Soil > Wetlands > Peat | place: Germany...
TCCGCCACAGCGGGCGCTAGAGGGCAACCCCCTCCCCACCCGATATGGTATAAAAGGAACAGACGGAATGGCGATTGTCGAGCTTTCACCGCCGGGGTCGACCTCTGCCGCGGTGCTCGTTCACCCTGGCGGCCTGGAGCTTGGCGACGCGAAAACGCTCCTGGCGGAGGCTGGGATCGACGCGCGCGTTGCACGGTTCCCTTACCAGCCGGACACGCCGCAGGCGGCGGCGCGCGTCGTCTATCTCATCGATTACGACCGCCTCGCAAGCCTCGGACCGCATGACGACATCGAGCACGCGCTCGAGCTTATGGCCTCGTTCGGCAGTTGCGGGACGATCCTCGTCACCGAACCGAACGACGAGCGCGCATCGTGGCTCGCGAACAATCCGCATCTGGTCGGCTGGCTCGGCTCGCCGTTGGATGCGAATGCGATCCTAACGACGGTCCGAGCCGCGATCGCGTTCGCGCAAGCCCGCGACCGCCTCGAGCAGCTCACGGAGCTGACGGAAGAACAGTCCAAGGACACCGACCAGCTGCTCGAGATCGGGCTTGCACTCTCGGCGGAGCGCGACATCGCCGCTTTGCAACGGTTGATCGTCCGCAAGGCACGCGAGCTCACTGCTGCCGACGCCGGCAGCCTCTTCTTGGTCATCAACGAAAACGACGAAAAGAAATTGCGCTTCGCGGTCGCGCAGACCGGACCAGCCGACGAAGGCGTCCTCATCGGCGCGCTCCTACCGCTCTCGAGAGCGTCGATCTCCGGTTACGTCGCGGTCAGCGGCGAGGTCGTGCGGATCGACGACGCTTACCAGCTCGGCGAAGAGCACGAGTACCGCTTCAACCCGTCGTTCGACCAGAAGAACAACTACCGCACCAAGTCGGTCTTGTGCGTCCCGATGCTCAATCACGAGAACGAGATCGTCGGCGTCATTCAACTGATCAACAGCAAGCCGGACTTCGAAACGGTCCTCCAGTCGCCGGCGCACACCGAGGAGATCGTCTCACCGTTCAGCGACCACGACGAGCACGTGCTCCGGTCGCTCGCCTCGCAGGCCGCCGTCGCGCTCGAGAACAAGGCGCTGATCGAATCGATTCAAGATCTCTTCGAGCAATTCGTCCGAGCCTCAGTGAAAGCGATCGAAGCTCGCGACCCTGCGACGCAGGGTCACTCTTCGCGTGTCGCCTCGCTGACGGTCGCGCAAGCCGAGGCGCTCAACACGGTCAATGCGGGCGATTTCAAAGATCTCAAGTTCAACGCGGACCAGTTGCGCGAGATGCGCTACGCTTCGCTGTTGCACGACTTCGGCAAGGTTGCGGTCCCCGAGTACATCTTCGGCAAGTCGAAGAAGCTGCCGGATGGCCGGCTCGACGTGATCCGCATGCGTTTCTTGCTCGCGGTCGAACAGCTGCGCGTGCAAACTGCACATCGCAAGCTCGAGCTGCTCAAGAACGGCGCGCCGCTCGATCATCCCGATGTTCTAGCCATCGACGCCGAGACCGCGACGGCGACGAACGAGCTGATGACCTTGATGAAGACCGTCGAGGATGCGAACGAGCCGCGCGTCGTCGCGGAGGGCGTGGGCGACATCCTCGACAGCCTCTTGCAGAAGCACTACATCGACGTCGACGCGGAAAAGCCGATGCTCGACCCCTCCGAGTACGATTTCCTAAAGATTCCGCGCGGCTCGCTCTCCAACGACGAGCGCGACAAAATGCAGCAGCACGTCACGCAATCGTTTTTCTTCCTGCGCGAGATTCCGTGGATTAAGACACCTTGGAAGAACGTCGCCGAGCAGGCCTACGGGCACCACGAGCATCTCGACGGGACCGGCTATCCGCGCGGCCTCAAAGCGGCCGAAATCGTTCCGCAGGTGCGGATCATGACCATCTCCGACATCTTCGACGCGCTCACCGCAAGCGACCGTCCCTACAAGAAGGCGATGTCGATCGAAAAGGCCCTCGACATCTTGGTCAAAGAGTTCGCCGAGCGCGGCAAGGTCGACGCCGGCCTCCTCGACCTCTTCATCGCGAAGAAAGTGTACGAAGGGATCATCAAGCCCGCCGCCTGAATCCGACGCCTTCATGGCGATCGTCGAATTTCGGGCCGTCAACAAGTGGTTCGGGGCCAATCAGGTCTTGCGCGATCTCGATCTCTTGGTCGAGCGCGGCGAGGTCGTCGTCGTCCTGGGCCCGTCGGGCTCCGGGAAGAGTACCTTGGTGCGCTGCATCAACCGGCTCGAGTCGATCGATAGCGGCGAGCTGATCGTCGACGGAATGCACGTCGAGGATCCCCGCACCGATATTCGCGCGCTCCGCGAAGAGGTCGGGATGGTATTCCAGCAGTTCAATCTCTACCCGCACATGACGGTCCTCGAGAACATCACGCTGGCCCCGATCCACGTGCGCAAGACGCCTCACGCCGAAGCGGACCGGATCGCCCGCGAGCTGCTGGCCCGGGTCGGAATCGCGGAAAAAGAAGCCGAGTACCCGCGCAACCTCTCCGGCGGGCAGCAACAGCGCGTGGCGATCGCTCGAACGCTGGCGATGCAGCCGCAAATCCTGCTCTTCGACGAGCCGACGAGCGCCCTCGATCCGGAGATGATAAACGAAGTCCTCGACGTGATGAAGACGCTGGCAAGTCAAGGATACACGATGGTCGTCGTCACCCACGAGATGGGCTTCGCCCGGCAAGTCGCGCACCGAGTCTGCTTCATGGATGCAGGACGGATCGTCGAAAGCGGACCGCCCGGCGACTTCTTCGGCGCTCCGAGTCACGAGCGGACGAAGCTCTTCCTTTCCCGCATCCTCACTGGGGGATAGCTCAGAGGAGATTCAACATGCACAGATCCTTGCGGCCGTGGTTTCTCGTCGCGCTCGCGGCGATGCTCTTGGGGACCTTGGCTCCCGCGCGGGCAGCCGAGACGACTCCCGATACGATCAAAGCGCGCGGCGTACTCAGAGTCGGGGTCAAGTTCGACGCGCCGCCCTTCGGTCAACTCGATCCGCGCACCAATAAGGTCGACGGCTTCGACATCGACATCGCGCGCGCGGTCGCGAAGACGATTCTGGGCGATGAAAACAAGATCGAGTTCGTCGGGGTCACTTCGGCCAACCGAATCCCGCAGCTGCAGAACGGGAACATCGATCTCATCATCGCGACGATGACGATCACGCAAGCACGAATGCAGCAGATCGACTTTTCGAACGTCTACTATCGCGCCGGTCAGTCGCTGCTCGTCCGCAAGGACTCACCGGTCAAATCGTATCGCGATCTCGCCGGGCGCAGCGTCTGCACCATCACGGGATCGACGCCGGAACAGACGATCCGGCGCGTCGCGCCGCGCGCGACCGTCATCGTCCTCGAGAGCTACCCCGAGTGCTTTACCGCACTCCGGGGCGGACGGGTCGACGCGGAGACGACCGACAACGTCCTGCTCTTCGGCTTGCAGCAGCAAGACCCGGCGAACTTCAAGCTGACCGGCGGGCTCTTCACCTTCGAGCCGTATGGGATCGGGATCGCAAAGGGAAACCGCGCGCTGGCCGCTGCCGTGAACACGACGCTGACGCACATCGCCGGGGACGGCAGCTACGCGAAAATGCACGCGAAATGGCTCAAGGAGTCTCCGCCCGGTGATTGGCGCTCGTGGTTCGCCGAGTCGCCCGAAAAAGCGGCGGAGCAATTCGCGACTCAATTCCCATCGCCGTCGCCGGCACCGGCCGCCACGCGGTAGGTGCATTGGTCCGTCCTCGTCGACAATGCGGGGGCATTGTTCGCGGGGCTCCTCATCACGCTCGAGGTCTCAATCCTCTCGTTCGTTTTCTCGTTTGCGATCGGCGTCGTCGTTGCGGTCCTGCGAGTCACGCCGAGTCGCCTCCTCAATCGCGCCGGGACGGCATACGTCGAGTTCATTCGTAACGTCCCGCTTCTCGTCGAGATCTTCTTCTTTTACTTCGCCCTTCCGAGCGTCGGCATACGCTTCGACGGCTTCTGGTCGGGAGTGTGCGGGCTCTCGATCTACACCGGCGCGTTCTTTGCCGAAGCGATTCGCAGCGGGATCTTCGCCGTCCCAAGCGGCCAGCTCGAAGCCGCTCAGGCTTCGGGCCTCTCGTACATGCAGGCGATGCGCTTCGTCGTTTTGCCGCAGGCGATCGCCATGACGATCCCGCCGATCGGCAACACGACCCTGAACATGATCAAGAACAGCTCGCTGGTCAGCACGGTCTCCGTCGCCGACATCCTGGGGACCGCAAATCTCCTGGGTGGCCGGACTTTCGCGTACACCGAATTGTTGGCCGGCGCGGCGCTCCTCTATCTCGTTATCACGATCCCGGCTGCGCTTGGGATCAACTTCACCGAACGCCGGCTTGCGATTCGCTGATGTTCGATCTCGGCTGGCTCTTCACGTGGGACAACATCCGCTTCTTGCTCGGCGGACTCGGGATGACGCTCGCCGTCGCCGGCCTCTCGATCGTGTTCTCGTCGATTCTCGGCCTGCTCTTGGCGTTTGCGCGGCTCTCCCCGGTCGCGCTGATTCGCTATCCGGCGATTTTCTACATCGAGGTGATGCGCGCGCTCCCGATCCTGCTCGTGATCTTCTTCACCTATTTCGCTCTCCCGCAGATCGGAATCAGGCTCTCGCCCTTTGCCGCCGGCGTCACCGCGATGTCGGCATTCACGGCATCGCTCGTTGCGGAGATCGTCCGCGCCGGGATCCTTTCGGTTAATCGCGGCCTCGTCGAGGCCGCCTCCGCGCAGGGGCTGACAAGAGTCCAGACGCTGCGGCTCATCATCTTGCCCATCGCCCTACGGCGCATGATGCCGACGCTCGTTTCGCAGTTCATCACCTTGATCAAGGACACGTCGCTCACCGCGGTCATCGGGATCCTTGAGCTCGTGCGCCGAGCGCAGATCATCTACTCGGGCCCGCCGTTTCAGCCGATCCCGGTGTTCGCCCTCATCGCGCTGATCTATTTCGTGGTCAACTACGGCCTCTCGCTGGGGAGCCGCCGTTTGGAACAGGCGATCTAGCCCTTACTGCGGTTCAACGCTCCGAAGTTCGTCGGCCGCCAGCGCGTCGCGCAAGGGTGCGTACGCCGGATCGATCTCAGCCAGCGGGACCAAGACGAACGCACGCTCCGCGAGGTGCGGATGCGGCACGACCAGGTCCGGCTCGTTGATGCGCTCGTCGCCGTACGTCAAGATGTCGAGATCGATCGTTCGCGGCCCCCACCGGTACGTCGTCGTCCGTCCGAGCTCGCGTTCGATCTCTTTGAGCCCGCGCAACAGCGCGCGCGGATCGAGTACCGTCTCGAGCGCCGCGACGGCGTTGATGAAATCGGCTTGTTCCGTCTCGCCCCACGGTTTCGTGCGATAGAGGAGCGAGCGCTTCACGATCGAGCCGAGCGCATCAAGGCGGACGATCGCCGTCTCAACGTTCGCCGGGGGATTCCCCTGATTCGAACCGATCCCGATATAGGCGAGTCTCACGAACCGTTGCGCGCGCGCAGTCGCACCACGGGCGTCGCGCCGCCGAGCAGTCCCGGTTTCCCGATCGCGATCTCGGCGTGCGCGATGCGCGGGTCGGCGAAAAGTGCCTCGAGGATCTCCTGACCGAGCCGCTCGAGCAACGCGAAGGACGTCGTCTCCACGATCGAACGGACGCGACTCTCAATGGCCGCGTAATCGACCGTGTCTTCGAGGGCATCGGAATGCCGGGCGCGCGTCACGTCGACGTCCAGCACGAGATCGAGGTCGAACGGCTGCGGCTGCTCGCGCTCACTCGGATTTGCTCCGTGACGCCCGAGCACGCGCATCCCGCGAATCTCGATCGTCTCGCTCAGGGAAGCGTTTCTCGCCAGCCGGCCGGACGCCAGCCCCGGACGATCGCATCCGCGACCCGCACGGCATCGCACATCTCGACGACGTCATGGACGCGGACGACGTCGATCCCCGCCGCCGCCGCGAGCGCGACGGCTGCGGCCGTCCCGAATGCGCGCGCGTCGACCGCCCGGCCGATCAGCTTGCCGATCGTCGATTTGCGCGACGGGCCGAGCAGCGTAGGGAAGCCGAGTGCGACGAGGCGGTCGAGTGCCGCGAGCAACGCGATGTTGTGCTCGGGCAGCTTGCCGAATCCGAGCCCCGGGTCGAGGAGAATGCGCTCGCGCGGGATCCCGGCGTCGAGCGCACGGGTGCCGGCCTCATCGAGGTACCGCATGACTTCGTCGACGACGTCGCCTTCGTAGACGGCAACAGGCTTATTGTGCATGATCGCGACCGGGACGCCGAGCTCGGCGACTGCGGCACGCAGTTCATCGTCGAGTCCCCAGATCGAATTGAGCATGTCGGCGCCCGCGGCGTGCGCGGCGCGGAAGACATCGGCTTTGAAGGTGTCGACCGAGACGATCGTGTCGTCCGGCGCGCGCGCTCGGATTGCCTTGACCGCCGGCAGCAGACGTGCGAGCTCCGTACCTGCATCGATCGGCGTATGTCCCGGACGCGTCGATTCCGCACCGACGTCGACGATGTCGGCACCGCCTGCGAGCTGAGCGAGGGCGCGGCGCGTCGCCGCTTCGATCTCGGGCGTCCCGTCACCCGAAAACGAATCGGGGCTGACGTTGACTACCCCCATGACGTACGTGCGCTCGCCCCATGCTAGGCGACGCCGGCGCACATCGAGCGCGCCGCGATCAGGTTTAGCGCGAAGCCGACTGTACGTTGGAGACCCACCAATCGCGCAGGGTCGCGACGACGAACGTCGATCCCGTCACGACGACCACGTCCGACGTGTCGGCGTTCCGCCGCGCGACCGCAAAAGCCTCGACCGGATCGGCGATCGCGCGTCCCCACGCGTCGAGATCGCTCGCGATGCTCGCGAGCCGCTGCGGTTTGATCGCGGTCCGGCCGGTCGCCTCGAACGATGTGAACGTGAAGGTCGCGGGGAGCTTGGCGAACGGCGCGAGGACGTGCGGGGCATCCTTGCTCTCGCTTATTGCGATCACGAACGAGAAGCGCCGCCCCGGAAACGTCTCGGCGAGCGCGTTCGCGAGCTCTCTGGCCTTGTCTTCATTGTGGGCGATGTCGAAAATCACGGCCGGATGCGACGGAAAGAACTCCATCCGTCCCGGGATCACGAGCGTCGCGAACGAGTCTTCGATTTCCCGCCGCGACGGCCGGAGATCGGCGGGCAACTGTTCGAGGGCGAGGATCGCGGTCGCGGCATTACGCTGCTGAAAGCGACCCAAAATCGGAAGCGCAAGCTCGTAGCGTTCGTGCGGCGTATGCACGACGAATGCTTGTCCATACGGTTCGCTCGGGCGCGCTTCGAGCGTCACCAGATCGCGCACCGACAGAAACGGCGCGCCCGCACGCTCGCAGCTGCGCTCGATTATCGCGCGCGGTCCGGGAGCGGCAACGTCCGAGACCAAGGGGACGCCGCGCTTTGCAATCCCGGCTTTGTCGTCGGCGATGCCCTCGAGCGTCGGACCCAAAATGTCGGTATGGTCGAACCCGATGTTCGTGATGACGCTCGTAACCGGCTCGATGACGTTGGTGCCGTCGAGCTTACCGCCGACCCCGACCTCAATGACCGCGACGTCGACGTGCTCTTGCGCAAAATATGAGAATGTCATCGCCAGCAGCGTTTCGTAGTAGGTCGGGCGTCCGAACTCGTAGGCAACGTGTTCGATCGTCGGCATCATCTCATCTAGGATCTCGGCAAACCGCTCTTCACCGATCGCGACGCCGTCGACTCGCGCGCGTTCGGTTACCGACGAAAGATGCGGTTTGGTGTGCAGGCCGGTACGTTTTCCCGAAGCCGAGAGCGCGGCCGCGATCATCGTTGCGGTCGAGCCCTTACCGCTCGTCCCGCCGACGTGGATCGTCCGGTACTTCGTTTGCGGATCGCCGAGCTCGCGCAGCAAGGCCCGCATACGCGCGAGCCGATTCGGCAATCGGCGCGATGCGGTCTCGTTGATCGTCCCCACGAGGTACGCCTGGGCGGCGGAAAACGTCATCTTATAGGCGCTCCGCCCCCGGCTGCGCGCCCCCCATGCTTCGCATGGGGCCCCCAACCCGTGGGCTCCCTCATCGTCCTGCTCACAAAACCATTCCCCGAGGGGTCGCCGAACAACATCGTCTTTAGACTAAGGCTCCTGAACGATTCCTACACACTTCTATACTTCGGAAAACGGAAGAGCGTTCGCGACTTTTGGCATACTTCAGCCGTCCTTTACCCGGTCTGCCAGGAGGTCCAACGCATGGGGCAGCGCGGGCAAAACGACCTCGAGGGTCTCGCGGACCGCCTTCGGGCTTCCCGGAAGGTTCACGATCAGGGTCGCGCCGCGGACCCCGGCGACGGCGCGCGAGAGCATCGCCGTCTTGACGAACCGGGCCGAGGCAGCCCGCATCGCCTCGCCGATCCCGGGGATCTCGTAGTCGAGGACGGCCGCAGTCGCCTGGGGGGTCCGGTCCCGCGGGCTCAATCCCGTCCCCCCGCTGGTCAAGACGAGGGCCACCCGCTTGACATCTGCGAGCTCGATCAATACGGCGGCGAGCGCCGCTTCATCGTCCGGCAAGACCCGCGTCTCCCCGATCGCGTATTCGTTTCCCAGCAGCTCGCGGACAACGGGGATGCACGCATCGGGGCGCGTCCCGGCCGCAGCTCGATCCGAGAGGATCACGACCGCGGTCGAGTAGCTCACCGCGCGCTCCAAGCGCCGCTCTTTCCCCCGCGTTTTTCCAACAGTCGCGTCCCGTCGATGACGATGCCTCTGTCGAGCGCCTTCGTCATATCGTAGATCGTGAGCGCGGCGACGCTCGCCGCGACGAGCGCTTCCATCTCGACGCCCGTTTGCGCGTTCGTTCGGGCGGTTGCTTCGACGCGCACTTCCGTTGCAGTCGTCCATTCGAACGTCACTTCGACGCTTGCGAGCGGGAGCGGATGGGCGAGGGGGATCAGCTCGGACGTCCGCTTGGCAGCCATGATTCCGGCAACTTGCGCTGCCACGAACGCGTCGCCCTTGGGCAACGTCGCTTCGCGCAACGCCGACGCGGCGCCGGCCGACATGCGGACTCGACTCTCCGCGCGGGCGACGCGCTCGGTGACCGCCTTCGCACCGACGTCGACCATCACGAGCGATCCGTCAGGCGCGATGTGGGACGGCTTCTTCATCGTGCTCGCGTCGGCGCTGCGCTCTGGAAACGCAGCCAAATTAGGGCCAGCACGCCGAGGCCTGCAAAAAGAATGCCGTGCTTCACGTGGACGCCGCCGAATAGCCCCACCCAATAGAGGACGGCGACGGTGAAGAACGCGACTGCCAGGACGATGGCGAGAATCTTCATGCGATCACTTTCGTTGCGAAGAGGACGGCGCAAACCGCGCCGACGACCAGACAATACCACCCGAACGGGCGCAGGTCGTTGCTTTCGAAGTACTTCGTCAGGAACGCGACGGATGCATACGCGACGATCCCGGAGAGGGCGCCGCCGGCCAGCGCTTCGGTCAGGATGGCGCTGCCCGACGGCGTGAACAGGAGCGGGACCTCGACGACGGACGCCGCCAAGATCACCGGCGTCGCCAGTAGGAACGAGAAGCGCGCGGCCGACTCGTGATCGAGGTCGGCCAGCAGCCCGGCGACGATCGACGTCCCGGATCGCGAAATCCCAGGTAAGAGCGCAAGTCCTTGCGAGAGGCCGATCAGCGCACCATCGAGCCAGCTGATTTCCTCGAGCACGCGATAGCCTTTCCCGCGCCCTGCGTGCTGAGCTCGACGTAAGCGCTCGCCCAGGAACATGATCGCTCCGTTCGCGACCAGGAAGAGCGAGACCGGGAGCGGCGAGGCAAACAACGAGCGGACGGTCGACTCAAAGTAAACGCCCAGAAGCGCGACTGGGATCGTACCGGCGATCAGCAGCCAAGCGGTCTTCTCGTCGGACGTCCCATCGAATCGTCCGCGTACGACGCTGCGCACAAACGCGGTGATGATCCCTTTCCATGTCGTGCGGTAGAAGACGACGAGGGCAAGCGCCGTCCCCAGGTGCAGCGCAACGACGAACGACAAGAACTGCGGGCTCTCGCGCGCGATCTTCCAATGCAGCAGCGCAGGAATTAACACGGTGTGACCCAGGCTGCTGATCGGGAAAAGTTCGCTGACGCCCTGCAAGGCGGCAAGAAACATTGCCTGCGCAAAAGTCAAGCTTGCGCGTTACTCTGACTGGAACTCCACCACGAAACGGTATGACGATGCGATCGGCTGGCAATTCTCGATCGCCGTTTGAAACCGGCTTCCCTTTGCAGCATCCAGTGCGGCCTTGTCGAGGAGATGGTTGGCCGTCTTGTAGATCGAGACGCCCGTTACCTGACTCTTTTCGTTCAAATCGACCTTGACCTCGACGTTACCGGTAATCCCTTGTTGCCGAGCGATGTCGGGCGTATCGGGCGCGACCGCACTGACGGTTCGCGCGGCGACTTGCGGATTCGCACACGGCGGCTTGGTCGGCGCCGGAGGCGGCGCGGTCGAGAAGCCCGGCGCGATGCCGTTCCCGCCGGCTCCGGTCCCGCCGCTGGTCCCACCGGGCGCGCCGTTGACGTTGCCCTGCGCGGGCGGGGCGACTGCCTCGGTCGGTCCCTGAACCGTTTGCGTGTGCGTCTTCGGCGGTTCCACCTTCAGCTTCGCGGCCGGAGCGGGCGGCGGCGGCTGCGTGATCTTTGGTCGCGGTGTCGGCGGCGGGGTCGGCTGCGGCGGCGGCGACGGCGTCGGGACGATGATCGCGACCTTTTTGGTCACCGAGACTTTTTGGATCTCTTCCTTTGTGACGTCAGGCTGTTTCCACCGCGCGACCAACGGACCGACCACGATGTGGAGCAAGATCGAGATTCCGAACGCGTAGAGCAGAAACGAGCGCGCGCGCTGGAAGCGCGGCGGCGTCCCCGGCGACTGCGAAGCCATTACTCCTTATTGCTTTCGACCTTATTTGCGAGTCCGAAGTTGGTGAGATCCTCAGATTTGGCCGCATCCATCACCTGAAGGATGACGCCGTAGGTCGCCTTCGGGTCAGCCTTGATGATGACGCTGTTGAAGCGGTGACCGGTCTGGTCGGCCAGATCCTTGAAAGTCTGCGCGGCCTGATGGATCTGCACCTGACGGGAGCCGATTTGGATGCGGTCTTTGTCATCGATGATCACGACGATTTGCGAGTCCTTGACCTTGTCCTGATTCTTGGCATCGGGCAGTTTCGGCTCTTTGGTAACCGCGGCAAGGATGATGAAGATGATCAACAAGACCAAAAGCACGTCCGTGAAGGGCGTGATGTTGATCGCTGACATCACTTCGTCGTCGTCTTGTCCCGTCGTGACCGCCACGTCTACAGGCGCTCCGCCCCAGGCTGCGCGCCCCCCAAAACTTTGCTTTGGGGCCCCCCGACCATAGCGCCCCTCAGCGTTGTGCCGGAGGCGACACGCCCCGCGGGGGCGCTAAAGAACTCTATTGCTTTCATGATGTTACAAAGCCGACGTCTTCGAGATCCGACAGCCGCGCCGCATCGAGAATTCGGATAATGATTCCATACGGCGACTTCTGGTCGGCGATGATCGAGACGTGCAGGTGTCCTCGCCGCTTCGCGACTTCGGCGACGTCGGCATAGATGTGCTGCTCATCGGTCCGCTTCCCGTCGATGAAGATCACGCCGCGCTGGTTGACATCGATCTCGATCGTCTTTTTCTTGTCGTCGTTGTTCGGAGAATTGGCGCTCTTGTTGGGCAGCTCTTTTTGAAAGCCCGGCGGCGTGATCAACGCGGCGAGGATCATGAAGATGATGAGCAGGACCAGCAGTACGTCCGTGAAGGGCGTGATGTTGATCTCCGACATCACTTCGTCGCCACCCGGTTTCGAGGATATGACCGACACGGAACTCTCTTGTTACGTGCGCGCAGTCGCCGCCGCGGTCCCGCCGACCGGTTGATAGAGATCGGTCGGGATCGGCTCACCGGTGTTATGGAAGTGGAGCATCTCCGCAAGCTGATTGGCGGCAACGGTGTAGTCTTGCGAGATGGTCTTGATGCGAGCTTTGAAATAGTTGAAGAAAATGACCGCGAGAATCGCGACGAACAGACCGGCAGCAGTCGTTATCAGCGCTTCCGAAACACCGGCCGCGACGACCGCGGGGGTCGAATTGCCCTTGAGCGCGATGTCTTGGAAGGCGCGGATGATCCCGAGCACCGTCCCGAAGAGACCGACGAAGGGCGCGATGACCGCGATCGTCCCGATGACCGGGAGATTGCGGTCGAGGAGATTTAGGTTCTCCATCAGCGCGATCGAGAGGGCCTCGGAGATATCGCTGCGATCCTTGTCGCCGCGCAGCAAGCCGAACTCGAGGATGCGCGGCAGCATCCCTTTGCTCTCGCGGCAGACGCGGATCGCTCCCGGAATATCGTTTTGCGCGATGTGCGTTCCGATTTGCCGCAAGAGCTCCCGCGAGTCCGAGCGCTGCGTCGAGTAGAAATACACCCGCTCGATGACGATCGCGACCGTCACGATCGAGCACACGACCAGCGCCCACATCGCCGGCCCCCCGGCAACGACGAAGCTGAAAAAGCCTGAAAAGAAATCCACGGTTCCTTGCCGCCTCCGATCTTGCTGCAGGCCTGCCTTTAGGCCACCCCTGGGCCCTTACCTGTTTATCGAAATCTTAGCTTTCGGTGAGAAGTCAATGCTTAGCTGCCGTCACGCTCACCGATATCAAGACGCGCCGCCAACGCATTGGCTCGCTCGAACAAGGCCTCGAGCTCAGCCATGTCGCCCGCATCGATGCGATCCGCGACGGCGGCGATCGCAGCGGCGAGCGCGCGCAAGCCCGGTGCGATCGCTGGTCCATTTGCAGCGACGATAGATGACCACATCGGCCAGGCAGAACGTGCCAATCGTAACATCGACTCCAGCCCTGGTCCGTACAGCTGAGCGATCAACGGGTCGTCTTCCCCGGCCAGCCCCGCGGCCAAAACCGTCGAGAGCAGCTGCGGGACGTGCGACGTCAACGCGACGACGCGATCGTGCCGCGCGGCGTCGAGCGCGACCGGCCGCGCTCCCATCCCTATTATGAAGTCGACGGCGCGTGCGTCGAGCTGAGCGTCGCCGGTCGGGACGTATGCCCACGGACGCTCATCGAAGAGATCGGCCCGCGAAGCCGCGGGTCCGCTCCTTTCGGCGCCGGCGAGGGGATGGGTCGGGACAAAACCGTGCACGCGCTGCACGAACGGCTGGAGCGGAACCTTGACGGAAGCGACGTCGATCACCAAGAGCGTCCGGCCGGGCGGCGAGGAAGCACAGCGTTCCAGGATCTCGAGCGTCGCCTCGAGCGGCGCCGCGACGGCCAACGTCTCGCCGCGACCAATCAGCTCGCCGACCTGTGCGACCGCCTCGTCGACGATCCCGTGCGTGCGCGCGTAAGCGATCGTCTGCTGCAGCGGATCGAAGCCGACGACGCGATCGCCGCGGGCGCGCGCGCGGCGCGCGATCGATCCGCCGATCACTCCCAGTCCGGCGACGGCGATCGTGCTCAGTGTTCGCGCTCGATGAGATCCGGACGCAGCACGCGCGCGCCCTCGAGAAAGACGTGGACGATCTGATCCTGCCGCAGATCGGTATTCAAATGGATCAGGACGCGTACGCAGCGCGCGAGCCCGCCGGTTACGTCGATCTCCGTGAAATTCAACAAGGGAACGAGCGTCCAGCCCATTCGCCGTGCAGCCGCCGCCGGAAACGCGGTCGTCAAATCCGGGGTCGCCGAAAAGAGCGCCGAAGCGATTTGCGCGGTATCGACGTCGTTCTCGGCGACGATCGCCGCCAGAAGGCGCTCGGTCGCAGCCAGGATCGCTTCGCTCTCGTCGCGCTCGACCGTGATCGCGCCGCGGATTCCTCGGACCATCGTCATGGTGAGATCCCGGCCGCGGTCCGCTTGATCTCATCGAGCGCGCGCGACTCGCGCTCGGTCGGCGGCCGCGTCCGTCCCGGGCCGAGTGCTCCGAGCGCGAGCGGACCGAACTGCGTGCGGACCAGCGTGACGACGGGATGTCCCACGCTTTCGAACATGCGGCGCACCTGGCGGTTGCGTCCTTCGTGCAGCGTGATGTCGACCGTCGAGCGATCCTTGCGGATCGCCACGGTCCGCACCCGCGCCGGCCCCGTCCGCTCGCCCTCCAGCCGAATTCCTTCCACTAAACGGGCCAACTCCGCCGAGCCGATCCGGCCGCGCACCGTCGCGCGATAGGTCTTCGCAACGCCGAAGCGCGGATGCGTAAGCGCATGGGCAAGGTCGCCGTCGTCGGTCAGCAGCAGAACGCCGGACGTGTCGTAATCCAGGCGTCCGACTGGGACGACGCGTGCCTCGACGCCGCTTTGCTCGATCAGCTCCGCGACGGTTCGGCGCCCCTGCGGATCGCGCATCGTCGTGACGACACCGACCGGCTTATGAAGAACGAGCGAGGTGAAACGTTCGGCCGGGGCGACCACGCGGCCGCGAAATTCGACCCGATCGCCGGGCGTTATCTGCGTCCCCAGGCGCGTGACGACGGTGCCGTTGACCCGGACCTCTCCGGCGGCGATCAGATCCTCGGCGCCGCGCCGCGACGCGACGCCTGCGCGAGCGAGATAGTGGTGGAGACGCAATGCATTCTAGGTGCGCCGAACGAGCGCGACATTCATCCCGGCGAGAGCGAACGCGGCCCGCTGACGAAGACGTTGCCGCGAAGGTAGAAACGCAGCGGAAGCTCAGCGGCTTTGCTCAATCCGATGCGGATGCTCTCCGCAACGTCGGCGTCGGGCACGCCGCCCGCGGCAAGGCGCAGCGCGCCGCCGGCACAGAGATCGACTCCGTCTTGCGCCGGTCCGATTCCGAAGGCTTGCGTCAGGCGGCCCGGACCTCGCGTGAGATCGCGTTCGCGCTCGACGCCGCGACGCGCGCGCATGAGCTCGACCCCTTCGAGCGGCTCGAGCGCGCGAATAAGGATTGCGGCGCCGATGCCTTTTCGTTCACTGGCCACATTGAGACAATACTGCGCGCCGTAAATGAAATAGACGTACGCAAAGCCCCGCGCGAGGTACATCGAACGATTGCGCGGCGTCGGCCCGCGATACGCATGCGACGCGGGATCGACGGCGGGAAGATACGCTTCGGTCTCAACGATGCGGCCGCAGACGCGGCCTTCGGGAAGGTCGTGGACCAAGACCGTCCCGAGCAAGAAGCGCGCGAGCGCCGAGGTTTCGGTCGGCAGTTCCGGGCGCCGCAACGAGCGATACCGGCGGCTCACGCCGCGACGTGCAACGACACCTCGGCGCGCGCGCGTGCTTCGAGATCGGCAACTTTCTCGCGGTCGACGGAATGGATGCGCGCCTGCGCGAGGCCGTTGAGCGAGCAGCGCAACGTCACGTAGGGCATCGCGAGCGCGGGCGGGATGGGACGCCGGCCTTCGACCTCTGCGACGATCGCATCATCGGCGATCTCGATGTCGAGCGCGCCCGAGCCGCGGCCGCGCAGCGCGCCGACGACCGCGGTCAGCGCGGCGTAGCCGATCTCGCGCCCCTCGGCACCGCCCAGCCGGCGGACGCGGAAGCCGGTCCGCATCAGCGACTCGCCCGCCGCGCCGCTGACGAGCGCATAGACGACGCCCTCGCCGCGCTCATCCGCTGCATATCCGATCCTCACGTCGGCGGCCTTCCGCCGGGTAGTACCCGTAATCATGGTTCCTTCAGTCATTGTAAAATCGAACGTTTGTTCGAGTCAAGTGTTGGCCCCGAGGAGCTTGCCGTAGAGTGCGGCTAAGCGGTGGGCCTGGACTTCGATACTAAAGCGCTGATATGCCAATTGAATGGCACTTTGCTGGGACGTCGCTGAGGTCGAGGCCTCCAACGCGGCAGCGACCTTCCCGGCCTCCGGGGCGACGAGCCGGGCCCCTTCGCCGAGAATCTCGCGCGTCTGAGGCGTATCGACGGCGACGATCGGGAGACCAGCGGCCAGCGCTTCGACCAGGACGAGCCCCTGCGTCTCGGAGATGCTGGGGAAGAGCAAGGCATCGGCGGAGGCATAGAGGTCGGGCATCTCAGCCGCGGCGACCGGGCCGGCGAAGCGCACCCGCTCCCCGAGGCCCAGCCGCCGGACCTCCCGCTCGAGCGACCCTTGCAAGGGACCCTCACCGACGAGCGCCAGCCGGACGCGCGGCGGGGCGGCGGCACAGGCCGCGATCGCGAGTTCGACGTTCTTTTCCGGCGCCAACCGGCCGACGCAGAGCACGACGAGGGTGCCGGGCTCGGCACCCAGACGTTCGCGCAGGTCCGCGCGCCGGCGCCCGGCTCGGAAGCGCTCGACGTCGATAGGGCTCGGGAGCACCTCGATCGCGGTGCGGACGCCGATCGAGGCCAAATAGCGCCGGGTCTCGCCGGTCGGCGCGAGCACGGCTTGCGTCCGGTTGGCAAAAGCCCGCGTCCAGGCCGCCAGTGCCCGGCGGACCAAGCGCCGCTCGAAGGGCACGTAGTGCGCGTAAAACTCGAGCCGCGTGTGGTACGTGAAGACCAGCGGAATGCCATGCGCGCGAGCATAGCGCGCGGCCAGCGCCCCTGTTATGAATTGTGAATGCGCGTGCGCGATGTCGAGCGGAGCTCCAAGGCGAGCGTCGATCGTTCGCGTCGAAACCGGGAGCGTGAAACGGTACCCGGTCGACGTCGGCAATGGGAGAGAAGGCAACCGGACGACCGCTGCCGCCTCCTCGTCTTGATAATAGGGAACGCGCGGCGTTATAAAGACGACATCGTGCCCTTCGCGCCGCAGGCCTTCTCGCAACGCATCGATGCTTGCAACAACGCCGTTTACGATCGGATGATAACACTCGGTGAAGAAACCGATTCTCAAACTTCGTTGCCCGTTCGAAGGTTGGGAGCCCACGCCTGCCCGGTAAAGATTTGACAGAGCGCACAATCGTGTGGTATGTTGCCCGCGTCCGCCCGATCAGTGCATCGCGAGGCGACTTTTGTCGAGTCGGCATCGGCTCAGACCCCACTACTGCGAAACCGGTTTTCGGGAGCAACATAAACCAAGGCTCGTCCAGTGCGAGCACGCTTCCGCACGACCATGAAGTTTGCCAGCGAAAGGAGCACGGTTGCTCGGAGATGAGCTGAAAAAGGCGTTTATCCACAGGCGCAAAGCGCTTGCCGCCGCTCTTTTGGCATGCGCGGCCGCGACGCCGCTGTTCGCGCTCCCGGTGCGGGCTGAACGCGCCCCCGCGGTGATCGCGGCGCGCCCTGCAGCGGAAAGCGTTTCCGTCATACGATTCGTTCACGACGGAACCGGCGAGAGCATTGAAACGACTGCGCGCAACGTCGCGGATTTTCTCATCGAACAAGGTGTCGCTGCCGCGCCCGAAGATTACGTTTCGCTCGATCCAACGACGCCGCTTTCCGACGGCCTGACGCTCGAGTATCGCTCGGCCGTCCCCGTAACGCTCATCATCGGCAACCAAACGCAATCCGTACGCACCTCGGCAGCCAACGTCGCGGCGCTATTAACTGCTAAGAACGTCGACGTCGGCGTGCAGGATCGCGTCGCGCCGGCGCTCGGTACGAGCATCGTTCCGGATAGTGTCGTCCGCGTGCAGCGAGTGCGCACCTGGGTCGAGCGCGTTCGCGATCCAATCGTTCCGAAGGTCGAGCGCCGTCTGGATTTCGCGCTGGCGCCGAACGAGCAGCGCGTGCTGCGCGACGGGGCACCCGGCATTCGCGAGACGACGCTGCGCGTCGTCGAGATCGACGGGGTCGCCCAGCGTTCGATCGTGATGGAACGCGTCGTGCGTAGACCGCAGCCCCGCATCCTCGGAAACGGCGTCGAAGCCTACAATCATTTGGCGGCGCTCGCGTTGCGCGGCGCGGAGAAGACCATCGGTATGGCAAGAACCGCGCTGCAGATGGTCGCGACCGCGTATACGGCGGGCTGTTCGGGTTGTTCGGGCTACACGGCGATCGGCGCGCGGGCCGGCCACGGGATCGTCGCCGTCGACCCGAGCGTGATACCGCTGGGGACGCATCTCTTCATCCCCGGTTACGGGCACGCACTCGCAGGCGATACCGGTGGAGCGATTCACGGCAATCGCATCGATCTGGGCTTCAACTCGTACGCCGACGCGATGCGATTCGGGCGCAGGCTCGTTCAAGTCTACGTCCTCAGATAGCCCGAAGACGCTCCTTGGAGCGCGCGGCTTGCGGCCGAAAAAAAGGCTCGGCCAGCACTTTCTCATGGATCGCGGGATCGCCGCAAGGATCGCGGCGCTCGC
>Ga0209415_10008045_pt1 | contig 18310 bp, 11 predicted proteins | sample PeaSoiSIISIP2007_FD_187696 | JGI IMG/M metagenome (GOLD analysis project Ga0209415, IMG submission 187696) | Peat soil microbial communities from Weissenstadt, Germany - SII-SIP-2007 (SPAdes) (version 2) | ecosystem: Environmental > Terrestrial > Soil > Wetlands > Peat | place: Germany...
GGCGAGGTCTGCCGTCAGATCAGCCACCTGCCAACCCAAGCCTTCGCGGAGAGCGTGTTCGTAGCGGGAGGCCAGCGCCTCCTTGCGGGCCTTGATGGGACCTGCCAGGACTTCGGCGACGGTGATGGGGGTGATCAGGATCCTGACCTCCCGGCGCTCGGCGGCCCGGAAGAGGGGGAGGAACCTTGACAGATACCGGGAATTGTCTTCCAACAGGTAGATGACGGGGGCCGTGTCCACCACCACGGTCGCCCCGCTGGGCAGGCTGTCCAGCAGGGATGGATCCACCCTCAATCCCACTCCGAGCGCTGGCGCTCCACCCATTCGCCAGCCCTGCCCCAGAGCGTGGAACCGGAGCCGATCAGGGAATCCAAGGAGGTGGCGTGGCGAGGACGGCGCAGGGAGAGCGGCCCCAACACTGCCACGGGCCGACCACGACGCGAGATGACCGTCTCCGTGCCGGCTTCCGCGGCCTCCAGGAGGGAGGGAAGCTGTTCCCGAGCCTGCACCACGGACAAGGGATCTGGTCCCAAGCCGGAACCGGGCATGGAAGCGAGGGGTTCTTCAGACATCGACATGTACAGAATGTACGTTCTGTTTTTCCAAGACGCAACCGTCTCGCGGGAAACGTCGCTGCCGATGAGTAGGTTGAGGCCCTCTCCTCCGAGGATGCTGGGGAGAGAAACCGAAATCCGGAGGAACGGGTCCATCTTGAGTCAAGCACCAGCACCCGGCACGTTCAGGATCCTGGCTTCGAGCCAAAGCGCGCGGACGGGCGAGTTCGGCACCGACCACGGGACCATCCGCACGCCCGCCTTCATGCCCGTGGGCACGGCCGGGTCCGTGAAGTCGCTCACCAGCGAGGAGGTGGCCGGCACCGGGGCGGACGTGATCCTGGGGAACACCTACCATCTCTGGCTGCGGCCGGGGACGCCCTTCCTGCGCGAGCGCGGAGGGCTGCGCCGGTTCAACCTCTGGAACCGCGCCTTGCTGACGGATTCCGGTGGATTCCAGGCCTGGTCGCTCTCGAAGATCCGTAAGATCGACGACGAGGGCATCACCTTCGCGTCGCACCTGGACGGCTCGCGGCTCAGGTTCACCCCGGAATCCGTCCTGCAGGCGCAGAGGGACATCGGGGCGGACATCGCCATGGCTCTGGACGAATGCACGCCGTCCGACGCCGACTTCGCCACCGCCGAACGCTCCTGGAACCGGACCCTCTCCTGGACGCGGACCATGGCCGACCTTTGGCGCCGCGACCCGACGGCGCACGGCCATGGACAATTCCTGTTCCCCATCGTGCAGGGCGCCCTCCACGACGGCCTGCGCGAGAGGTCGGCACGGGAGGCGGCGGAGCTGGATCTGCCCGGGAACGCCATCGGGGGTCTGTCGGTGGGAGAGCCCGAACAGGACATGTACCGCATCGCCGCCCTGTGCTGCGGAATCCTGCCCGCGGCGAAGCCCCGATACGTCATGGGCGTGGGCACTCCGCGGAACCTCCTGGAACTGGTGGACCGGGGGGTGGACATGTTCGACTGCGTCATGCCCACCCGCAACGCCCGGAACGGCATGGTCTTCACCTGGAACGGACCCTTCCACTACAAGGCGGCATCCGTGGCCGCGGACGAGCGTCCCATCGATCCGGGCTGCGGGTGCGGGGCGTGCCGCGCCGGCTATTCGCGCGCCTACCTGCGCCACCTGTTCAAGGCGGGGGAGATCCTGCCCCTGAGGTTGGCCTCCCTCCACAACCTCCACTTCTACCAGGAACTGATGGACGCCTCCCGCCGCGCGATCCTGGACGGCACCTGGGTGGTCTTCAAGGAGGCGACCTTGGCCGGGTTGCTGGGCACCGGGGAGCCGTCGGCGTGAACCGGGTCCACTTGGTGGCCACCGGAGGGACCGTGGGATCCGCGAATCGCGACGGCACCATCGCGCTGGACTCCGCGGAACGCCCCGCGATCCTCGATTTCCTGCCGGACGGCGTCGAGTGCGCCTGGAGCCGACCCTTCTGGATCCTGTCGGAGGACGCTTCCGGCGCGCACTGGTCGGAACTGGCGCGGCACATCGCGGCCCTGCCCCTGGACCGCCTGGACGCCGTGCTCGTGGCGCACGGCTCGGACACCTTCGCATGGACCGCCTCGGCGCTCTCCTTCGCCCTGCGGGGCGCGCCCGTTCCCATCGTGCTCTTCGGCTCCGACCGACCGCTCGCGGACCCGTGCTCCAACGGGGCCGACAATTTCCGATCCGGCATTTCGTTCTCCCTCTCCGAAAGGCTTCCCGGCGTCTTCGTTGCCTGGCGGAACCCCGGCGAACCGGCCGCCATCCACCTGGGGACCCGGCTTCTTCCCGCGGATCCCCATCTGGACAGATTCCGGTCACCCTTGGATGCGGCCTACGGGACGCTCTCGGACGGCATGTTCTCCCGCGGATCCCACCCGCGAAACCCGTCGCGCTCGGATCTCGCCTCCCGGGCCGCCCCCGAGGCCTGGGGCCGGAGCCTGCGATCCCTCGGAGCGGCGCACCTGTTCGAGGACCGGGTGCTGGTCCTTCCCGCCCACCCCGGGGTGGACCATTCCCCTCTCCTGCCGGGCCTCCGGGGCTGGAAGGCCATCCTGCAGATCGCCCACCATTCGGGGACGGCTGCGTCGACGGGGGGGAGCGGGTCCTTCCTCGAACTCGCGCTGGCCGCGAGGGAAGCGGGTGTTCCCGTGTTCCTCGGACCTGCCAGACCCGGACTTCCGTACGCCGGTCGGGACGACCTGCTGGACGCGGGCGTCGCGATCGCCCCGAACCAGGCCTGGCCCTCGCTCGCCGTGAAGATCCGCCATCTGCTCGCCGTGGATCGCCTGGACCTCCTGAGGGAAGATCTGGCCTGGGAGCTGCTGTAGCGGTCTTCCCGGTTTCCCGCGAGCTACCTTGGATGACAGATCCATGCCAGCCACGATCGAACAGCGGCGTTGGACGCGGCTGAGCCCGGAGATCCTGACCGCCTGCCGGGTGAGGATCCCGGGGACGCGCCTGATGCCCGAGTTGAGGGATCTTTCCCCCGGCGGGATCGGTCTCACGCTTCCCCCGCTCTCGATGCTTCCGGCCGGCGAAACCATCCCCGTCCGCATCGCCTTCCGAGGCCAGCCCACGGTCCTGCGCGATGGGCTCGTGCGCGGTTACGATCCCGTGTCCGGAGCGCTGGGCCTTTCCTGGCCTTGCGAGCCCTCCGCGTGGTCCAGCCTGGAGAGGCGCGGTCGAACCAGGGTGTACCTTCCCCAGGACTCGCTGTTCGCCCGCATGCCCCTTCGCCATGCGCACCGCGTCTGGAGCCGGCTGCGGATCGTGGACATCGCCTCCGACCTCGGTTTCCAGGTGGAAACCATCGGTGGTCCGGGCTACCTGCTTCCCGGTCATCGAGCGCCGTTCCACCTGGACATCCCCCTCCTGACCGGTCGGTCCTGGGAATGCCAGATCCTCTGGTGGCGCCCGGGGACCGGACAGACCGTGCGCATGGGTCTGCGGATCCTGGACCCGGATCCGGACCTCGCTTCGGCCCTGGGGGAGTGGCTGGAACTGGACCGGCTCCGTCCACCGCTGGATCTGCAGGACCTGGGATTCCGCACCTCGACCATGGAGGGACAGTTCCGGTTCCGCAAGGTCGAGGAGGTGGGCGAGCGGAAGGAAGTGGACGGCTTCCTGGAGCAGTCGGAAGACGGGCAGGGCGAGAGGATCGGAGTGTGGGACGGACACCTGCTGGTCGGGGCCGCGCTGTTGGAAACCCCGGCCGACAGCTTGCGGAAGGTCGTCTTCCTGAAGCTCCGCCGCGAGTGGGTGGTTCCCGACGTCTTCTTCGGGCTCTGGGAACAGGTGATCCGCCATTTCCTGACCTCCGGGGCGCAGCAGCTCCTGGCGACCTGCCCTCCGGGGATGGAGGATCTGTTCTTCCTAGCGGGGCTCCACCGTCCCGGACCCGAGGATGCGGAGCGTTGGAGGCTTTCCCGACGCGGCGTGATCTGGGGATGGGGCATGAACCTGGTCCGGTGGCACATCCTCTACGCCGAAGTCGGGGCGTTCGCCCTGCAGCACAGGGACGCCAAGCCCCTTTGGGTCGATCGGATCGTCCGCCTGTCGAAGCTGGCGGCCTGGACCCTCCTGCGCGACTGGAGGGAACCCGTGGAACTGGGCAGACTCCGACGGGAAGTCGAACGCTGGGCGAGATCGGTCGACTAGTCCCCGTTCCCGCGGACGCGGTCGATGGACTCCCTCGCGGATTGTCGGCCTAGATCCGCGCCCGGATCCCGTCCAGGAGTTCGCGCATCCGGGGAAGATGGGCCCCCGCCGCCTCGCCGCGCCGAAGAGGTTCGGCCACGATGGCCTCCACTTCCAACGGGCGTCCGAGAAGGAAATCCACCAGCATGGACGGGCGGTAGGCGCCCATGGACTCGGTCTGGGCCAGGTTCCGGTCCGGCAGGCGCGGATCCAGCTCCACGCCGCAGGCCGCCGCGGCGCGGAGGATCTCCGCCATGAGGTCCGTGGCGAAGGCGCGCAACGAGGGGTCCGCGACGATCTTGTCCGTGGTGATTCCGCCGGCGTACACGGAGAGTCCCGAGAAGGGAATGTTCCAGACGAGCTTCCCCCATTTGACCGCATGGCCGTCGCTTCCCGCCTGGCAGGGCACCCGGGCCGACAGGAAGCGACCGGCCAGGTCCTCGCAGACCTCCCGGACATGCGACCGTCCCTGCGGAAAATACGGCGCCAGGGCGAGTCCTCCCGCCGCGGTATGGAGGATGGTCCCGGGACCGGTCCGCTCGGAGCAGATGAAGGCCGCTCCCGCCGCCACCCTTTCCGGCCCGACCACCCCCGCCAGCAGTTCCTCGTGGCCGAGCCCGTTCATCAGGCAGACCGCCGTCCCCCCGGGGTGCAGCACCTCGGGCAGCAGATCCGGGAACAGGTCGGACTGCGCCGACTTGAAGCAGACCAGGGCGACGTCGCAGGGACCCAGGGAACCGGGGTCCCTGAAGGCCGAGACCGGCCCCTGCCAGTTTCCGTCGACACTGTCCAGCCGGAGCCCGCGCTCGCGGACGGCCTCGTACTCGGAATGGTACAGGAAGCGGACGTCCTGCCCGGCCTGGGCCAGGCGGGCCCCGTAGTATCCGCCCACCGCCCCGGATCCCAGGACGGCGATCCTCACTTGAACGGCTTCCTCTGCCCCACCCACACCCCGAAGCCCACGAAGGCGAGCAGGGTCAGGACCACCAGCGGCACCGGCTTCTGGTCGGACAGGAATTGGCGCAGGATCCGCTCGCTCCAGAAGGCGAAGAAGGGGTAGCCCGCCGCGAACAGGAGCACGTAGAAGACCGTCCGGACCAGGAAGTTCCAGCGCGCGACGATCCGGGAAAGGAGCGCGTTGACCGGTCCGGAGACCACCACGACCAGGCTCGTCGCCATGGCGTAGGAAACCCTGGTGACGTGCCCGCGCAGGAATTCCCCGAGCTGGTCGATCTCCAGGATGCGTATGAGGTCCATGTCTCGTTCTCCCCGGGCTCCACCGGATCCGTCCGCGGACCGGTGCCGCGAAAATCTACACCGCCCCGCCGTTCCCCCCCGGGCCCGGCTTTGCCGGAACCGACCTGCCTGAGGTAAGATGGTGCGATGTCCGACTCCGCCGCCAGACGACTCTCTCCCCGCGTTCGTCGGTTCGCCTGGGGAATGGCCGCGTCCATCCTGGCCGCCTTCGCCTCCCTGGCCGTCGAGTTCGCGCTCAAGGGTCCCTCCAGCCGCCTGGAAGGAGTCCTGGACGATTTCCGCCACTGGACGTGGATGGTGGTCCGCGGACCAACGGAAAACGACGCCCCGGCTCCGGTCACGGTGGTGGACGTGGACGAACGCTCGCTGCGCGCCCTGGGCGTCTACGGGGAGAACTACCGGGTCCAGCACGCCGCGGTGCTGGACCGTCTCTCGCGGCACGGTGCCGGCGCCGTGGTCTTCGACATCCTGTTCAAGACCTCCGATTCCGGCGCCGCCCGGCTGGAGTCCACGCTGCAGGACCTGAGGGAAGCCGGATGGCCGGTCCCCTCTTCCGCGGAGTCCCGCGAAAGGCTCCGTCGTCGCCTGGACTGGTCGCGGACCCTGGAAACCGCCGTGCGCCGCTCCCCGAGGGCGGTGGTGGCCGCCCAGTTGGGGAACAAGCTGGACTACCCGAATCCCTCGGACTGGATCCCCCGGGCCACCCGTTCGTGGCAGGATTCGCTTTGGAAGGGGATCTCCCTTCCCGATTCGTGCCTCGCCGGCCTGCGCGCACGCGCGACGCTGGACAACCTCTACCCCGACCTCGCCCGGTCCGCCTCCCGCCTGGGTCTCGCCAACGTGGAACCCGACCCCGACGGCACCGTGCGCCGCGTCCAGCTGCTGTGGCGGTTTCCGGATTCGATCGACGCGTCGCCCGACACTTCCCAGGCCCGGGAAGCCGCCTACCCCGCCCTTTCCCTCTCCTCCGCCCTGGTCCTCCTGGGCAGGCCTGCCGACGGATTCCGGCTGGAGGGGGATCGTCTCCTGCTGGGAGCGCCCCTCAGGATCTGGAAGGGCACCGCGGGAATCGAGACTTCGGCCCCCGAACTGACCTGGCCCATGTGCCGGGACCTTCTCGCCTCCAAAGCCGCGTTGGACAGCCTGCGGCGGGTCCGGGCCGGGGTGCTCGAACCCACGCGCCAGCTCTGGATCGATCGCGATTCCGCGGGCAGGCTCCGGGTGGCCCTCCCCTACCCCGACAGCCTGGACGACGCCCGGGTCCGCGCCCTGGCCGTCCTGCTGCGCGACGGCGCGTTTCCCGCCGGGATTCCACCGGCCCCGGGCCGGACGATGCCGACGGATTCCGTCGCAGCCTCCATGACCCCCGACGGGCTCGTCCTGTCGCGACGCGTCGCGAGGGATTCGTTCGTGGACGGACCGGCCCTGGATTCCTCCACCCTGGAACGGCTCCGCAAGCCTTTGATGGACCTGTCCCGAGACGGATGGAAGGGGTTCCCCCCGGACTCCGAAGTGCGCATCTCGAACTGGATCGAAGTCTGGTGGGATCCGGTGCGCCGCCGCCTGGCCTCGTCCATCCCCTGTTTGCGCGGAAGCTCCCTCGATGCGCTCCTGGCCCTGGATCCCCTGCGGGTCGAATCCCTGGGACCGCGCGACACCCTGGCCCTGGGCGATCCCATCGTCGTTCCCCTGGACGGGAGCGGCGCCGCGTACGTCCCTTTCCAGGCGCCTTCGCAATGGGAGAACCGGGGACCCGACCAGGCGTGGATCCGGCATGTCAGCTACCTGGACGTGCTGGAAGGCCGGTACGATCCCGACCAGATCCCGGGACGGATCTTCGTCCTGGGGTCCTCCGCGCCGGCCTTGGCGGATTTCATCGACGTCCCCATCCAACGCCACCATCCCGGCGTGAACCTCCAGGCCACCGAGGCGCTGGCGTTGGCCTGGGGCGATTCGCTGGCCCCCGTTCCCGCCTGGGTGGACCTTCTCCTGGTCCTGGCCGCCGCCATGGTCATGGGCCTCGCCACCATCCTCCTGCCGCCGGGATGGGCCATCTTCGCCCTCCTGCTCCTGGCTCCCGCGTTCTTCGCGGGCTCCACCATGGCCTTCGACCGCGGACTCTGGATCCGGCAACTGGGTCCGATGCTCGCCATGCCCTTCGCCCTGGTCGCCGTCCTCGCGGTCCGCTACGTCCTGGAAGAGCGGCAGCGGAAATTCCTCCACACCTCGTTCAGCACCTACATCAGCCCCGAACTGATCGACCAGATGGTGTCCTCGGGGATGCTCCCCAGGCTGGGCGGGGAAGAACGCGAGATCACCGCCTTCTTCAGCGACATCCAGGGCTTCTCCACCTTCTCGGAGGTCCTCTCCCCTCCCGACCTGGTGGAACTGATCAACGAGTACTTCAAGGCCATGACGGACATCCTGACGCAGCGCCAAGGCTGCCTGGACAAGTACATCGGGGACGCCATCGTCGCCATGTTCGGCGCCCCGATTCCCTTGCCCGACCACCCCCGCCAGGCCCTGCTCGCCGCCATCGCCATGCAGGAGCGGCTGGCCCGTCTCCGGGAAAAATGGGAGAATGAAGCACCGAGATGGCCGGAGATCGTGCACCGGATGCGCATGCGCATCGGCGTCCACACCGGTCGGATCGTCACCGGCAACATGGGGTCTGACCTGCGGATGAACTACACCATGATGGGGGACGACGTGAACCTTGCCGCACGCCTGGAGGGCGCATCCAAGCAGTACGGCGTCTGGATCCTGACCACCTCGTCCACCTTGGACGCGGCCGGAAGCGGAATCCTGTCCCGCGAGCTGGATCTTCTGCGCGTGGTGGGTAGGGAAGAGGCCGTCGTGGTCCACGAGATCCTGGGACTCGAGGAGAACGCACCCGGGACCTGGGTGGAATGCGTCCGGACCTTTGGCCAGGCCCGCGCCCTCTACCAGGCCGGCGAATTCGGGAGCGCGCGCGACGGCTTCCTGGCGTGCCTGGACCTGGAGCCGAACGGAGGGGAGCCCGGAGCCAAGACCAACCCCAGCGAGGTCTTCGCCGTACGCTGCGCCTCCTACATGGAAACACCCCCGTCCTCGTGGGACGGAATCCACACCGCCAAGGAGAAATAGGCATGGAAGCACGTCCCGTGGTGGGATTGCTGGTGAACGACCTGGTGGGCTCCTACCAGTACGGCCACTGGCTCGGGCTCGATGCGGAAGCCACCGCGGCGGGATGCGACCTGATCAGCTTCAACGGCGGGGAGGTGGGATCCACGGACCTCGTCAAGCGCATGCGGAACCAGGCGTTCCATCTGGTGGATGCCCAGGACGTGGACGCCCTGGTGCTGATGGCCCCCGCGGTGGCCAACTCGCTGTCGCCCGACCAGGTCGTCGAATTCCTCGGGAAGCTTCCCGCCGTCCCCGTGGTGGTCGCCGGGATGGAGATCCCCGGTTCGGCCTGCGTGATGGTGGACAACGCGGCGGGAATGGAATCGGTTGTGGAGCACGTGGTGGGGCACCACGGTCGCCGCAGGCCGGTGTTCCTGGGAGGACCTGTCCGCAACCCCGAAGCCATCGAACGCAGGCAGGCGTTCCACGCCGTGCTGGAAAGGCACCGGTTGGTTCTCGACCCCGAGCTGGAACTGGTGGGTGAATTCGACTTCGGCCTGGGGCGGCTCCGGATCCGAGAACTGCTCGAACGGGGCGTTCCCTTCGACGCCGTGATCGCCGCCAACGACGAGATGGCCCTGGGAGCGATGGAAGCCCTGAAGGCGGCGGGTCGGCGGGTCCCGGACGACGTCGTCGTGACGGGATTCGACGACATCGAGGACGCGATGTTCTCCACTCCCGCGCTCACTTCGGTGCGCCAACCCGTGGTGGAGCAGGGGCGCACGTGCATGCGACTGGCTCTCGACCTCATGGCGGGCCGCACCGCGCCGAACATCACGCTCCAGGCCGCCTCACTGGTGGCGCGCGGCTCCTGCGGCTGCCATTCCTTCTCCATCGAGGAAGGTCGGCCCCGCGGCGACGGGACTTCGCGCGAGCCGTCGCTGGGCTCGGGAGGACACCTCGCCGCGGTGCGGTCTTCCCTGGAGTCCCTGGATCCCGCCCTCGCGGAATCCCCCGCCCTCTCCACCCTGGTCGCGGCGATCTCCTCGGATGCGCGCGCCGGCTCCGGAGGCGAGGCCTCGTTGCGCTCCTTCGAAGCGCTCCTGGACGAGAGCGCCGGGTTCGCGGACGATTCCGACCGATGGCAGATCCTGGTATCGCGGCTTCGCAAGGCGACGCTCCCCTTCCTGCCCCCAGGGTCACCGGAGACCCCTTCGGTGGAGGGCATCTTCCACCAGCTGCGGCTGCTGGCGCACGAGCGCGTGGTCCAGAGGTCGGCCTACAAGTCGCTCCAGATCGAACGCTGGACGCGACAGCTCCAGGAGACGGGCGGACACCTGATCACGAGCTTCGACGTCGGGAACCTGATCGAGAACCTGGCGACCGACCTCCCTCTCCTGCAGCTCTCGAGCTGCCACCTGCTGCTCAGGGAGAAGACCGAGGGCGACGTGGACCGGACCGGGGCATCCGATGACAATTTCCGCCTCATCCTTTCCTGGGCCAGGGGGGTGCGCGCCCAGCTTCCTCCGGAAGGCCGGTTGGTCCGCATCCGCGGACTCCTGCGGTCGCTGGTCGGGGAATCGCCCGTGCGCGCCTCCCTCGCCATGGAGCCGCTGTTCTTCGAGGAGACGCCTCTCGGGTTCGCCCTCATGGAGCTCGCGCCGCGCCGCGGAGTTCTCCTGGACGCCCTCAGGACCCAGATATCGGCCGCCCTGATGGGCGAGCGGCTGTCGCGCGAGGTGCGCACCCGCACCCACGAGCTCGAGGAGGCTCTGGACCACCTGCGGAAGAACCAGGGCCAACTGGTCCACTCGGAGAAGATGGCGAGCCTGGGCAAGCTCACGGCGGGAATCGCGCACGAGATGAACACCCCGCTCGCCGCCGTGCGCGGATCGGTGGACGAGCTCAGGAAGCTCGTCGAGGAGTACCGGGACTCCATCGGAGACCCGGGCGTGGAGGAGAAGGACCACCGCGAGATCGCCGGCGACATGCTGAAGACCCTGGACATCGTCTCCCGCGCCAGCGAGAAGGCGGCCGGATTCGTCCGGTCCATCAAGAGCCAGACCCGGGACATGGGGGCCAAGGACAAGCAGGTCTTCGACCTGGTGCGGGTCGTGGAGGAGGCGGTCCTCCTCCTGTCCCACACGCTTCGGAGCGCGAAGTGCGAAGTGCGCACGGACTTCCGGTCGCGACCGGCCTCGGTGCTGGGGATCCCCGACCGCTTCGCGCAGGTGGTCACCAACCTCGTGACCAACGCCATCGACGCCATGGAGCGCAGAGGCGGCGGAGTCGTGACGATTTCCGTCCAGGCCGACGCGTCCGAGGTCCGCGTGCTGGTTTCCGACCAGGGGACGGGGATCTCCGACGAGGACATGGGCCGCATCTTCGATCCCTTGTTCACCACCAAGCCCGTCGGCAAGGGAACCGGCCTCGGGCTCACCATCATCCACGACATCGTGCAAGGCGACTTCGGCGGCCGCATCGAGGTGGACAGCCGCATCGGCGACGGAACCACCTTCACGGTCCGGCTGCCCGCGATCCAGGAGGCTTGAACCATGGCGCGAAAGACCAACGCGAGGCGCGAAGGCACGGGACGGACCATCCTCCTGGTGGACGACAGCCAGGAGATCCTGGATTCCACCGTGGCCCTGCTGGAGCGCGAGGGACACACCGTCCTGGTGGCGGACAACGGTCCCGACGCGCTGGCGATCCTCCGGCGCGAGGACGTGGAGCTGCTGCTGCTGGACTACTTCATGCCGGGCATGACCGGCGAAGAGGTGGTGAACGAACTGCGGACCTTCAACACCCGCGTCCAGATCGTCCTACAGACGGGATACGCGAGCGAGCGCCCGCCCAGGGAGATGCTGGCCCGGCTGGACATCCAGGGATACTGCGACAAGAGCGGAGGGCCCGAGGAGCTGCTGCTCTGGGTGGACGTGGGGCTGAAATTCGCCAAGCAGGTCCGCACCCTGGACATGAGCCGCCAGGGATTGCGCTACATCCTGGACGTCACTCCCGATCTCCACCGGATCCAACCTCTGGAAGAGCTCCTTCAGGGCATCCTCTACCAGATCGCGGGCCTGGTCGGAGCGGTGCACTCGTTCGTGGCCGTCCAGGCCGGCACCGACCGCAAGGACGGCGCCTCCGACGCCTTCCTGGCCATGGTGGAAGAGGAGCGGGAACTCGTCATCCACGCCGGGATCGGCCGCTTCGAGGGGCAGGAACGGGTGGAGGTGGCCCTGCAGGACGACGCGCTGGAGCAGGTGCGGCATTCCCTCAAGGATGGCGCCCTGATGCGGGCGGCCCGGAGCACCAGCGTCCCGCTCCGGATCGGGGCGCTGACCATCGGGGTGATCTACCTGGACGACGTCCCGAGCATCGCACCGGAAAACATCGAGATGCTCAACGTGTTCGCGAACCAGGCGGCGGTGGCCGTGCAGAACGCCCAGCTCTACCAGATGGCCACGCTGGATCCCCTCACCGGGGTCTACGCCCGGAAGTTCTGGGAGCAGATGGCGCTGCGCGAGATCCGCACCGCCTTCCGGTTCCGCCATCCGATCACCCTCGCCATCTTCGACCTGGACCGGTTCAAGAGCATCAACGACCACCACGGGCATCTCACCGGCGACAAGGCGCTGGAAACCGTGGGCCGGATCCTGCGCGCATCCTCCCGGTCGTCCGACGTGGTGGGCAGGTACGGCGGAGACGAGTTCGTCACAGCTCTGCCGCGGACCTCGCAGGAGGGAGCGACGGTGTTCTGCAACCGGGTGCTGCGGGAGATGGAGCGCCAGGACATGCAGGGCACCATGGGCCCGTACGACCTGCGCGCCAGCATGGGACTTTCCACCTTGCTGCCCCATTCCTTCGAGATGAACACCCTGCCCCGCCCCATCCCCAACGGGTACTTCCAGCAGGTGCTCCACATGACCTTTTCCCGCGCGGACCGCATGGTGTACGCATCGAAGAAGTGCGGAGGACACTGCTTCCACTTCGACGAGACATCCGACTGGCCCGACCCGAACCTGTGGGAAGCCTCGCAGGATTCTTCCATCGCCTCCACCCTGCTGTCCCGCGAGGAGCAGTGAGATGGGCCGGCGACCGAATTCCGGGAACCGGCCCTCGACCGGACGCACCATCCTCTGCGTCGACGACCAGGTGGAATTCCTGGAATCCACCCGAGCGCTCCTGGAACGGGAAGGTCACCGGGTCCTGACCGCCCTGGACGGCGTCCAGTGCCTGGCCGCCCTGGAATCGGAACAGGTCGACCTGCTGCTCCTGGACTACTTCATGCCCGGACTCTCGGCCCCGGACATCCTGGTGCAGGTGCGCGATCCCACCTTGCAGGTGGTGCTGCTGACGGGCTACTCCTCCGAAAGTCCTCCCCGGGAGCTGATCGACCGACTGGACATCCAGGGCTACTGCGACAAGAGCCGGGGTCCCGACGAATTGCTCCTCTGGGTGGGTTTGGCGCTGCGACACGGAGCCGTGGTGCGGCAGTTGGAGGCTTCCTCCAAGGGGCTGCGCCAGGTGATCTCCAGTTGCCTTCGCCCCGACGAGCGGATGCCCTTGGAAATGGAGATGGAAACCATCCTCGCCGAGGCCTCCGAAACCTTGGCTCTGGACGACGTTCTGGTGGCGCTCGCCCCGATCCAGCCCACCTACCTCCCCCCTTCCCGTCTGGAAGAGGAATCCGATTTCTGGGATCCCCAGGGGCCCGAAGGTCCGGAAGACCTCCAAGTGGTGGCCGCAAAGGGGGCGTGGAGCCGCGAGGACAGCCTGGAGTCGCAGATCGGCCACGAATTGGCACGAGCCGTGGCGCGCGCTCCGCGAACGGAAAGCACCATCCTGGCGCACGGTCTCGGGGTCGTGCCGCTGCGCGCCGACGGCCGGTGGCTCGGTTGCATCCTGGCGCGTCCCGCCCCATTGCCGGATTCGCCCCAGGCCGAGATCCTCTCCTTCCTGGCCCTGCAGATCGCGAATGGTTGCCTGGTGCGCCAGGGCGCGACCCTCGATCCGGTGACGGGACTGCAGTCGCGTCGGTTCTGGCGGGAAATCGCCGTTCGCGAACTGCGACAAGCCTTCCGATTCGGCCACTCGGTCAGTTTCGCGATGGTGTCCATCGAGGGGATGGGCGACATGCGCGCCATGAATCCCCGGCACGCCGACATCTCGCTGGAGCACGTGGGGCATCTTTTGCGCAGCTCCATCCGGGGATCCGATCTCGCCGGTCGTGGGAACCAGGACGAGCTTCTCCTGCTGCTTTCGCACACCGGGGCTGCCGGGGCCGCCCGGTTCGCGGAACTGCTTTCGCACCGGTTGGAGGAACTCGTCCTGCCCTATCCGGAGAGCCACAACGCCCGGGGCCTCGTGGGCGTCGCCACGGTGGAACCCCACGCGTTCGAGACCTCGCGTCTGCCCAGACCCATGCCGCAGGAGTACTTTCCGTCGGTGGAAGAACTCCTGCGCACCCGCGCCGCCCAATGGATTCCTCCCGCCGACGATTCCGGTTTCTCGATCTGGGTCCATCCCGACGCGTCGTGGCCGGACCCGATCGAACTCGCGGCCAGGCTGAGACGATCTAACTTCGTGCGATGAGCGCACCGCACAGGTCCAAGGACAGGAAGATCGCCGGCGTCTGCGCGGGACTGGCCGAGTCGTGGGGGACCGACCCTCTGTGGGTCAGGGTCGCCGCAGGTGTTCTCGCCTTCACCGGAGCCGCCACGGTTCCCGTGGTGGTCGCGTACCTGCTGCTCTGGTGGCTTCTCCCTCCGGAGTAGCAGAGCCCGCACCGGGGTTCAGGATCTCATCCTGCCGATCTCGGAGAAGGCGGACGCCAACTCCCTTTCCAGTTCGGGAAGTCCCGCGGCGGCACAAGCCGGATCCTTCGCCTTCGCCGCGGCTTCGATCCGGCAGGCGGCATTGCTGGACCTGTCCATTCCGAGATTCGCCGCCGCTCCCTTGATGGAGTGCGCGTACAGCTCGATCCTCCCGAGGTCGCCATCGCACAGGCTCTGCTTCAGCGTTTCCAGGAGGCTGGGCATTTCCTGGACGAAGGTGTCCATGACCGCCCTGGCGAGATCTTCGTCGCCCATGACCCTCTCCAGCATCGCCGGATAGTCGAATACCGCCGCATTCTCCGGGTCGACCGGACTCCGCCGGGCCGGAGGTACCGCGAGTTTTCCGAATTCGACGAGGTTGCCGACCAGCCACTTGTCCAGCAGCCTCGCCAGGGCGTTCGGCGAAATGGGCTTGGAGAGGTGGTCGTCCATCCCGGCCTCCAGGCACCGCGCGCGATCTTCGGACATCGCGTTGGCGGTCATGGCCACGATGGGAATCCAGTGCTGGAGAACCGCGGAGCCCCGATCCCGGATGATGCGCGTCGCCTGCAGTCCATCCATTTCCGGCATCTGCACGTCCATCAGGACCAGATCGAACATTTCCCGCTCCAAGGCGCGGATCGCGAGCTTGCCGTTCCCGCAGACCCGCACGGAATCGAATCCCAGGTGGCGGAGGATCCCGACGGCGACCTCCTGGTTCACCGGAACGTCTTCCACGAGCAGGATCCTGGCCCCCAGAGCCTCCCGGTGCGGAGACTCCGGCGAGGGCTCCGGTTCGCGGGACGAACCTGTTGTGGCGTCGCTCCCGGCCCGGATCCCGAAAACGGCCGTGAACCAGAAGGTGGCGCCGCTTCCGGCCGCGCTTTCCACCCCGATCTCCCCGTCCATCAATTCCGCGAGCTGCCGGGAAATGGCGAGTCCCAGGCCAGTTCCGCCATACTGCCTGGTGGTGGAAGCGTCCACCTGGCTGAACTTGCGGAACAGCCGTTCCTGCTTGTCGGGAGGGATTCCGATGCCGGTGTCCGCCACCGAGATCCGCACGACGCAGGAGTCCGCCCCCTGCGACACGATGCCGCACGAGACGCCGATCCCTCCCTTCTCGGTGAACTTCAGCGCGTTCCCGACCAGATTTGTCAAAATCTGGCGCAGCCGGACCGGATCGCCGAACACCGAACGCGGAATGCGAGGATCCACCGCGAGGTCCAAGGACAGCCCCTTCGCCCCCGCCTGGATGCCCGCCGCTTCCACGCAGCCGTCCAGGACCTCGTGCAGATCGAACTCGATGGATTCCAACAGGAGCTTTCCCGCCTCGATCTTCGAAAAGTCCAGGATGTCGTTGATGAGGGAGAGAAGGGACTCGCCGCTGCTCTTCACGATCTGCGCGTAGTGTTCCTGCTGGCCGTCGAGGGAACTTGCCAGCAGGAGATCGGCCATCCCGATGACGCCGTTCATGGGGGTGCGGATCTCGTGGCTCATCGTGGCCAGGAAGGCGCTCTTGGCCTGGTTCGCCTCGTCGGCCTGGGCGGCCATGGCGTTGGCGCGCGCCGTCTGGGCTTCCAGGTGGTGGTTGACCTCCTGCAGCTCCCGCTCCATCCGCTTGCGGTCGGTGATGTCCACGATCGAACTGAGGATGACCGGCTTGCCAAGCAGGTAGAGGACCTCGCTGGACACGAGAACGTCCATCGGACGTCCCTCCTTGTCGCGCATGCCGATCTCCATGTCCCGCAGGGATCCCTTCGTCTCCATCTGTTCGAAGAACCGCTGGCGGTCGGCGCCGGGCGAGAAGATGCCCAGGTCGTCGTTGGTCTTCCCCTCCATCTCCTCCGTGGAGAATCCGAACAGCTCCGTGAAGGCGTCGTTCACGTCGATGAACGCCCTCGTCGCCTTGGAGGTCAGCAGCATCGCCGTCGGATTCCTGCGGTACACCTGTTCGAACTGCCTGCGCGTGTGCCTCTGTTCCGTCACGTCGTGGAAGGAAGTGACCACGGAGGTGATTCTCCCGCTCGCGGGATCGACGATGGGCTCCGCGTTGACCCGGATCAACGTCCTGGTGCCGTCCGGTTTCTCGATGCCCATCGCCACGTCGTGGACCGGCTTTCCGCTTGCCAGTGTGCGCATCGCGGGGTGCTCCTGCCCCGGGAGGTTCGACCCGTCCTCGCGGACGGAGCGCCACGGGGGATCCACGGAGGTGCGCCCGAGCACCTGGTCCCTGTCCATCCCCAGGATCTTCTCCGCAGCGAGGTTGCATTCGACGATCCGACCCGACGCGTCGTGGAAGACGACGCCTTCGGACAGCGCCGTGAACAGCGAATTCCAACGGGCGTCCCGTTCGCGCAACAAGGCCGACTGGCGGCGGAGCGATTCCGCCTTCGAGAACACGACACCGCAGACGATGCCGCTCTTGGCTCCGAACAGCAACGTCGTGGCGGCCAGGGACATCGGGTCCCCGGTTTCCTTCCAGACCACCCCGAAGACGACCGCCATCGCGAAACTCCACGTGGTCCAGCAGACGGCAACCGGAAATTGGACCGCGGCGAAGAGGATGGGTCCGATCAGCAAGGCCTGGAAGAGCATTCCCGATTCGCCGGTGGCCAGACCCACGATGGCCCCGCAGAGCGCCGGCACCAGCGAGAGGGACAGGATCCAGTCGAACGTCGTCGGAGATTTGCGGAGGGCGGACTGGACGAGCATGGAAAGCGCGAGCCCAAGGATGGCGGCGACGGGGGTCCAATCCACATGGGGGCCTCGCGTCCTGAGACCGAGTGCGATGCACGAAACCGGGATCAATATGGCGTAGAGGAGCCGGACCATCGAACGTCGGCTGGAAGGGTTCTCCTCGAACAGGAACCTCGGGTTGAAGCTCTCAGCGATCCCACTCACGGAACCCATTCTCCGATATTCGGGAGACCGGGGCCGGGTTCGCGAACTACTGCACCTTCACTCCCAGGTTGAACAACTCGTTGTCCATCACCGGAACCGGATTTCCGGGGATGTGCACATAGCTGATCACGCGCCAATGGTAGACCCCGGATGCCACCACCTGGCCGGCGATCGTTCGGTGGTTCCACTGGAGCGAGATCCGCACCCGGCCGATCTTGTCGCCCTTCAGGGCATCCAGGTTTGCCTGCGTGATGTCAACCGTCTTGGAGATCACGAAGACTCCTTCGTGGTCGTAGATGTACAGGATCATCCGGACCGGGTAGTTCAGGTAGAGGCTGGGACCGTTGCAATAATTCCCGTCGTCCGGACAGACGGCCTGCACCTGGGGGTCGGAGCTGGTCAGGTATCCCCGGTTGGGGTCCCACCATTGCAGGTTGGTGGAATCGGCGTTCTCCGAGCCGTCGGTCGCCTGGAGCAGGATCCCGCCGGGTCCCGACCGGTTCTGCTCGCTGGACGGGATGTACGGAATCTTCCCAGGCTCCGATACCTGCAGGAGCGGCGGGCGTGGAGGTCCCTGGACCACGGTGGCCCAGTGCAGGTTGGCCGTGTCCACCTGGTTTCCCAGGGAATCGGTCACCCCGGCCAGGAAGCGCAGCTTGTATCCCGGAGACACCGAACCGGGCTGACCGGGAGGCACCAGGAACCACCAGGCGGAATCACCCATCGCGTGGACGGAATCCGCTGGGACGGTGTGCCAGGCCAGGAGCGAATCGGGGCAGGTCGCGGAGTCGTTCTTGCAGATGCCCACCTGGAGCCAGTCCTTCGCCTTGGACAGGTCCAACGGCTCGGAAGGCACAACCACCAGGGTGTCCGGGTCCGTGTAGTTCTCCACCCGGTGGATGGTCGCCGAGCGGATCACGGGAGGCACGCTGTCGTAGATGGGGAACGAGTCCTTGAACACCACGTTTCCAAGA
>Ga0209415_10008046_pt1 | contig 18305 bp, 15 predicted proteins | sample PeaSoiSIISIP2007_FD_187696 | JGI IMG/M metagenome (GOLD analysis project Ga0209415, IMG submission 187696) | Peat soil microbial communities from Weissenstadt, Germany - SII-SIP-2007 (SPAdes) (version 2) | ecosystem: Environmental > Terrestrial > Soil > Wetlands > Peat | place: Germany...
CCATGTCCCACGTTCGGCCTTGCTCCGGGTGGGGTTTACCGAGCCGGCCGGGTCACCCCGGCCGCTGGTGCGCTCTTACCGCACCGTTTCACCCTTGCCTGTGCGGCTCTCGCTCGCCATCGGCGGTCTGCTCTCTGTTGCACTTTCCTTCGGGTCGCCCCGACTAGCCGTTAGCCAGCACCCTGCCCTGTGGAGCCCCGACCTTCCTCGCCGCGGTCCCCGTCCGAGGACGAGCCCGCGGCGCGGCCACCCGGCCGACTCACCGTCCCCGTCAGTCTGTCAGGTGCGGCCCCCGCCGCGGCGGGCCTCGACGGATGTGAAGGGGCCGTCAGCGACCATCCCCCTCGATAGGGTGGCACCATGGACCCGCAACCCGAGCGGCTTGCCCTCGAGGAGCAACCCGAGGCGCTGTCGGTGGCGGCGCTCTACCGTCAGGTCCAGGCGGCCGTCTCGGCCTCCTTCCCGCGGGGCCATCTGCAATGGGTGCGAGGTGAGATCCAGAGCATCAGCGACCGGACCGGCCACTGCTACCTCGATCTCGTCGACCCGGACTCGGCCCGGGGCCGCGACACCCCGGTCCTCAAGGTCAACTGCTGGGGCAGGACCTGGGGACCGTTGAAACTTGCGCTCGGGCGCCAGGGCGTCGTCCTCGAGCCCGGCATGGTGGTCGCGTTGCGCGGCCGGGTGGAGTTCTATCCCCCGAAGGGGCAGGTCAACTTCATCGCATCCGAGGTCGACGTCACGGCGCTGCTCGGCCGGCTGGCAGCGCGTCGGGCGGCCCTGCTGCACGCCCTGGAGACCGAGGGCCGTCTGCAGCGCAACCGGGGCCTGGTGGTGCCCGCCGTGCCCCTGCGCATCGGCCTGGTAGCCAGCCCCGGCTCCGAGGGCCACAACGACTTCGTCGGCCAGCTGCTGGGGTCGGAGCTCGCCTTCTCCGTCGTCTTGTTCCGTGCCAACGTCCAGGGGGCCGGGGCCCCGGCCTCGGTCGCCAGGGCTCTCGATGCCGCCGCCGGCTCCGACTGTGATGTGGTCGTCCTCGTGCGCGGCGGCGGCTCTCGCAGCGATCTGGCGGCCTTCGACTCCGAGCCCGTTGCCCGGGCCATCTCCGTGCTGCCGGTCCCGCTATGGACCGGGATCGGGCACACCGGGGACCAGTCCGTTGCCGACATCGTCGCCAACAAGAGTTTCGTCACGCCGACGGCGTGCGCCCAGGAGCTGGTCCGGCACGTGAGGCAGTGGTGGGAGTCGGCGGCGGCCCGCGGTGGGCGCGTAGGACAGCGTGCCGGCGACACGCTGCACGCGGCGATGTTGCATGACTCGGCGGCGCGTCAACGTCTGGGCGCGGCCACGCGCAATCAGCTGGCGCGACACTCCGAGCGCCTCGAGCGCAGGGTGGCCCAGATCGCCACCAACACCCGCCGGCAGCTCGAGTTGGCCGGAGATTCGGTGGAGCGCCGGGCCGCCCTCGTCGGCCCGCGGGCGTTGTCCGTCCTCGATCGCCAGCAGGACCGGGCGGCCAACTGGAGACGGTTGCTGGCCGCTTACGACATCGAGCGTCAGCTCGAACGGGGCTACACGATCACGCTGCGGCCCGACGGCCACCTGGTGCGATCGGTCGCCGACCTCGACCCGGGAGCCATGCTGGTCACGCGCTTCGCCGACGGTAGGGCACGCTCGACGGTCCAGACCACGGAGCTTCGATCGAATACCGAGGGCGCGACATGAACGCACCCCGACGTGACGAGCACAGCGACGACGATGCCGAACCGGTGGAGCAGCTCAGCTACATGGCCGCCAGCCACGAGCTCGACGGGATCGTGGAGTTCTTCGAAAGGAGCGAGGTCGACGTCGACCAGCTCGTCGCCAGGCTCGAGCGGGCGACAGCCATCGTGGACGAGCTCGACCGGCGCATCCGGCGCACCCGGGCCCAGGTCGAAGACCTTGTTCCCAAGCTCGAGGCGATGGGACGCGCCGCGGCGTCCTCAGGTCCCGCCGGCCCCGGGCACCCCGGTGACGACGCCGTCGACGGCGACGTGGACCTCGCCGCGCTGGGCCCTGACGGTCCGGGGGCGCTGGGTTCGGCCGAGGACGCGCCCAAAGGAGACAAGCTTCCCTTCTGACGCCGCGCCCGGGCCCTTCAGGTCGGCGTCAAGATCACCGGGAGGCGGGTCACGCCCCGGAGCGTGATGGAGTCGCGATGCGCGACGTCGCCATCGCCGAGCTCGACGTCTTCGAACCGGGTCAGCAGGCGACCGAAGCACACCTGTCCTTCGAGCCGGGCCAGTGCCGCCCCCAGGCAGTAGTGGATCCCGCTCCCGAAGCTCAGAGGGGCTCCTTCGTCGCGTCCCAGGTGGAGGGTGTCGGGTTCGCGGAAGCGGCGGGGGTCGCGGTTGGCCGCTCCCAGAAGCGTCATGACCTGTTCCCCGTCGGCCACGGGCCGGCCCGCGACCTCGAGGTCGCGCAGTGCCACCCGTACGTCGAGCTGGACGGGGCTGTCCCACCGCAACAGTTCCTCGACCGCCCTGTGCACGGCGCCCACGTCGTGGGCCCAGTCCCGCAGGAACGTCAGCTGGTCACGGTGGCGCAAGAGCGCGTAGAGACCGTTGCCGATGAGGTTGGTCGTGGTCTCGAAGCCCGCCGCGAAGAGCAGGATGGCGGTGGACATCACTTCGTCCTGCGTGAGTCGGTCCGAGCCGTCGGACACGGCGATGAGCTCCGACAGCAGATCGTCGGTCGGTCGCCGCCGCCGTTCGGCGATGAGCCCCTCGAAGTACTGCTCCATCGTGACCCTCGCATCACGCGCCCTTCGAAGGTCCTCGAGGTCGGACATGGGCTCGAGGATGACCGTGGCGGCGCGTACCAGAGCCTGGAACTGGGTGCGGTCCTGGACCGGCACGCCGAGCAGCTCCCCGATCACGGCCACCGGGAGGGGGAAGGCGAGCTCGTGCATGACGTCTACGGGCTTCCCGCCGCTCGCCCGGTCGGCCACGGTGTCGAGAAGCCCGTCGCACAGCGCCACCACATGAGGACGCAAGGCTTCGACCGTGTTCGGGGTGAAGGCCCGGGCCACCAGGCCACGCAGCCGGGTGTGGTCGGGGGGATTGAGCGTGAGCATCGACTGCCGGCGCTCGAAGAAGGCGCGGAAGTCGGCGGCCTCCTCGGCGGGGACTCCCCATCGGGCCAGGCGCTCCCGGGCGGTGGCGTCCTGGTCGGCCCCTTTGCCGAACTTCGGAGAGCGCAGCACCTGCTGGCAGTCTTCGAAGCGGGTCACGATCCAGCTGCCGATGGAGGACCGGAACACCGGCTCGTGCTCCCGCATCCGGGCGTAGTGGGGATAGGGGTCAGCGCGCCCCTCGGGTGTCCCCAGTACGGCCAGGAGCTCGCCGTCGAGGTCGAGCTCCTGGCGCGACGTCGACGGGCCGGGGGTGGGCGACGGGGTCATCGGTCAGTGGATCCGGCGTTCGACGTCGCGCCAGTAGGGCTCGCGCAGGACGCGCTTGAGCACCTTGCCGGAGGGATTGCGGGGGAGGATCGAGACGAAGTCCACCGTCGTCGGGCACTTGTAGTGAGCCAACCTCTCCCGACAGAACGCAATGACCGATGCTGCGTCGAGATCGGCGCCCCGGGCCAGCACCACGACGGCCTTGACCGTCTCGCCCCACCGGTCGTCGGGGACGCCGATCACGGCGGCGTCGGCCACACCCGCCAGGGCGAGCAGCACGTTCTCCACCTCGGCGGGATAGATGTTCTCCCCTCCGGAGACCACCATGTCCTTGATCCGATCATGGAGGAACAGGTACCCCTCGTCGTCGAGGTACCCGGCGTCGCCGGTACGCAGCCATCCCTCGTCGTCGATGGTCCGGGCCGTGTCGTCGGGCTTGTCCCAGTAGCCGACCATGTTGAAGCCCGAGCGCGTGCGTATCTCACCGACCGTGCCCGGAGCCACGTCGGCTCCGGTGTCGGGATCCACGACCCGAAGCTCGACCCCCGCGAGCGCTTTGCCGGCGGACCGCAGCAGGTGCTGGCGCGGCCCGTGCGGGTCGTGGTCCTCGCTGGCCAGCCCGACGATGGCTCCCGAGGTCTCGGTCATCCCGTAGACCTGGGCGAACCGGCATCCGAAGACCTCGAGGCATCGCACCAGCACGTCCTCGGCGATGGGGGAGGCCCCGTAGAAGATGGTGTCCAGGCTCGACAGGTCGGTGTCGGCGACGGCCGGCGTGGCCAGCAACGCCATCAGGACGGCAGGCACCAGAAAGGCGTGGGTGATGCGCTCGGCGGCCACCAACCGAAGCAGCTCGCCAGGGTCCATGTCCCGCAAGATCACCGACGTCCCGCCCCGTGACATGCCGCTGAGTGCCCAGCCCGATCCCCCGATATGGAACAGGGGCATGGCCACCAGGCTCACCGTGCGTTCGTCGATCTCGAAGGCGTCGCCGGCGGCCACCTCCAGCATGACCGCCACGTTGCGATTGGCGAGCATCACCCCCTTGGGCAGCCCGGTGGTGCCCGACGTGTACAGCTGCATCGACACGTCGGCGGGGCCGCCCCGGTGACCGGGGTCCACCGCCGGCTGGTCGGCGATCCAGTCCTCGTACGCCACCCGGCGGGCCAGGTCGGACCCGCCCCCCATGTCGGCGTGGTCCTTGGGGTCTCCGAGGACGACGACGCGTGACACCCACGGCAGCCCGCTCTCCATGGCGGCCAGGCAGGGGACGAACTCGCCGTGGACCACCAAGACCCCCGCCCGGCTGTCATCGATCACGGCGGCCATCTCGGCCGGGGCCAGGCGCCAGTTGACGGCCACGTTGACGGCGGCGGTCAGCGCGCCGCCGAACAGGACCTCGAAGTACTCGAGCCCGTTTCGATCCAGGAAGGCGACCCTCCCGCCAGCCCCGACGCCGTCGGCCCGCAGTGCGTGCGCGACGCGACAGGCGCGCTGGTGGTGTTGCGCCCAGGTCACCGTGGTGCCCTGGAAACGGAACATGGGCCTGTCGCCGAACTCGACGACATTGTCCCGGAACATCTCGGCCACGCTCGAACGCATCGCCTCCCCCTCCCACCGTCCGGCCGGTGGCGGCCCGGGCCCGGCGACACTGTAGGCCCACAGCCGTCGGCCGAGTTGGGAGCCCCCCTCGGGCGCACCTACCATCGGTCCATGGCCGACAACCCCCTCTACTTCCGCCAGCTCCTCTCGGGTCGAGACTTCGCCGTCGGTGACCCGCTGGCCAGCCAGATGGTGAACTTCTGTTACCTCATCGGCGACCGCCGGGCGGGCGAGGCGGTCATCGTGGACCCCGCGTACGACATCGCCGGGTTGCTCGCCGTCCTCGGCGCCGACGACATGCGCTGTGTGGGCGTGCTGGCCACCCATTTCCATCCTGACCATGTCGGCGGCGACATGATGGGGTACCGCATCGAAGGCGTCACGAGCCTCCTCGAGACGTTGCAGGTTCCCGTGCACGTCCAGGGAGCCGAAGCCCCCTGGGTGGTGCGCGCCACCGGAGTCTCCGGGGACGAGCTCGTCGAGCACGCCAGCGGTGACATCGTGTCGGTGGGCGACGTCGACATCGAGTTGGTGCACACCCCCGGCCACACCCCGGGAAGCCAGTGCTTCTCCGTCGACGGATGCCTGGTGTCCGGCGACACCCTGTTCCTCGACGGTTGTGGCCGCACCGACCTCCCCGGGGGCGACCCCGAGCAGATGTACGAGTCGTTGACCACGCGCCTGGCGCGCTTCGGCGACGACACCGTCTTGTTCCCGGGTCACCGCTACTCGCCCGAGTCGTCGGCCACCATGGGCGAGACGCGCCAGCGCAACTACGTGTTGCGTCTTCGCTCACCCGAGCAGTGGATGACCATGTTCGGGGCCTGACCTCTGTCCCGAGGGCGGGCAGCCCGCCGATAGGGTCTCGGGCGCCCATGGTGCCAGACCCGAGCTCCACCATCGTCGTCGTCGGGGGATCCCTGGCCGGCCTGCGCGCCGCCGAGGCGCTGCGCGTCGAGGGGCACACCGGCCCCGTGGTCCTCGTGGGTGCCGAGCCCCATCTGCCCTATGACCGGCCGCCGTTGTCCAAGCAGTTCCTGGCCGGCACGTGGGGGCTCGACCGGGTGGCGTTGCGTCCCCCCGAGAAGATCGATGCCCTCGGGCTCGACCTGCGCCTGGGGCAGCGCGCCGTCGCTCTCGACGTCGAGGGGCACGCCCTCGAGCTCGACGACGGGAGCACCCTGCGCTACGGCGGGCTGGTGCTGGCCACCGGCGCCCATCCTCGGCTCTTGCCCAACGCCGACTCCCTGGCCGGTGTGCACACGCTGCGGACGCTGGAGGACTCCATCGCCATCGGCCAGGCGGCGCGCGCCGATGGAGCGCGCCTGGTGGTGGTGGGGGCGGGGTTCATCGGATCAGAGGTCGCCGCCACGTGCCGCGGGATCGGCGCAGCCGTGACCGTGGTCGAGGCCCTGCCCGAGCCCTTGGCGCGCGTGCTCGGCCCAGAAATGGGGGCCGTGTGCGGCGCGTTGCACGTCGATCACGGCGTCGAGTTGAGAACCGGGGTGGGCGTGTCCACCTTCCGGGCGGGACCGGGCGGTCGTGCCGTCGACGGGGTGGAGCTCGACGACGGCACCGTCCTCGATGCCGACCTCGTAGTCGTGGGGATCGGCGTCGTGCCCACCACCGAATGGTTGACGGGCTCGGGGCTCGAGCTCTCCGACGGTGTCGTGGCCGACGCCACCTTGCACGTCGCCGAGCACGTGGTGGTGGCCGGGGACATGGCTCGATGGTTCGACGAGCACCTGGGGGCCCACACCCGGATCGAGCACTGGACCAACGCCGCCGAGCAGGGCGTCGCCGCGGCGCGCAACCTCCTCGCCGGGCGCCGCCACGCCTCGGCCTACGTCCCCGTGCCGTACTTCTGGTCCGACCAGTACGACGTGAAGATCCAGGTCATCGGGCACCCCGGGCCCGATGACGACATCGTGGTGGTGGACGGCTCACTGTCGGAGCGCCGTTTCGTGGCCCTGTACGGACAGGCGGGAAGGTTCCGCGCCGCCCTGGGATTCAACCGCCCTCGTCAGCTGATGGGCTACCGCCCCCTGCTCGAGGCGGGGGCGAGCTTCGACGACGCGCTGGCGCATCACCCCGCCTGAACGCGCCCGCGCCGGCCAGCACGCCGGCGCGGGGCAGCTCGTGGCGGAGGGCCCGCACCGATTCGAGGACGCGCCGATCGTCCTCGGGTGACAGGTGCCGACCGCCGTAGGCGCTCGCCTCGACCACGGCCGCCAACGCCTGCCACGTCCCGGACCGGTCACGCGCCAGGGTGTCGATGGCCGTGGCGTACTCGGTCAGGGTCTCGTCGGCGCGCCGGCGCCGGCCGGCGCGCGCCCCGGCGATCTCGATGGTGCGGGCCACCGTCTCGGCCCACGTGCGCGGCCGGCGCCGGCGCCACGTCACCACCAGTGCCACCCCCGAGGAGACGGCGAGGACGATCCCGATGGGGACGGCGGGGAGGCGGGCGAGCGCCCCGGTCACCTCGTGCAGCAAGGTCGAACCCGGGGACGGGTTGGCCAGGGGCACCACCGCGGTGGGGTCGAAGCTCTGCCACCCGTAGCCCGGGAACCACACTTGCACCCAGGCGTGGGCATCCTGGGCCTGGATGTCGTAGAGGTCGGTGATGGGGTCGTAGGGCCCGGGGACGTAGCCCACCGCCTCACGTGCGGGGATGCCGATGGACCGGAGCATGACGGCCAACGAGGTCGAGATCTGCTCGCAGAAGCCCGTGCGGTTCCCGAACAGGAACTCGTCGACGGTGTCCTGCCCGGGCGCCAGCGGAGGGATGTCGATCGAGTAGCGCGTGTGCTTGGCGATCCACCCGATGAGGCTCTCCACCTTGTCGTAGGTGGTCGTCGCCTTGGCGGTGACCGACTCGGCCAGCGCCTTGGCCCGGGTGTAGGGGTGCGGCACCTGGGTGTAACGCGCCAGGAGCGACACCGGGTCGGCTCCGGGCCCCGCGGCGGCGCGCAGCTGGTCCTCGGTCGGGGAGTCCACGTACGACTGCACGGTGTAGATGGCCCCGGGGCCCAGGGCGATGGGCGTGACGATCGAATCGCTGTCGGAGACGAACAGGTCGTGGGCCGGGAACCACACCTCGTGCGCATCGTCAGCGTGGAACACCAGGTTGGGGGAGGACTGCACGACATAGAACGTCTGCAGGTCCGATTGCGTCGCCGGGCCGAATGCCGGCCCGGGTAAGACGAACGGTGACTGCTCGTTGAGTCGCTGGGAGCTGTGCGGCGTCGGTGTGGAGCTCCAATTGGCGCCGTCCCATCGGTCGAAGGTCTCGGCGATCCAGTACGACGGCCGGTCGGCGCGCACCCGCATCACCACGGTGTCGCTCAACCCCCCGCGCAACGCCGTGTCGAGGCGGTCGGCGAAGCCCAGGTAGCCGCCCACCCGCGCCGGGTCGGCCGCCGTGCCGGGCTTGGCCAGCTGCGCCACCTTGGCGTCGCCGGCCAGACCACCGGGGATGGGCAAGGTGGCGCCCGGCCCGGCGTTGGCGGGGAAGTCGATCCGGCCCGCCACATGGGGAGCAGGGAGCAGGACCAGGACCACCGTCCCGGTCAGGACCACGGCCGCCAAGGTGGCGACCACGCCGCGCACGCGCAGCAGCCCACCCTCGCTGGCCGAGCTCCACATGGCGAGCAGTCCGGCCAGGCCGAAGGCCAGCCACACCAGGACGTACACCCCGAAGGCGAGGTCGATGGCCTGGGCGGCGGCCACGGCCATGAGGCTGGCCGAGCCGGCCAGGGAGAAGGCCAGGTCGCGTCGGGCCGGCACGTCGAAGGCGTGCGCCACCTGCACCCACACGAACAGCACGGCCAACGGGTTCTCGACGGTGCTGATGTCGTAGATGGTCTGTCCCGTCAACTGGCGGAAGAACCACACGAACGCCGCCACCGCGCTGACGGCGAGGATGGGCTTGATCCACGGCAGCGGTCGCTGGCGGGTGCGGTAGGCCAGGATCATCCCCACCACCACCAGCACGATCGAGGCTCCCGCCACCGTCCACGACAGCTCGCCCTCGGCCCGGCACGCGGCGATCCCGGTGATCACGGCGCCCGCGCACGCCACCCGCAGGGTGATCGAGTGCTCGGGAGGCCCGGGCCGGTTGGCCCGCTTGACAGCGTCGAAGACGCTCACCGGCGCACCTCTCGTCCGCCCCCACCACCGAGGGAGTGGGTGGTGGCGGGCTCGGCCACGGCGCACGCCAGGCGGCGACCGGCGCTGCGGCGGTCGCCCACGGCCCCGACCTTGGGCCCGCCCGCCTCGTCGGTGACCAAGAGGACCGACGTCCCCCGGTCGACGAGGGCCACCACCGTCGCCATGGCCCGCTCGGCCATCTGTTCGGCGGCATCGGCGTCGTCGGGGAGGCGGACCTCCAAGGTGATGGGCTCCGCCGTCGGCCCCTCCATCTCGCGCACCATGAGCTCGCCGCTGTGGGCGGTGGCGGGCCAGTGCACCCAGCGGCGGTGGTCCCCGGGCCGGTAGGGGCGGACCCCCCGGGGTTCGCCGATCTGCACGGCGGAGTCGAGGATGCCCCCTCCCGTGGTGTCCTGGCGGCCCAGGGGCAGGGGCAGGGGTCGGCCCAGGCGCGGCCCGACGTGCAGCGCCCGGGGGAGGGCGACGACGACGGTCTTGCGCCACCACAGCAGACCGAAGGGAGCCGCCGAGGCGATCTCGAGCACCACGTGGTCGTGCACGCCGCGGTGCTCAGGGACCAGGGTGAGCGGATCGGGGCCCCCCACCTCCGACCTCGACCACGGCGCGCCGCGCGCCGGCGCGCTCGCTCGTGTCCCCGGCCCGGCCCCGTGGCGCCCGAGGAACTCCTCGGGCCCCGGGGGATACAGGGCCTTGACCCGAACCCGGGTGGTGGCCGTGGCCGTCAGCTCGACGGGGAGGCCGGACGTGGCGTCACCCGGGGTGTCGACGAACGTCACCCGGGCCCGCGCCGCCGCGAACGCCGGAGCGCCCAGGCCCACCGCCAGGATGCCGGCCAGGATGTCTCCCACGGCCTGGACCCAGCCTGCGCCGCTGTTGTGGGCGACGAGCCCCCAGGCCAGGAGCACGCCGGCGCAACTCACCAGCGGGACGATGGGGCGGACGGGGCGCACCAGGCGCGACCGCCGGCGGACGGCGCGGGCCGGGGCTCCCCGCCCCGCCCGACGGGTCATGGGCGTGGAGCAGGCGTGGTGTCGAGCAGGCTCCGGACCACGGCGACACCCTGCTCGACGCCCTCGTCGGTGAGGAGCCGGTGGGCCAGGCAGGCAATGGCCACCGCCTTCACGTCGTCAGGGGTGACGAAGGGCCTCGCCGACAGCACGGCGTGGGCCTGGGCCGATCGAATGAGCCAGATGGCGGCGCGCGGGCTGGCGCCCAGTCGCACCCCGCTGGCGCTCCGGCTGGCGCGGCACAGCGCCACGGCGTACTGGGCCACGGCCGGCGCCACGTCGACGGACTCGGTGGCGCGCTGTGCCTCGAGCCACTGCTGGGTGCTGCACACGCCGTGCAGCTCCCCCAGGGCGAACTTGCCCCCGCCGTGTTGGACGAGGCGGGCCTCGGTGTCGGAGTCCGGGTACCCGATCGCCGTCGCCAGCGCGAACCGGTCGAGCTGGCTCTCGACCAGCGGGTACGTCCCGAGTTGGGAGAACGGGTTCTGGGTGGCGATGACGAGATGGGGCCGGGGCAGGGACCACGACTCGCCGTCCACGCTCACCTGTTGCTCCTCCATCGTCTCGAGCAGCGCCGCCTGGGTGCGCGGCGGCGTCCGGTTGAGCTCGTCCACCAGGACCACGTGGGCGAACACGGGGCCGGGCCGGAACTCCCACGTGCCGGTGTCCGGGGCGAACACCGACACGCCGGTGACGTCGGAGGGAAGCAGGTCGGGGTGTCCCTGGACGCGCGACAACTCGGCCCCCAGGGAGATGGCCAGGGCCCGCGCCAGCACGGTCTTGCCCACGCCGGGGACGTCTTCGATGAGCAGGTGCCCGCCCGACAGCGCCGCCATGGCGGCGGCGGTGAGCGCCCCCGGGGTGCCCAGAAGGACGCGGCTCAGGTTCTCGACGAGGCGGCGGCCCAATTCGATGGCGGCGTCGAGGCCGGCGGCGGCTTGGGCCGACGCGTTGGGCCCGGCCGGCGGGGGCGCCGCGGCGAGCAGCTCGATGTCGGGCGCCGGCTCCGCGCGCAGGCTCCCGGCCACGCTCACGACGCGGTCAGTGGTCGCCTCGCGCTCCCCGAAGTGGGCGGGCTCCATCAGGTCCACGTTATCGGCACGTTTCTCGACCGACCTGAACGCGTTACCAGGCCGAACGCCTCGTCCGTGAGGGGCCGGGCTCAGAATTCGAGCGCCGTCAGCTCCGGCACGGTGGCTTCGGCCCGGGCCCGTGCCGCCAGCCAGCGCTCCCGGGTGGCCGCCCGTCGCGCGTCGCCGATCCGGGGCTCGACCACGGCCGAGGGCGCCCAGGCGGCGGCCACGTCACCCTCGTCGGCCCACGTCCCCAGGGCCATGCCGGCCAGGTAGGCGGCCCCCAGGGTGGTGGCCTCGGTCACGGGCGAGACCTCGACCGGCCTGCCCACGGCATCGGCCAGGGCGTCGACGAAGGTGGGATTGGCCGACATGCCGCCGTCGACGCGCAGGGTGTCGATGGTCATGGCGGTGTCGGCCTCGGCCGCCTCCAACAGATCGGCGCCGCGATGGGCCACGCCCTCGAGCACGGCCCGCACCATCTCGGGCCGACCCGTGCCCCGGGTGATCCCCACGAAGGTCGCCCGCGCCCCGAAGTCCCACACCGGCGCCCCCAGACCGAGGAGGGCGGGGACGAAGAACACGTCTCCGGTGTCGTCGCACAGCGACGCCACGCGGTGCGAGTCCGCCGAGGTCTCGATGATGCCGAGGTCGTCGCGCAGCCACTCGACGCACGTGCCCGCCGACAGCATGACGGCCTCCACGCCCCACGTCTTTCTGCCGGCCCGTTGCCAGGCCACGATGGGGAACGTCCCCGCCCCGCCGCGCCGGGCGAAGCCCGGGCGTACCTCGCCCACGCACAGGTCGAGCATGCCGCCGGTCCCGAAGGTGGCCTTGGCCAGTCCCGGGAGCGTGCACCCCTGCCCGACGAGCGACGCCTGCTGGTCCCCGGCGATCCCGCAGATCACCGGCGCGCCCGGCAGTGCGCCCGCCTCGCCCACGGCGCCCGACGAGTCCACGATCGCCGGCAGCACACCGCGCGGGATGCGCAGCGCGTCGAGCATGGTGTCGTCCCACCGCGACCCATCGCTGCCCAGGAGCCCGGTGATGCCGGCGTTGGTGGCGTCGGTGACGTGCAGGGCGCCCCCCGAGAGCGTCCACGCCACCCAGGTGTCCACCGTGCCGAAGCACAGGTCGCGCGTCCGGTCGGGATCGGCCATGTCGAGCAACATGGCCAGCTTGGTGGACGACTCGTTGGGTGCCACCCGGATGCCCTGGTCGCGCAGCACCAGACAGGTCCCCACCGTGCGCAGGTCCTGCCAGCCGATGCCCGGGCCCACCGGCTCGCCGCTGTGGCGGTCCCACACCACGGTCGACCCGCGTTGGTTGGCGATCCCCACCCCGGCGACCGGTCCGTGGCCCGACAGGCTGGCCCGGGCCACTTCGAGCACGGCCGACGCCATGGCGGTGGCGTCGAACTCCACGAACCCGGGCGCCGGCGACGACGGCAACACCTCCACGTGATGCACGTGGTCGATGGCCCCGTCGGGGCCCACCACACCGGCGCGCACGCCCGATGTCCCCACGTCGAGCACCAGGACACCGCTCACGGCCACAGGGGCTCTCCGAAGGGCGAGGGCAGGCCCAGCTTGCCGGGGTTGAGGATCCCCCGGGGGTCGAGGGAGTTCTTCAGGCCGACGAGCACATCGAAGGCGCCCCCCAGCGCGCCGGCCATGAAACGCGCCCGGTTGATGCCGATCCCGTGGTGATGGCTGATGGCGCCCCCGTGGGCCCGCACGGCGTCCATGACGGCGCGCCACGCCGAGGTGTAGTAGCTCTCGGCCCAGGCGTCGGAGCGGGAGTCGGTCGGGCCCGCGGTGCCCGCCGGGGGGTCGGGCATGCGCCCCCCGAAGGTGAAGTACAGACAGGCGCCGTCGACATAGGCGTGGCTCTGATGGGCCGAGGCCGCCAGGGTGCCCTCGAGCGCCGTCAACGCCGACACACAGGTGTCGTAGAGCGCCGGCAACGTCGACCAGCGCGCCGCGATCTCGATGGTGTCCACCACCACCCCGGCCCGGTACAGCGGGGCCAGGGCCGACACGTCGTTCTTGTGGGCCACCCAGCGTCCCACGATGTCGCTCTCGACCACCCGCCCGCCCGACGCCGCGCACTCGGCGTCGACGATGCCCAGTGTCGCCTCGAGCACGGCCTCGTCGGCCTCGTCCAGGACCACCAGGGCACAGCGTTGCTCCAGTTCGAAGTTGCGCGCCGACTCGGTGGCGTCGTAGAGGCGCAGCACCGCCGGCGTGGCGCCGCGCTGCACCACGCGCCGGCACACGTCGAGCCCCTCGGCGAAGCTCGTGAACGAGTACGCCCGGCGCCCTTCGTGGGGCGCGAGCGGGTGCAGACGCAACTGCACCTCGGTGACGACGCCCAACACGCCCTCGGACCCCACGAACAGCTGCGTCAGGTCGGGCCCCAGCGCGGCGCGCGGCCCCGTGCCCCCCGTGCTGATGACGGTGCCGTCGGCCAGGGCGACCTCGAGCCCCACCACCATGTCCTCGATCTTGCCGTAGCGGGTGGAGTACTGGCCCGCCCCCCGACACGCCACCCAACCCCCCACCGTGGACAGGTCCATGGACTGGGGCCAGTGCCCGAGGGTGGTGCCCTGGGCGCGCAGCTGGTCCTCGAGGTCGGGCCCGAAGGTCCCGGGCAGCACCTCGCCCACCAGCGACGTGGTGTCGATGTCCACCACGCCCGACAGGCCGCACATGTCCATCGCCACGCCCCCGAACAGCGGCACGCTCGACCCGCACACCCCCGACCGCCCGGCCACGGCGGTGACCGGGACCCGGGCTTCGTGGCAGGCGGCCAGCACCCCGGCCACCTGCTCGGCGTCGGTCGGGCGCGCCACCACGGCCGGACGGGCGGGGACGCTGCCGCGCGTCGCCCACCGGATGGCCAGGGGCCACCAGTCGCGCCCGGCCTCGGCCCGGGAGACGTCGTCCAGGGTGATCTCGGTGCACACCGCCCGCAGGCGGTCGAGCAGGCGGTCGTCGACCGGTACCCGGGGACCGGGGATCCGGTCGGTCACCTCGGACGCCAGGGCGTCGATGGGCGTCACCGGCGTGGGGGCCCCACTCATGGGACCTCACTCATGGCGTCGGCCTCGCCGGGCCCGGTCGCACGGCGTCGAGCCCGGCGCGGGCCAGGTCGCGCCGGGCGTGGTCGGCGAAGGCGGCCGCCTCGCGCGCCCCGGCGGCGCCGTCGCGGCCCCACTCCGGGTCGAGCAGCTCGGCCACGGCGGGCGCCGCCTCGGCGGAGGCCAGGGCGCGGCGCAACAGGCTGCGCGTCCGCCGGGCCAGCACGTCGTCGACGGTCATGGCCATCTCCTCGCGCACCGCCCACAGCGCCTCGGCCCGCGCGTGGGGGAGGCCGGGCACGAGCGGCTCGAGGAGGTCGGGGCGGCCCGAGGCCAGCTCGAGCACGGCCGGGGTCTCGCCCCCGTACCGGCCCACCAGGGCGGTCAGCACGTCCTCGTCGACGCCGAGGCGCGCCGCCGCCCCCGGGGCGCGCAGGGCCTCGAGACCCGACGAGCCCCGGATGCGGAGGTGCTTGGTGGGGCACCGGCTCGCCCCCGACGGGGCGGCGGACCCGAGGTTCTCGACGACGAGGTCCACGGTGTCCTCGGCCATGCGCCGGTAGGTGGTCAACTTGCCGCCGGTCACCGTGATCATGCCGTGGGGCGACACGTGCACGGTGTGGCGCCGCGACAGGTCCGCGGTGCGGGCGCTCACGCGGTGACCCGGGGCGCGAGCGAGCAGCGGGCGCAGCCCCGCCCACACCGCCGTCACGTCGTGGCGCCCCAGGGGCTCGGTGACGATGGCGTTGGCGGCGCCGAGGACGTAGTCGACGTCGTCGGGGAGACAGGCGGGATCGTCGAGGGGCCCGTCCCAATCGGTGTCGGTCGTCCCCAGGTACACGTCGTCGCCGTCGGGCCACGGCACCACGAAGATCGACCGCCGGTCCTTGGGCACGGGGATCACTGCCGCCACGTCGGCCGGCAGCTTCGACCGGGGGACGGTGACGTGGATCCCCTTGGCCGGTCGGATGGAATGCGGATGGGTGGGCTCCTCGAGCGAGCGCACCTCGTCGGCCCACACCCCGGTGGCGTTCACCACCACCTGGGCGCGCACCTCGAACTCCGCCGGTGCGCCCGTGGCCAGCGCCTCGAGGGTGGCGCCGGCGGTGCCGGGGCCGGACGCCGCCGCGCCGGGATCCGCCGGGCGCACCCGGGCGCCCCTCACCGCCCCCGAGGCGTCGGTGACGAGGCCCGTCACCTCGGCGTAATTGGCGGCCACCGCCCCGTGGTCGAGGGCCGCCGTGCGGGCGATCGCCAGCGTGAGCCGGGCGTCGTCGGCCCGGGCGTCGTAGTAGATGAACCCCGCCACCAGCCGGTCGGTGCGCAGGGTGGGGAGGTGCGCCAGCGTCTCGGCCTGGGAGATGCGGCGGTGGCGCTTGCCGATGCGCAGGCCCCCGGTGAGGTCGTAGAGGGCGAGGGCGGTGGCGTAGGCCCGGGCCACCCCCTTGTTCACCATCCCGTCCCTTCCGAACAACGGGATCAGGAACGGCAGCGGGACCACCAGGTGCGGCGCGTTCTCGAGCAGCCGCTGGCGCTCGTGCAGCGCCTCGTACACGAGGCGGAAGTCGCGTTGCTGGAGATAGCGCAGGCCGCCGTGGACCATCTTGGAGGACTTCGACGACGTCCCCGAGGCGAAGTCGTGGCGCTCGACCAGGGCGGTGCGAAGCCCGCGCGCCGCGGCGTCGAGGGCCACGCCGGCACCGGTGATCCCACCCCCGATCACCAGGACGTCGAAGGTCTCCTCCTCGAGCCGGTGCAGGGCCTCGGAGCGGTCGAACCGGCCGCGCTGGCCAGGGGCTGAGGCGCGGGCCGACGGCACTGGGCCAGCCTGCCACAGCCGGGCCCGAGCCCAGCGCCGAGCCCGACGCCCTCCCCGGGGCCGGTGGCCGCCCCCCTCACGGGATTTCGACAACGAGTGTCAAGAAACAATCGTTGGTGATACTCTCCCGGTGCCATGCGACCCCCCGACGAGCTGAGCGCCCTGTTCCGCGCCCAGGGCCGCAAGATCACCGCCCAGCGCCAGTGCATCTTCCGCGTGCTGCACGGCGACGTGAGCCATCCCACGGCGGAGAAGGTCCACGCCGCGGCCAAGGCCCACATGGAGACCATCTCGCTCAAGACCGTCTACCAGACCCTGCACGAGCTGGCCGCCATGGGCGAGATCGCCGCCCTCGACCTGGGGACGGGGACGACCCGGTTCGACCCCAACGTCGACGAGGTCCACCACCATTTGGTGTGCCGCCGCTGCGGCAAGGTGCGCGACCTGCACGCCGACTTCAGCGCCGTCACCGTGCCCACCGGGGCCGACCAAGGGTTCGACGTGGGCGACGCCGAGGTGGTCTTTCGCGGTCGCTGTCGCGACTGCTGGCGCCCCCGCCCGACGCGGCGCGCCCGGTCCTCGGCCCCGGCGTGATCGCCCGTTCGTTGCCGCCCCCAGATGTCCGAACAGCACAACCAATGAAGAAGGAGAAGGAACACCGTGCCGAAACTGAAGGGATCCCAGACCGAGGCGAACCTGAAGGAAGCCTTCGCGGGCGAGAGCCAGGCCAACCGCCGATACCTGTACTTCGCCCAGAAGGCCGACGTGGAGGGCTACCCTGACGTCGCCGCGCTGTTCCGCTCGGTCGCCGAGGGCGAGACCGGCCACGCCTTCGGTCACTTCGACTTCCTGCGCGAGGTCGGCGACCCCGTGACCGGCGTGCCAGTGGGGCCCACCGCCGACAACCTCAAGTCCGCCGTCGAGGGTGAGACCTACGAGTACACCGAGATGTACCCCGGGTTCGCCCGCACGGCGCGCGACGAGGGGTTCGAGGACATCGCCGACTGGCTCGAGACGCTGGCGCGCGCCGAGAAGAGCCACGCCGGTCGCTTCACCGAAGGCCTCAAGTCGCTCACCTGAGCAGCCCCGGGCCGATGCCTACCCGGATGCTCACCCTCGCCGACATCGACGACCTGCGCGCCTACGAACGCCACCGCGACCAGTACCGGCGTCAGGTCATCGAGCTCAAGCGGCGCCGGCGGGTCGCGGTGGGCCCCATCGTGTCGCTCGTGTTCGAGAACCGCGAGACCATGCGGTCCCAGGTCCTGGAGATGGCGCGCGCCGAGCGCATGGTTACCGACGAGCAGATCCAGAAGGAGCTCGACGTCTACAACGCCCTCATCCCCGAGCCCGGCGAGCTGTCGGCCACCTTGTTCATCGAGCTCACCGGGGAGCAGGCCCTGCGGGACTGGCTGCCCCGGCTGGTGGGGATCGAGCACTCCGTGCTCCTCCGCCTGCCCGCCTCCGGGCCCGCCTCCGGGTCCGCGGCCCAGCCCGCCGCAGACATCGTGCGGGCCGTGCCCGAGGCGACCCACGCCGACGCCCTCACCCGGGCCGAGATCACGGCGTCGGTGCACTACCTGCGCTTCGCCCTCGACCCCGCCCAGGTGGAGCGCTTCGCCCCCGGGCCGGTGACCCTGGCCGTCGACCACCCCGAGTACCGGGCCGACACTCTGTTGTCCGACGAGGTCCGCGCCGAGCTCCTCACCGACCTGCGCCCCTGACCCGGTGGCTCCCACCTGGGCGTTTGCCGCCCGCGGGGTGCCCGTCGGGGGGCCGGCGGGCACCCCCGACGGTAGGGGACGGGCGTGGCGACCAGGGTGTTCTTTACACGGTCGGGAGCGTGCGCCATACTTACTGTTCCGCAGATTCTCCTTTGAGGGGACCATTGTCCCTGGTCAACGGGTCGTCGGCGGAAAACCACACACAGAGCGAATAGACAAACACACAGAGTGCTTGAGGAAGTGACTCCCATGACCGCCCCCTCCGTCGCCAGTTGGCGCAAGAGAGCCGCCTGTCAGGGCATCGACCCTGAGACCTTCTACCCGGTGTCCGACGAGGACGCCGAAGAGGCCAAGGCGATCTGCGCCGTATGCCCGGTCCGCCAGGC
>Ga0209415_10008048_pt1 | contig 18301 bp, 12 predicted proteins | sample PeaSoiSIISIP2007_FD_187696 | JGI IMG/M metagenome (GOLD analysis project Ga0209415, IMG submission 187696) | Peat soil microbial communities from Weissenstadt, Germany - SII-SIP-2007 (SPAdes) (version 2) | ecosystem: Environmental > Terrestrial > Soil > Wetlands > Peat | place: Germany...
ATCCGGGCGCTCGCTCACAGCGCACCACAGCCGCAGATCGTCTAAATCAGATGCCGCGCGCGTTCTTCACGGACGACCACTCAATTGGCGCGAGCGCCGAAGCACCCTCACCCGCCCCGGAGAGCGAACAGGGGCGCAATTCCGAACACGAATTGAGTGGAGTGCACTGCACCGTAATTTCAGTGCGGCGTGACAGAACGGCCTCGGTCTGGGCGGCAATTTATTCGCCGCCGGGCAACGCGGCGCGCTCGAAAGCGCGGCCCTCCGTGCCATGGATGAAGCCGTTGGCGAATACGAAATCGGGAGCCGTTTCGCGGAGCATGGCCAGCGCCTCGTCGGGATCCAACCGGCCGTCCGTAACGTCGCGATAGATCCGCGCGACCGCGGGCATCTCGATCGCCATGGGAGACAAGCGAAAGACGACGATGCCGGCCCGGCCGAGCCAGCCGAGCTCGCCCAACAGGGCGCAACAGGCATGAGAGAGGACCTGCGTGCCGTTGATGGCAAGGAACGGCTCATGGTCGAGCGTCTCGACCGGGAGCCCATTGGGGTCTTGGCCGCACGCGAACTGACAGGCGTCCTTGTGGAGGTCGTGGACGCGGGCATGGAAGCAGCGCGCCGAGATGGCAAGCGGCAGGCGCCCGAAGACGAGCACTTCCAGCTCGATCGGGGTTCCCGCGGCCATGCGCTCGATCGAGGCGGCGGGCAGCTCGGGCGGGAGACAGGCGCGTAGCGCGCCGTTTCGGGCGAAATAGGCGAGCGTGCTCTCGTTGTAGATGTTCACGAAGGGGCCCAGGACATGAGGCCGCCCGGCGAGGCGCCGCGCGAGACCCATGTCGTTCGCCTCGACGAGCGCGCCGCCATCGCACAGCCCGCGCATCGCAACCGCTTCCCGCTCGTTGGCGATCAGCGCGAGGCTCGAGAGCGCAACCTCTTTGCCGGCGCGCCGCAGACGCTGCATCACCGGCTCGAGATGCGGCGCCAGGAGGGGCAGGCGCTTGGAGCACACGACTTCGCCGATATAAACGACGTCGACCGGCGCCTCGTCCGCGATCCGGAAGTAGAAATCGCGCCACGCCTCGGCGTCCCAGTTGAAGAAGACCGGCCCGAGGGCCAGACGGGCGCTCATCGCCACGCTCTGCCGAAGGCGCCGGTGGTGCCCTGTTGGCCTTCCGCGAGGCGGCCGAGCGCGTGGACAAGGTCGCTTGGCGCATCGCCGGTCCGCTCAAGCTCGTCGATGAGCTTCCGAAACGCCGCGACCACCGCCGTGACGTAAGCGCGCCCGCGTTGCCGGCCCTCGATCTTGAGCGCCCGAACCCCCGCGGTCTCGAGGTCCCGGAGAATCGGCCCGGCATTGAGGCTCACGGGCTCCTCGAAGAGATAGCCCCCGGCGGCGCCGGCGACGAAGCGCCCTTTGCAGAGGGTGGGGTAGCCCGCGGCCTCGTCCGGATCGAATTTGTTGATGACCGAGCCGCCCAGGAGCGAAACGAGCGCCCCTTGCCGCCGCTCGTAGCGAACGTGGCTCGCGGGCGAGCAAACGCCGGACATGTTCGGCGACTGGCCCGTGACATAGGAGGAGAGCGAGCAGCGGCCCTCCGCCATCGGGCACATGCCGCCGAATGCGAAAACCTCGGTCTCGACCGCGATCCGCGCGTTGAGTGCCGCGATCTCGGGCACCGTCAGGACTCGCGGCAAGACGACGCGGCGCACCCTGAACTCCTCGACATAGATCCGGATCGCGTCGGCATGGGACGCGGCCGCCTGGACGGAGAGGTGAAGCCTGAGCTTCGGATGACGCCTTGCGGCGTGATCGAGCAGACCGATGTCAGCGAGAATGACGGCGTCGGCGCCCAGGTCCTCGGCCGCCGCCAACGCGCGGTGCCAGAGCGCCTCCTCGCCGGCTCTCGGAAACGTGTTGATCGCGACGAAGACCTTGCGCCGCAGCCCGTGCGCGAGACCGATCGCTTCCTTCAGCTCGGGAACGCTGAAGTTAAGGCCGGGAAAATTGCGGGCGTTCGTCTCATCCCTGAATCCGACATAGACCGCATCGGCGCCGGCTTCTACGGCGGCCCGGAACGCGGCGGGAGTGCCGGCGGGGCAGACGAGTTCCATCATGGGCGCCGATCCGGCCCGGTGGCCACCAGCCAGGAGCGCCAGCTTTCGAGCGCGGCTTCCGCGCGCTCGACGGCGGGCGCGAGGAAATGGGCGGCGGCGCGCCCCGCCGCCGCCAGAGGCTCGGGCACGCCGTCCAGCAGATCGATCTCCGTGCCGTCGAGCGCATTGCGGAGTCCGACGATCAGCTCGGTATCGCCGGAAATGACGAGATCTCTCGAGAAGAAGAGGGCGTCCCCATCCGAGCGCCCTTCCAACAAGTCGATCAGCGCGACAAGAGGACCTTCGATCCGCGCATTCGCGGAGACGGCCTCGCGCAGGGACGCCACGCGCAGCCGGCACGCGGCGGGCGGGGCGGCGATGTCCAGCACCAAGGCGACGGCCGCATCTGCCGGCTTGATCAGGACCGAGGCGCCGCACCACCGGGCGAGGCGCTCGGAAATCGAGGAATGCCGCCGCAAGAGCTGGGCGGCGGCGGCGTCCAGCACGCATTGGAGCAGAGGGGTCGGAAGCACGGCAAGACCGGCCCGAAGGGCGGCAATTCGAAGCTCGTCTTGCAGCGGAACCCGCCGGGCGACGGAAGCCTCGCGATCGCCGAATGTAGGCGGCGGTAGGGCGGCGGACGCCACGCGGCCGCTGCCTCGGCCGTTCATGGCCTGCTCACCCAACGCCTGCCTAGCGCATGGTTGACGGCGAGCGATATGCCGCGCGGCTTATCGGGACACTCAGAAACGCCGCGCGCCGAGAGCGAGCTCATATGAGAACTTCACGACGGCAGGCCGAGCGCCGCGTTGACATAGATCAATCCCATTCCTTCTCGATCCCTGTAGGGGCGTTTCGCGCGCCCCGGCGACGAGCGGGGTCGACCGTCGGCGGGGCCGGCGCGCAGATCACGCTACAGGGAGCGTAGGGGCGCGGGATCGCCGGCTTTATTTCGCGTTCTTTTGAGAGGGCTCTCTTAGGTCGCGGCGCAGTGCAAGCAATTCCGCCCCGATTGCTTGGCGCGGTAGAGCACCGCGTCGGCGAGGCGCACGAGATCGTCGGGAGTCGACCGCTTCGAGGCCACCAGGCTGGCGACGCCGAGACTGACGGTGACGATGGCGGGCGGCGTCTCCGCGTGCGGCAGGGCCAGCGCCCAGATCTCGCGCTGAATACGGCGGGCGGTCGCCACGGCGGCCGGCTCGCCCGTATCCGGCAGCAGCACGACGAACTCCTCGCCGCCGTAGCGCGCCACGAGCTCTCCCGCGCGCCGCTCCGCCCGCGCCAGCGTCCGGGCGATCGCCTTCAGGTAGCCGTCGCCCGCGGGATGGCCGTAGCGGTCGTTGAAGCGCTTGAAGTGGTCGACGTCGAGCATGACCAGCGACAGCGGCCGACCCACGCGTTGCGCGCGGTTCCATTCCTGCGCGAGCACGCGGTCGAAGCTGCGGCGGTTGGCGATGCCGGTCAGCCCGTCGGTGTTGCTGAGCGCCTCCAGCTTGTCGTTGACCTCCTCCAGCGCGCGGGTGCGCTCCTCGACCAATGCCTCGAGCTCGCGGTTGCGCTCCTGCAAGCCCTCGAGCGGGTAGACCTCGCCCTCGCGGACGCCGTGATAGGGGATCGAGATGCCGCTGTGCACGATCTTCCAGTCCTCGCCCTCGAGCCGGAAGACAGCACCAGCCGCGCCGTCTCGCGCGACAGGATGTCGTCGGGCACCGGCAGGTGAATGCGGAAGAAGGCGGTGACGACCACCACGTCGTCGCCGACATCCTGCATCGCGATGTCGCGCATCTCGATGCGGATGCGGCCGGGCACCTGCGCGAAATCCAGCCGGGTGATCTTCACCCACTCGTCCCGGTCCTTGACCAGAAAATCGCCGCCGCCCGTATAGCCGCTGAAGTCCTCGCTGAAGCGCTGGGTCAGCCGCTCGTCGCGCGCGGCGTACATCTCGATGTACTCGTCGAACAGCGCGCGGATGAGGGCCTGGCGCTCCGGCCGCATCGGACTGACTCTCGAGGGGAGCGCAATGTTCATGTCGATCGGTGGAACTCGGTGACGCGGCGCGACCCTGCTTCGGCGCCCGGGTGGCCCCGCGCGGGCCTTGTCGTCCAGCAGACCCAGCACCCTAGGGCGCATCCGCTCGTGAGAGCATTGACTTGAATCAAACAGCAAACTCGGCGGTGTGAGAGCCCGCTAGCAGGGTTAACTCGGCGACTGGAAGCGCCCTATCGGTGCGGCACATCGGCACGGTCAGGCGGCCATCGCGGGCTCAGCCTCCGACGCGAGCCTGCGGCGAGAGCGCGCAAGCGCTCGGCCTGCCCGGCATTTACCCGCCATTTATCGTCCTAAGCGATCATGGCATGAACGCGAACCCCTCGGTCCGCATCCCCAGCGACAGGGCAAGACCCATGCACATCCTGACCCGCCTCAAGCTCCGCGCAAAATTCGCCCTGCTGCTCGGCCTGTCGGCACTCGCCGTCGTCGTGTCGATCGGCGTGGCCGCGTCCTTGATGCACCAGCGCATGTTCGACGATCGCATCGACAAGCTGCACACCATGACCCTGGCGGCGTTGGGCATGGCCCAAGCGCTGGAGGACCAGGTTGCCGCGCATCAGATGACCCGCGAGCAGGCTCTGGCTCAATTCGGCAAGGCCGTGCACGCGATCCGCTTCGACAATGGCGATGGCTACATCGTCGCCCAGCGTCTCGACAACAGCACGATCGTGGCCCATGGCGCCAACCCCGCTCTCGACGGCAAGCCGACCTCGGCGAAGGACGCCACCGGCCGGTCGCTGACCGACCTGATGAAGGAGGGGCTCCGGACCACCAACGAAACCTTCGTATCCTACCTGTTCGCCAAGCCCGGCAAGACTGAGCCGCAGCCCAAGGTCGCCTACGTCGCGCGATACGTGCCGTGGGACTTGGTGTTCGTGATCGGGGCCTATACGGACGACCTCGAGACCGCGTTTCGCGACTCCCTGTGGCAACTGGTCGCGGCCGGCGGCGCCATCCTCCTGGTGACGCTGCTCGCGGCGTGGCTGATCAACGTCGACATCAAGGGCTCGCTGGACCGCCTGAGGGCGGCGATGGACCGCCTGGCGAAAGGCGACCTCGCCACCGCGGTCCCCGGCACGGACCGGCGCGACGAGATCGGCGCCATGGCCGAAGCGGTGCTGGTGTTCAAGGACGGCATGACCGAGACCGAGCGCCTGCGGGCGGCGCAGGAGGAGGTCAAGCGCAAGGCCGCCGAAGAGCAGAAGGCGACGCTGAGCCGGATGGCGGACGGCTTCGAGAGCAAGATCGGCCACCTCGTGGGCGTGCTCTCGAAGAGCTCGGCGGCGCTCGAAACCACGGCACAGTCGATGACGGGCACGGCGGAGCAAAGCAACCGGCAGGCCGGCACCGTCGCCTCGTCGGCGGAGAAGGCGAGCACCGGCCTGCAAACGGTGGCTGCGGCCGCCGAGGAGCTGACCGCGTCCATCGGCGAAATCAGCCGCCAGGTCGCGCAGTCCTCCGATATCTCCGGAAAGGCCGTGGAGGACGCCAAGCGCACCGATGCGATCGTTCGGGCGCTCGCCGAGGGCGCCGAGAAGATCGGCACCGTCGTGGGCTTGATCACCAACATCGCGAGCCAGACCAACCTGCTGGCCCTCAACGCCACCATCGAGGCCGCCCGCGCGGGCGATGCCGGCAAGGGCTTCGCCGTGGTGGCCTCGGAGGTCAAGAGCCTGGCCAACCAGACGGGCAAGGCCACGGAAGAGATCGACGCGCAGATCGCCCAGATCCAGGCGGCGACCAAGGAGGCCGTCGAGGCCATCCGCGGCATTTCCGCCACCATCGAGTCCGTGAGCGCGATCGCCACCACCATCGCCTCGGCCGTCGAGCAGCAGGGCACCGCCACCACGGAGATCGCCCGCAACGTGCAGCAGGCGACCCAGGCCGCGCAGGAGGTGACCGCGAGCATCGGCGGCGTCAGCCGCGCGGCGAGCGACACCGGCGAGGCGGCCGGTCTGGTCCTCGCGTCGGCGTCCGACCTCTCGAAGCAGGCGGACCAGCTGACCGCCGAGGTGAAGACCTTCGTAGCCGGCGTCAGAGCGGCCTAGCGATCGGCACTCGCAGAGAATCCCAGAGCAGCCGCGAGCGCCTTGCGTCGGCGGTCGGGCTGGTGTGAGGTGGCGCGGCTCGCCCAGGCCCGCCATCGAGACCCCGACATGACCAGCCCTCGAGTTCCGGAAGTCGTCGTGATCGGCGCGGGCGTCGTCGGGCTGGGCTGCGCCTATCATCTCCGGAAGGACGGGCTCGCCGTCACCGTCGTCGATCGCGATCCCGAGGGTGACAAGGCGTCCTTCGGGAATGCCGGCGGCATCGGGATCACCGAGGTGGTGCCGGCGGCGGTGCCGGGGGTGTTCTGGCGCGTGCCCGGCTGGCTGCTCGATCCCCTGGGGCCGCTGGCGCTGAGGCCGAGCCATGCGCCGAAGCTCGTGCCGTGGCTGTGGCGCTTCTCGCGCTCGGCCGCGCCCCATGAGGTCGCGCGCATCTCCGCGGCGCTGGCGGCGCTCAATCTTCGCGTCTACGACGACCTCGTGCCCATGCTCGCGGCGACGGGTTTGTCGGGCGAGCTCTATCGCAAGGGCGCGCTCAGCGTCTACGAGAGCGAGGCCGGATACCGCAGAGACGGCGCGGAATGGGCGCTCAAGCGCTCGCTCGGCATCGAGACCTCGGACATCTCGGGCGACGAGGCGAGGCAGATGGAGCCGGCGCTCGGCCCGATCGTCCAGCGCGCGATCTTCACGCCGCAATGGGGCCACGTCACCGACCCCAAGCGCATCGTCGACGGGCTGCGCCGCTGGCTGCAGGCGAATGGCGTCGAGTTCGTCCGGGGCGAGGTCTCGGCGATCGCGAGTTCCGGAGCCGCCGCGGCCGCGCTCGCGGACGGGCGCACCCTCCCGGCCGGGAAGCTCGTGGTGGCGGCGGGCGCGTGGTCGGGATCGCTCGCCCGCGGGATCGGCGATCGCGTCCTGCTGGAGAGCGAGCGCGGCTACAACACCACGCTGCCCGCACCGGGCGTCGCGCTCGAGCGCGAGGTGATCTTCGCGGAGCGCAAATTCACGGCGACGCCGCTCACCTGCGGCTTGCGGATCGGCGGCGCCGCCGAGTTCGCGGGACTGACGGCACGGCCCAACTACCGGCGCTCGCGCGCGCTGGCAACCCTCGCCAAGCGATACCTGCCCGGCCTCCAGGCATCCGGCGGCACCGAGTGGATGGGCCACCGCCCGGCCACGCCCGACGGGCTGCCCGTGATCGGCCCGTCGCCGAGGCATCCCAACGTGCTCTACGCCTTCGGCCACGGCCACGTCGGCCTGACCCAAGCCGCGACCACGGGCCGCCTCATCGCCGACCTCATCGGCGACCGCCCGTCCGTCGTCGACCTCGCCCCCTATTCCATCGCGCGCTTCGGGCCGAAAAGTTAGGTTCACCACAGAGACACGGAGGACACGGAGAAAGAGAACTCCCGCGGCGAAGCCGCATTTCTTCTGCTTGGCGCCCTGATAACTCAGAAATCTGAACCGCCAAGACGCTGAGGTCGCCAGGTTAGAATGGCGGCTCCGGGTGGCGAGTTCCTCCGTGCCCTCTGTGTCTCCGTGGTGAATCTTCCTTTTCGTCAGAATCGTTTCTCGGGAGAACGCTCATGATCGATGTCGAGCGCGTGCGCGCGGAGACGCCGGGCTGCCGGAATGTGATCCACTTCAACAACGCCGGAGCGGCGCTGCAGCCGCAACCCGTGCTCGACGCCGTGCTCGGGCATCTGCGGCTCGAGGCGGAGATCGGCGGATACGAGGCGGCGGATCGCGCCGAGGCGGCGCTCGAGGGCGTCTATACCAGCCTCGCGCGCCTCGTCAACGGCGCGCCCGACGAGATCGCGCTCATCGAGAATGCGACCCGCGCCTGGGACATGGCGTTCTATTCGCTCAAGCTCGGACCCGGCGACCGCATCCTGACGGCGCGCGCCGAGTACGCCAGCAACGTCATCGCCTTCCTGCAGATCGCCGAGCGGACCGGCGCCGAGGTCGTGGTGGTGCCGAACGACGAGGCGGGCGCGCTCTCGGTCGAGGCGCTGGAGCGTCTGGTCGACGCGCGCGTGAAGCTGATCGCGGTGACGCACGTGCCGACCAACGGCGGCCTCGTCAATCCCGCGGCGGCGATCGGACGCGTGGCGGCCCGACACCGCATCCCCTACCTGCTCGACGCCTGCCAGTCCGTGGGACAGATGCCCGTCGACGTCGCGGCAATCCAGTGCGACATGCTCTCGGCGACGGGCAGAAAATTCCTGCGCGGGCCCCGCGGCACCGGCTTCCTCTGGGTGCGGCGCGCGCTGATCGAGAAGCTGGAGCCGCCGTTTCTCGACCTGCAGGCGGCCACCTGGACGGGGCCGCGGAGTTACGAGATCCGCAAGGACGCGCGCCGCTTCGAGAATTGGGAGAGCTTTGTCGCGGGTCGGCTCGGCCTTGGAGCGGCCGCGGAGTATGCGATGGCGATCGGCCTCGATGCGATCCGCGCGAGGGTGACGTCGCTCGCCGAGAGCTTGCGCCACGGCCTCGTCGAAATTCCCGGCATCACCGTGCACGACCTCGGGCGCGAGCGTTGCGGCATCGTCACCTTCACCGCGGAAGGCGTCTCCGCGGCGGAGCTGGTCCAAGTCCTCGCAGCCGCCAAGATCAACGCGAAGACCTCATCGATGTTCTCGACGCGCTACGACATGACGGCGCGCGGCCTCGAGATGCTGCTGCGCGCCTCCGTGCACTACTACAACACCGAGGACGAGATCGCCCGCTTCTGCGGCGTGGTCAGGGAGCGCGTGACGGCGCGCTGAGCGCGCTCTCACGATTTCGGCGGCGGCGACTTTCCGGTGACTTCCTCGCCCCACTCCTGGACGAGGCTCTTGGCGCGCGCCTTGAGGTCCCTTTGCAGCTGGTCGGCGCGGATGTCGACGAAGACGCGGGCGACGCTCGGCATGCCCAGGAAGAGTATCCAGCCGATGCCGGCGGCGCCGTACATGGTGAGCCAATCGATCGGGCGCGACAGGATATGGGCGACGCTCGCCATGGTGAGGCCGTCGCCCCAGAGCTGCACCACCAGCGGGGTCAGGCCCGCGAGATTCATGAAACCGACCGTGCGCGTCAGGTACTTGGCGCGATAGCGATCGACCAGCGTCGCCACCATGGTCGGTATGAGCCCGGCGAGCAGCAGGATGCAGAGCGGCAGCGCCGTCACCGCCAGGACGGTCACCGCGGCGATGACGATCGTCGCCGAGGCGTTGCGCCCGACGGCGCTGGCCGGCTTCGCGCGCTCGGTTTTATCGGCGGTGGTGGGCTCGGCGGTCATGGGCTCAGCTCATCACGACGACCAGGGTGAGACCGGCGGCCCAGGCCAGGAACATCGCGGTCGCGGCGGCGATGCTGGCGCCCAGATGAGCGGCGCGCAGCGGCCGGGTCCGGCCGTCCGCGCGCAAGCCCTCGAGCGCATGCTGGATCCCGTAATACTCCCGCACCGCCGCGTTGAAGCCGAACGCATCGCGCTGCCGCTCGATGGGGCTGTCCACCAGCGCGAGCAAGTCCACGAGATTGCCGGTCTCGGCCACCGCCGGCAGCCGCTCCAGGAGCTGCTGGCGGCGGGCGCGGTTGTGGAAGGCCTGAAAGGCCGGCGGAAGCTGGCGCGAAAGTCTGAGCGCGGTCTGGCGCGCGCTGCGCGGCCCGTGCGCCGATTGCAGCTTCGCCATCAGTTTGAGCGCTCCCAGCGCGCGCACGGACGGCTCCGCGCTCGACAGTGCGTCGAACCACTCGTTGGACGCGAACTTGAAGCGCGCGGCGATGAAGCCCGCGAAGTGCCGATCGATCTGCAGCTCCTCCGACGGGCGCCGCTCGAGCTCGCCCTCGATGGCCAGGAGCGCGTCGGCGATGTCGACGACGTACCGGCTCTCGATCAGCGGCCACAGGCAATGCTGCGACGGGTTCATCTCGTAGAGGCTCCGCTCGACGCCTTCGCTGAGCCGCGGGTCCTCCAGGTGAAGACGCAGCCGCTCGAACGTCTTGAGGATCGGCACCTGCTCCGGCCTGAGGCCCGGCTGGGCGGAGAACCAGTACACGGGGAGCCGGCCGAGCACGGTTTCCGCCACCAGCCCCGGCGAGCCTTGGCCGCGAAAGGCGCCGGCGAGCGCGGCGCCGAAACCGTCGATGGTGGCGGCGAAGCCCTTGTAGCGGACGGGAGCCGCGGGATCGAGCGCGATCGCGACGCGCGCCACCAGCCGGTCCTCGTTCCCGGGACCCGCGGTGTCGTGCCCCTCGGAGGTCGCGGAGGCCAGCAGCTTGACGCGCTCGGGCTCGCCGAGGCTGCGTTGCACCCAGGCCTCGAGCTCGGGACGCTTCACGACTTGAGCCGCGGCGCTCGGCTTGCGCGCGAAGGCGTGAGCGAGCGAGCGCGCGGTCAAATGACCCTCGCCCTCGAACTCGAACGGACGCGTGGCGCGCTTGGTGAGCGACGGCTGCTTGGGCGACGAATGTCGCCCGTGCAGCCAAAGGTCCACATCCTGGATGGTCCAGCGCTCCTTGGCATCGTCGCTGAGCAGGCCGCGCACCGGCTCGATGATGGCCGGCGACAGCCGCTCGTTGCGGATGATGGCGGCGTAGGAGCCGCGAGCGATCTTGTCGGCGATCAGCTGCTCGTCGGGAACATCGGCGACGGGATTCCGGCCCAGCGACAGGAACGCCATGGTCACGCCGAGGGCGTAGAGGTCGTCCGACGGCGTGCCTTCCCCGCGCCCCCAGGGATTGGCCAGCCCACCCTCGATGGTCTCGTAGACGGCCGGCTGGAGCAGACCCGCGGGCGCGGCGCAGCAGTCGCCGAGAGCGGGCTGGCGGCGGCCGAGGTCCCGGTAGAACACGTTCGTGGCGCGGATCGCCCGATGCGTCGCACCGACGGTGAGGAATTGCTGCAGCGAGGTCACCAGCGGCGGCAGGATCTCATTGACGAGCTCGCTGTCCCCGAGCGGACCGCGCGGGCGATCGATCGGCGTGACGAGCGTCGCCTCTCCCATTCCGCTGTAGCCGACCATCACCGGACCGCCGACCGGGCGATCGTAGATGATGGCAAAGCACCGCCGGCCGAGCAGCGGCCAGTCGATGATGTCCCAGTCAAGCGGGGTCAGGATGCCGTCGAGCCGCATCCCGTGGAGCGCCTCCAGCACCGCGAGCCGAGGCGGCACCTGCGGGCTGCAGATCAGCGCACAGACGTTTGCCGCCGGCAGCTCGCGGTCCACGGCGACATAGGCGTTCGCGTAGGGCGTCGCGAGCTCCGCCAAGGGCCGGTCGACGAGGATATCGAAGTGGCTGCCCAGGCTCGCGACCCGGCCCTCCGCCCCGCCTCCTTGTGCTGCCGCCTGCGCCATGCTCGATCCCGTCCCACGACCACGGGGCACACGTGCAAACGAGTGCGCCCGAGGCTAGAGACTAGGCGCCAAGCCCAAACAGACGGTTAACGGTCCGTCAATCCGCGGAACAGGCGGCCGCCGGGAATCGGCGCTTTGACCCCCGTGGTGCCGGGAAAGCTGAGCGGCAAGCCCTCGAGGCTGCGTACGGCGAGGTAGGCGAAGGCTTGCGCCTCCAAGGCGTCGCCGTCCCAGCCGACCCGCTCCACCGCCTCGACGGGCGCCGCCAGCGCCCGGGAAAGCGCCTCCATCAGCACGGGGTTGCGGCGGCCGCCACCGGTGACCAGCCAACGCCCGGGTGGCGCCGGGAAATGCGGGCGCGCGGCCGCCACCGCCGCCGCCGTGATCGCGGTCAGAGTCGCCGCGCCGTCCGCCGCGGACATGTGGTCCGGCATGAAGGCGCGGAAATCGTCGCGGTCGAGGGATTTGGGCGGGCGACGCGCAAGGAAGGGATGGGCAAGGAACCGGGCAACCGCCTGCTCGTCGACCCGACCCGCGCGCGCAAGCGCTCCGTCACGATCGACCGGGGAGCCCGTGTGGCGAAGCGCCCAATCGTCGATCAGCGCATTGCCGGGCCCGGTATCGAAGGCCAGGACGTCGGCCTCGCCCTCGCCGAGCCAGGTCACGTTGCCGACGCCGCCAAGATTGAGGACGGCCAGCGGCCGGCCGAGACCGGCGGCGAGACCGGCGTGGAACACCGGCGCCAAGGGTGCGCCCTCGCCGCCCGCGGCCACGTCGGCGGAGCGGAAATCGGCGATCACATCGAGGCCGAGAGACCGGGCGAGACGCGCGCCGTCGCCGATCTGCCAGGTGCGGCCTTCCCGGGGCCGATGCAGGATCGTATGACCGTGCAGCCCCACCACGTCGACGCGGCCGACGTCGTGCCGGGCGAGAAAGGCCCGCACGGCCCCGGCGTGGGCGTCGGTGAGCTCGCGCTCGACCTCGACGACCTGCCCCTGCCCGCCCAGCACCGAGCGCAGGCGGGTGCGCATGGCCTCCTCGTAGGGCACGGTGAACGCCGGTCCGGCCGTCACCTGGGTCCGGCCGTCGGTCTCGAGGAAAGCGACGTCGATGCCATCGAGCGAGGTGCCGCTCATCAGGCCAAGCGCGCGGCGGACCGCGCCGCTCACGGCCTTGCCTCGAATTGTCGCGCTGGCGCCGGTGTGCTACAGCACGCGCCCCATCGCCCCGAAGCCGCCGATCCGCACCCTCTCGCCATGACCACCCCTCGCTCGCCGTTCCTTGCCGCCGCCGAGGCCCGCGGCTTCGTGCACCAGTGCACCGATCGCGAGGCGCTCGACGCGCGCCTGCTCGAAGCGCCGGCCATCGCCTATATCGGCTTCGATTGTACCGCAGACAGCCTTCACGTGGGCAGTCTCGTGCAGATCATGCTGCTCCGGCTCTGGCAGCGCACCGGGCACAAGCCCATCGTCCTGATGGGCGGCGGGACCACCAAGATCGGCGATCCCTCCGGCAAGGACGAGACGCGCAAGCTCCTGACCGAGGCCGAGATCGAGCGCAACAAAGCCGGCATCCGGCGGATCTTCGACCGGTTCCTCAGCTTCGGCGAGGGCGCCGGCGCCGCCATCATGCCGGACAATGCCGAGTGGCTCGACCGGCTGCACTACATCCCGTTCCTCCGGGAATACGGCCGCCACTTCTCGGTGAACCGCATGCTGAGCTTCGACAGCGTGAAGCTCAGGCTGGAGCGCGAGCAGCCGCTGTCGTTCCTCGAGTTCAACTACATGGTGCTGCAGTCCTACGATTTCCTGGAGCTCGCGCGCCGGCATCACTGCATCATGCAGATGGGCGGCTCCGACCAGTGGGGCAACATCGTGAGCGGCGTCGAGCTCGGCCGCCGGATCGAGAACCGCGCGCTCTTCGGCCTCACGACGCCGCTGATCGCGACCGCCTCGGGCGCCAAGATGGGCAAGACCGCGCAAGGCGCGGTCTGGCTCACCGACGACCGGCTCAGCGCCTACGACTACTGGCAGTTCTGGCGCAATACCGAGGACGCGGACGTCGGCCGCTTTCTCCGGCTATTCACGGATTTGCCGCTCGACGAGGTCGAGCGGCTGGAGCGCTTGCAGGGCAGCGAGATCAACACCGCCAAGCAGGTGCTGGCGACCGAGGCAACCGCGCTCTGTCATGGCCGAGCCGCGGCCGAGGCGGCGCAAGAGACCGCGCACCGCGTCTTCGCAGAGGGCGCCACCGGGAGCGCGCTGCCGACCGTGAGCGTGCCGCGCGGCGAGCTAGAGCGGGGCATCCGGGTGCTCGAACTCTTCGTGCGCGCAGGCCTGACAACCTCGAACACTGTGACACGCCACCTCATTCGAGATGGCGGCGCAAAACTCAATGATGTCGTGCTCACTGAAGAGAAGCGCACGATCTCTACTACCGACCTCACCACCGATGGTTTCATCAAGCTCTCCGCCGGCCGCAAGAGACACGCGCTGGTGAAGCCGGGCTGAGCTACTTCGTATCCTTCGGAGTGTCGGAATAGGGGCTTTGCGAGCTCGGCGCGGCGCTCGGAGGCGGCGCGTCGAACAGGAAGAGCTTGCGCACGAAGCCCGGCGCCATCATGCCGAGAGGATTGACCGACACCTTGGGGTCGTCCGTCGGGCCCTGGATCCGGAAATTCGCGGCGAAGACGCCCTGCCCCTCGCCGCCGACCAGCATGTCGCCGAGCAAGGGGATGCGACCGAGCAGGCTGTTGACGGTATAGGCGGGCGCCAAAGTGCCGCTGAGGTCGATGGTGTCGGCGTTGAGATCGAGCGAGCCCTTGCTCACGTTGATGCCGATCGCGCCGCCGAGCGCCTTCGCGTCGGTCACCGCGAGCTTGCCGTCCCCGAAGGTGTACTTCGCGGCGATGCGGTCGAACGGAATGCCCTCCCCGGAAAGCATGCTGTTGACGGCCGAGAACGATCCCACCGAGAGCACGCGCGCGACGAGCGGCGCGTGCACGACCTTGTAGTTCTGGCCATCCGCGATGCCGGAGAACACCCGCTGGTCGCCGTGGTCCTCCGCGTTTCCGATCACGACGAACGTGCCGCCCACGACGTTGTCGCTGATACCGAGCAGCTTGAACGTGGCACCCATGTCGTTGGTGTCCACGCGCAGGGCGGGCTGTCCCGGCGTCTCGCCGAAGCGCACGGCGAGCTTGCCGCCTCCGGCCAGGACGGCGTCGGCGACCACGGTCTGCCAATGGCGGCCGTCATCGACGAAGCGCAGCGCCAGATTGTTCACCTCGCGGTCGCCGCTGAGCATCACGCGGTCGAGCTTGGCCTCGAGGCTGAGCGGCGGCGTCCGCTGACCGCCGCCCTTGCCCACGTCCTTCAGAAGCTTGCTGGCGTCGAGGCTCCTGCCGGCGACGGTCGCGGCCCAGCCTCCCTTCGGTTGGCGCTGGATCGAGCCCGCGACATCGGTCTTTCCCACCTGTAGCCGGCTCGCGTCGATGCTCTGGATCTCGGTGCTGCCGGGCTGCATGCGGATGGCGAGCGCGGCATCGATGCCCTCGCCTTTGATCGTGGCCTGCGGAATCCCGGTGATTTGCTCGCCCGTGAAATCCACGCGGAGCTCCGCCGTGGCCGGGACGCCGATCCGCTTGCTCCAATCGAGGCGATCGAACGAGAGCGCCGCGTCCTTGAGGTCGAGCGCGATGTCGGCTTGACCGCCCGCTTTCTGAGCGGTGGAAACCACGTCTACCCCGACCACTCCGTTGACGTAGCCCGAGAGAAAATCGACCCCGAAATGCTTGCGCGCGGCGTCGTCGAGCCGGGCTTTGAGCGTGTAGCGGCGAGTGGCGTCGCCCGCCTTCAGGCTCTGCATCCAGCCGACCGTCGCCGGCACGCCGTCGATCGCCGCGGTGCCTTGGATGCGGAATGCGGCGCGGTCGAGGTCGAGCCTGAGGTCGCCTGCCGTGAGATCGTGGCCGCTGGCGAGGCCGGGAATCCCGACGTCCTGAAGCACCGCCTTCGCGCCGTACTCGACGTTCGCGATCTTGAGATCGTTGATCAGCGGGAATCGGAACGTCAGCTGCGTCTCGGAATTTCCGGAGGCCTTGTCGGGATCGACGCCGACCGCGTGCGCGTAGCGAAGCGGCGGCGTATCGATGACCTGCATCATGTCGCGCAGCGGCCCGCGCACGCCCACGGCGATGGCGATCATCTCGTCGTTGGTATCGAGCTTGCTCATCTGAATCGTCGCGCCGCCGACCCGCAGGCCCTGCAGGACCCCGGCGGTCGCCACGAGGTCGAAAGTCGCGCGGTTGAAGGTGCCGGTGCCATCGATCTGCTGCACGAGCGGCAGCGGCGGGAAGTAATCCGCCGTCAGATTGTGGAACGCCAAGGTTCCCTGGAGATAGTCGACCTGGACCACCTTGAGCGCGCCGGGGTCGAAGTCGACCGTGAGGTGGATGTCCGCCTTGCTCTCGTTGACGACGCCATCATGGAGGTGCGTGGTCACCCAGTCGCGGCTGTGCGGACTCAGCGCGTCCGGCCAATAGCGCGCGACGGTATCGATCGCCACCTGGCTCAACGAGACCCGTCCGCCGACGTCGAGATGCTGCAGCGATCCGCCCCGCAAGAAACCCGGATCCACCCCGCCGACTTGACCGGCGAACGAGATTTGCGGGCCGTCGGTCTGCAGCGTGAGCTCGTCGATCGTGACGCGCCCGGCGACCGGATTGTAACCGAGGCGAGCCACTCCGCCCGTGACGGTCAGGACGCCGCCGGCGAGATGCGCATCCTCGATCCGGCCCGCCCCGATCGCGACGTCGGCGCGCGCACCCTCGACGTGCAGGCTCGCGACATCGACGCTGAACCCGAGCCGGCCGCTCACCGGAACCTTGATCGCCTGCAGCGCCGCGAGGGGCTGCGCGGCGGCCGCAAAGCGGGCCGGCACCAAATCCGCGATCCCGAGCGAGCCGCTCAACCGGCGCTCCGCGGCGACGTATTGGAAGTCTGCGTGGACGCTCGCCTCCTGGTCGCCCGCGAGGATGGCGACCTGCGCGTCGCCGGAAATGCCTTGCTCGCTGCGGAAGAGCGTGACGTCCGCGCGGCGCGCCCGCCACGTGACGTGCAGCGCGCGATCGTCGAGGGTGAGCTGCGCGTCGCGGATCGCGACCTCTCTGAGGTATCCCAGCGGTCCCCGCTGGTTCGGCCGGACCTCGAGATCCGCGAGCATGCCGCTGGCAAAGTCTTCCGCGCCCGCGCCCTCGCCGATGCCGAGATGCACCGTCCCGTCCGGTTGCCGCGTCAGGTGCAGCTGCGGAGCCGTAAGCACGATGCGGGTCGGAGCCAGGGTGCCCGAGATCGCGGCGCGCACGCTGAGCTCGAGCCCCACGCGCGGCAGCACCACCTCTGCGCTGCCGTCGGTGCGGCGGAGGTGCACGCCTTGCGCCACCAGGTCCAAGGTGGCGCTGCCGGGCTCGTGGCTCAGCACCGTGTGCTCGACCGACACGCTGATGTCGTGCTCGGGGTCGGAGAGCGCCTGCTGAACCCACGGCGTCATGAAATCGAGCGAGATCGGACCGCTGGTGATCCGCCAGACCAGCACCGCGCCCGCGATCGCGAGACCCGCGAGCAGCGCCGCCGTATAGCGCAGCAAGAGGATGCAGCCGTGCCGGGTGATGTGCCAATGCCAGCGCGCGACATGCCAGTGCCAGCCCACGCGGCGGGGCGCTTGACCCCCGGGATCGGGGCGCGCAGTCTCGCGGTCCTTCTCGCGCTCGTACCGAGAATCCATGCGGTCGCCGCTACCGTCGCTCGACGTTCAAGGCCTGCCCGAGCCCGCCGATCCCGGACTCGCGGGGCTTGGCCTCATGCGCTGGCGCGAGCGCTCCGCCGAGATCGACGACGGCGAGCTCGCGGCGTCGATGATCGCCTTCGCGGACGATGCGGAAGGCGTACGCTTGTTGGCCTCGCTTTTCGGCAACAGCCCTTTCCTCACGCTTTGTTGTCTCAGAGAGCCGGACTTCCTGCTGCGCCTCGTCCGCCTCGGCCCCGACGCCACTTTCGCCGAAGTCGCCGACGGCCTCAACCGCGATCTGGCGAAGGATCTAGACCGCGCCGCGCTTATGCGCCGGCTCCGTACCTCGAAACGACGGACGGCACTCCTGGTTGCGCTCGCCGACATCGCGGGCTGGTGGCCGCTCGAGCGGGTCACCACGACGTTAACCGAGCTTGCTGACGCCAGCCTCGGCGCGGCGCTCCGCTTCCTGCTCCGCAGCGCCCATCATAGCGGAGAGCTCGAGATTCCACACCCTGAAGATCCCGAGCGCGAGAGCGGGCTCATCGTGCTCGGCATGGGCAAGCTGGGAGCCCGAGAGCTGAACTATTCCAGCGACATCGACCTGATCGTGCTGTTCGACACCGAGCGCGTGCGCTACCGGGGCCGGCACAGCCCGCATCAACTCTTCGCGCGCATGGCCCGCGACCTCGTGCGCCTCATGGATGAGCGCACCGAGGACGGCTATGCGTTTCGCACCGACCTCCGGCTCCGGCCCGACCCGGCTTCGACGCCGCCGGCGCTGTCGGTGCTGGCGGCGCTCACCTATTACGAGAGCGCCGGGCAGAACTGGGAGCGCGCCGCTTTCATCAAGGCGCGCGCCGTCGCCGGCGACATCGCGGATGGCGAGCGCTTCCTCACGGAGCTCCGGCCGTTCCTCTGGCGCCGCCATCTGGACTTCGCGGCGATCCAGGATATTCACTCGATCAAGCGGCAGATCCAGGC